>Ga0316613_10000063_pt1 | contig 158562 bp, 124 predicted proteins | sample OWC_soil_day10_C_2_FD_207647 | JGI IMG/M metagenome (GOLD analysis project Ga0316613, IMG submission 207647) | Wetland soil microbial communities from Old Woman Creek delta, Ohio, United States - OWC_soil_day10_CT_b | ecosystem: Environmental > Terrestrial > Soil > Wetlands | place: USA: Ohio... | reverse complement strand
GTGTGTGTGTGTGTTAACAAAATAATCAATATACGCAAGTTAAATCCGCTAAAAATCAACAGCCTGCCAAAGAAAAGCATGCCGGAAAAACTACCCGGAAACCGGGTGTTTGAACAGGGATAATATGAAGGTACGATCTTGTCCAAGATGCGGATGTAAAATTTAGTTATGAACGCTTATTTTATCTAAAGATAGGTCATTCCTATATATGTAGGTTGTACACCTTCCCTCGTTTCACTTATTTTAAAACAATGGATTGGCTTCCGGGGGAAGTCCCGGCAGATCGATAATATATATTTTATTTGCGTTATTGAAAAATGGAGGGAAGGGATCCGGGAGGTTTTCGTTATGTTTATTTAACTTTATTTCGGGATCGAATTTTAACTAAAAGGGAGAACTCGATGTCGCAATTTGTGCATCCCACTCTTTTTCCGCAGGAAATACTGCTCGGTAGAACTAATTTAGCCTTTGCGCTTGTCATCCTGTAGGTATGAACCTTCTGGAAAAGGTGCATACCCACGGCATCCAATGCGTCTTTTATCTTCTTTTCTACCGAGCGGATATCCCTACGGGATATTTTCTTCTCCACCAAGGAGTAAAGAAGTTGCACCGAGGTTTCTTTTTATTCTGTGTTTAAATTAACGTGAGTTCGATGTAAGAATTATGTTTTTAGCTATCCTAGATATGTTTGAGGAGAATCATCCTATTTCCCATATCTAACCATGCCACCATGTAGCATCCTCTTAAAGCCCTGCGCTCACGCACAGGGCAAGGAAGCTTGTCGCCGCTATGCGGCTTGCTGTGAGAGAATCAGCTAAACTTATTCTTGGCCAAACGCCCTTCTGGTTATAGCCTTCAGATCGAAATCACGCTAACATTAAAAAATTGATTGTCTGCACAAGAAGGAAAGAAGAGTACCATATGAAAGTCAATGACACTTTTTTCGGTCTAATTGTTCGCAAAAAATTGTTTTTTGAGAAAAAAGACAAACGGGCATCACCCAAAAAGCTCGCCAACCCGTATTATTATAAAGCCCTGGTAAAATAGTAGAGAAAATTGAAAAGCAGCAATAGGCTAATTCCTGATTGATGATGGTAGGCTTCAGGCAGATTTGCGGACAGCGGACAGAAGCATCTCTATTTTTTATACCAAGGGCAGGATCTTTTGGGAAAATGATTGTTATGAAGTTATAGTATTAAACAAAAATGGAAAAATTATGAAAAAAGAAAAGACTACCTTCAATTTATCTTTCAATAGAGTCGGGATGGTTGCCATTTTGGCAGTCTTTCTGTTTTTATCGTTCTCGACTACGCAAGCACAAGAACTTTGGACATGGGGAAGCAATGATTATGGGCAATTGGCTAACGGGTCAACAAAAGTGAACGTTTTAGCACCTGCCCAAATCGGCAGTCAGACAAACTGGATCGCAATCACAACAGGCTCTTACCATACCATGGTATTGAAAAGCGACCACACGCTCTGGGGGTCTGGATATAATGTATATGGGGAACTGGGAGACGGAACAACAGTAAACAAAACAGAGCTGGTGCAGATAGGAACGGGCACCGACTGGGCGGTTATTTCCGCCAAAATGACCCACACCGTAGCACTAAAATCGGACGGCACACTTTGGGTGACCGGGGAGAACACGAATGGACAATTAGGTGACGGCACTACAGTAGGAAAGACATCGTTCACACAAATAGAAACCGGGCAAACATGGAAGGCCATTGCCGGTGGACAACAGTACACACTGGCTGTGAAAAGCGACGGGACACTCTGGACATGGGGGTACAACGCCAACAGCCAATTAGGCGACGGCACGACAACCAAGAGGTCTATCCCGACGCAAGTAGGCACGGCTACCGATTGGGTTAAAGTTAGTGCCGGCGCCAGCCATGCCCTGGGGTTGAAATCGGACGGCACACTTTGGGCATGGGGATACAACAATTATGGACAAATTGGAGATGGCACTACTGGGACTGCCAACAACAAGAAAGTTCCGACGCAAATAGGCACGGATACCAATTGGGCACAGATTTTCACCGGATCGCAATTCTCTTTGGCGATCAAAACAGATGGAACTCTTTGGACATGGGGATACAATGGAAACGGACAGTTAGGCGATGGCACCACGGTTAACAAAACTATTCCGACACAAATAGGCACAGACACGGACTGGGCAACTGTGAGTGCCGGACTCAACCACACCCTGGCGATCAAAACAGATGGCGCTCTTTGGGCATGGGGGAGCAACGCTTCGGGACAATTGGGGGATGGCACTACCAGCACTGGCAGCACTGTTCCCGTAAAAGTGGGTACTGCCACGGACTGGAAGGCAGTTGCTGCGGGCACTTATTCTTTTTCGATTGCTTTGAAGGGAACTGCAACCAGCGGAATCAGCGTCGATCAAGGCAGCAAACTGGGCATAGCTTATGATGCTACCACAGCTCAGATCAAGGTGTCGGGTGTGGAAGGAGATGCTTCCCTAGCCGTTTATAACCTCCAAGGCGAAGCATTAATCAGCGGGACAACCACAGGCGGAACTCCTGTTTCTGCAAAATCTTTGTCAAAAGGAATCTACGTGGTGAAAGTTGTTGGCAATGGAGAATCCATCAGCAAGAAAATCGTGGTTCAATAGAATTCAGTAAACTGGGGCCTTATAAGCCGGCAAAGACAAATAAAGCAACCCGGCCGAGGAAGGGAAAGAAGAGGAAACTTCGGCCGCGTTGCCTAAGCTTTAGCGAAAGAGGATCTATTACAACATCTTACAAAAGAAAGATGAAAAATACGAAACTCTTTTCAGACGTTCTTTAATATCCACATCTATTCAAAAAAAATTAGTACTAGTTCCGCAGGCTGGAGTGCCTAAGGATAATTCGGGATACAACGAACCATCATAAGGAAGATTCTACTGATATGTGTGCTTAATATGTTTTTATTCCGTGTATTTTTATCTATGCTTAAAATTCCAATAGATATATTCGATTGGGTTTCATCTTATTTTCGTGGATAAAATCTTACTAAACCTTCATTTTTTTGTTTTTCTTTGTACAAACAACAGGGAATATGTTTTTTTTTGTTGAAAAAGAAATGCAATATCAGTATTTTGTAACATTTTGAAACGTTGGATCGAAACAGCCAAAAAAGAGAAATAGAAAAACTGTTTAAAGAAAATTATAGCAGGTTATATTATTACGCATTGAACATGATCCGTGATCCGGAGAATGCGAAAGACATGGTGAGCGATGCATTTCATTATGTCTGGGAGCATTACGATGGCAAGGTTGACCCGTCTTTGTCTGTAATCGCCTTGTTGCATGTCCGCGTGAAAAATAGCTGCATAGATTACATTCGCCACCAAGACGTATTGAAACGCTATGAAGAATATATCTTGAACGATGCGACCCGCATGAATGAAAATGACTATTATTCAGAACGGGAAGAACGGATGGCTAAGGTGATGGATTCGATTGAGAAACTACCCCCGCAAACCAAGAATGTGTTCAAAATGTGTTTTCTGGATGGGAAAAAATACAAAGAGGTCTCCGCAGAAATGAGCATTAGCGTGAACACGATAAAAACCCACATAATGAAAGCTTTAAGGTTGCTTAGGGATGAGTTTGATAACGAAGATGAATTTTTGTAGAAAAAAAGACAAATAGCCATCACCCAAAAAAAACAGCAAGCCGTATAATATAATTAGAATCCCTGATTGAATGAAAGAATATTCAGATAAAAATGAGAAAGAAAATAAGTTCGGGGTGACATGTGATTCTACTCTCGAATTTGTTTTACAGGCTGTGAATGACCCCAAATTTGCCGCAAGCGATGATTTCCATAGCTGGTTGGCGAAATCGGATGATCACAAAGCATTGTATGACGAATGTACTTTCTTCAGGGAGGCCGCATTGAATGAAAACAAACCTGTTTTTCCTGATATTGAATCTGAATGGCTGAAATTTAGCGCAGAAATCGACCCGCCCAAAAGCAACCGGAAATACAACTTGACGAGATGGCCTTGGATTGCCGCCGCTATTGTAATCAGTTTCGTTCTGATTTTCCCGTGGATACTGCAAAAACAAAAGGAAGAAAAGCTGGCCGCCATGTTCGAAAAAGAAGTTGTCTTGCAGACGGAAGACGGCGAGATTGTTCCGGTAGAAACGGTGGATAAGCAGAAAGCCGAGTCGATGGGCCTCAAGAAAGAGCGGAAAGGGCGTTATGATGTGCTGAATTACAAATCCAAAGTTGACCCTTCGAATAATCCGAAGAATTACACCTATATGCTGAACATCCCAAAAGGGAAAGCCTACCAGCTCGTTTTGGAAGACGGCACAGAGGTGTGGATCAATACTGGAACTAAAATAACGTTTCCAAGACGTTTCCGGGCCGATCAGCGTGTGGTGGAGCTGGATGGAGAAGCGTATTTCAAGGTGACCAAAGATTCGAAGCGTCCTTTTATCGTAAAAACCCACAATCTCTCGACCTTGGTGATGGGTACTGAATTCAATGTCAGAGCCTATGAGAAAGAAGAGGCGAGTGTGACGCTTGTAACAGGAAAAGTGGCAGTAACAGGGGAAAAGGCTGACCAGACTGCGGTATTAAGCCCTGGACAGAATGCAACAGTCGGTTCTTCCGGCTTGGTGATACGAGAAGTGGACACGGAAAATTATACAGCATGGAAAGATGGTTATTTCTATTTTGACGAAGCCAGCCTCGAAGATATAATGAAAGAAGCATCCCGCTGGTATAACATTGAAATTACATTTTCGTCTCCCCGGTTAAAGAATCTCCGTTTCAAATTTTGGGCCGATCGAAGCCAAACATTTCAGGATGCTGTGTCTATGTTGAATCAAGTCGGCAAGGTATCCATTAAAATGACCTCTCCTAATAAAGCGGTAGTGTATCCGGCAACAAAAAATTAATTCAAAAAACAAAAGGATCGGCTGCAACCAATCCTTATTGTAAGATAAAATTTGTTTTAAGATTTAGCCAAATCTTAAAACAAGGGAAGTTATATTACTTAAAAGCGTAAATTTATGAAAAAAAAATGGATTGCTTTACCTCGAGATGAGGTGAAAATGGTGAATTATGTAAAAAAAATAGCCGTTTTGTTGTTTTTTTTGCAAATACTCCAAATGCCCCTTCTTGCGGCAGAAAATGCCAGCGCCTCCAAATTGATTACTTTAAACTTTAACAATGAGCGCCTGTCCGATGCCTTCAAACGGGTGGAAAAAGCAAGCGGCTATAAATTCATATTCAACTATGAAGACATAGCCCGCTATAAAGCCAACGGGAATTTCGTAAAGAAAAACGTGAGGGAGATCCTAGAAGGCTTGCTCCAGGGCAAACCGATACGTTATGAAATCCGAAGCGAAAACGGTGTGATTATCATCACCGACAAGATGAATCCCTCCACCAAAATGCGCATGGTGACAGGCCTAGTGCTGGACATCAACAAAACCCCCTTGGCTGGGGTGAATATCCAATTGTCCGGTGCGCCTGTCCGTTCCATAACAGATGCCGACGGCAAATTCCACATCCAGATTCCGGAAAACATCAGTGCAAGCTTGCTCTATTCGTTCTTGGGAATGAAGCCTAAGGAGCAGTATATCAACTCGTCATTCACAGGGTCGGAACTCGAAACCGTTGTCTTGCTCGATGATGCCAGAACCTTGAACGAAGTGGTGGTGACCGGCTACCAAACCTTGGACAAATCCCGAATAGCAGGAGCTGTGAGCACTATTAACGCAAAGGATTTGTATCTTAATGGTACAAACACATTGGAACAAGCATTGCAAGGTACGCTGCCGGGGGTTGTGGTAACAAACACTTCAGGCTTGACAGGGGTAAAGCAGCAAACCCGGGTCCGCGGTAATTCAACATTCACAGGTAGCCAAGAGCCTATTTGGGTGGTGGACGACGTTATCCAGGAAGACCCTCTCCCGTTCAACACCCAAACCTTCAACAGTGCGGGGGAGATTACCACGGACAATTTCGATTATATCCGAAACTATGTCGGCAACTCCATCTCGTGGCTCAACACGAACGACATCGAAAGCGTGACTGTGCTCAAAGATGCTTCGGCAACCGCTATTTATGGCATCCGCGCGGCGAATGGCGTGATCGTTATCAAGACAAAAAGGGGAAAAGAAGGACCGCCCACAGTCTCCTACTCGTTGGGGATAAATTCAGGGGAACGGGTTTCCTACGACCGCCTGGAAATGATGACCTCCAAAGAACGGGTGGATGTCTCTCGCGAGATCTTCGACCGCGGGCTTATTGCAAACTGGACAAACGGCACCATCGGCTATGCTGGAGCGATGAACCAATATTTGAGGAAAGAAATCACGTATGAGGAGCTAAATGCCCAAATTGCCAAACTGGAAACCACAAATACGGACTGGTTTAAAATTTTGTTTCGCAACCCTGTGAGTTTTAGCCATGCAGCCAATGTGTCCGGAGGATCCACCAACACCCGCTATTATGCTTCGTTCGGCTACACCTCAAAAAATGGCACGGCAATCGGCAATGATGCGAATTCGTTTTCCGGAAGGGTGGGACTCGACCTTACCATGACTCCGAAACTAAAAGTAAACCTGAACTTCGGCGGCAACCAGTCCACGACCAACGGTTTCTACATCGTGAACCCCTACAATTATGCCGCCACAACCACCCGCACAATCCAAGCTTATGACGACAACGGGGATCTCAACTATTACTCGAACCAAAAGAGCACCTCCACAGGAATATATTCTTCGACCGGTTTTTTATTCAATATAATCAACGAACGAGACCAGACTGCGTTGCAAAACAAAGTATTATCCCTAAACTCGGGCTTGAATATCAATTACACCCTCACGAAAAACATCAAACTGCAATCCCTCTTCAGTGTTGCGGCATATGCCACGACAGGGTACTCGTATGCCACCGAGCGAACCGAGTATATTGCAAAAATCAGAAATTACGATTACGGGACTGCCACATCGGTTGACGACGCCTACAAAAACTCCGTATTGCCTCGCGGCGGAGAATACAACTCACTGAGCAACACCACGACCAACTGGAACTGGAGAAACACGGTGTCCTTCGACAAGCTGATCAACAAAGTACATGCCATCACGGCGATGCTCGGTACGGACATTGCCAGCGTAAAATACTACGGGTTCACATCCACCCAATACGGATACCTCAGAGACAGGGGCGAATCGTTCGCCACCGTTCCTTCCACATATGGAACCACCACAACCTATACCAACACCATATTCAACACCTTATATTCGAGAAAAATAACAAACCGCTTAACGAACACGATAGGGTCTTATCTGACATTGAACTACGCCTACGACAACAGGTATGTCGTCAACATGAGCGTTCGTTCCGATGCATCCAACCGCTTCGGGCGCACCACCAACGAAAACTTCAATCCTGCTTTGGCCGGAGGAGTCCGTTGGAACGCAGGACACGAAAAGTGGTTCAACCCGAACGCCTTTGTCTCGGATTTCAGCGCAAGGTTCAGCCTTGGCTACCAGCGCAACATGTCGAGCAGCTACAGCCCGGAGCTCATCGTCAAGATACCAACAGGATCCACCTCCACATCCGTAGATGTCAATACGGGTGAAGACCTCTTGACAATCAGCAACCTCCCCTATACCGACTTGAGGTGGGAAAAAACTTTATCGACAAACTACGGAATAGACCTGGCCCTGCTCAACAACCGGGTGCGCGTCACCTTGGACTACTACCTCAAGATAGGTAAAGACATGATCGTGACCCTGGAAGTTCCCGAAGAATACGGTGTGACCAACATCCCCATCAATGGCGGCAGCATGAGAAACAGCGGGTACGAGATTTCCGTCGGGCTAACTCCCGTCAGGACTAAAAATTTCACCTGGAGCCTTGGGGTAAATTCATCCAAAAACTTTAATAAAATAACGAAAGTTGGCATCCAGAATCCCACTTGGAAAACTGCTGCCAGCGGGAGCTTATACAAGGAAGGGTATGAATCGACCGCTTTCTGGGCGTTCAAATACACAGGGATCAACCCTACAAACGGATACCCGCTTATCGATTTGACATCCAAGGAGGGGCTGGATCCGGCAACTGACCCCACTGCTTACATGGAGTATGCGGGTTCGAGCACGCCCGATTTCACAGGAGGGATCAACACGTCTTTCCGTTATAAGAATTTTTCCTTGGCCGCCAGCTTCTATCTGCAAGTGGGGGGAAAGAAGTTCTTGTCGCCTGCTTACAAAAGCACCTTGTTGCCCTCAGAATACGAAAACCTCTCGTCAGAGCTAAACACTCGCTGGAGACCCGGCGACACAAATGCCGTATTCCCGGGGCTGCCCGACAAAAACCTGACAAACATGTTGATACCCGGCACCACCACTTACACCAACTATTATCAAATGTACAACTATAGCACAGCCCGTGTGGTGAGTGCCTCCACCTTGCGGTGCAACAGTATTTCATTGAATTATAGTTTGCCAATGAAAGTTGCCCAGAAGCTATCCTGCAAGGGCTTGACCATTGCATGCAGTCTCTCACAGCCGTTTGCCATTGTCAGCAAAGATTTCAAAGGCCGCGACGCTGAAGTTGCCACGGGTGCACAACCTCGTACCCGATCCTATTCAATGAACCTGAATGTTTCATTCTAATAAAACCAACTCAAGATGGCTATATTTAATAAAATTACCATAGGAATTTTCATTTTATCGATGAGCCTTTGCTCATGCGGTGATTTTCTGGAGGAAACCAGCCAGGATGAAATAAAACCCTCCACGGTGGACGACCTGAGGGCTTTGATGTACAACGATGCCTATCCCTACCTGTTCTCGAGCGGCGCCTACTTGGAATTGCTTACCGACGAATACACTTGCAACGGGCTTCAAAACACAGCCTATGCGGGATATCACGAAAACGGAGCGGCTATTTTCTCTTGGAACCCAGAGATGTTTGACGGCAACGAAACGTTTCCCACAGATGCCGACTCTTGGAAAATTTATTATGTCAAGATAAAAGGTTGCAACGTGGTGAAAGACTATCTAAGCAAAGTTTATGGAACTGACGCTGATAAGAATGCGCTGCTTGGGCAAGTCTTGTTTCTCAGGGCTTTCTACTACTTGAAACTGGTCTTGACCTATGGCCAACCCTACAGCGGGACTGGCATCGATCCGCAGACGAGCCTGGGAGTGCCTCTCATTCTCACGATGGACGTGTCGGACGACTATCCGGTTCGCAACACATTGAAAGAAGTGTATGATCAGATCGAGTCAGACCTCCTTGAATCCGCCAATCTGCTCGAAACATACTACGACCCGGAATCAGCATTCCGAATCGGTGCGCCCGCAGCTTATGTCTTGCTTTCAAGATTCTATCTCTACCGCGGACTCGACTCCGATATGGAAAAAGTAGTCGCTTACGCTACAAAAGGCATCGAAGAAGGGCCTGACCTTACCAACCTGTATAGTTTCAAGGCGAACTTTGGGAACAAGGGAATATACGACACCGATGTGAGCAAAGAGGCATTGTGGATATATGGTTTCCCTACATACCAATCCGGGACCTATTACACCACAACAACATCGGGAAACATCGAGCCATACACCGTATCAACCAATTTGTTGAATATGTATGACCAAACGAACGACCTTCGGTACCAGTCTTATTTCTATAGATTGACAGACACATCAACTGGCTTAACTTTTCCAATATGCAGCCGGAAGGTGGGCACTTCCCAAAAGAATTACGGCGACCGCGGCATCCGAATAGCGGAAGCCTACCTCAATCGGGCGGAGGCTTTGGCTTGGCTTTACAAATCTGGAGGTGATGATGCGCAAAGGGTGCAAGCCTTGCAAGACCTCAACGATCTACGCTACAGCCGATACGCTCAAAATACCTACACGGATGTTTCCATCACGGATGCAGATTCCTTGCTGCAATTTTGTCACGACGAGCGTTTCCGCGAGCTCTGCCTGGAAGAGGGCTTCCGCTGGTTCGACATCAAACGGCTGGGGCTTTCCGCCACCCACACATATGTGGATACGGAAGGAAACCAAACCGTGTACACGCTCAAGTCTGGAGACTTGCTCTATGCTTTGCCGATCCCATACACGGCTATTGAAAGGAATTATAAATTAGTACAAAACCCCCGGTAAAAATATGGATACAATATATAAATTCGGTGCAGGAATTCTATTGATTCTATCCACCACTTTTGCTTCTTGCAATTACGATGAAGACAGCCTGACCGCTTCAGGCACCGAATCCGGCTATTCTGTCCCGCAGGGAAACCAGGACTATGACACGGAAATTGTTGATTTTTACGAAAAGTATGGCTCTTGCCTGCTCTACAAGTTCACAGACAAAGATGCCTATTGGACACCTTCCGCCTGGAACAACGGCGTTGTGGGGGCCTACACCGACGGAGGGCAAGCCGGATTTATAGTGGCAGCAGCCGACACGCAATACATAGGAAAGCAGTTGGAGCTGCTTCATGCCCTGCTTTTTGACTTTTACACCGATTCTTTTTTAAAGAAATTCCTTCCCGTAAAAGTGCTGCTATGTTCGTCGATCCTGAGCTGCGAAGCGGTTTACAGCCCCGTATATGGATTTGTCGGCGTCAATACGCCTGCATATTATAATTACGACAATATCTGCCTTTCGTATGGCAGCAGTGCAGTGGACACCATAACAACAGCCGAGGACTCATCCACGGTTGCGATGGGATTCAACCGGTGCTTGATGGAAAGCATGGTGGGAAGAGGCCTCTCCTCCCCAACCACCGATTTCACAGCCTCTGCCACCTACACGAGCCTCACCACCCTCACCACGAACGCATTGTGCTGGGCCCGCGGAGTATTCCCACCCTACTATAGCGTTACGCCTGCCCGCGACTGGTATTTTTTCATGCTGATGATGGTATCCTATCCCGAATCTTACCTTACCAGAACGCCTACAACCACTATTACCACCACCAATTACACGGAAACAGCGTGGGAGGGCATCCTGAATTCCGCAAAGGATGTGAACGGACTGATGCTGAAAAGATACACCATTGTACGCAACTATTTCATAGATAATTATGGGATGGATCTTCAGTCCATTGGCAATTACAATAAAAACTATTAAATATCAGATGAAATTCGCACTAATTAATTTTATCCTTCTGTTTTTTGCTTTACCGAAGATCTCGGCTGAGCAAAAATTCTTACAGACACGCATCCAGAACGACACCTGCTTGATGGAAGTTTCGTCCAAATTTTTAGAGCGGGACATCTTGGTGTCCACCACCATCCTGCAAGGCTCGGCACGAGAAAACCGCTCCCGCGACATGCGCTTCGGGTATGGAGGCGATGCGGTGTATGACGAAGTGATCCGTTTGGTAAAGGATGGCGACAAATTGCTTATTGTGAAACCTCTGGTGTTCTCGAGAGAATCGGACAAATCGATTTTTCTCGAATTTAACAAGTCGCTAGTTCCTCCCGTCATCGTATCCTTTCCCATAAAATCAGAGAAGAAAGATTCTTCCTACACCATAGACGTGACCAATTTCTTGAAACAGGACAATCCCCTGATCTCGCTGAGCGGTGTAAAAGAGGAATTGAAATTAGGTGGTTACGACGAGTCGCGATTTTCAATTTCCAGCATTACTTCTTTTCCTGAAAACATTAATTTTAAGACTTACCGTACCTATATGTCGGCCAACGAAAAGGAAGATCCAAGTCCGACAAGCTGGCTGGTGGGTACGTCTTGGTTTCTTCTGCCAGAAAAGCCAATGCAGGTTCGTATCGTGGATGACCGCGTGGGCTATTTCCAGAGCAGGATTAAAGGCTTGCAAGAACGTGACGATGTCTATAAGCCTCTAAATGTAGCCAATCGGTGGAGACTGGAACCAAAACCGGAAGACCTCGAAGCATACAAGAGAGGTGAATTGGTGGAACCCCAAAAGCCTATTGTATATTACATCGACCGGGCAACTCCCGAATACCTTGTCCCTTATTTTATTAAAGCTGTAGAAGCGTGGAACCCTGTATTTGAAAAAGCGGGTTTTAAAAATGCAATAAGGGCGAGACTCGCGCCAACAACCGAAGAGGATTCGACCTATTCGGAAGAAGACATCCGCTATTCGCTGATTTCATACAAGGCCTCGCCCATTCCCAATGCCTATGGGCCGATAGTGACCGACCCTCGTTCTGGCGAAGTGCTTAATTCACATGTCGGGATATTCCACTCGGTGCTTGAACTCTTGCAGAGGTGGTATTTCGTAATGTGTTCCGCCGTGGAACCCAATGCCAGGCAATATCCCCTTTCCCAGGAGGTGATGGGCGAATTGGCTTCCTGCGTGGTGACACACGAGGTCGGGCACACGCTAGGCCTTTTGCACAATTTTAGGGGAAGCACCATTTACTCGGCGGACAGTCTGCGCGACGTGAATTTCGTCCGCAAGAATGGAATCGGCTCTTCCATCATGGATTACGAGCGTTTCAATTATTTGGCACAACTGGGAGATGGCTTCACCGGGGCAGATCTGATGAACCGGCTGGGAAAATACGACTATTTTGCCATCGAGTGGGGATACCGGTATTTTCCAGAAACAGAGAACGCCACCCAAGTGGCAGATACCCTGAAAAAATGGGTGGATGGAAAAAGGGAAAAAGATTCCCAATTGTTTTTCCTCTACGAAACCGATGCTTCCGATCCACGCATCCAGTCGGAAGATTGCGGCAGCGATCAAATTATTGCCAATTCGTTGTGCATAAATAATTTGAAAATAATAATGAGCAACCTTGAAAAATGGAATCCAACTCCAGACAATGGCTATTATGTGCTCAGGAAAAGGTATTTGTCAGTTTTGTCGCATTATGAAACATGCATGAACCATGTGTTGAAATTTATCGGAGGACGTTACACTGACGGCCCTGCCCGGGAAGAAACAGGATCAACTCTTTACAAGCCGGTTGATGCCGCAGACCAGCGCCGTGCGGTGGACTTCTTGTGCAAGAATGTATTTGAAGAACCCAAATGGTTGTTTGACGAAGCCATCATGAATAAACTGGGCCTGAACTTCGACACCTATGAAAAAGGCCCTTACACCTTGCTGCTTGGCAAACTGATGCTTAAACAGTATAAACTAAATCAGAATAAGAGCTTGGATCCTTCAGGATATACTCCAGAGGAATTGCATGACAAATTATACCAAGTGTTTTTCGGGTCAAAGGATTTTCGAAAGCCATTGTCCAGGTATGAGCGGATGTTTCAGAGCAGTTTTCTGACCCAATTGACCATCGCTGCGGAGAACCAGGCTAATTTCTTCAACGGGAGCGGCGCATTGGCTAAAAGGATTATTGCAGAAATCAACGGCTATGTCAAAAAAGCGCAGCTATCCAGCCCCAACTCGGTAGATGCAGCCCATTACAAGTCTTTGGAAAATTTCATTACTATTTGGGAAACAGGCAGCCAAAAGAAGTTGCTATCCACGAACCAACAGCAAAATTAAAAACACGATTTCAATATGAAGATGATAAAATGTGCATTGCTTGCAGCAATGTGTTGCGTGGCTATGTTGCAGTACGCGGCACAAACGCAGCGGAGCAATTCCAATCCCAAAAGTTTTAGCTCCTTCTACAAAAAAGACACCACCAAGGTGGCCGAAGGATATTACGCCATATATCAAAACGGCGACAAGTATTTTTTGCAAATTCCAGAAAAAGGACTCGGACGCGACATCCTAATCACCGCACAGGTTGCACGTGGATATTCGCGGCTAGTTTCCCCTGCTTCAGGGGTGATTCGCCTGGTGAAAAACCGCGAGAACAAGCTTGACCTGATAAAAGCCGCATCCCGCGAAGTGAGTGCCGATAGTACCGACCTGTGCATGATTTCCGCCCTGAGAAACTCGGGTTTGATACCGGTGGCGAAATCATTCCCCATCGTGGCGTATGGCGCTGACGGGAAATCCCCTATAATCGAATTGACTTCCGAATTGAACAGTGCTTCCGGCTTGTTCAATGTCACCACATTGTCAACACTGAGCCACCCCGACCCTGCCCGTTCCGGGGTGGTTGGCTTCCACACGATCGACCGGGGTGCTGTGTTTTCCGTCAAAAGAAGCCAGACTGATTATCAAGTGAATCCTGCAACCAGGCACGGAGAAGACATCGTGAACACTTTTTTGCTCGAGATGGTGGTTCAGGAAATTCCGGAACACAAAGTTGACCTGAAGAAGAATCACCTGGCTTACGGCTTCAACACCATATCCCTGTCGGAATACAACTCCAAGCGTTATGCTGTATTCAAGAATGACTACATCCAGCGCTGGATGCTAAATGCAAGCCCAAAGGATAGGAAAAGGCAGCTTCGTGGTGAAGCTGTCCACCCCCAAATGCAGATTTGTGTGTATATTGACCCAGTGATCCCAGCTCCTTTTGTTGAAAGCATAACAAAAGCCGTGGATGCATGGAACGCCCCTTTTTTCAAAGCTGGCTGGAAAGACGTGTTCAAGATCAGCCGCGATGACAAGGATGCAGCACTGTCTTACAAAAAAATCATCTTCAAGTGGGGAAATTCATACAACGACAACACCACTTCCCTGGTCACAAACCCTGCCAACGGTGAAATTCTTTGCGCAAGGGTTAATTTCATGGACGAAATAGCCAAAGGACTGCTCAAACGCTATGTTCTCCAGTGTAGCCAAGTGGACCCGCGCATACTCAAAGACTTCTATTCGCTCGACATCCGCAAAGAGATTTTGTCCGTGCAACTAGAAGCCCTACTGGCCAACGTCTTGGGCTTAAAGGACAACAACACCGCATCCACGGCTTTTTCGCCGGAAAATTTGCGTTCCGAAAAATGGCTGAGCCAATACGGGACTTCGGCTTCCATCACATCCGAGTTCACTTTCAATTATTTGCTGAAACCCAGCGACAAGGTGAGCCCGCGCAACATGATGCCCCGGATTTCAACCTACGACTACGATGCCATTGCCTATGCTTATGGAAAAAGCACGTCGGCACCTTCCCTGAAATCAACTTTCTATGTAGCTCAAGACAAATCGGATCCTTACGCCATGGGTTTTATGAGCAGCGACGTGATCGCTGCTAGTGAGACAGGGATGAACTCCCTTGAGGCTATCTTCCCTAGGATCAATTCCATCGTGCAGGATATGCCTGCCGACCAAAACACGTGGGATCAAGTGTCTGAACTAACGGCTGCCGCCTTTTCGCTCCATAGCGGATACCTGTATCAAATAGGGAAACTGGTTGGCGGCCGCTCCAAGCGTCCGATTATTCCAGACGTGAATGAAGTTCCCGTGACTTATGTGCCGAAAGCCGAACAACTGAGGGCTTTGGACTATCTGCGGGAAAACCTGTTCACCGAAATCCCCGCCTGGTTGAGCAACGATTCTTTACTGATGGCAAAGAACTTGGATCTCAAGGATCGTCTGTTAGGCACAGTACAAGTGGTGATGAAGGATATTGTCTCAAAAGAGACCATTGCCACGCTGATAGCGGCAGAAAGACAAATGGGAAACAAGGCATTCACTTGCGATGACTTGCTTGAATATATCGATCGTGTTTTTTTCAAAAATTTTGACCCGAAACAACCCCTTACCCTGTATCAGCAAAATGTGCAGGCCTACCTGATCAGCCAATTGATCAGCTGCGCAAAAGAGAACAGCATCGCGATGGGCGTCACAGACGAATCAGCCATCATACATTCGGCTTTGGTGCGCATTGCCAGAAAAGTGAAGGTCTTGAGCGAATCGCACACCGACCCCAAATGCCGCGAATACTATCAATTGATGGTCATAAAAATGAATCGTGAATATTTTGACAAATAACAAGATGCGTCACCTACCTATACTCTGTTTATCCTTCTTGGCAGTTGTTGCGACACAACTGTCCGGACAAAACAGCCAAATTCCGAGATCTTCAAATCCCCCAATTAAAGAGAAAGAGGAAACGGAAAGATACGACGTACCTAATCTGCACAAGAAGGTTGGGACAATCTCCGTCATCCCCTTTTTTCACCCGTCAAAACCCTTTTTCTGGTATTCATTTGAAAATGCAGAAGGTCGCAGAACGTATTATAAGTACGACCTTCAAAAAGGAAAACAAGAATTATACGACACGTTGCTGATCGCACGTTTCCTCGAGGAGAAGAACATCCCCCAAAAGTCGTTGTTCTATACACCTCAGTTTACCGCAAATGGGATAAATGCCTCATTCTCTATCAGGTCAAAAACATTTATCTACAATGCAGACTCTTCCAGCGTAAGGGAAGTAACCCCGAAGCCATTCGCAAGCACGAGTTGGGGAGTCTCTCCCGACAAAAAACACCAGGTCAAATTCGAGAGCCACAACCTGTTCGTTAAATACCTTGATTCGGGGGAGACAAAACAGTTCAGCTTTGACGGGCAAGAGGATTTCGATTTCGAAACGGCAGAATTAACGTGGATCAGCAGCAACTCTTTTTACATCACTCGCAAAGACCAGCGTAACGTCCGTTCATTGGCAGTCTTGAGACAAATCACCACACCTCCAGTGCCGCAAACATACAAATATGAACTTCCGGGCGACAGTGTGGTTGCCCGTAGGCAGCTTTACCTCTGTAATCTGGCGGTAGATCAGCAACTCAAGCTCGTGAACACAGATAAGTGGAAAGGCCAACTGCTGGAAATAAAACCGACGAAAAATGTTTCCGACAAAGTATTCTTTATTCGCCGCAAACGCACCCGCGACCAGCTCGAAGTGTGTTATGTGGATGTGGCCACGATGAACGTGAAGGTGGTGTGCCTCGAACAAAGCAAGCCCTACATCAACGAAGACATGTTTAGCTGCCAAATCCTGAACAAGGGAAAGGATGTCTTGCTGTGGTCGGATCGCACGGGTTGGGGACATTACTACCGCTATTCCACCGACGGAAAACTGTTGAATGCAGTGACTAAAGGAGAATGGACTGCCGGACAAATATGTGGTGTAGATTCCCTACGAAACAATCTTTATGTGTATGGCTATGGTCGGGAAAAAGGGATGAATCCCAATTACGCATTTCTTTACAAAACTGATCTTAGTGGAAAAAAGATAAAACTCCTCACGCCCGAAAATGCAACGCACAAGGTATTTGTCAGCCCTAAGACCGATCTTATCATTGACAACTATTCCCGCATAGACACTTTGCCCCGCACAAATGTTCGCGATGCGAATGGACGGCTTTTGACAACACTGGAGCAACCGGATATTTCCCGCTTGCTCGACTATGGCTGGAAGATGCCCGAGCAATTCACCTTGAAAGCCGCTGATGGCGTTACCGACCTTTACGGAATCATGTGGAAGCCTTTCGACTTTGACCCGAACAAAAAATACCCGGTGATTTCGCAAGTTTATCCCGGCCCTCAAACCGAAACCGTTTGGACCGATTTCACGGTATTTGACCGTTACAACAACACAGCACTTGCTCAACGTGGCTTTATCGTCGTTTGCATGGGGCATCGCGGTGGTTCTCCTTTCCGCAACGCGGCTTATGCCAAATATGGTTATGGCAACCTTCGGGACTATGCGCTTGCGGACGACAAGGCAGGGCTGGAGCAGCTTGGCACCAAATACTCGTTCATTGACCTCAATCGTGTGGGGATTGTCGGCCATTCAGGAGGTGGAATGATGGCTGCGGCTGCCATGTGCACCTACCCTGATTTCTATAAAGTGGCTGTCGCCTCTTCCGGGAATTACGACAACACGATCTACAACCGCACTTGGGGAGAAACCTTTCAAGGAATTGGCGAAGACAACAAGTTCTCGGTGAAAACCAACCAGCAACTCGCCTCCGGTCTCAAAGGGCACCTGCTCCTGGTAACGGGCGACGTTGACCAGAATGTGCATCCTGCAAATACTTTCCGCCTTGTGGACGCTCTTATCCAAGCTGGTAAAGATTTTGATTTACTAGTTCTTCCTGGGCAAGACCATCACTACGAAGGTGTTTACAAAAGTTACTTTGAGAAGAAGAAGCGCGACTATTTCAATAAATACCTGTGATTGAATAAATAATGGGTTAACCACTCATTTATATGCTATCATCTAACCCCGGGCTACAATCATAGCTCGGGGTTTTGATTGCATACCCCTTTCCCTATTCAAAATCACGTGTATTTGCTGATTCTGCTTTTAAGTCCTTGGTTCGAACCAAAGCTGTAAAAAATTTATCTTATCTTTGACGCTTCAAAACACATGCAAAACCTGAATATACAAGCAAAATGCTTTTACATGTGTTCCTAAAGTTCAAAAAACAGGGATTTAAAATCCTATTTATAGCCGGTTTATAAAAAAACGACTTACACTTTGAGATTGGACTATCGACACAACTTTTCCGAATGTGGAGATGCTTTCGGGTCGTTTCGCTGTAAGTTATTCTGCGAATTTTAAATGCTATTCATTTATTATGTCAAGATCATACAAAATAGCAATTCTCTTGTTGCTGATTCCCATGCTGGGGCGGGCACAATTTTTAGGTTTGGGCGGACAGTACGCCAGCAAATCTGACGGCCAATTTGTGGCTTCTTTTTCCTTTCCAACCATCCATCCAAAAAATCCGTTGAACTGTTTCATCTCGAGTGGATTGGAATACACCACTCCTGGTGGGGCTGAAATGGCTGGGTTGGATCTCAAGCCTTTGCAGCTTTCTTGGTTTGGCTCCGAAAAGTTCTTTAACAAAACGCCGTTTACCCTTTTATTGAATCTCGATGCAGGTTACTTGTTCGACTTTCGGCGTGGACAAAAAGACGGTTTCGTGTTGACGCCTAATTTGTATCTCGACTACAAATATTTTTTCGTGAAAACTGGATACGATTTCGATGTGACGAATGGAAACAAGCAGTTCTTTGTTCGTGGTGGGGTTTGCCTTGGCCTTGGCACGCTGAAATCCTTCTTGGATACTCAAATTTGGTAATTTATTTTTAATAACTTTCTAGGGGAAATCGGTCATGATTACTTCACTCGCTTTTTTGGATGAAATCCGTCTGGTGGATGTGATTGAGGTATTGGGAACCATCACCTTTGCCATCAGTGGTGTACGTTTGGCTTCGGCCAAGAAAATCGATTGGTTCGGCGCATTTGTTGTTGGCTTTGTGACGGCTGTAGGTGGAGGAACAGTGCGTGATTTGCTGCTCAGTGTCACGCCATTCTGGCTACACAACAGCCTTTATCTTTGGTGCACCATATTTGCCATGGTGTTTGTGAATTTGTTCCGAAAATACCTGGTTCACCTCAACAATACCTTCTTTTGGTTCGACACCTTTGGCCTCAGCTTGTTCGTGGTGGTCGGGGTCGAAAAAACACTTATGCTGGGCTATCCCGCCTGGGTTATTATCATTATGGGGACAGTTACCGGCGTTTTGGGCAGCGTGATCCGGGACATTCTGATCAATGAAATTCCGCTGGTGTTCACCGCCGAACTGTATGCCGTGGCATGCGTTATTGGAGGTGCTGTTTTTTGTGCACTCGACCACATGGGGGTCAACATTACGGCAAACGAAATCATCACAGCTTCCACAGTGGTACTGATACGTGTCGTTGCTACAAAATACAATATCCATTTACCAGCTCTCAAAGGAGAAGAAAAAGACGATGGAGACAATACTCGCTCGCAAGAATCTCTTAAAAGATAATGGCACATGCTAGCTCCTAAGATTCTGTATTAGTTATTGTATTTTTGAAAAAACACACCCCAAACTGTATTTTTTTTGCTTATACATTATAAATTCTTTCAATTAATATTCTCTCCTTTTAAGTTGCTCTTCCTTGGATCTCCTGCTAACTTTGTACACAAAGAAACATTTAAAATAAAAAACAAAACTATGGGAGTATTAGTTGGAAAAAAAGCACCTGCTTTTTCTACGAGCGCCGTTATTAATGGCAACGAGATCGTTGAAGGCTTCTCGTTGGAACAATTTGTTGGCAAGAAGTACGTATTGTTCTTCTTCTATCCTGCTGATTTTACATTTGTTTGCCCTACCGAATTGATCGCATTCCAAGACAAGATCGCTGAGTTGGAAAGCCGCAGCGTGGCTGTTGTGGGAGCTTCCACCGATTCTGCATTTTCTCATTGGAAATGGTTGCAGACACCTCAAAATGAAGGTGGAATCCAAGGTGTGAAATATCCTTTGGTGGCTGACCAAACATTGATTATTTCTAAAAACTACGATGTGTTGGCCGGCGAAACGGACTACAGCGACGATGGCCAAGAAATTTTTGTTGGTGCCCCACAGGCTTACCGTGGGTTGTTCCTGATTGATAAAGACGGAATCGTGCGCCACCAAGTGGTAAACGACATGCCTCTTGGACGCAGCGTGGAAGAAGCCATTCGTTTGGTAGATGCTCTACAATTCACCGAACAGTATGGTGAAGTATGCCCTGCAAACTGGAAAAAGGGAGAGAAAGGATTGAAAGCGACCCAAGAAGGCATCGCCGACTACTTGTCTCACAAATAAAAGAAGACTCACTATTTTGAGCATATACATTTATTGATACGAAAGCGCAACGGTTTTGGCTGTTGCGCTTTTTGTTTTCGATCTCCCCCACCCTACAATCTCCTATTTGTCCAGTCTCTTTTATGGTATTTACCACTTTTCATGTACATTTGTGAAGCATTTTAGAAAAACGGTGAATCAGAAGTGGCAAAACAAGTCCTGTTGGTTCTCTTTATTTTATGGATTGAAACATAGAATCTTTATGGATAGGAAAAATTTCGGGTTTGTCAAGGTAGCTGCCGCCACGCCCAGTGTAAAAGTAGCTGATTGCGAATACAATGTCACAGAAATGATTCGGCTGGCAACAGATGCTGCAGCAAAAGGTGTTTCTGCGGTTGTATTTCCCGAAGCTGGCATCACGGCTTACACTTGTGGAGATTTATTCAATCAACGGTTACTGATTGACGGCGCACTTGCCGGTTTGCAGCGATACAGCCTCGAAACAAAAGAGCTGCCGCTAATTTCAATCGTAGGACTTCCCTTGGAAATCGGTGGTCGCTTGTATAACGTCGGAGCAGTTGTTTCCGAAGGCAAAACCTGGGGAATTGTTCCCAAAACTTTTATTCCGAATTATTCCGAATTTTATGATAAACGTTGGTTTTCGTCTTCCCGTGAACTGAAAGAAAAAGAAATCCGCTTGTTTGGTGAATCAATACCTGTGGGGATCCACATCGTGTTTGATGCTGCCGATTTTCGATTCGCATTGGAAATATGTGAAGATTTGTGGACACCCATTCCGCCTTCAAGCATCCATTCCTTGCACGGGGCAGAATTGATTTTCAACCTATCGGCAAGTAACGAAACTGCGGGAAAATCTTCCTACCGCAAAGGCTTGGTGGCGCAGCAATCCGCCCGTTGTGTGGCCGGATATGTGTATGCCGCAGCCGGAAATGGAGAATCCACAACAGATATTGTCTTTTCCGGGCATAGCCTGATTGCTGAAAACGGAGAAATATTGGCTGAAAACAACCGGTTTTCATTTGATAGCCGGTTAATTATTGCGGATATTGACATAGAGAGGTTGCAGGGCGACCGACTCAAAAACAAGTCATTCACCCGTTCTGAATACAAGATGCTGGACGAGGTCGAATACCGTTATGTCCCGGTGCCGAATCATCATTCAGAAAAAAAACACGAACTCGGGCGTTTGGTGAATCCGATGCCCTTTGTGCCCAAGCAGGATGCCTTGTTGCACGAACGCTGTGAAGAAATTTTTTCCATCCAAATTGGAGGACTGGCCAAACGATTGCTTCATACAGGAATGAAGACTGCCGTTATCGGCGTTTCGGGTGGATTGGACTCCACTTTGGCTTTGCTCGTGATTGCAAAAGCTTTTGACAAAATCGGCATTCCCCGCGAAAACATCTTCGGCATCACCATGCCTGGATTTGGCACCACCGACCGCACCTACAACAATGCAGTGAAATTGATCAAATCGTTGAAGGCTACTTTTCGTGAAATTTCAATCAGCGAGTCTGTCTTGCAGCATTTCAATGACATTCAACACGATCCGGCCACGCTCGATGTGGTGTACGAAAACTCGCAGGCTCGTGAGCGCACGCAGATTTTGATGGATTATGCCAACAAGGTGAACGGTTTGGTGATCGGCACGGGCGATTTGTCGGAACTGGCGCTCGGCTGGTGCACCTACAACGGCGACCACATGTCGATGTATGCCGTGAACAACGGCGTGCCAAAAACCTTGGTGCGTACCTTGGTGAAATGGATAGCCGACACCCAGATGGATGCGGATTCGAAAGCCGTGTTGCTGGATGTGATCGACACGCCAGTGAGTCCGGAACTTTTACCGGCTGACGAAAATGGCGAAATTGCACAAAGAACAGAGGATGTCGTCGGGCCTTACCTCTTACACGATTTCTTCTTGTATTACGTTTTGCGCTTTGGATTTTCTCCTTCAAAAATTTATTTCCTTGCCCAAAATGCCTTCGAAGGCCAATTCCAAAAAGAGGTTATTCTCAAGTGGCTCAAAATTTTCTTCCGCAGATTTTTTCACCAACAATTCAAACGCTCTTGTCTTCCCGATGGTCCAAAAGTGGGTTCCGTAAACCTATCTCCACGAGGCGATTGGCGGATGCCAAGTGATAGTTCCTTAAGCTTGTGGCAAAAGGAACTGGACGATCTGGCTTAAAACCAGTTAGCAATCAACAGTTAACTGTTAGCAGGGAAGAAGCTAATGGCTATAAGCTAACAGCTAAAGGCTATTAGTTTATAGCTATTCTCAAATTACTTCGAAGTAGAAAAGCAGAAGGACTGCACACTTTTAAAGAAAATGTGTATCTTTGTCGCCATTTCTAATAAAATTTAATTTTATGATTCATAAAAAAACACTCCTCCTTTTGGCCCTTATGCAAGCAGGCTTTGCAATGGCGGGCGATTTATTGACTAATACCAACCAGAGCGCTCACTTTCTGCGCAACCCTGCGCGTGACGCTTCCACTGAAATTGATGCCGTTTACACAAATCCAGCCGGCTTAGTAATGCTTGGTGAAGGATTCCACTTCTCTATTAATAATCAAAGTGCGTTTCAAACCCGGACAATCACTTCCACTGCTCCTGTTTTCTTTTATAATGGAGGAAATACTACCCGTGAATTCAAGGGAACGGCTTCCGCTCCTATCATTCCAAGCATTCAAGCTGCTTACAAAAAAGGCAAATGGGTGCTTTCCGGTAGTATTGCCGTTGTCGGCGGTGGGGGGAAAGCTACTTTTGACAAAGGTTTGCCTTCATTTGAATCTTTGATTGGAAATACCACGGCTATTTTGACGGGCAACACGGGGTATATGGCTTATACTGACGACCAATACATGAAAGGTGCGAACTTTATATTTGGAGGCCAATTGGGTGGAACATACCAGATAAACAAGAATTTTTCGGCCTATGCTGGATTTCGCCTGAATGTTGTCCACAACAAATACGAAGGTTATTTGAAGAATTTCCAAGTCACAGCTTTGGGAAGCACAACCAATGCCACTTATACAGGAGTTTATACCGCGTTGGCTGCAAAATCGAGCCTAACTGCCGCAGAACAAGTAGCTTTAGTTGGTTCAGGCTTTGCAGCAAAAGCATCTTCCTCAACAGGAATACAACTTGAAAGCACTCAATCCGGTTGGGGAGTTGCTCCCATTATTGGCTTCAACTACAATTGGGACGACAAGTTGAACATCGGTGCAAAATACGAATTCAGGACAGCACTAAATGTGGAGAATGACACCAAGATTGACGACACAGGCTTATTTGCAGACGGCGTGAATACAGCTTATGATGTGCCAGCGATGTTATCGGCTGGCGCATCTTATAAAGTTTTGCCAAAATTAACAGCAAGTGCGGGTTATCACCATTTCTTCGATTCGCAAGCCAAAATGGAAAACGACAAACAAAAAAATGCAGGAAATACCAATGAATATTTGGCTGGATTGGAATATAGAATCGACAAGATGTTCCTGGTGAGTGCTGGTGGGCAAATCACCGATTACGGTGTGAATGACGCTTACCAACGCGACTTGAGCTTCGCTTGTAGCTCTTATTCCATTGGTCTGGGTGGCGCAGTAAATATCTCCCCGAAAGTAAGAATCAATGTTGGCTATTTTTGGACAACTTATTCCGACTACACCAAAGAGCCTGGCGGAGGCATCAGTGTGAGTGGGACAGAATTGGCAGCCACTTCGAAAGATGTATTTTCCCGCACCAACAAAGTGTTTGGAGCAGGAGTAGATTTTTCATTCTAAAACATAGCAGGTTAAAAAGAATTTTATTATCTTTGCAGCCGCTAATGCAAAAAGTCTATTTTAAAAACAAATTAAAAACAAAGAATGGCTACTAAAATCCGTTTACAAAGACATGGTCGCAAGGACTATCCTTTCTACCACATTGTCATTGCTGATAGCAGGGCTCCACGAGATGGAAAATTTATTGAAAAGATTGGTACGTATAATCCGAACACTAATCCTGCTACAATAGATTTGAAATTTGACAGAGCTTTGTATTGGCTAACAACAGGTGCACAACCTACCGACACTACTCGCACGATCCTTTCCGACGAAGGCGTTTTGTTGAAAAAACACTTGTTGGGTGGTGTAACAAAAGGAGCTTTCACTGAAGCAGATGCTGAAACAAAATTTGCTGCATGGAAAGAATCCAAAGCAAAAGCTGCTGAATTGGTAGCAAACAAGAGCGTTGCTGCTCAAGCTGCTGCTAAAAAGGCACGCTTCGAAGCTGAACAAGCTGCCAACAAGGCCAAAGCTGACCAAGTGGCTGCGAAGAAAGCAGAATTACTTGCTGCCGCTGCTCCTGCAGAAGTTGCTCCTGCAGAAGAAAGCGAAGCCGCTGCTCCTGCTGCTGAAAGTGCTGAATAAGAAATTATTTTCCAGAAGGATAAAAAGGTTGTCAAGAATACTTGACAACCTTTTTCTTTTACGTCAAAAAGAGCATGATTAGAAACTTTTCTTCTAGTTTATCAGACCACCGCCCCTTCCATCACCTTCCACAACCTTTCGTCAGGCACAGGTGCGGTAATGTCTATCAATTCTTTGGAAACGGGATGGATAAAACGAACGCGATGCGAATGGAGGCAGATGCTACCATCGGGGTTAGGACGGTCGAAACCATATTTCAGGTCACCTTTGATCGGGCAACCTATTTTGGAAAGTTGACTGCGGATTTGGTGGTGACGGCCTGTTTGTAGATCGATCTCCAGCAAATTGTATTTTTCTGAACTTGCAAGCAGTTTGTAATGAAGAATGGCCAATTTAGAATTGCCTTTTTCTTTGTTGTGAGCGTAGGATTTGTTTTGTTTTTCGTTGCGAACGAGGTAATGACGAAGTTCAGCCTCGTCGTTTTCAGGGCGATTCCTCACAATAGCCCAATAGGTCTTTTTCACCTCCTTGTTTTTAAACATCTCGTTGAGGCGCGAGAGCGCTTTGCTCGTTTTGGCAAATATCACAATGCCTGTCACAGGCCTGTCAAGGCGATGCGTAACACCACAAAAAACATTTCCGGGTTTGTCGTATTTCTCTTTCAACCATTCCTTCACGGTATCAGATAAGGGCGAATCGCCGGTTTTGTCTCCCTGCACAATTTCGCCAGATGCTTTGTTGACAACAATGAGGTGGTTGTCTTCGTATAAAACGTTCATCGAATAGTAAATATAACAAGTAAACATGTGACCATGCAATCCCGCAATTATGACTGAGCTATACCTCCCCCGCTTCTCGATCAGATGGTCATTTATAAAATCACCTGATCTCTTTCCCAAAAGGGGTAAATGCCAAGCGGGCGAGTTTGAATTGCTGGTAGCCAAAAGGAATTCCGATAATCGTGATGAAAAACAAAAGTCCCAACAATACATGGGTGAGGAAAATCCAGAATCCTCCAATAATGATCCAAATGACATTCATCACCAGGTTGAGGCAACCAAATCCATTGTTGCTATGCACCACCTTACTTCCAAACGGCCACAGGATAAAAAGGCCGATTTTCATCGTCTGAATACCAAACGGTATGCCAATGATTGTGACCATAAGACCAACACTTGCGATGAAGTATTCAATGGCTACCGGAAGCCCTCCAAAAATAAGCCAAATAATATTACCCAGTGTTTTCATCGGCAAATCAATGATTATTATAAGCAATGCTGTGGAATAGTAGAAGACCTGTTAGTTGAATCCAATTATAATTTAAACAGACCGGACTGTTTTTTCAAAGGGCGTGTTCAGTAAATTACATGATTCCCTTTTCGCGCAACTTCAATTGCCATTTCCAGGCGGAAAGCACCGTGTCTTCCACTGTTTCTGTGGCCGTCCATCCAAGCACTGTGTTTGCCTTTACAGGGTCGGCCCAAATCTTTTCGATGTCACCGCCTCGACGGCCAACAATCTTGTAATTCAATTTTTCTCCGGAGACTTTTTCAAACACGTTGATAAGTTGAAGCACAGAAAGGCCGTTTCCAGTTCCCAAGTTGAACACTTCCACCTTGTCTTCCGATTTATTTCCCAGCATCCGGTCGATAGCAATCACATGGGCTTTTGCCAAGTCCACGACATTGATAAAGTCACGGACACAAGAGCCATCAGGCGTATTGTAGTCGTTTCCAAAAACGCTCAGCTCTTGGCGAGCACCAATTGCCGTTTGGGTGATAAACGGCACAAGGTTCTGAGGAATGCCGTTGGGTAATTCGCCAATTTCGGCGGTTGGGTGAGCCCCGATCGGGTTGAAATAGCGGAGAATTATGCTTTTGATGTTGACTCCTGACTTGATATAATCCTGAATGATTTCTTCATTTATCTGCTTGGTGTTGCCATAAGGCGACATGGCTGGCTTGATGGGAGCCGTTTCGTCAATCGGGTTTTGATCGGGTTCGCCATATACCGTGCAAGAAGAAGAAAAGACGACTCCTGACACATGGTACTTCGGCATCAAATCCAACAAATTAATTAGGGAATTCAGGTTGTTGCGGTAATACAGAAGCGGCTTTTGAACGGATTCGCCGACAGCCTTGCTGGCGGCAAAATGGATGATCCCGGATATTCCTTCGTGTTTTTGGAACAAAACTTCAAGCGCTACAGAATCATTGCAATCAAGTTTTTCAAAAATTGGGCGTTTGCCGGTAATGCGTTCGATTCCATCAATTGAATCTGCAGTAGAGTTGGACAGGTTGTCAACAATAATTACCTCGTAGCCTGCATTTTGTAGCTCTACGGCTGTATGCGAGCCGATATAACCCGCTCCTCCCGTCACTAAAATTTTATTTTTCATATAATTCGAAAATTATTTATTAAGTTATCCGAGTAAGATATTGTACTTTATCAAGCCTATTTTATGAAATGGTTTTAGTTATCACAAAGGTAGTTAATAGACTTGGAAAAGTGCTTCACGACGATTGAAAAAGCTTGTTTTTTTTATACAGCACAAATAATTCATCTATTTAGCCTTCGCACTTGAAATAAATGGGTTATTTTTGTCCTTCATTAGAAAAAAAATAGATTTCATTATGGTAAAGCATATTGTGATGTGGAAGCTCAAAGATGAAGCCCACGGTAACAACAAAGAAACAAACGCCACTCTCATTAAAGAAAAGTTAGAGGCACTAAATGGAAAGATTGAAGGCTTGCGCCATTTAGAAGTGGGTATCGACTTTTTGGGTGGTGCAAATTTTGACGTCGTATTGTATTCTGAACTGGAAGGCAAAGAAACTCTCGACTTTTACCAGAATCACCCACTCCATCAGGCTATCTTGCCTTTTGTGCGGGAAGCTGCAAGCGAACGCAAAGCTGTGGATTACCTTATTTAACAAATGGATCACCATCCTACATTACAAGAAATCCGCAAACGTTGCCGAATAGCAATGAACGGCGACGCATCAGCGGGAATGCGCAAATACGGCTTGGTTTACAAATTGAATTTTGGTTTGATGATTTCGCAAATCAAGGAAATTGCAAATCGGTACAATCCGGATTCCGAATTAGCCCTTTTGCTCTGGACTCAAGACACACGCGAGTTGAAGATAATGGCTACGATGCTATTTCCCTTCCATGAGTTCACTGGTGAATGGGCTAGCAAATGGGCTTTAGACATCCCAAACCAAGAGATCAGGGAGCAGATTACGATAAATTTGCTTCAACAATTGCCTGATGCGGAAAAGTTGTCGCTTGAGTGGGCTGGAAGCGAGAATCTCTCGCTAAGAGCTACGGCCTATTGGTTGTTGGGACGTTTGTTGCTCACTGGCAAGTTAGGTTCGTTCGACAAGTTAATTGCCCTTCCATACATATGGGAAGATGTCTTGGGTGAAAATGCCGTTTTGCGGAGCAGCGCATTGCTCGCTTTCAAACAAATCGGTCGTCGTAACCACGATCTTGCAGAAAACATACTTGCAGAAATCTCAAGCTCAAAAACGGATAACGAAGCTCTTCGGAATGAGGTATATGACACTTTGTCCTTCGAATTCGAGTATTTTGCAAAATAAAGAAACGACTTTTTTTGCTTGGAATTAGAACATAGTTCCAATTTTGGTGTTTTATCTTTATTCAATAGCTTTTCATGAAGAAATATAATTTTGATGCCATTATCAACAGAGAAGGTACCAATGCTTTGAAATTAGATGTCCTCAAGCAGCGTTACGGACGTTCCGATTTGATTCCTATGTGGGTGGCAGACATGGATTTTGCAAGTCCCCCTTGTGTGAAAAAGGCAATCACTGCACGTGCCGAACATGGCATATTCGGTTACACTTGCGCCTCGGAGGAATATTATCAAAGCATCATCAAGTGGGTTGGCAGACATCATGGGTGGAATATCGAGCAAGAATGGATCAGCTTTGTTCCTGGAATAGTGAAGGGTATTGCCTTCGTTATCGATTGCTTTACCACGGAGGGAGACAAGGTGATTATCCAACCGCCGGTGTATCATCCTTTTCGGATCATTCCAAAGCTCCATCACAGGGAGGTTGTTTACAACGAATTGATATTTGACGGTGAAAACTACCGGATGGATTTCGAGTCACTTAAACAACAAGCCAAAACGGCAAAAGTGCTCATTTTGTGCAATCCCCACAATCCTGGAGGCCGGGTTTGGACCAAAGAAGAACTAGTTCAATTGGCGGAAATATGCTATGACAACAAAGTGCTTGTCATCTCGGATGAAATACATTCGGATTTGGCGTTGAACGGGCACAAGCACGTTCCTTTCGCATCCGTTTCGGAGAAAGCGGCGGAAAACAGTATCACATTCATGGCACCCAGCAAGACGTTCAATATTGCTGGAATTGTTAGCTCTTTTTCCGTTGTATCGAATGCTGACTTGAGAGATAAGTTTTACAACTACCTGAAAGCAAGCGAGCTGGAAGAAGGACATATTTTTGCTTATTTGGCGGCACAAGCCGTATATCAGGATGGGGACGAATGGCTTTTGGAACTCAAAGATTATCTTTGGGAAAACATCTGTTTCACAGACCAGTACCTCAAGAAAAATTTTCCACAGGTGAAAGCGGTAATTCCCCAGGCTTCATTTTTGGTTTGGTTGGATTGCCGGGAATTGGGTATGTCGCAAAAAGATCTGGTTTCATTTTTCGTGAACGAAGCCAAATTGGCATTGAATGACGGTGCCGTGTTTGGACCTGGAGGAAATGGATTTATGCGGTTGAATGTAGGAACACCTCGTTCAATTGTCGAAAAATCGCTCCAACAATTAGTTGAAGCATATATACAACATCAGTAATTTTTATAACTGCTATGGCCTTGATAAATAATATCTAAATTTGAGGCATGGTATTTGCAGAGATGTACTATCTATTTATTTAATTATCAGAATATGAAAATTTCACAAAACAAATCGGTGTCTTTGTCGTATGATTTGCATGTTGGCGAAGGAGAAGAGCAGGAATTGATGGAAAAAGCCACAAGCGAAACCCCACTTCAATTCATTTTTGGTACCAACTCAATGCTGCCCGCATTCGAAAAGCAGATTGAGGACCTGCAAGAAGGAGATTCATTTGACTTTATTTTATCCCCGGAAGAAGCTTACGGAGAATACGTTGACGAAAATGTAATCGATTTGCCAAAAAATATTTTTGAAGTGGACGGTAAGATTGATGAAGAAGTTGTGTTTGAAGGAGCCACTCTCCCCATGATGGACACAAATGGTAACCGCTTGCAAGGATCGGTTGTGTCGGTTGGCGATGCAGTTGTTACAATGGACTTCAATCACCCTCTCGCTGGCGAAACCCTTCATTTCACAGGAAAAGTATTAGACGTGAAAGAAGCATCAGTTGAAGAAATTGCCGCATTGACTTCCGGTGGAGGTTGTGGCTGTGGAAGCGGCTGTGGATGCGGAAGCGGAGAAGAAGAACATGAACACGAGCATGCTCATGCTCATGCTGGTGGAGGTTGCGGATGCGGTAGTAGCTGCGGCTGTTGATCGGAAAGGACGTACAGAAATCTATAAAAAAGTTAGGCGGCTCGAATGAGCCGCCTAACTTTTTTATAGGGTATTCCGAAAAAGTGATTATCGCTTTTTAGCTCCCCCTTTTGACTTAGCTTGGGCTTGCTGTTGCTGCACGCGCTGTGCCTCTTCCAAGCGAGCCATAAAACCAGATTTCTTCTTCGGCTTCTTCTTGTTTTCCTCTAATTTAGCCAATACCTTATCTTCGTTAACCATATATCTGAATGCTACGGTCAAAAGGATAGTAAATAAAGTTGAGATAAAATAGTAGTAAGTCAAACCAGAAGGATAATTGTTCAGAAAAACCCACATCATCACAGGCATAAAATACATCATCAACTTCATTCCGGGTATTTGTTGTTGGCCTGTATCTTGTTGATCCATATTGAATTTCATGTACACGATATTGGTAGCTGTCATCAAAAGACAGAATAGACTAATATGATTACCAAAATATTTGGTAATCAATGGAATATTTCCACCCCACTGAATCACGGCATCGTAAGCTGACAAGTCGTCTGCCCATAAGAAGCTATGCTGCCTCAATTCGATGGCCGATGGGAAGAAAGAGAATAACGCCAACAATATGGGCATGGGCAAAAGCATGGGTAAACATCCGCTCATCGGGTTCACTCCCGCTCGGCTATACAGATCCATAGTTGCTTTCTGGCGTTCCATCGCCTGATCTTGTTTGGGAAACTTGGCCGTTAAAGCCTGCACTTGGGGGCGAAGCACACGCATTTTGGCAGAAGACATAAAGGATTTGAATGTGAAGGGGGCCAAAATTAATTTCACAATGATCGTCATCAATAAAATGATGATACCCATTCCTAATCCCCAAGAAGAAAGCAAATTGAACAACGGAATAACAAAGTATTGGTTTACCCAGCGGAACAAAGTCCAGCCCAGCGGAACCAACTTGTCCATATCCAACTGCTGATCCTTATCTTTCACTCCAGCATCCAATTTTCTGAGTTTGGAAAATTCAACAGGCCCCAAATAGAACCGGAATCCGGCACTTAGATTCTTTCCGGTAACAGCAACAGGAGAATAGAAAGAAGCGGAAAAGTATTTAAGAAATTCATCGTTTTCCAACACGCGGCTATCCAAAGAAGCGTTTGACAAACTGTAATCGGAGATAAGTGTGGTCGTAAAATACTGTCCTTTGAAAGCAATCCATTTCACGGGGTCAGCAATTTCTTTCTTCGCATCTTTGGAATCGCTCAAGTCGGCCACATCTCCACCAAGGTATTTGAAATGAATCTTGGAATAACGCTTTTCGAAATCAATACCCTTTTCCTGACGGAAAAGTTTTTCAGCCCAATCAACCTGGATATATTCCGCATTGTCCCTTGAGAGCACATCTGTCATACCAACGATGTTCACATCAAATTTGAGCATGGAGTTGTTAGACAACAACTTATACGTGAAATCGACGTATTGGGAAGGAGAAAAGGCGTGACGCATTGTCAGCGTTTTCTTATCAGCCGAAAAAATGGGTTGGAACGATTTGGACATAGTCGAGAAACTGACACCCGCCCTGTTTTTCAAGATAATACCAAAACTGGCATCCTTGTTGAACAAATAAAGTGGCTTTCCGTCATAACGCTTGTAATTTTTGAGTTGTGCGCTAACCATCTGGCCTCCAAAGGAGGAAACATCAATCTTAACATCCCCATTTTCCAAAGTAACGATTTGCTCTTTTGTAGCACTATCCGCCTTTGCTGTCAAATTAGAAGAAGCCGCCTGCGCTGAGGAATCGGCAACAGCCTCCACTTTCAAAAAGTTATTGGAAGAATCAGCCGCCTGGCCCTTAGATTCCGTAACTGCCGATTTTTGATTTTCGGTCTGCAATTTTTGCACTTGGGCTATTGAATCCTGATAATGCTTTTGTGCTGCCAATTGAGCTTCCGTTGGTTTGTTTAGGAAGAAAAAAAGTATGAAAACACCGGCAATCAGGAAAAACCCAATGATCGAATTTTTATCCATTAATCTGTTATTAATTAAAACTTTATAATTCTCTTATTTAGTATCTTTATTCTTTACAACAGCTTTGATAAAGCTAATAAAAAGCGGATTAGGAGTCAGCACCGTGCTGTTGTACTCGGGGTGAAACTGCACACCCAAATACCATTTCATCGAAGGTATCTCCACTACTTCCACAAGTCCGGTTCCCGGATTTGTTCCGGTGCATTTCATGCCGGCCTCTTCAAACTGTTCCCGATAATCGTTGTTGAATTCGAAACGGTGGCGGTGGCGTTCTTGCACCAGATCCTTTCCATAAGCACCATGCACAACCGAATCTTTTTCCAGTTTACAATCATAAGCTCCCAAACGCATGGTGCCGCCCATGTTTGTCACATTTTTTTGTTCGGCCATCAGGTCAATTACTTTGTGGGGCGTGTTCGGATTCATTTCCGTGGAATTGGCATCTTCCAAGCCCAATACGTGACGGGCATATTCAATCACCATACATTGCATACCCAAACAAATCCCGAAGGTTGGCACATCGTGTTCACGCACATATTTGAGTGCAATAAACTTACCTTCAATGCCGCGCTGCCCAAATCCGGGAGCAATAATTATACCATCAAACGAAGACAAGATTTTTTCCACATTTGCATCTGTCAATTTGTCTGAATGGATGAATTGCAATTCAAGTTTACGGTCATTGTATGTAGCTGCCTGGAGCAACGATTCATTGATCGACTTGTAAGCATCTGGAAGTTCCACATATTTACCCACCAATCCAATGCGGATTGTTTGTGTAGCTTCCTTCATTTTGTTCAGGAAAGCTTTCCAAGGCTCCAAATTAGCTTTAGGAGCATCTGTAATGCCGAATTTTCGCAACACGGTTTCATCCATCTTTTGTTCCTGCATCATCAAAGGCACTTGATAGATTGTCGGAACGTCCACCGACTGAACCACAGCGTCAACATCCACATTACAAAACAGAGCCACCTTGCGAAGGATATCCTTATTTAGTTGATGTTCGGTTCTCAACACCAAAATATCGGGCTGAACCCCTTGCGATTGCAGTTCTTTCACAGAGTGCTGCGTAGGTTTTGTCTTCACCTCTTTGGCAGCCGCGATATACGGGATATAAGTCAAGTGAATGCAAAGGCAATTCTTTCCAAGTTCCCAACGCAACTGGCGCACACTTTCGATGAAAGGCAACGATTCGATGTCACCCACCGTTCCGCCGATCTCCGTAATCACGAAGTCGTAATCGTATTGGGCACCAAGTAATTTGACATTACGTTTTATTTCGTCCGTAATATGAGGAATAATCTGGACGGTTTTTCCAAGATAATCACCCTTACGTTCTTTATTTATAACATTTTGATAGATGCGTCCGGTAGTGATGTTGTTTCCTCTGTATGTAGGAGTACTTAGAAAACGTTCGTAGTGACCAAGATCAAGGTCGGCTTCGTGCCCATCTACAGTCACATAACATTCACCATGTTCATAAGGGTTAAGTGTTCCCGGATCGATATTGATGTATGGATCCAACTTCTGAATGGTTACCTTGTAACCTCTTGCTTTGAGCAATTTACCCAAGGATGCTGCAATAATTCCTTTTCCCAGGGAAGAAATCACTCCACCTGTCACAAAAATGTACTTCGTATCAGCCACGACCTATTGTTCCTTTATTGATTAATCTGATTCACAAAGCGGCAAAATTAAACAAAATATGCCGTAGTAAGAAATGTTTTATTTAGACTGAAGTTTTTATGAAGAGCCAAACAAGAAAATACTGATCAGAGTACTTCTTTCAAACAACCGTCTTCACATTTGAGAATACGTCCCGGATATTTTTGAACCACGGAGTAGTTGTGCGTGGACATCAGCACGGCAGTTCCTTCTTTGGAAATATCGTGGAGCAATTGCACAATCTGGTTTCCCGTTTCGGGGTCCAGGTTTCCCGTCGGTTCATCGGCAAGTATTATTTCGGGAGAATTCAACAGGGCGCGAGCAATCACCACACGTTGCTGCTCGCCCCCAGAAAGTTCGTGAGGCATCTTGTAGCCTTTGTTCTGCATACCTACTTGCGCCAAAACCTCTTCAATTCGCTGCAGGATCAAATCCTTGTTTTTCCAACCGGTCGCCCTCAACACAAATTCTAAATTTTTAACCGCAGAACGGTCAATTAGCAGTTGGAAATCTTGAAACACAATTCCGATTTTCCGCCTCAACAAGGGTATTATCTTTCTTTTAAGGCTTTGCAATTCGTAATCAAAAATCCGACCCTCTCCTTTCGATATGGGCAATTCGCAATAAAGGCTTTTCAAAAAGGTGCTTTTTCCGGAACCGACTTTTCCTATCAGATAGACAAAGTCCCCGGAATGGATCTGGACATTCACATCCGAAAGGATGGTGTTGATATCCCGACTCAACTCCACACCCGAGTATTCAACGATAGCTTCCTTTTCCATGAAAATATGTTTTAATTGATAGCATGCAAATTGTATATCCTGAGAAATGCCGAGTTATTTAATTTTGTGCCTACCTTTCAGCTCCCGAGCCAAATCCTCAATGCTTAAACCTTTGGATGTCAACAACACAATAAGGTGGTAAATCAAATCGGCAGATTCATACACCAACCGGTCGTCCGTGCCATTTGTGGCTTCGATCACCGTTTCAACGGCCTCTTCACCCACTTTTTGTGCCATCCGGTTTACTCCTTCGTTGAACAACGAAGTGGTGTAAGAGCCTTCGGGCTTTTCTTGGTAGCGTTTTTGAATAAAGTGCTGTAAATATTTAAAGAATAAAATGTCTTCTTTGTTTGTTTCATCAAAACAAGTATCAGATCCCGTATGGCAAACAGGGCCTACCGGATTCACTTTAATCAACAAGGTGTCGTGGTCGCAGTCGTCAGTGATGCTGACAACGTTTAGAAAATTGCCGCTCTCCTCCCCCTTTGTCCAAAGGCGTTGTTTGGTGCGGCTGTAGAATGTAACCTTTCCCAAGCGTTGAGTCTCAGCCAATGCTTCTTCGTTCATATAGCCCAACATCAACACGATGTTGGTTTCATCGTCCTGAATAATTGCCGGAATCAAACCGCCTGTTTTTTCAAAATCAAGATTCATCGTATCGTTAGTTTAGTATGCGGATCTGTTTATTTGTAAATTCGCGAATTCGCAGATCTGCTATTTATATAATTGCCTATTTTATCCTTATGCTTATGCCTTCGCTGCGAAGATAACTTTTCAAATCGGGAATCGGAATTTCTCCAAAATGGAACACACTGGCCGCTAATGCAGCGTCAGCTTTCCCTTCCACGAACACGTCTTTGAAGTGTTCTTTTGTGCCGGCTCCGCCCGAAGCAATGATGGGAATGCTCAGTTCTTCGGACAAGCGTCTCAATGCCTCATTGGCAAAGCCAGTCTTCACGCCATCGTGATTCATGCTTGTAAAGAGGATTTCCCCGGCACCCAATTCTTGCACTTCTTTCGCCCAAGAAAACAATTCCTTGTCGGAACGATGACGGCCGCCACTGGTGTAGCAAGTCCATTTTCCATTCTCAAAGTTAGCATCAATTGCGCACACACACACCTGAGAACCAAAGTTTTTTGCAATTTGCCCTATAATTTCAGGATGACGTATCGCGGTAGAATTCACAGAAATCTTGTCTGCTCCAGCATTCAGCAAACGATCTACATCCGACAATTCGCTGATGCCTCCACCTATCGTAAACGGGATGTTGATGTTGGCTGCTATCCGTTTCACAAGCTCTGTGAAAGTTTTGCGCTTTTCGTGCGAAGCCGTGATGTCAAGGAAAACAAGCTCATCTGCTCCTTGCTCGCTGTATCTTACTCCCAATTCCACGGCATCACCCGCTTCGCGAAGATTCACGAAATTAGTGCCCTTCACGGTCATGCCGTCTTTTACATCCAAACAGGGAATAATTCTTTTTGCCAACATAAATTGCTCTATTATCTGTTGAAAGAAGCCAGTTCTTTCAAGGTTACTCTGTTTTCATAAATCGCCTTGCCCAAAATGACAGCAGGCAAACCTGCCTGTTCCAAATCGAGAAGATCCTGAAAGCATCCAACACCACCACTGGCAATGAGATATAATCCAGGAAATTCCGCCAATATGTCTTTATACAATTCGGTGGAAGGCCCTTGCAACATTCCATCTTTGCTTATGTCTGTGCAAACCACTTTGTTTACACCTTTTTGAGTATAACCGGAAATAAAGGAAAAGACATCCAACGATGTGGATTCTTCCCATCCTGAAACAGAAATTTTGCGATCGCGGCAGTCTGCCCCAAGAATTACTTTTCCAGCTCCATAGGTGTCAATCCAACGGCTGAAAATTTCAGCATCCTTCACGGCTATGCTTCCGCCTGTCACCATCGAAGCCCCAGCATCAAACGCCTTCCGGATGTCTTCGTCGCTTTGAACTCCACCGCCAAAATCGATTGTTAAAGAAGTGTTGCCCGCAATGGCCTCAAGCACCTGTACATTTACGATTCTCTTAGCTTTTGCGCCATCCAAATCCACGAGGTGCAATCGCTTCAGGCCTGCTCCTTCGAACATCTTGGCCACCTCCAACGGATTCTCGTTGTACACCTTCTTTTCGTTGTAATCTCCTTGCGAAAGGCGAACGCACTTTCCGTCAATCAGGTCGATGGCTGGTATAATTTCAATCATTTTTTATAGCTATTAGCTTATTGGCCTTTACAATATCAGAGATTCAAGAAATTCGTCAAAATGCGTTCACCAACGCTTCCACTTTTTTCGGGGTGAAATTGTGTTGCATAGAAATTATCTTTTCGCAAAGCCGCACTGAAAGGCTGCACATAATCTGTGGTAGCGGCAGTGTACTCTGTCAATGGCACATAATAGCTGTGGACAAAATATACGTATTCATCTTCGAGCGAAGGATCAAAAATGGGAGACTTCACTTCTTTAATGGAATTCCAGCCCATGTGAGGAATTTTTTCGAAGTTTGGTTCGGGACGAAATTTCACCACCGGAACATCAAAAATCCCCAGACAGGGAGTATTTCCTTCTTCGGAGTGAGAACACATCAACTGCATCCCAATGCAAATTCCGAGCAAAGGTTGCTTCAAATCCTTGATGAGTTGTGCCAATCCGTGCTGATGCAAATATGCCATCGTAGTGCCCGCTTCCCCTTGTCCGGGAAAGATTATTTTATCTGCCCTGCGCAAGACCTCCTTGTCGTCGGTGAGGGTAGCATCTATTCCCAACCGCAGCAAAGCAGACATCACGGAAAATATATTTCCAGCATTGTATTTAACAACGGCAACCTCCATAATTTATTCTTGTTTCAATAATTGGTCAATCAATGCTGTCATATCAGCAAACTCTTCTTCATTGTACAACCGGGTCAACATCACAATGCGGCCGGTGCGATCGATGATAACATTGCGTGTGATTCCTGCTTCCCGTTCAGCATATTTGGCAAAAATATCGCCTTTCGGATCCAAGCCCATGGGGTAAGTCACGCCGGTTTGTTTTGCAAATCCGAGCACTTTTTCGGCAGGCTCGTCCCTATCCACACCAAACAATGCAAAGCCAGCATTGTTCTTGTGTTTTAGCCAAATGTCCGATTCAATATGAGGCATCTCCTTGCGGCAAACACCGCACCAACTCGCAGTGAATTGAAGCATTACGATTTTCCCTTTCAAATCGGAAAGCCGTACGCTTTGCCCATCGGGCAATTGCATCACAAAATCGGGAGCTTGGTCGCCCACTCTCACCAAGTATTGGCGGTCATTTGTTTGGGCAACGACCATATTTGAGAAAAATGCCACAAACAAAAACGAGAAAACGAGCTTGAAAAAGATTCTATCTGCTGCCATTTCTTTTTTCCATAAAACGTTTATAAAAAACTGCGAACGGAATAACAAACAGCACACCTATAGTATCAGCCAACAAGTCGAGCCAATCGCCGCTACGTCCCGGACAATAGTTGTATTGAATGATTTCGATCAAACCTCCAAACACAACCGGCACCAGAAAGCACCAAACGATGGCTGAGAAATAATTGAATCGTTTTTCTTTAATGATCAAATGCACATAGGCGAAAAAAGAGGCTCCAGCGAATCCCACATACATCAAAAAATGTACTATCTTATCGAAGGGAAAAGGAAAAGGTGAATCAACTTCGGGAATATCACTTGGGGGCAGGAAGCAACACAAGTACAAAATGACAAGTGCAATAAAAACTGGTAGAGCTATATATGTATATTTCCGTTTATCCATAATACGCTCACAAAAATAGTCAAAAGAAGGTAAACTTTCCCCTTCCTATACACAAAAAGACATCTTTAATAAAAATTTAAAGATGCTGACGACAACAAGGTTCAAGATCGGAGTATATCTGTATCAGAAAATAATTAGAGTCCCATTAAAATTGAGACGTTATTTAAATTAACGTGAGTTCGATCTAAGAATTACGTTTTTAGCTATCCCACATATGCCTGAGGCGAATTATCCTATTTTCTCTCAATTTGAAATATTATGCAAACATACAAGCGTGTGTTAGCGGTTCGCCAATTTCGTTTTTATAGTTTAGTCAACTTTCATTTTTCTACTTCCGCTTCCGTTTTGGTAACGTTCCCAGCCCCAACCATCAAGCATCTCTTTATACAATCTATCAAAGTTTGGGTCACTAGTAGGTATTGTGTTGTAAGAAAGCAATCCTGTTGGCATAATCTCAACTTCTCTTTGATTTGAGGAAAGAACCGCATCGTATTCAATAAAGCTAAATTCAATTATGTTTTCGTTGTCGTGATATACTCGCCAATCTCTACGTTCCTTCAGTAATTCTTTTATTCTATTCTTTTCTGGCTCTAACATTTTTGCACCGTAGATTATGCCAACAAGCTGTGACGGTTGATAGTGAAAAAGGCGTTCTTGTTTTGTATAATCAAAGTGTTCGCCAAATAACGAAGGAAGTGGTGGTTCAAGCATTAAACGATATTCTGTTTCATACTCCCAGCTTTTACTTTTTTGTTTATAATGACTCTCTTGTTCTTGTCTAATTTTTCTTGCTTCTTCTTCGCTTTTCTCGCCTGTAACTCCAACAGGAAGGTGAAGGAATGCGTTTAATGATTTAACTTCGGGTTCGTAGTCAATCTTAGTAAACTGAAAATTTTCAGGAATGCCGTAAGTCATGTTAGGTGCAATCCCATTTTTAGTTGTCCGCACAACTGAACGTTTCCTTTGATGAAGGGATTGATTAAGCGCACCATTGATTGCTCTAAAAACTAAACAGAATCCTTTGTGCTTATCCGCATAATGTGACCACATTAGAGGTTCAGAATTTGACTTAGAAAACGACACGAAATATCTTGTTGCAGGCCTGTAAATGAGAAGTATTTCTTGAATTCGCGTTCCTACAAAATTCACAAGTGCTTTTTCGTTTGAATTATTTGTTGGAAAGTCTGTAAGCAAATTTATTTTATATGCTTCATCAAATGTCAATGGACATTTCCTGGAAATATGATTTGCAAGTATGTGTAGTAGTCTATCTGGGACAATGGCATTAGTCTGCTTTAGAGAAAAGGTGATAACTTTTTCCCACATTTCTTTGTTGTCCTCAAATACATAAAATGTTTTACTGTCAAAAGGGTCGTTGCATTCCTCTGGTGAAGAAAAATAAATTTCGTTATACAACAGCTCTTTTATGTTTACTTCGGTGTATGGTCTATATCTGTAATAAAACATTTTAGTCGATTTTCTTTTAGTTTATTTATGTTTGCAGTGTCGTTGTCGTTTCTTTTGGTGACCGCTAACATCCCAATATGCGACACTCCATATCCTGTAAGGGATACCCAGTTTCTCTTACATCCGCTTTATGCGTATTCTGTAAAGTGTTCATCTTTTTGAATATTAATGTTTTGCAAAAAACAGATATTTGCACGATGTTTCTCATATAGAAAATGTTGATTTGTATAATATATTTTCACAAATATATCATAAATGATTGCAATAGCAATGTTTCTGCCTAACTATTTAAGTTATGGAGAGGGTTTTTTGTTTGTTCCAATCTGTTGCTGCTCTGGGGAATTGGATTGCAAAAATAAGCGGAGATGTTGAATAATCCTAAAAACAAACCAGAGGCTTCGCTCTCACGAAACCCCTGGCCAGAAAAACCTATCAAATCAATAACCTAAATCTTAAAAACCAAACAGATATACGTCTTTTCCACCTATTTCTATTGTATCTGTCAGCGGGATCTTCCTGCCGCTAAGCACGTCCTCGGCTTCTTCCGCAGGCAATATTTCCCGGTAGTTTGCGACATTCAACACTTGCTTGCTGCCCGATCCGTTGAGAAAAACCACTACGGAACGGTTTCCATATTGGCGTTCATACACATACACTCCTCGTTCGGGAGCAAAATGTTTCAAAGAACCTTTGGCTATGGCTTCGTGCCCTTTGCGGAAATGGAGCAGCTTTCGCTCCAAATCGAAGAACTTGTTTTGCTCCGCTGTCCGCCCGCCCCGCGTGAAGGCGTTTTGCGAATCGGTCGGCCATCCTCCCGGGAAATCGGGACGCAGGGCGCCGTCACCGTCTTTCTTGTCGCCAAACATCCCGATCTCGTCACCGTAATAGAGTTGGGGAATGCCACGGGTGGTCAGCAAAAGGGTGAGTGCAAGCCGATATCGGTCGAAGTCGGACACATCCTTGGCATTCTTCAGGAAGCGGGAGGTGTCGTGGTTGTCGAGGAATGTCAGCACATTCAGCGGATTGGCATACACGATGTCCTGCCCCAGGAGTTCGTATATTTTCTGGAAATCGATGCTGTCGCCAAATGATCGGCTAAATTCCAGAAACAACGGGAAATCCATCACCGAAGGTAAGTTGGAGTTGCGGGGAAAGGCCAATTTACTGTCTTTTTGCCAAAAGGATGTCCCAATGTTGCTTCCGTACCAAACTTCGCCTACGATGTTGAATTTGGGGTATTCCGTTGTCACGGTCTTGCACCAATTCGACATCATGTCATAGTCGGCATAAGGATATGTGTCCTGGCGGATGCCGTCGATCCCGGCATATTCGATCCACCAGATGCTGTTTTGAATCAAATATTTTGCCAAATGCGGATTGCGCTGGTTCAAATCGGGCATACTTTCCACAAACCAGCCGTCGTCCGATGCTTTTTTGTCAAAGTTGGAAGCATACGGGTCGTATTGGGAGGTTGTTCGAAAAGAGGTCTGCACATAGCCATCCGGGTTGTTGAACCAATCGTGCGAAGGACGGTCTTTGAAGAAAAAATGCTCGCTTCCGCAATGATTGAACACCATGTCCATAATCACTTTCAAGCCTGTCTCGTGAGCCTTTCTCACCATGGAAGCATACTCTTCGTTGGTACCCAAACGGGGATCTGCCTTGTAGTAATCGGTGATGGCGTATCCGTGGTAAGAACCCTCTTTCATGTTGTTTTCATTGAACGGGGTGAGCCAGATAGCGGTAGCGCCCAGGTCAGCGATATAGTCCAAATGGCTGGTCAATCCACTCAAATCGCCGCCGTGGCGGGCATACGGATTGCTACGATCCACTTTCGTGTCAAGCATTCCCTTCACTGCATCGTTCGCCGGATTCCCATTGGCAAAACGGTCGGGCATCAGCAGATAAATCACATCGCCGGAAGTGAAGCTTTCACGGTTTCGGGAAAACTCTTCCCTTTGCCGTAGTTCGTAGGATATTGTTTTTTTCTGCCGTCCTACCGTAAGATTGATATTGAATTTTTGAGGCGTAGCACTGCCAATATTCAAGTAGAGAAACAGGTAATTTGGATTCTCCATCGGCACCAATTTGCTGATCCGGATATCAGATGAGGAAACGTAAACTTTCGCCGAAGCAACATTCTTTCCGTAGATCATCACCTGCAAAATGGAATCTTGCATCCCTGCCCACCAGTTTTGTGGTTCCACACGCTTTACCTCAAAAGCATGCAGGCATTGGCATCCTATGGCGAATGCAAACAGGAGGAAATATAGTCTTTTCATACAAATTAGGATATAAAAAGGGCAGGCTAAGTCTATTCTAGAGCCCGCCCTTAAATAATTGATTTACATTTGACTTTTGCAAAAAAAATCTCTTTTCACGCAGGGTTCGCAGAGGACGCGGAGGTTTTATTTCTTGTTTCTCGGTGTACTTTGCGTGGTGTTCTCTTTGCATCCCCTGCGTGGGACTGTATTTTTCACGCAGAGGATGCGGAGAATGCTATCCGAAATGCAATTACAACTTCTTCAACCCCTTCAACGCCGCTTTGTCGGCTTCGATCACGCTGATGGCAAATCCACCACCGGCAACCGAGCGCTGAACCAATTTGGACTTGCTCGTCACCACTCCTTTACGGATAGTATAAGCCTGCGGATTGGTTTTGTAATTTGCATTCGGTGCATCGGCATAAATGGTTGCAATGTATTGCTTGCCTGGATCAAGGAAGTCGAAAGCAAAATTCGCAGCGTGTCCATCATATCCAGCCACATTTCCTATAAACCAGTTGTTCGTTCCTTTCGCCTTGCGGGCAATGGTGATGTATTGTCCCGGTTCAGCTTCCAAGTATTTGCTCTCTTCCCAATCTACAGCCACGTCTTTGATAAACTGGAACGCATCCAAGAAGCGGTTGTAGTTTTCGGGCAAATCGGCAGCCATTTGCAACGGGCTGTACATGGTGACATAAAGTGCCAACTGGTTTGCCAAAGTGCTGTTCACATGCGAGGTATTTCCCGGATTCAATTTGCTGATATTCATTTCAAAAATACCTGGAGTGTAGTCCATAGGGCCGCCTATCAAACGGGTAAATGGCAGAATCGTCACATGGTTGGCGTTGCTTCCGCCGAAGGCTTGGTATTCCGTTCCGCGAGCAGATTCGTTGCCGATCAAGTTTGGATATGTGCGGCACAATCCGGTGGGGCGAACAGCTTCGTGGGCATTCACCATAATCTTGTAGTTGGCTGCTTTTTCCACGGCATACACGTAATGGTTGTTCATCCATTGTCCATAATGGTGTTCACCGCGGGGAAGGATATTTCCGACATAACCGCTCTTCACGGCATCGTAGTTGTTGTCTTTCATAAATTTGTAGGCGGCATCCAAGTGGCGTTCGTAGTTGCGTACCGAGCTGGATGTTTCGTGGTGCATAATCAGCTTCACCCCTTTGCTTTTTGCATAGTCGCGCAGTTCTGCCACATGAAAATCAGGATAAGGTGTGAGGAAATCAAACACATAATCCTTTGAATTTCCAAACCAATCTTCCCATCCTACATTCCACCCTTCCACCAGAACGGCATCAAAGCGATGGAGGGCGGCAAAGTCGATGTATTTCTTCACGTTTTCGGTGGTTGCCCCATGTTTGCCGTTTGGTTTCACTTTGGTATAATCAGTCACGCCCAATTGCACGCTTGGCAGGTCGTCGGTGTAAGCCCAGGTGCTTTTTCCGGTAATCATTTCCCACCAAACACCTACATATTTTACGGGATGAATCCACGAAGTATCTTTGATCTTACTTGGTTCATTCAAGTTCAACGTGATTCTCGAAGCCAAGATGTTGCGCGCATCATCACACACAATGATGGTGCGCCAAGGCGATTTGGCAGGTGCTTGGATATATCCCTTCCAACCTTGTGCGTCGGGCGTAAGGGCCGATTCGAAGATGAAGTTCTTGTCGTCTAAATTCAGGTGCATGCACGAATAATCGATCAAAGCCGCTTCGTGCAGGTTGATATACAATCCGTCGGCTGTTTTCATCTGTAAGGAAGTCTGGACAGCCGTTGGCCCCATAGCCGTTTGCGAGGCATTAGGCGTGATGGCTTTCTCCATCAAGCCACGGATTTCCGACAATTTGGAAGTGTGGTAATCGTATTCCTGTGTGTCGTAATCGCCCGGAATCCAAATTGCCGTATGGTCGCCAGCCATGGCAAATTGGGATTTCTCATCCTTGATTACGAAATATACCAAGTTCTTTTGTTGCGGAAATTCGTATCTGAAACCCAAGCCATCATCGAACAAGCGAAAGCGGATCACGATGCTGCGGTCTTTGGATGCCTGGTGCAATGTGACAGCCAATTCGTTGTAATGGTTGCGGATATTTTTTTCTTCGCCCCACACCGGATGCCAGGTTTCATCAAAAGTGGATACCTGCATGTTCGAGATGGTAAACCCGTCGTACAACGAATTCTTCTCCACTTTTGCACCTTTGTCTGAAAAATCATAAAATGTGCGAGTCACCCCATCTGGACGCAGGTCGAGCCCCAACTTACTTGGTTTAATCACATCCTTTCCTTTGAATGTAAGGATATAAGTGGGTATTCCTCCATCCTGAAGGTAAAATTTCATCTCCAGATTTCCATTCGGAGATTTAAGGGTTTGAGCCGAGCCTACTAAAGAGGCAAGGGATAGCACTAGGGTTAAAATCCAATTCTTCATCATATTCTCTGATTAATGTTGTTTTTTATCTTTGGGATTATACTTTTGTTATTTTTTCAAAAATTTTGTCGAATAGAATCTCCCGTTTTGTTTCACTTGCATAAGATAAATTCCTTGCTGCAAATGGCTAATATCTACTGATTCGGTGATTGTTTGGCTTAGAAGCATCCGTCCCGCCAAGTCATATACACCAATGATTGCTTTGTCCGGACTCTTGTTCCATATGGTGTTTCCGGAAATATAAACAGAAGCATCATTGTCGCCCTTGTTGTGAATGGACGACACAGCTTGATCCGTAAACAACTTGAATTCTCCCGGAGCCAAAGTGGCGGAATAAGAGGTTGACGAAAAAGTTTCGTATTGCCCAGTGAATACATTGTACCATGCACCTGCTTTCGGCAAGGTGACGGTGGCCGTGATGGCAATTGTTCCAAAATTCCCCACCACAAAAGCATTCATTCCTGCACTTCTCCATACGATAGACCGTCCCATAGTGGCTCCTATCGAGTAGCTGACATCGGAAGATGAAAACACCGGGTAATTTTCCTTCAAATAATTCAAGCTGGCATACATGTCGTATAAAGCTTTCCGCTGAGGCACATCGTGATAATCCCAGCGGACAGGTTTGGGATCGGTACGGTGCGTGTCGCCGATAGTGACACCGTCGCTGGCCGTGTTGATGGAGTAATCGTATCCCAATTCGCCAAATTGCCAAATCATTTTCGGGCCGGGTTGCAGCACATAGAATGCGGCGCACATCTTGGCCCGATCCAAAGCAGTAGAAAGATCCTTTGCGGAATAAGCCTCCACCGTGTTCCCATAAGTCAACGCCTTGTACATCATCCGTTCTTCGTCATGGCTTTCCATATAGCTCACCAAGTTGGGTTGCGCCCAATTGCGATTGGAATATATGCCCCACGAGAGGTCGGAATCGGTTGTGTATCCCATAATGCTTTGGCAATAAGCGTTGTTGGTGTTGCCCCAAAGCATGATTCCAGCATTTGCCAACACTGTTTCTTCCGAATTGTCTGCCAGATGTTCGAATATCACATAAGCGTTGGGGTTTCGCGCCCAAATCTGATTGGCCATACGTTCCAAGATCGAGATGCGGGAGGCATCATAGGCGTAGCCATCGCCAGCCTTGTTGGTGAATCCTTTCGTGAAATCGAAGCGGAAACCGTCTATCTTGTATTCGCTCATCCAGTAACTGCTGATGCTGTCCACCAAAGCTTTTGTTTGAAGAGATTCGTGGTTGAAGTCGTATCCCCAACTGTAACTGGGGTTCGGAGAGGTGACGTTGTACCATGGATTATTTGCTGCTGGGCGTGAATTTGCCGAATCCCAATAGAGCTGCACGAAAGGCGACTGCCCGTAGGAATGGTTCAGCACCAAATCCATGATGACGGCTATTCCACGTCGGTGGCATTCATCAATCAATGCCTTGCAAGCATTTTTAGTCCCGTAATATTTGTCCACGGCAAAGTAGAACGATGGGTTGTATCCCCAACTGCTGTTGCCTTCGAATTCGTTTACTGGCATCAGCTCTATGGCGTTGATCCCAAGCGATTGGAGGTAGTCTAACTTTTCTTTCACGGCATCAAAGCTATGCGAGGAGGTGAAATCACGAACAAGCAATTCATAAATCACCAGTTTCTCTTTTGCCGGAAGTGTATAGCTCGTATTCTGCCATTGATAAGGGGTTTGCCCTGTTTCCAGTACTGAAACGATACCCGTTGTTTTCCCTGTGGGATATGCTTTCAGGTTGGGATAAACCGAAGCCGGAATATACGAATCGTTCCACGGGTCAAGCACTTTGTCGGTATATGGATCTGCAATCCGCAGGCTTCCGTCCACGAGGTATTGGAAAGCATATTCTTGCCCGGGAGTTAATCCTGGGAGCGTGATCCACCAATAATCGCCGTCTTTGTTGAGCATGTAGTCGTTGGACAATGTCCAATTGTTGAAATCGCCCAAGGCGTACACGAAAGATTTGCCGGGAGCATAAAGCACCAGCGTGGCGGTGGAATCATTCAGGATGTTGATTCCTGAACGGGTATCTGCCGGCATGGCTATCGTTTGCACCTGTTTTTGAACCACTACCCGAACACTGTCCCGAACGGCCCTACCTCCGCTTGCAGCCTCAGCTATGAGCCAATAAGCACCGGAAGTGGAACAAGTATAGCTTGAAGTAATGGCCGTGGTATCATTCGATGAACTTATCTGGTTGTTGTCCCAAAATAATTTCATCTCGGCAGATTCCGAAGCCAATGCTTTGATGTGAAGGGTTGAGTCTTTATTGATGAGGCTTTCCGAATCAGGCAACTTCATTTTCACTTGTAGGCCAGGCTCATACACCCGGACAAGGATATCCTTATCCCCTGTGTCTTTTCCGGTGAGAGACCCACTGCTGTTGCGCAGGACAAATGCAAGGTATTCTATCGAGTCGGTGTTTGCGACCTGATAGAAGGACCGGAGCGAAGGTCCTATCGAAAGCTTCCATCTGCTCTCGCCCAATGATTTTAATTGATAGATTGAATCGTTGTCGAGCCACGAGGTGTTGTATTTCCAATCGGATGTGGAATTGCTTTTGTCGGTGATAACACCCGTATGGACATACAGAAGGCTATCCGTGCTGATATTCGCCAAGCCGGCATTTCCTTTCGAAAGGTCAAAAGTCAAATCCAAAGGTTGCCCGGCAGTTGGAAAATTCAAGGATGCCGTCACCAATTCTCCTGAACCCACAGTTTCGGGTGTCGCAATAGTAAATGTTGCCTTGAAATTTTGGCTACTGTTACTATCGTAAACATTTCCCGCTTGAAAATAGATTTCAAGGGTATGCGTTCCGGCCGAAAGGGTGTCGATAGGCACCGATGCTATTCCGTAATGCTTGCTGTTGTTTCCTTCGGTTCCCGACTTAGAAAGGGAAATGGAGCTGAAGGAGCCATTGTCTATGCGGTAATAGAGGGATGCGGGGGTTGTTGTGCCGGGATACACTTGCAATTCTCCGGCCAAATAAAATTCGGTGGACAAGATTCCTAAATTTACGCCATTGAACAAACCTCCTTGATGGATGTAGCTGTTGCTGCCGGTGTACCAGAGGTTGTTGACCACCATGAAAGAGTTTCCACACCATGATTGGGCATAGCAAAGAGTCAATTGAAAAAAGAGAAAGAGTAGCAATGCCGTTTTTCTTTTCATACCTTGCGTTTTATGCGTCATTGGCGAAGAAATGGAAGACCCCGCGCAAATAGGTTTGGGGTCTTGATCCATCTCTGACACCAAGTAGATTAACGCTGTTTTTTCACTCTACTGTATAGATCAATCCGTTGGAATTATTCAAATTGACGGTGATGCGATAAGTCCCTGCCGTGACAGCAATATTATCGCCGCCGGCAACTAACGTGCCGTCCGCTCCTCCAAAATTCAACGTCCAAGAGGCATCTGTCCTAAACTTAATCAGCCCTGTTGCAAGGGTTATATCCACATAAAATTCCTGTGTGGACGAATCAAAACTCATCACCACATCATCAGTCCAGCTTCCAACTCCCGTGCCGACAATACCCAATTGGTCAAACCCATACATTTGCTTCAACAATAGAGAAGAATTGTTAAAAGAGAATTTATAGAAACGCTTCGAATAGCAAGTGATGTTGCCGGAACTGCCACTGGCAATCAAGGTGATGGACGAAGCTTCACTGCTTGGTGCCGTGACCGAACCATCAACACCCCAATTGACATTGCTATCGCTCCAATTGCCTGCGCCGTTAATCTTGAAACCATTTGCCGCTGACGTACCGAAATCAATCACTCCTTCGTAATTCACTTCGTCTTGGGTGTAGGAATATAAGTGTTGCGAAGTATCAAAACTCCATCCGCAATAATCACCGATAACCCAGATGGAAGGGTACACAATATCCGTAGAATAAGGGGTGATAGTAGAACTTACAGTGTTCGAACTGAGAGCTGTGAATGAGGACAAAGTGGAAGATTCGCCCAACACTTCGGCCACCACTTCAAACTCAACGGCAGTGCTCGTGCCTGCTTCCGCCCCCAAAGCCAAGAGCACGGAATTAAGTTTTGAAACGGTCACCGGAATGCTGGCAGAAATATCGGTGGTTGTTCCCAGTGATTTCTTATTTGCAAAACTCGAATCGGCCAAATCTACATAGAGCGTATATTGCACGGCCAATTTCAAGTTGCTGAAGTTAGCTTCCGTAAATTTAAAAGTCACCAAGGTGTCACTAGCCAAATCGGAAGTCAGGGTGTAACTTGAGTCGATTGAACCAAGCACACTCGCTTTCACATTGTCTGGATTATAAACCGGATCCACATCGGGATTGCTACAGGAAAAGGCAAACATCCCGAGTAACAGGAGAAATAATGTATTGATATGTTTTTTCATCTTCAAAACTTTTTAGAATAACAACTCTTCAAAAAATCAATAGCCTGTATTTTGGACTAAATTGGAATTGGCGTTGATGTCATCATCCGGAATCGGGAACAAATTGAATTTATCTGCTACTCCTGTTCCTGCCTCTAAATTTCCTTTCCATGCCCACACATAGTCACTCGGCGTGAACTTTCCGAAACGGATCAAATCGGAACGTCGGTGACCTTCCCAATACAATTCGCGTCCACGTTCGTCCAGAACATTCTGCAAAGTATAAGACGAAAGTGCCTCCAGATTCGCACGAGTGCGAACCTTATTCAGGTAATACAAGCCTTCCGTCGTTGTCGCAGTGGTAGCACCTCGCTTCGCACATTCGGCCAGCATCAGGTAAACGTCAGCCAAGCGGAACAGCGGAAAGTCCGTATCTACAAATCCATAACTAGAGCCATTCGTCCCATCCGACCTTATGTTCCGGAATTTAGTCACAGCATATCCATCGGTAAATGTTCCGAGATCGGCAATCTCTTTTTCCTGTCCTTCAGTATAGAATAGCGCACGTGTGTCATTGATAGTATCAAATAAATCTACGAATTCGGGAGTTGTCCTCAAGCCACCCCATCCAGAAGAAATACCCATAAGGGTTTTGGCTGGCATGCTTCCACCAGTTGCGGCAAAAATGATGAAATTGGTGCAACCATAACTTTGCGTATAAATTCCATCTTGTTCCACCGGGAAAATGATCTCGTCCTGGCATGTCTCGTTGTTATCGGCCAAGAATAAGTAGGAATAATTATCCACCAACGAATATGATTCGGCAATCGTCTTACATACGGTGGCGCATTCACTGTATTTGTCGAGATCAGCGTACACGTTGGCATTCAAATACAATTTTGCCAAAATCATATTGGCGGCACCTTGGTCCATCCGTCCATAATCATTTTCGCGGGCAGGTTTCAGGTCGCCTATGAAATCTTGAATTTCCGCCACTAACCAAGCATACAGGTTGACTCTTGAAATTTGTTCGGGCAAGGTGGAACCTACGTCATCATCTTCGGTACTGAAAGGAATATTCCCGAACATGTCGAGTGCATGGTAATAGGCCAATGCGCGGAGTGCGCGTGCTTCGGCAATGTAATAAGCCATGTTGTCGGAAGTGATGCCCGATTTTTTGGCTTGCCGTATGAATTCGTTACAAAGCGAGACTTCGTACAACGTGCGGTAGTAGGCAGCGCCGACATACACATCGGATGAAGTCCAGGACAGACCATGCAGGTTGCGGATTGTTCCGTCATTCCATCCGATGACAGCTTCATCGGTAGTCATTTCGTTTAGGTAAAACAAGGCGCGGATATATTGCCCGAAGCCACCGTCTATCCCGGAAATATCAGCCGTCCCGCTTGGCCCTGACGAAGAGCTGACTGCCAGAGCTGCATAGCATTTTGCAAGGAAAGCCTTGTAATCTGATTCGGTAGCCAGTGCATCGCTCGTTGTATTTAGAGTAGAATCAATGGGCGAGAGATCCAAGTCTCCCGTACAACTCGTTATGAAGGTGCTGAAGCTCAGAACCAACAAAAGAATTGATAATCCTATTATGTTTTTATATCGTCTCATCTGTTCGTCGTTTTAAATGATTTAGAAATTGATTTTTAATCCCATGACAAAGGTTCTTGGGCGAGGATACATATTATTGTCGATGCCACTGTAGATCTCGGGATCAATTCCTTTGTACTTTGTGAATGTGTACACATTTTGAGCTGTTGCATATACGTTGACTCCGAGCCCAAGTCTTTTCAGAGCCGACAGGTTGTCAAATTTATAATTTAGGGTGATGTTGTCAATCTTTAGGAAAGAAGCATTGCGAACATAATAATCAGAAAAATATTGGGCTTGGCTCGAAAAATTGGTTTTGGAGGCAGAAACCAAGCGGTTGCTCACAAAATTGTTTGTCCATAGATCCGATAAAAGTTCGTAATTCGAGGCCATGTTATCGTACACCCAATTGCCCAAATTGGCATGGCTTGCAATAGCCAGCGTGAGAGCTTTCCATGTCAGCGAAGTGTTGAAGCCCAGTGTAACATCGGGAGCCGCCTTATGGTAAACATACTTGTCGTCTGAGGTAATGGTTCCGTCTCCGTTTCTGTCCACATAAGCACCTTCAATGGGATTGCCTGCTGTATCATACACTTGTTCGTAAACGTAAAAGGAGTTCGTCGGTTTTTCCACTTGATTGATCTGAATCGTATTTCCTGTACCACCTGAAATACTACCAGTTTCGACCCCTATATAGTCTTCGGCAGTACTGGTGGTAAGTTTGGTTATCTTGTTCTTGTTCAAGGCCACGTTGGCTCCCAACGTCCAGTTCCAATCTTTCAATTCCAAAGGAATGGTGTTTAATTCGAATTCGAGGCCCGTATTCTCCAAATTGCCGACATTCGTTGTCAGGTAGTTCGTCAGATTACTTAAAGCTGGTATTGCGATATAATTGATCAAATCTCTTGTTTTGCGTTTGTAAACATCCAGGGCACCAGTGATGCGTCCTTTCAGAAAACCAAAATCAATACCTGCGTTATATGTGGTGGTGGTTTCCCACTTCAGGTTTGCATTATACCCATTTGGAGTGATGGGAACAATGAGTTCGTCTCCAAAATAATAGTAGCTGCCTAGTGTATTTGTGGTGTAGGTGGCCAAGCTTGGATAATTACCCGCATTTAGGTCTTGCTGGCCTGTCTGTCCCCAGCTCAAGCGAAGCTTTAGATTGGACAACAAGGAATTGTCCTGCATGAATTTTTCGTTGGTAATGTTCCATCCGAAAGCGGCTGATGGGAAGAGACCCCAGTGGTTTTTTGTGAAGCGGGATGTCCCGTCTCGGCGGATAGTGAAAGTTGTCAAGTACCGATTATCAAACGAATAATTGCTACGGCCGAAGAACGAAACTAGGAAATATTCCGTGGGATGGTAAGCGGAACCGGTCAGTTCCACCGTCCAGTCTGATTGCTTCACTGCCGTTGACCAATCGCTAGTATAGAAATGTTGCCAAGAATAACCGCCAAGAATATCAAAGTTGTGCTTGCTCAAAGATTTTGAATAACTCAGATAAGTTTCCAACGTCTGATCGCGTTTCAACTGTCCATATGTGCCGTGGTATCCAGAGCCTGATTCCGCTGTACTGTGATAAGACTGCTCGCTGCCTTCCGGAGTATCGATATTTCCGTCCGAACTTGAAACATCCAACCCGAGATTGAAATTATAATGCAAGTCTTCAAATCCGTGAAACTTGTAGTCGAGCTGCACATTACCCACCATCCGTTTGGCAGTGGATTTGTCAACCCTCTCGTTCAGCAATGCCACTGGATTCATGGTAGCCATTGTATTGAGTTCGCCGTCGGAGCCACGCCAAACCCTGTAGCCATTGAGCCCAGTGGTAGTGTCGTCATAAACAGCTTGTGTCGGATCATAGGCCACTGCTGCTCCGATAGCACTCGAATTAGCGAAGCGATTCTTGATATACATGGCCTTGGCATTGATGTTTACGTTCAAATGGTCATCGAAGAATGTCGGGGATAGATTCAAGGAAGCTGTGGAACGTTTCATGCTGGAGGTTTTCAATACTCCCGCCTGATCCATGTAACCATATGAAACCCGGTAAGGCAATTTGGTCTTCTGTCCAAATTTGAAATTACCTCCCACGCTGATATTGGCATCGTAAGCTTGGGCAGTCTGATAAATTTCTTTTTGCCAGTCAGTGTTGGATGAACCCAAGGCAGCATAACCGCTGGAACTCTCGCCTGCATAATCAATCATGGCCTGACGAATCTGGTTGGCATCCATCACATCTACAAATTTCGTGTTCTGGCTCAATGAAGACATAAAGTCCACATTAAACTTGGGCTTTCCCGAATCATATTTTGATCCTTTCTTCGTCGTGATGATGATCACACCATTGGATGCTCTGGATCCGTAGATTGCCGTCGCAGAAGCATCTTTCAATACGGTGAAAGACTCAATGTCGCTGGGATTGATGCTTGACAATTGGTCGCTAACGCCGCTAATGCTACTGTTGCTTATCGGAAGGCCATCCACTACCAGAAGCGGGTCGTTGGTGGCCGACAAAGACGATCCGCCACGGATACGGATGGTAGCCCCGGCTCCAGGTTGTCCACTTCCAGAGGTAATTACAACACCTGCCGATTTGCCTCTCAACAAGTCGGAGGGTGTGGAAATAGCACCTTTATTCAGTTGATCCGCTTTCACAGTACCTATCGCCCCCGTCGCATCGTTTTTTTTCACCGTCCCATACCCGATGATCACCACTTCGTCCAAGACTTTTCGATCTTCATCCATGGTGATGTTCAAATTTGTTTGAGATCCGGCATTTATCTCCTTGCTTATGTAGCCAATGTAGGAAATTGCCAGTGTAGAATTTGCGGGAACGGACAATGTGAAATTTCCATCAAAATCAGTTGTCACCCCGTTCGTCGTTCCTTTTTGGATGACGGTTGCACCAATCACAGCCTCTCCTTTAGCATCTTTTACATGCCCTCTGATCGTTAGATTTCCATTTTTTTGCGCAAAGAGATTCATGGTCGCAACTATTCCTGCAAGTAGGATAAATAGGAATAGATAGCTGCGCAAGTTGATTACAGTAATTTTTCTGTTCATAACTCCGTTTAGTATTAGATTAAGATTAAAACCAGAAGAAAGAATACACAAAAGAACTCCGCTTGCTGATAAGGCAGGTTATGAGTTTTCCACAGATTCGTTCATAAAACAAAGATAGAAGCCTGAAACATGAAAATGGATGATATGGTAAGTAGATAAAGTAAGTGCTTTCAAATAGATTTTTTTCATTTAACTATTTGTTTTTAAGTATTTTATATTTAATATTGAAATAAGAAAAAGTAAGTCGTCCCAGTTCTGTTAGGAGACAATTACTTCCTTACCTGACCGAGTTTAGCGACCTGATTCGTGAAATCTTCTTTCGTGGCTTTCGCTTTTGCCCGAACCTTGAGCCTGTAATTGTAAACTGTCTGTGGCGAATAATGCAGAAACTCGGCAATCTTGATGCTGTCGTTGATTCCCAGACGGACCAAGGCGAAAATCCGCAGTTCAGGTGTGAGCAGGTCGTTTGCTTTCGGCATAATTTGTTCGTCGGGCAACAACAAAGAATTAAATTCCACCACAAAGTCGGGATACAGATTCAAAAACACAGAATCAAAGCTCCTGTAGAATTCTTTTAGCTCATCGGCCACAAATGTCGTGGAGCTTGTCATCTTTTGGAGCTCGTCGATCTGGCCCGCTTTCACCTTCCGGTTGACTTTTTTGCGAAGGTCTTCCATCTTGTCGATGTATTCGGAACACATGGTGAACACATATCCGATGTATTCTTCCTTCACATGGTTGCTTTCCGAAAGCTTATTGTTTGTTGTCGTCAGGTCATTGTTTATGCTTTGCAACTCCTTGTTGATCTCCTTGAGTGCACGGCGCGCCTTCGCCAAGGCGAGAAGCCTGTTGTAGGTGAAGATGAAAAAGCCCAAAACGATCAGGGACAGGAATGAAATAACAAAGATACCGATCCGCAGGTTTCGTTTTTCGTGCTTGTTCTTCGCATCGTAGGCGCTATTGATGATGGGCAACATGTGGGAAATTTCATACGTCCGGAACCGGGCGTTGCAGAAAATAGCATCTTCCATGCACCGTTTTGTGTAGCGGTAGGCCCGGTCGATATCCCCCTCTCCGTAAAGAAGGACTGCCAGTTTTCGAAGGGAAATATACTCCTTCACTCCGTTCTCAATATCATCGATGGCCGAAATAATCAGGTATTTCTTCGCCATTTCGTTGTTTCCCAGGTATTCGTAAGCATCGGCAAGGGCAGATGCAGAAAGCGCCTTGGAATGTTTAAAGGAAAACCTCTTGTAGGCTTGCTCTGCCCAATGCAAGGCCTCCTTGTATTTTCCCAATTCCACGAGCTGGGAACTTTTCACCAAATAATATCCGAAATTATCCTTGGGCAATATCGACAAAATGGAGTCTTTGTATTGCAGGATCATTTTGGAAAATCCCGCCCTGTCTTTGTCGGTGAGGGCAAATTCTTTCATTAGCAAATAGGAAGAATGGTAGAGATGGAAAATATATGTTTTCAAGTCCCGGTCAACAACATTTTGCCCTTGACGATGTATCGTGTCCAGCGCATTTTGATACATGCCGGTAATCATCATCACTTCGGCATAGTTTAGGTTTGCGGATGCTATGTCTTTTGGGTTATTCAAAAACAATGCCTCTTGTTTGCGCTTGATGGATATGTCAACTGCCGAATCCATCTGGTAGTTTTTATAAATGTCGAATAGTCCTCCATATTGATCAAATCTGGATTTGTGGTCGGTGGTTTTTGCAAGATTGCTCTTCAAGTGCATGATATACGCCTCTTTCTTGTGATCCAAGACTGGATATGCGTTGAGTGCACCGTCAAGAACGCGAAGCAGGGAATCTATTTGCGCCTTTGATGTGGTATCCGCAAAAACGAGATGTGTTATTCCTATGAAAAACAGGAAAAACGGAAATCTTTTCATTTGAGTCGAGTAAAGGTTAATATACAAAGTTAAAACTTTTTCATCGAAAAGGACTAATTGTGAAGGAAAACAAACTCGCAAGAATTATGCAGGGATTTTCTTTTGAACTAAATACCGTGTATTGAAAATATCCAAACAGGGGAAGGGTGGAAGATCGGTTCTTCTGTTTATTAATTGGAGAAATAAATGTAAACGGTGTGAAACCTTATTGGCTCTTCTCAAATTCTTTTCGAGGCTAAACATTCCACCTCAATCAACCATTCTGGTCGGCACACCCGGGCAAGCACAACCGCTTTGGGCGTATTCGGGAAATGGATCTCTAGATAATTTTTCACGACGGGATAATCCGATACATTACGCAAATAGACAATCATCTGGGCGATGTCATGGAAAGAAGCCCCTCCGCTCCCGAGTAGTTTTTCAATATTCAGAAAAAGACGTTCTGTTTGCTTCAACACATCGTTGCGGAAAACACAATCTCCATGTTTGTCGATGCTGGCTGTACCTGAAATAAATAGATGTTTCTTATCCGCATAACTGATGCTTGTTCCTCGTTCGAATGCCACACCATATTCGTGCGTAGGGTTCAAATAATCCAAGGCCTCAAGGTATTTAACCTGCTCCGGTTTTGTTTCCTGAATCGAATAAAAGTCAATGTTCACATCCGATGAGCGATCAAAACCTTTCCCTTCGATTCCGGTGGAGGTGATGTAATGCGTCTGTTTTGTCAAATCTTGCAAATCGAAAATACGATTCCTAGAATCGACTATTTGCCCATAATCTTTGTCCACGTCCCGGGAATAAATCCACGTGCGGTGGCAATTGTGCTTGAGCGATAGCCCGTGTTGTGCCAGCAAGTTTATATGCGATTGAAATGCTTCCTGAACCTGGGAATAAGGATCGGAGGATGTAAATTTGCTCACCGTGTGGTAGATGTGTAATTTCCCTTCCACATAGATCAGGAAAGCGTTGTTTTTTCGCTCTACCCTTAGGTCTTCTGTTTTGAGAAAAAAGAAGATCACACTGATTTTGGTTCCGTCCAAAGGGGCTTGCTCTACGACCGAAACGGCACATTCTGACAGGAGAGACGAAAATGGTTTATGCTCCTCGATAAATGGCTTTTGATTGATATAATCGGATAAAAAAAGCTTGGCAAAAACCAAGTGCTTCTTCATTAGGTTGTTTTCGTTGAGAACCTTGTCAAACTCTTGGACAATATCACTCAATTGCTCTTCAAAGCTGTACGAATATTCGGGAGATATGGACACATGACACTCTGGAATGGAGGTGTCCTCCAAACAATAAATTAGTTGTTTATTCATTTTATTTGAAAATAATAAGGAAATGTAAATTCGCCCCTATCACATTTTGTCCAACAAATTATTCTTATTCGTTACGACATATAGCTGTGCATCCCACTCAACAGGAAGCTTACTCCCAGAAAAGTCATCAGTACCGTAAGGAAAGCGATGAGACAATACCAATGAAACTTTTTCGGATCGGCAAACATCGGCAAGCTCTCTTTGTGAAGAGGAATCGCATACACCAGCATCGTGATCAAGGCCCAAGTCTCTTTCGAATCCCAGCCCCAATATCTCCCCCAGGAAATATTTGCCCAAACGGCTCCAATGAAAATTCCTATTACCAATAACGCCAATGCCGGATAAAGGATGGTATTGTTCCATTCGTACATTCTCAGCCTTTTGGGAAAAGAGGCAAGCCCGATAGCACTGAACACAGCTGTCAGGAGCAATAAAACATACGCCACCAGGATGACCGAAACATGCAACGCCAGCATCGGGGTTCGCAAAATGGGAGTCATGGGCTGAATCTGAGAAATATAAAACCAAACGGCCAAGGTGGGAACCAGCAAGACAAGTGTTCCTTTCCAACTTATTCTCATCCAAAGAACCCAAAGCAAGGAAAGGGCCAGCAAAATGTATCCGGCATAAGTCACCCCGATTCCCCACGGATCACGATACACTAAAAGTATTGTGCCCATCTCGTCCGAATCGTACGAAAGCTGATAGAGCCGGAAGTGATCCTTCGTGTAGATTCTATTCATCGCCACCATGCACACATCGCCGTTTATCCGGAGAAAGCTCCTGTAATTGGTCGGTTGGCCGGTTTCTTTATTGTATTCCATCTCAAACAACACGAGCTTTATCTCGAAAGGAAGTGGTTTCTGGGTCATTTCATCTTCGGCGGTGTAGGTGGTTGCCGGTTTGCCTTGCCTCAGGTGGAGATAACCCCGTTCGGCTGTCAGGAAAGTGATAAATGCGCCAATTAAAATGACAATAAGAGACAGGTGGAGCAGGAAAGCCGCTTTCTGCCTATATCTTTTCTTGACTATCAAATAAGTCAATCCGCTAGCAGCCAAAATGCCCCAAAGGGAAGCAAACCACCAGGAATGATAAAACCCTTCGAGGGCAATCTCCCGCCCCCAGATTTTTTCCACAACCGTGATAAAAGCAAGGACTACCGGCAACACAGCCAGTAGTCCGAATGATATGCGCTTAAACAGAAAGTTTTTCATCCAGCTTAGATTGATTCCAGAAACTTAATGATAGCATCGCGGTCCGACTTGGAAAGGTTGCGGTACTTCTCGACTGCAAACCGGGCATCGCTTTCGGCCGAGCCATGCCACATGATCGCTTCCTGGTAATTCCGGGCACGCATGTCGTGCAAGTGGTCGCTGGCTCCCGTGCATTTTACGGAAAGACCTCTTCCCCACAGAGGCATGGTACGGCACCAGCCTGTGCGAATATCGTTCACCATAGCCAGCTTGTGTTGCAACAAGTCCGTGTATGGCCAAATTTTTTGGTAAGGATAGCGAGGTAATTTGCCCTTCACCAAGTTATCTCCAGTATAGTCGTCCGCACCCGTTTTCCAAGAAGGTTTGTGGCACGAAGTGCAACCTATTGCATAGAATTTTTTCTTCCCTTGCTGCACGGTGGCATCGTCCAAATTTCGGGCGGCAGGCACAGCCAATCCCCGATGCCATACCATAAATTGGATGTATTCTTCATCCGATAGCTCGGGAGTCAGATCTTTGGCCATTAACTCGTCGTAGATTTCGGATGCCGTTTTTCCGAGTTTCTTCTGGATATCCGAGTTTTGAGACATTGCGGTTGCGTAAGCTTTCGTTATGTAGTTCGACCGATAATTGGTGACCGTTGAGTCATTTCCTGCATAATTGGAACGGTTGACATTTGTAATATTCCAAATAGCGTTGGAGCCGGGGCCGAACTGCAAAGATCCGCGAGTCAGACCGTAGGTGTATCTGCCGACACGTTTCACGCCGTCGAGTCCTTTCAGAAATCCACTTTCCACGTATTTCGCATCATTGAGCGTGTAACCCTCCGCCTTCTGCCTGTTGTATTCTGCGATGATCGAGTCATCGGGAATCGCGTCGAGCAATCCTGTTCCGTAAATACCGATTGTCGCTTCCAGCCTCACGACGTAGTTGGTCGGTTTTGGATTGGTGTTGATGTAAGCGGAATCAATATTAATTTCCGGATAAATCAGACTGTAGGTTTCACCGTCCGGAAAGGTATTGTTCCAGTCATCCGTGTAATTTTTCCATTCGATATCGATTCCATCCTCATTGATTGGAGGCAAGAATGGCGTTGCTGCACGTGTCTGGGGCATACCGGTCAGTTCGGGTACAAAAGCTTCCGTATCTTTGTCGAATACGACAAGCAGATACCCGTTTCCATGGTCAGACGCATTGTAACGGGTCATTCTTCGTCCATGTCCGTATCCGGGGTGGCAGGTGATGCAGGCACTGCGTACATACGCCGGGCCTAATCCTGAACGAACCCCGGAAGTGGCGGAAGTAAATTCGTTTTCAAAAAAAGCTTCTCCGTATTTGAATAACACGAGCATATCCGCCGAAGCTTCCACGGCGGGAGTCGGTTGTTGGTAAGCAAGTATTCCGTCGTCGAAAGAAGTTCCTAATTCGCCTCCTGTATAGTATTCTTCCGAAAGGTCGCTGTCGCCAGTCGTCGCAGAACTCTTGTCGTCATCTTTGCAGCTCGAAAGTGCAAAGATGACAGCAAAAACTGCAAATTGTGATAGTAAATATTGAATTTTCATCCTTTTTTTGTTGATCTTTTGAGTGTTGGGGGATGTATGATATTGTCGCGTCTCTTTATTCAGACAATGCGGCTTTGGCTAGTTCGAGTTGGTCCATCAAGGCTTGACAAGCTTCCATCGCAGCCAAAGCTGTTGTTGAACCCGTTGCGTTTGTTTCGAAATCCTCCATTGCATCTATTTTTTCTATAGCATCTGTGATTGCTGACTTCACTTCAGAATCCAATGTCGAGTTTTTCGCACTCAGATAAGTGCTTACCGAAGCCGAGTTGGATGACCCGATAGCTCCCAGATAAGCATTCTTCACGCTTCGGATGTTTCCAGCAAAATCCACTTTCGAATTGTAGCTGTATTTCGATTCAATATAATTTTTGTCATCATCACTTGCTCCATAATAGGGTTGCCCGATCTTGGCTGAAGCAACTTCATCGGCAATATCTATCGCTCCATCCAAAATAGCTGCGGTCGAACTCAATGCTGATGAATACGAGTCGTTAGGCGTCGTTTTCATCGTGGTGGCATAAGGGGTGGAGTAGTAGGTTGCCAGTCCGTCGTAATTGCTCGTACGTTGCGCATATCCAGCCCTTGTGGACCCGATAGCACTTTCTCCTTCCCATCCAGCTAGGATCAAGCAGCATTCGTTTCGGAGGTCACCGGCTACAGCAACGGCCAATATCATTTCATTGGTTGAAATGTCCGAAGCGGCACGAACACTTCCATCCCTGAAAAATGTGTATTCAAGGCTATGGAAACCGAGAAGGCCATCGCTTTGCTCGGATATTTGGGACACGAGTTCGTCTCCGTCCGATGAATTCAAGGAGCTGATTACAGACTCATCATTCAGTACCTCAAGATAAGCCGACTCATTCATTGGCCAGGTGTCTATATGTGGATCAATGCCCAATACATCCACCGGGCCAAATAAGAATGCTTCACTTTCTTCCCAAAACACACGGGTAGATTTCCATAGGGCAGCAACTTTTTCCACATTGGCATCCGTTTTGTCTTCTTGTAAAGCCACAACTGCATTATATAGGTTGATTGATGCGTTCGCTAATGAATCATAAGTAGGCAAGACCACATTGTCCACATATTGTGCGTTTATAGCCACCAACTCGTCCGAATTAGAGGTGTCCTCTACCTCTTTTTCACTCTCGCAAGAGGAAAACGTAAAAACCATCATGGCGGCAAACATGGCCATCAGTGTAAATTGTTTCTTCATAATTGTATTTTTTATAGTAAGTAAATTGTTTTGCTTGTTATGAATCAGTTGAAAAATCCGGCATAGGCAATTCCTAATGAAAAACTGTTTTCGTTGTTGTACCCTTTTCTAAGTATTCCCGCGGAATATTCCGCCTTAAACACGATGTCTTTGATTGGGAAGAAATTGAGTCCGCCAACATATATTTGTCTTTTTGTCCAACCTGATTTCACGATGCTTTCGTCTGTTTTATACATCGAATCATAATACTCGTATCTTCCGAAAAGGTATAGTTTTTTCTTCTCTGCCTGTAGTTTCTCAAATTTAGAGAAGATATCGTACCCGACTTCCACCCCTGTACACAATGCGTCTGAAGCGACATTGGTCCGGGGAGAAGGGGAATATTTGGATAAACTTTTGTTGTAGCTTGAGATGACTTTCGAGTTCATCAGATGTCCGTAATCGAAATATCCGCGGGCGATGATGTTGTGTCCTTTGTAGTCGAAATCAAAGCTGCCTAAATATACGGTTCCTTTCACGTCATTATATTTTGAGGCCTGGCTTGGCTTGATGCTGTTCTTGAAACTTTGTCCCGTGTAACCGCTCACTCCCAGACGCAAACCCGAAACGGAGTAGTTGTCGAGGCGTACAACTCCAGCTAGTTTATTGGCCACTTTAAATTCGTATGGCGACGCGGATCCGTTCTTAATCCAACTGTCGCGGCTGAATAGTTCCGAGTCTAATCCGGGAACTACCTGTACCTCGTATTTCCAATGCTTTCCGAGATATCCCCAAAGACTGATTCCCGTTTCGTGCCAGGTGCAGGGGATGATGGTGTTTTCTCCGGCAGGACGATAAACAGTGAAAAATTGTGTGGGAAGGTGATTTCCGTTGGTGTATCCGATGGGGACAATGATGTGACCGAAACGAAGATTAAGTGACCCATTGAAAGTCTTTTCAATCCAGAATTGCTCCAACGCAACTTCTCCGCCGCGTTCCACTTCGGTTTCGTATTCGCCAGCCTCTTCAGCCTCCAATTCCACAGCCGATTCTGTTCCTCCGTGTTCGAATTCGATTTCGGTGTTCAATCGCCAACCTTTTCCAAACTCATATCCTAGGAAAAAGGTCACATGAGGCAAGTCCACTCGACTGTGATAGCCTTTACCATCGTATGTTTCCGGCTGCGAATAGCGGTTGAAATTGTCACTGTAAAAATTGCGGGAATAAACGGCTTCGCCATAACCGCCGATTTTGAGCTTGGATAGGCTCTTCACAAGTTTTTCAAGGCTTGCTATTTTGTCTGCGGAGAGAACAAGCTCATTTGTTTTGATGGTCGTTGAATCTTCATTTCTAGCAATTGAGCTACCCGAAGGATACCCCAAAAGCATGAAAAGAAGAACGATTGTTGAAATTTCTTTTTTCATTGTTTTACTTTAAGTAAGTAAATAAGTCATTGATTGTAACAAAAGTACTCCGCTTAGAAACGAGCGACAATACCTAATAATTATGATATGTTTGCAACTTTTTACCTATAAATGATGATAGATTAAAGCAATCTCCCATTAATAAATGTGATATTCATTGTGTAGTATGCATCAATTCTATTCTTTCCCTTATTTTTACATAAAATTAAACATGATACTAAACCGTGTGCCTGAAATGAAAACCAATATTCAGATTAACATATTTTTTTTGGCAATGATGGGAATCTACCCTTGTTCGTCCGAAAGTCAAAACAAAGCCAAGTCGTTTTGCTATTGGGACACGACCTACAAGTTGGATGCTGTTCTCTATGATGCATATGGGATGTAGCTTTGCTGGTGTTCAGCTGGGCGGCGCTGTTTCGAAACCAAAAATCGATTGGAATGACAATGTCGGTAGCCAATATTTCTTAAGTGACATTGAAGGCTAGAAATCGAGGTACGGGAATAGCTATACTCTTCTCTACGACTGGATGATTGGAAAAATATTTGGCCGTCGGGGTGATGAAACCCGTGTCGAGTGAGTCAATCCCCATAATTTAGCGAGGATAGCTCGTTATCTCAACCAACAATTAGGCACGTACACCGCCAGAAAGGTCTCTTCTTTATTTGCTGGGAATAGGCCTTCTCTCAAAAATTAAAATGCTCATGGATTGGATCAAGTTGTTTCCCTTTTTGCTCACTAACCTATTTGGGCTTCAGGCAAGTCGAATGCATACCATATTTGGAAAAGTATTTAAAACCCTTGCATTCACCCAAACCTACAAAACATAGGATTGCCCCGGAATCAAGAGTTTTTTGCAATCGGTGAGGTGGATGCCTGAAATGGTGAGCGTATAACTGAGTAATCAAGGTTCACATGACAAAAATCCTCGGTCGTAACTAAAACATCCTTGAAGGCAACGCCTAATCATTATGACATAAATAGAAAAAGCGATGCTGTTTCCAACATCGCTTTTTTGATATTTATAAAAAGGATTAATTTGTTTTTCTCACTTACAATTTTTTTTCAGTATTTCATTCATTTCGTTGATCGTCACGGATGGAATTTCGCCCTTCCCTACTTTCTGTACAACTAACTCTGCGGTTTTTTGTGCAGCCTCCTCGCAGGGAAATGGCTTATTACCTGACAAGGCAGGTATTCTGGGTTGATTTACTACTAATTTTCCTTTCACGTAAATTTTGTAGCCCCAGCCTCCGGTAGCCCCTTTTACCGTTTCAATATACACACCTCGGCTTTTCCTGTAGATTCTATATCCATATACAGAGCCAATTAAAATTATGATTGCTGAAACAAGAACCAGAGACAGTTTAACCTTCTTAGTCATTGTCGCTATAATCGGCACTCGGATAGAAGAAATTTGCATCATCCAAATAAGTTGACCCACTAGCACCTGTGACTACGATTCCCGCCCCAGTTGTTATCGTCGCGCCAATCGCACCCGTACGGGCTGTCTTTTCAAAGGAGGTTTTCTGCGTCCACAAATCATTTGTTGGATTATATTCCCATGTGTATTTCAAGATAGTACCTGATCCGCTTGTTCCACAAGTCACATATCCTTTCCCGTTAATGACAAAGGTGGCTGCGTTGTAGCGCGCAATATTCGAATAATCATCATCGTAGCTTTCGTCTGTCTTGTTGTATATCTCACGTTTCTCAACCCAGTCTGTTCCATCAAAAGACCACATGTCGGTTGGGGCGCCACTGCTATTTAGACCGCCAAACAGATATGCGACATCGCTTATAACGAAAGCTGAAGCATATGCCCTTTTCTTTCCTTTACCAGTTAGCGTTGTCCACGATGCGGTTGACGGGTCGTAGCTGTTGATGCTGTTGAAATATCCATCATCATTCACTCCACCTCCAACGTACCCCACGCTATTGAGCGAAAATCCATAGCAACCATATCTCGCACTCTCCGGGAAGTTGGCGATTTGAGTCCAGGTGTCTGTGCTGGTATCGTATTTCCAAAAATCTTTCATATAATCATTCCCATTCCATCCGCATCCGATATAGCCATCTGTGTCAATAGAAAATCCAACAGCATACTTACGGGCATAATGCGCAGTAGTGGCATCCGTAATGGTGGCAGTAGTTGAATCAAGGTCGGCCAGTTGAGTCCAAGAACCATCAGTGGAGGATAAATCCAGCTTCCATAAATCTTGAAAATGGGTTTTGCCGTTGTATCCACCAAATACGTACAATTCGCTGCCAACGGTAAAAGAGGTAGCGTAACCGCGTACTTTACCTGCAAAATCGGTTGAAGCCGCAACCCAGTTTCCAATCAAATCATCATCACTATTGCCACAGGAGGTGGTCATCAATGATACAATAAGGACGAGACAATACAATAATCCAAATTTTTTGTTCATAATTATAATATAGAGTTTGTTATTTCTTTGAAACAGTGGGTGTCTATCCCAATAAAAAGACACTTCACGTGAAATTCGTCTGCAAAAATACACTTTTATTCAAAAAATCAACATTTTGAAAGCATAAAGAATAAGAATTTTTCAGTCAAAATATTAACTGAACATAAAATGAGGATAATTCGCCATGCACCATTTCCTCATTTGAATTTTGTTTCTATCTTTGCACGTATTTCAAAACAGCCACAATTTAAGTAAAAGATATAATGAAACATATCAGTTTCTGTCTCCTTTCATTATTAATAGTCATAACTTCTTGCGCTGATAGCGACTTTTCTGCCGGAAGTTCGTTGTTTAACGAGCAAGTCAAGAATATAATCGTCGATACCACTACGGTAAGCCTGCAAACAGTGCTTTCCGATTCAACGGCAAGTTCGGGCATCAGTAAAATATTCATGGGGAATTACCAATCCAGCGAGCTTGGTTTCACCAGTGCCAAAGCATTCGTGTCGTTCTCTGTACCATCTTACAGCACGTCAGACTTTAGCTCCACGTCAAAGATCGTGACCAAACTTGATTCGGTTTGCCTTATTCTACCGTATGACAAATATTCCTATGGCGACACCACAAAGGCTCAAACCATCAATATCAGCCTGCTCACCCAAAGGTTGGACGACTTATACACAGATCACAATTCTGTGTTTTACACCAATCAGTCAGTCACAGCCGAGACAACTCCTTTCTTGACGAAGGCTTTTAGCCGGCCACGGGCCTCGCAAGAAAATGACTCGACCCTGATTATACGCCTTTCGGATGAATTTGGACAAGAATTCCTAGACTCCATGAAAACGCAATCAGCAATATTCGATAGCGAAGCCAATTTCATAAAATTTTTCAAAGGATTCAAGCTCTCACCTGGCGATGATGACCAATATTGTATAAATGCCTTTAAAATGACTTCATCATCGGCACCGAAGATTCGGATTTATTATCATTCCTATGATGTCACACCTCTTGAAAAAACGATTGATATTGAAGCAAACACATCTTATGCTTTTTCTCATATAGACCAAGACAGGTCGAATACTTTATTGGCTGACTTGACAAGTGACGACGACATTTCCTCCACAGTCACCGAAAACAAGGCCTATTTGCAGGGAATGGTTGGGGTATCTACCCAAATGACTTTCCCCTACATCAATGAACTGATGCAGTACGGGGAATATACGAATGTAGCGGCGGCATACCTCTATGTTTACCCTGCAAAAGACTCGTATAGCGACTTCACGCCACTGCCTAAGAATGTAAAGCTCAATTTTGTGAACAAAGTGGGGGATGTCAAGGATATTTATGTTGCATCAACTACTTCGTTGGTAGCTGGGGTGTTGACGGAAGATGCCACATTGTCGGGTAGATATTACTATGCCTTCGACGTGACTAGTTTTATTACATCCGAGATTAAAGCTGCCGAGATAGACAAAGGCACACTACAGCTAGACTTGTCTGACACAGACAAGGCAAACTCCCTCAAACGCTTGATAATCGGCGACTCCAATTATTCGGACTCAAATTATCGAATCAAATTAGTAATTCAATTATTGGTTTATAACTATGATTAAATATGTGTCCGGAACTATTCTGGCATGCTTGATTTCCCTATTTTGCGCAAAAGCGCAGCAGAATACGTATTCCCCCAATTCGTCCTTCGGATTAGGTGAAATTGTGTCAAGTGAATACAGCCGTACCGCCGGTATGGCCGGGGTAGGCATTGGTGTCAGAAACGGCTCGTTCTTAAATACCTCGAATCCGGCTGCAGTCAGTGCACTGGATAGCATGTCGGGAGTCTTTGACGTTGGCGTTTATGGGAAGGCATCCAACTATAAATCCAACAGTTACAACGACAATGCCTTTACTGGAAACTTAAGGAAAATTGCTTTTGGATTCCGGGCTAATAAAGTATGGAGTATATCCATTGGAATCAGGCCATTCAGTAATGTGGGCTACCGCATTGCCAGTGATGTGGCTGTGGAAGGTTCAAATTCCACCAAGACCATCTATTTTGAGGGGGAAGGCGGATTGTATAGCCTTTATGCAATTAATGCGGTAAAGTTAGGCGATAAGCTATCGGTTGGGGTAATCACAAGCATGATTGCGGGTACTTTTACCAATATCGAAGATCAAGTTTCGTATAGCTATAAGACAACCTCCAGATTAACTCAGATCTATAATAAATTGGGTGCTCAATACCAATTGACTAATGGTTCAGGAGATTGGGTGGTTGGGGCAACATATGGCTACAAGCAAAATATAGGAGTCAAGAGACGTTTCTCAATTTATTCAGGAACTACAGAAGAATCTTCTGAAGAATTAAAAACGATCAATCAATTTCTACCGGAGAATATTGGAGCGGGGATTTCATGGAAAAAAGAAAAATTTTTATTTGCTGCTGATTATGAATGGGAAGGTTGGTCTGGATTGAGTTCGAATGTTGACAATGTGAAAATTGGTGATTCGCACAAAATTAAAGCAGGTGTGGGTTACACTCCCTACCGAGATTTGTACACAGCACATTCTGCGAAGCAATATCAGTTTGGAGTTGCATTGAACAAATCTTATATTGAAATGAAGAATAAGGCTGCATGGAATTATGCCCTTACAACAGGAATTTTATTCCCCTTAAGGGCAGGACAGACGCAAAAAGGAATTCTCGGAATAGGACTTGAATATGGTAGTAACTTGACAGCCCCAAGTGGCTTTGTTAAAGAAAACTACTTAATGCTAAATGTTAATTTCTCATTTATAGAAACCATGTTTATGAGAAGTAAAATATTCTAAGAGAATACTTAAATCTAAAATATAATAATAAACAAAAGGGAATTGTGCGACGCACAATTCCCTTTTGTTTATTTGCTACTCGGTTACATGGTCACCGTCGCACACGAAATCTAGTTAAATTTTTTCCGTTTAGCTATCTTGTTATAAATGGAAACAATATGGCGGTAACAATGAGGGCGACAGCGACCAATAAAATAATAATCCTTGCTTCTTGTGAAAGATTCTTCACTATTGGAATCTTGTCGGTGAATGAACCCAACCAATTGATTCGTTTTACATTTTCCGCATCGCCACTATACACTTCATAGCCACCCTCTTCGAGAATGTCCAAAGCGCGAGGGACATCAGCCTCAAGCACTTCCACAATGGCACCGCCAGTATCGGCATAGCCACTCATAATTTGGCTTGTCAGCTCATTACGGAGATTGCATTCAATACCCTCGGCCCGCAAGAGGGAAAGTAAAACCTGGGCATCCATCGGATTCTTGAAACGGGCTATTTCTACAATATTGTCCATGGCATTTGAGTTTTTTTGTTCAATGGAAAAGATTTAGTTTTCAAAAGTAGCTTTTTTCTCGTACTTTTATATTTTTTAAAGCTCTCATCTTTCAAAAATATATATAAAAACGAGCAAAGTATGAAAACATACTCATTTTTAACCATTTTAGGATTAGCTATGATTCTTACATCTTTTAGCAACAATGCCGCCGCCAAGGGTGGAAATGATGATTTTAAATACGAAGTGGATCAATTTGCAGATTTACAGATTCTCCGCTATCAAGTACCCGGTTTCAACCTGCTGAGTCTCCAAGAAAAGGAGATGATTTATTATCTGTCGCAAGCAGCTATCGAAGGGCGTGATATTCTTTTCGACCAAAACAACAGATACAATCTTGCCATCCGCCGCACCTTAGAAGCAATCTATGCGAATTACAAGGGAGACAAGTCGAATAAGGACTATCAAGAATTTGTGGTCTATTTGAAGCGTGTTTGGTTTTCCAACGGGATCCACCACCACTATGGAGAGGAAAAATTCTTGCCCGGGTTTTCCCTCTCATTTTTCGAAGCCCAAGTGAAGGCCTTGCCTCTCGGAAAAGTGCCAACCAAGGGCAAGCAAGCAGTTGCCGAATTCCTGAAAATGATTACCCCCGTGATGTTTGATCCGGCTGTAATGTCGAAAAAAGTGAATCAAGCGGCAGGGCAAGACCTGATCCGGACATCTGCCAACAATTATTACGGAGAAGGTGTCACTCAGGCAGAAGTGGAAGATTTCTACAACAAGATGAAGAAGCCTAACGATGAAACGCCCATATCTTATGGCTTGAACAGCCGTTTGGTGAAAGAAAACGGCCTGCTGAAAGAAAAGGTTTGGAAAGTGGGAGGGCTCTATTCTCCAGCCATCGAGCGCATCGTGGGCTGGTTGCAGAAAGCGGATGCACTTGCCCAAAACCAATTACAAAAGGCGTATATCGACAAGCTGATTTCTTTTTATAAAACAGGAGATTTGAAAACATTCGACGACTATGCCGTGGCATGGGTGAAGGATTCGGTTTCACGAGTGGATTTTGTGAACGGATTTACGGAGACTTACGGTGATCCGCTGGGATTGAAAGCGAGCTGGGAGTCAACTGTCAATTTCAAAAACATCGAGGCCACCAAGCGAGCCACCATCATCAGCGAAAATGCCCAATGGTTTGAAGACAATTCTCCTGTCGATACAAGGTTTAAGAAGAAAAACGTAAAAGGAGTCAGCGCAAAGGTAATCACAGTAGCCCAACTTGGTGGTGATTGCTACCCCTCCACACCTATCGGGATCAATTTGCCGAATGCGGATTGGATTCGTAAAGAACACGGTTCGAAATCGGTGACCATCGAAAACATCATGGAAGCCTACGACAAGGCCTCCGAACATTCGGGATTCAGCCAGGAATTTGTCTGGTCGAAAACCGAGCTCGATTTGCTGTACAATTACGGCTTCATTACCGATGTGCTGCACACCGATTTGCACGAAGTGCTTGGGCATGGTTCAGGACAGTTGCTTCCCGGAGTGAGTTCCGATGCCATGAAAGCATATGGATCCACTATTGAAGAAGCTCGTGCCGACTTGTTCGGCTTGTATTATCTGGGCGACGACAAGCTCGTGGAATTGGGAATCCTGCCCAACAAAGATGCCTACAAGGCCGAGTACTACCGTTTTATGATGAATGGCTTGATGACCCAATTGACTCGCATTGAAGCCGGAAAAAATATCGAGGAAGCCCACATGCGCAACCGCCAGCTGATTGCCCGTTGGGTGTATGAAAAAGGAAAGGCCGACAACGTGGTGGAGTTCCGCCAACGCGACGGGAAAACCTTCGTGGTAATTAACGATTATGCGAAGTTGCGTACACTTTTCGGAAAGTTGCTGGCCGAAGTGCAACGCGTGAAATCGGAAGGCGATTACGAAGGGTGCAAGAATCTGGTGGAAACCTATGCCGTGAAAGTTGATCCCGCTCTCCATGCAGAGGTGCTGAAACGCTACAAGGCGTTGAATCTGAAACCGTACAAGGGTTTTGTAAACCCTGTGTTTGAATTGGTGAAAGGCGATGACGGCAAGGTGAAAGATGTGAAAGTGACTTACAGCGAAAGCTATACCGGGCAGATGCTCCGCTACTCGAAGGAGTTTTCGAGCTTGCCCACCTACAACGAGTAAGACCGTAGAACTCCGGCTATCATTGCAAAAAGAAAAATGCTCCCCCAAATCAATGGAGGAGCATTTTTTTCGGCTATCCGATTCGGTTTATTTCAACCGTTGCAATCTGTACAATAACTGTTGCAATGCCTCGTGGTAATCGTCGATTATGGCCTGTGTGAAGTTTTCCGTAAACAACTTACGGCCTTCTTCCATAAAGTCATAAAACCCGCTCACATGGTCGATGATGTTGGTGGGTGCTACTGTCGCAGGCACTACAATCTCCACATCACCCGCTTGAGCGTAGGTAGTTTCCACCAATCGGTCAGTAACAACCAACAAGTCTCCCAAAGCTTGGTCGATGACAATGTGTTGGGCATAGCTTCCTTCGCCGGTCACGTGCCAATGATACAATTTCAAGCTGTTGTTGAACGATACTACTTTTCCCAAAAAATCTCCGGTTTCTTTCGCAGATGTTGCAATTCCCTGCACGCTGCTTAATGTTTTTGTGTTCATAACTCAATTGTTTTTAATTTGTTTGTTTTCTTTTTCTACTTCAAATGTAGTGAGTATATCAATATCGACAAAATTTATAAAGATAAATATATTATAGAATATAACTATAATTCGTTTACAAAGAATCCCTTTTACATCATCGGCAGATAGTGGGGCTTGATACTTGTATTTATAATTGCAGATAACTGAATACTAAGTGATAAAACAGAAGGGAGGACTTCTTTTTATTCAAAGTCCTCCCTTTCGGATTCTTGGCTGGTCTCTTTTCAGAGATCTACCTCTTGTACTTGCAACAACCAGGCAGCGCGTTGTAGGTCTTGGCGTCCGCCTTGTCAAATTCGGTGTCGTGTCCAACTTTGGCTATCGCTTTGCTGACTGCCGCAACAGAAGTGGCTTTGCTGTCCAATTCGAGGTGCAGCACACCCGATTTTTGATCCCAAGAGGCAGATTTCACCCCCTTTACGGACAAGGCCGCCTTTTCGATACGATCTTTGCAGCTTTCGCAATTGCCTTTCACTTTCAACATTGCGTGTTTGATTGCACTTTTGGGGGCAGCTGCCATTTCCGCGCTCATGCTTGTGCTGGCTGCTACAGCCGAGTTAATCGACAATAGGGTAGCTACACTTAAAAACAAAATGATTCTTTTCATACAATTAAAATTAAAAAATGAATAATCAGAGTAAATAACCTCTTTCTAAATTTATTTATCTGTTTCTTTTGGATCATCATACAGCATCCTTGATCCAGTATATGGCATCCTCTTGCTCGTATATGCTGTCCTCTAGGCAGTATATGACATCCTATTAGCCGTACATATCATCCTCTAAGCTGTATATATCATCCTATAAGCAGTATATATCATCCTATAAGCAGTATATGCCATCCTCTTAGCCGTACATATCATCCTCTCAGCAGTATATACCATCCTCTTAGCTGTATATATCATCTTCTTAGTTGTATATATCATTCTCTAAGCCATACATACTATCCTCTAAGTAGTATATGCTGTCTTTTTGACAGGATTTACAGAATTACAGAATTTTCTTGAATCCAAACAGCCTGTATTTTCTTTATCTGGGTAATTTAATCCTTATTCATCATGCTCTGCTTGCCTTCCAACTGTGCGCTGGCATCCACCGAGAACACGCCGTTGGTGACAATTTCTTCCCCCTGTTCCAGACCCGAAAGAATAACATAGGCATTGCCCAGGGATGGGCCTAGTTCTACCTCGCGGAGGCTGAACACCGGCGAGCTTATCCCTTGTTGCTTCACATACACGATGGAGCGTTTCCCTGTCCATAGGATTGCGGATTTTGGAATTACAATTCTATCCTTGTATTGCTTGAGAGAAGAATTGACGGTTGCCGTAGCATACATCTCGGGCTTGAGCAACAGGCCGGGATTGGGGATGACGATCCGAACTTTGGCAGTCCGGGTGGTTTTGTCCACGATGGGGTCGATGAACGAAATTTTTCCCGAGAATGTTTTTCCAGGCAAGGCTTTCAGCGTGAAGGAGAGCTGCTCCCCCACTTTCAGGAAGGGCAGATCCGATTCGTAAGCATCGAACATGGCCCACACTTGCGAAAGATTCGCCACTTTGAACATCACCGTTCCCTGATTCACATAATCGCCCTGATTGACATTTTTCTGGACGAGAATGCCGTTGGTGTTCGATTTCACTTCGACCACGGGAGTCACCTTGCCCGATTTTTCAATGCGAGATATTTGGTCTTCAGGCATATTCAGGTAGAGCAGTTTTTGCCGTGCCGCCTGTAGCAAATAGGGTTGGCTTGCTACCAATTTGGCGGCCTCGATCAATTCTTGTTGGGCATTGAGCAGTTCTGGCGAATAGATGGTGGCGATGGTTTGCCCTTGGCGGACGCTTTCACCCACGAAATTCACGAAGAGCCTCTCAATTCTTCCGCTCACATAAGAGGATTGGCTCTGCGAGAACCTTTCGTCCGGCTGAATGGAGCCGTACAATTGGATCGCTTTGTTGGTATTGCCTGTTCCGACAACTGTTGTCTGGATGCTTGCAAGGGCAATGGCTTCCTCCGACATGTGTATGCTGTTGGGGTCCACTGTCGCATCGGATGCGGACGAAGCGGTTTTCAATGGGATCAAGTCCATAGCGCAGATAGGGCATTTCCCCGGTTTGTCCTGCTTGATTTGCGGATGCATCGAGCATGTCCAAATTTGTTTTTCAGATGCTTCGTGCTTGTGTTCTTCGTGCTTGTCGGCATTGCCCGAACTGCCGAAAATCAGCCAGCCCAAGATCAGTCCAGCAAATAGTACCAGTGCATATTTCAGGTACTTGTTTTGGATGAATGGTTTTATTTTCATATTCTAAATGTATTTTTTACGTATTGTTGTTTTGGACAGAATCACAGAATTCAAATAACTCATTTGAATTTTTCTTTCTGTCAATTTTGTGAATTCTGTTCGGCTAACCGTTTCAATTATCCTTTGTCAGTTCAAAAGACACTAGCCTTTTGATAGCCGCCACACGGGTGTTGTAATCCGCAATGGCTTCCGATTTCTTCAGTTGGTAATCCAGTAGTTGCCGTTGAATCTGGATGACGTTCGATAGATCATTCTTTCCTGAAGCGAATTCCTGCAAGGCCAATTGATAAGTGGTGCGTGCAAGAGCCGTCTGCTTATCCATCAGGGCAATCTTTCGGTCGGCATTTCCGAGGGCTTGCTTTTCGCTGAACAATTGGGCCGTGAGCTGTTGTCGGGTGGCCTCCTGCTTTTCGATACTCGCCTGACGGCGAAATTCTGTCTCCCGTTGTTGCGCCTTGTACTTGTTGCGGTAAAGAGGAATCGTCACCGACACCATGGGCATCACCATGTCCATGCCGCCCATGCTGCTTTCGTTCATGGAGGAAGAATTGGTGGCTGCTTTGTTTATCAGCATGTATTGAAAACCAATACCGAACATGGGATAACCCATTTTTTTGTCCATCACCGCCTTCGCTTCGAAGGAGCGTTTTTCAGCATCAATCATGGCCAGCATCGGATTGTTGCTGTTCATCTGGCGGTTCGCCGCTTCCACATCCAACAGAAAAGGGAGTTTATCAAAGCTATCAGGAAGTTGCAGGGATGCATCCGCCGGGCGATTGAGCAAAGCGTTGAACTTGGCTTTTTCGGCTCTTAGCTGAGATTGGAGGCTTTCGATACTGTTGTCCGATTCGGCTTGTTCCAATTCAATACGCAACACGTCCGACATTCCACCCGACGAAGCGGGCATGGCTGCCGGGCTTGCCATCGCATTCATTCCGCCCGAAGAGCTTGGCGCAGATGAGACAGAGTTTCCACCCATTGCCATGCCACTTGAGGAATTGCTTTGCGAGGAATTTGCAGGACGTGGAGCAGGTGTTGGAATGGAATAGGAGCCGTTTCCCGAAGGGGAAGAAAATTTCCGAACGGCCAAGCTGTGGAGCTGCTCCAGCAATTGTTGATTTTCGATACTGTTTTGCAATTGCTGTTGCAACTGGCAAAGCACGAACCACTGCGAATAGACGTCGAAGAACAGGTTGTCCCGTGTTTCGCGGAATTTCTCGAATGTCATTTGTGCCATTTGTTGCGCTTCGGTCCGTGCTGCCTTGCGAGTACCAAACCAAGGAAACATCTGCATCAATTTGAACTGCGCCACTTGCCGTCCGTCCACTAATTCCATCGGCTTCAAGAAAAAGCCCATTTCCAATTGCGGGTCTTGGTAAGCGCCAGCCTGCGGAACTTTTTGCAAAGCCGCCTGATAGAGCAGGAAATCAGCCTTCACGTTCCGGTTGTTTCGCCCTGCCACTTCCAAATAGTGGCTCAGCGAATCAGCCGTTTGTCCCGAACCATGCTTAGGCAACATGCTCAGGAGGATTCCCATTAGAAGGGATAGTTTTTTTATCTTATTCATGTTGATTTCTAATTTTGCTGTTTTTTGATTTGCTGATTCCTTCTCTCCACCAGCATTGCAGCACAGGCACGACAAACATTGTCATGGATTGGATGAGCATTCCGCCGAAAGTGGGGATAGCCATCGGGATCATGATGTCCGCTCCTTTTCCGGTGGAAGTGAGTACAGGCAAGAGTGCGATAAGGGCCGTGGCGGTGGTCATGGCGGCAGGACGAACACGCCGTAGCCCGGCATGAATCACCGCTTCCCTGATCTCTTCTTTGGTTTTAGGGTTTCGCTCCAAGAAAGTGTCGTGGATATACGTACCCATCAGCACGCCGTCGTTGGTGGCGATGCCAAACAAGGCGATAAATCCCACCCACACCGCAATGCTCAGGTTGATGGGGTGCATCTGGAACATGTCCCGCAAGTTCATGCCGGCAAACGAGAAATTCATGAACCACGATTCGCCGTAGAGCCAAAGCAGGATAAAGCCTCCGGCAAAAGCCACGAACACTCCTGAAAAGTGAATCAGCGAGGCAGTTACGGTCTTGAATTGGAAATACAATATCAGCAGAATAGCCAGCAGGCTCAGAGGAATGACGATAAGCAAACGTTGGGCGGCTCGCTCTTGTTGTTCGTAATTTCCGGCAAATTTGTAACTCACCCCCGCGGGAAGGGTTAATTTGCCCGAAGCGATCTGAGCCTGAATATAGTTGTCGGCCTCTTTCACCACATCCACTTCGGCTTTGCCTTCCACTTTGTCGAAGATCACGTAGCCCAGCAAAAAGGTGTTTTCGCTTTGGATCATCTGGGCTCCTTTGGTATATTCAATGTCGGCCACATCGCCTAATGGGATTTGTGTTCCCGAAGAAGTGGGGACAAGCAATTTGGCCAAATCATCCGGGTTGTCCCTCATCTCGCGGGGATAGCGCAAGCGGACAGGAAAGCGTTCGCGCCCCTCCACCGTAGTGGTCAAGGCCATTCCGCCCACCGCTGCGCTGATCACTTCCTGCAAATCGGCTACGGTGATGCCATAGCGTGCCATGTTTTCGCGGTTCAGTTTTATTTCCAGGTATGGAGCACCCACCGCCCGGTCGTAGAATACGGTGGAAGGACGCACGGAAGGCACATTTTTCAAAGCCGTTTCCAGCAACTTGCCGCCCTGTTCAATGGCTTCCAGATTAGGTCCTGACACTTTCAAGCCCATCGGTGCACGCATTCCGGTGGACAACATCACGAGCCGTGCTGCAATTGGCTGCAGCTTGGGCGCGGAAGTCACTCCTGGAATATGTGATACATTGATGATTTGCTGCCAAATGTCGTCCACCTTGTGGATTTCAGGACGCCATTGACGGAAATAATCTCCGTTTTGATCCACCACCAAGCTGTCTTGCGGAACCAATCGGAAGCCATTTGCCGGATTGTAGGTTTTCCCATTTTTCAATAGAAATTCCCCTTTTCCATTCACTTTAAACCGTTCCCGGTGGCCATTTTCATTCAGGATATATTCAGGCCGATAATTGATCGTGTTTTCAAACATCTGGATTGGAGCAGGGTCAAGAGCCGAATTCACACGTCCCCATTTCCCAACTGTAGTTTCTACTTCGGGAATAGCGGAAATGCGTTTGTCCAAGGTCTTCACATACTGCAAATTCTGCTCGATTCCCGTATGTGGCATGCTGGTTGGCATCAGCAGGAAAGAACCTTCGTCCAGATTCGGCATAAATTCTTCGCCAATACCCGGAAAATGATTTACGGATGATTTCCAAAAGGCTGTTTGCCGAACCTCTTTCCATCCGATTTTTTCGAATCCCTTCGCAATGATTCCAAATGTGCTGTCGAAACCAATCCAAATAAGTAAACCGAAAAGCAGCACAAACAGCGGAAGGCACATGAATTTCCAGCGATGATGGAGGCACCAGCGAAGAATCCGTTCGTAATAAATGACCAAAATCCACAGCATTCCAAGAATAGAGGCGATGCAAAGGATAACGAAGACGAAATTGGCAGGCATTCCTTCTTGAGGGCCAATCGGTAGCCATTCCGAGGTCAAATAATAAGCAGCGATCAGGAGTGCGATGCCAATGTTGATATAAGTGCTTGTTTTCGGATTTTTCCAGAAAGACGACAGCAAATTGTTTAATCCAAAGAGGCTTATTCCCAATGCCAATAACATGCCCGACCAAATGCTCAAGGCTATGCCGGCAACCACTAAGGCAATATTCACTATTTTCCTCACCGTTTGAGAAGATATTTTTAGCGAAAGGATGTAATAGGCGATGGTGGGCAACAAGGCAAGCCCGAGGATTAGTGCCGAGCCCAAAGCAAAGGTTTTGGTGAAAGCCAAGGGTTTGAACAATTTGCCTTCTTGGGCTTCCATGGCGAACACGGGAAGAAAACTCACCACGGTAGTCAGCATGGCAGTCGTGATAGCTCCCGATACCTCGCTCACACTTTTGTAAATCAGGTTGCTTAAGGCTTTGCCTCGTGCGACCCCTTTGTTTTCGGCCATTTCGAGGTGCCGCAAAATGTTTTCGACAAACACCACGCCCACATCGATCATCACGCCGATGGCAATGGCGATTCCCGACAGTGCCACGATGTTGGCTTCCACACCCGTGTAGCGCATGATGATAAACGTGGTCAGCACCGTCACCGGTAGCATGCTCGAAATAATAATCGATGCCCTGAGATTGAATACCAGGACAATCACCACGATGATGCAGATAAGTACTTCATGTGTTAATGCACTTTCCAGCGTGCCGATGGTCTCGTGAATCAATCCTGAACGGTCGTAAAAAGGGACGACCGTAACTTTCGACACCGTTCCGTCTGCCAACGTTTTTTGCGGCATGCTGGCCTCCATCTCCTTGATTTTGGCTTTCACGTTTTCAATCACCTGCATCGGATTGGAGCCATATCGGGCAACCACCACTCCGCCCACGGCTTCCACCCCTTCTTTGTCCAATCCGCCACGGCGTGTGGCAGGCCCGAGATTCACGAAGGCAACGTCTTTTATTTTCACCGGAATCCCGTTTCGGGCGACGACAACAGCTTGCTCCAAGTCGGCTACATTCTTAATATAACCCAATCCACGGACAAGGTATTCGGCCTTGTTGAGCTCAATGGTTTCCGCTCCAATGTCCTGGTTGCTTTTTTGTATGGCGTTCATCACGTCCATCACAGTGACGTTGTAGGCCTTCAGCGCATTCGGGTTGATTTCCACTTGGTATTCTTTCACGAAACCTCCAGCCGATGCCACTTCGGAAACGCCTTCCGCTGCCGATAAGCGGTATTTGACTTGATAATCTTGCAAAGTCCGCAATTCATCGGGATCCCAACCGCCGGCTGGTTTTCCTGTTTTCGGATTGCGTCCTTCCAACGTGTACCAAAAGATTTGCCCGAGGGCTGTGGCATCCGGGCCAAGGGCAGGTTGCACACCTTGGGGCAATGTTCCCGCTGGCAACGAATTCAGTTTCTCCAAGATGCGGGAACGGCTCCAGTAGAATTCCACCTTATCGCTGAAAATAACATAGATGAACGACATTCCGAACATGGAAGTGCTCCGAATGGTTTTCACGCCCGGGATGCCCAGCAAGGCACTTGTCAACGGATAGGTTATTTGTTCCTGGATGTCTTTTGGGGAACGCCCCATCCATTCCGTGGCTACGATTTGTTGGTTGTCGCCGATGTCGGGGATGGCATCCACCGCCACCGGATCACGGGGAAGTAATCCTTCGTGCCAATTGAACGGTGCCACCACTAATCCCCAGATGACCAGCAATGCCAGCAGCAGTACGGATATGAGTTTGTTATCAAGGAAATACTTGATGATTTTGTTTAGCATAGAAATTTTTGATAAGGTGCTAATATGCCAATAAGACAATAGATTGACGGCAAATTAGCAAGTGAATAATACGATTGATAGGGGCGTAAAATTTTTACGTCCTCACGTGATTACTCCTTATCAAAAATCAAATTCTGAAAATGCGGATGTAGGTAAGAATATCGGAATTTTGTAGCGGATGACCGTCAGGAGGAAAATGCCGTCGGTCGATCCTGTCTGATGGCACAGAAATAGAGAGGGAGGAAAACTGTTCGCTGCACCACACGAAAAAAGCGGGCGACAGATGATGACCGAGGGTGAACGAAGATGAATCAACGCTGAAATTATCTGTCGAATAATGTACCTGATGGGTCTTGCAGCAGTCTTGACCGCTAAATGCCAGTTCTTGTTTTTCAGCCGCATTGTCCTTCGCGCAGCAACCATCCACTTTCGAAGTCATCGCCACCGAGTGAAGCGTTTCCCCGCAAAAGTGCATGGCTACTACCGGATGGGCTCCGATAAACAGCATGGCGATGAGGAGAAATATAGACGTGACTTTTTTCATACAACTATTTTATTAGCCGGTCTAAAAGCGGCAGTTGACCGTTGCCTGTATTGATTCGCTTTAAGGTAAAATGATCAATTGAATCATTTTATTGCACAATCATACAACTGCAGTATTTGCAAATGTAGTTATATTTTTCAAAAGCCATGCGTATAGAGATCTACAAATATTATTTAGAGCAAGAATTTCGGTAGTTTTGTAATTCACCCCAGTCATCCCTTTGTCGTTGCAAAACGTATCTTTCCATGGAAAATCTTTCGACCAGCTTTTAAATTCAGTTTCATCTTCATCCGCCGAACCGCACTTACCGGATGACTATCAGTTAAAATCCGCCCTCGCCACAATGTTAAATAAACATAACGGAAACTGTCCTTACCCCTTCCCTCCATTTTTCAATAACGCAAATAAAATATATATTATCGATCTGCCGGGACTTCCCCCGGAAGCCAATCCATTGTTTTAAAATAAGTGAAACGAGGGGCGGTGCACAACCTACATATATAGGAATACCCTATCTTTAGATAAAATAAGCGTTCGTAACTAAATTTTACATCCGCATCTTGGACAAGATCGTACCTCCATATTATCCCTGTTCAAACACCCGATTTACGGGTAGTTTCCCTGGCATGCTTTTCTTTGGCAGGCTGCTGATTTTTAGCGGATTTAGCTTGCATATATTGATTATTTTGTTAACACACACACACACACACACACACACACACACACAAGGCCCCGCCTAAAATATAACACTTTTTTTTCGAAACGGCAACCGCCGCAAGCTTTTCCAAAAGCCTGCGGCTTTCGTCCGTGTGCCCGGCACGTCTCCTGCCTTTGCAGGTGCATCCCTCCTCCTTACACAATTGAACACATTCATTAATTTAAAAAAACAAATGAAAGCATGAAACAAAGAAAAACTTTTAACAAACAAACCGCAGTTCGCCCCTTGGACAGGGAGAGCGGACTGGCCGATGCGGAAAACCGGAAACCGGGCTATCTTTCCCCGCAGGTAAATGTGGTGCATGTGGCGCTCGAAAAGTGCATCGCCGCAAGCATTTCCCCGGGAGCGGACGCCACGCCCGAGGTGAACCCATACGACGACGGTGGCACTAGCTCCGGCGACGTGCTTATCTTCTGACATGCGGCAACAACCCGCCGTTTTTTTTCACCAAAGGGAAGCCGGAATATTTCCAGTTCCCACCTCTTATCAATATAAACTTAAAAGATACAACTAGTTATGGAACAGATTACAAAAAAATTACGTAATAGGACGATGTCCGCCGGGCTGGCCTTGCTGGCCATGCTCGCAACAGCACTCACCGGATGCTCTCAGGACGACAGCAAGGCGGCGGATGCCACCGGACAGGGCGAGGCCCAGGTCACGCTTTCTGTGGGAGGGATTGTGGAAGGTGCAAGCGGATCCATCGAAAAGGCTGCCGCCCAAGGGCAGACGGTGGTGGTGCCGGCCGACAACAGCGGCATGCTGATGGAATGCACCCTGGAGGCAACCGCGGCCTCGAAAACCCGCACGACCACCCCGCTGACAACCGGATACAAATACCGCTTTGCGATATTGGATAATTCAACCAATGCCGTGGTGGCGGAGGACGCGTTCACCTCGGGTACGCCCGGCTACCTGACCGGGCTCACAGGCAGCACGACATACAAATACATAGCCGTGTCATACAACAGCACCACCGACCCGGGAACGCTCGGCGCTGTTGGCAGCGCACCCACCAGCATCAGCGGCATAAACCCCTCCACCGACCTGCTCTATGCCAGCGGCTCCTTCACCACGGCGGCCTCGGGATCGGTGGAAGTGCCCATCACCTTCTCGCACAAGTTCGCGCAAGTAACGGCCCAGGCGAGCGCCTCCTACAACAGCTGGACAATCGGCGTGGGAAGCACCATTGCCGCAACCCTGGCCACGGGCTACACGGCCAACCTGGCTACGGCGGACGGCACGCTTTCGTCCACGGGGACTGCCGCCACACAGTCCTTCGACTTCAGTTCCGCCACGGCGGACACCCTCGTCTCCAGCACCGCCCGCACCGTGTATGTGGCCGGAGATTCCATGACGCTGAGCTTCGCCAACATCACCATCAACGGCACGGCCTACACGGGCAAGAGCGTCACCTTCCCACAAACATTGGCCGGGGGAAGCAGCTATACCTTGAAGATAAAGTTCAGGACTCCCATCTTCGCGGGATGCAATATCTATTGGACGGGGAGCAAGCTGACGTTTGATGCGGCAGGAACCACTACCAACCAGAACTACCAAGGTGTGTTTTTCCAGTGGGGTTCCTTAGTCGGCATTTCTCCCGCACGCACATCTTCATCCGTATCTTTTGCCGCAGGTTCTACTCCGATTTACGTTCCTACTTATAATTCCACAACGCCTTCTTCTTCTTCGTGGACGGCGACAAATGCCACAGCTAAAGGTTGGACATGGACAACCATACCTTATGTAAGTACGAGTCCCAGTACATTTGACAGAACAAGTAGCTATTTGAATGATGCTGATAGGAACACTACTGCAATGTGGACCGCATATAAAGGGGATATTTGTCTGTACCTTGGTGCAACAGGGGCGGCTCCTTCCGGATATAGATTGCCGCGCAGTGAGGAATTTGGATCAACATCAGGCAATTGGAGTGAATCAACAGCGATCTCTGGGTGGTTACGTGTGGGGGGCGCTACATGGACATCAAATAATTCACAGCAAGATGGATATTCTAACGGCCGGTATAACGGATTAACGACTCGTGGCTCTTTTAAGACCGGAACTATATTTCCTGCTTCAGGATACCGTGTTTTTAACTCTGGTGCTATAAGCTGGACGGGCTATTTAGGCTATTATCGGAGTGCTTCACCTTCAAGTACGACCGAGAGCTATGAGTTGGCATTCTTTTCAGATCAGGTCGTACCAGGCGATGCATGGGATCGTCAGTTGGCCATTTCCGTGCGTTGCGTAAAAAATTGAGAAGTCATATCTTAATCATAACGATTAAGCATGATCTATCCGCAGGGAATGGGCAAGCAAAAAATAGAAAATGCTGCTTGAAATGATAAAGCGAGTTTATCCGCCCGAGTGAACCCGCTTTATCCGCTCGGATAAAGCAGGTTTATCCGGACGGAGTAAGGCTCTTGATTCGGGCGATGCAAGCAGGCTACATCGCTCGGCATTGAGTGACGATGCCGAGCGACATCGGCCAACGCTATCGGGCGAGCATGTCCGGCTTGTCCGCCCGGACAAGCCGGACGGGGATCTTTGCAGAGGCAGATCCTCACTATGCAGGGTCTAACGCCTTCTATCCGAAGACTTAATTTGGGGCTCAAGTCGCACTCCCTGTAGCTTCCTCCTCTTTCAACACGGTGGCACACCCGAAGATTATCTCGTTTATGGGTAGTTTTTGTGTTGTTCATCCCTTTGCAGGCTGTGAAGTTTGGGAGGGATGATGTTTATCCCGGTTTGGACGTTATTTTTTGAATTGAAAGTTTGGGAACCGGGATGTAAATAAACTTATTTTTTTGTGATCCTTATGGGCTGTGAAGCTCGTAAGGATTTTTTTAAACCTCACCCCTAACCCCTCTCCCAAAGAGAGGGGAACTGCTTGCGCACACAAAAAAGGTGCGCATCGGTAAATATGTAGAGACGTAATGTGTTGCGTATCTATCTGTTGGGGGGCATCCCGGCGTGAAAGGAAGATTGGCTGGGGGCGAAAGCATTTTGGTGCCTGACACACCAACGCTATTGCGACCGACGCAATAGAGCGATTGCGTGTGTCGCACTAACGTTATTGCGGGTGACGCAATAGGGCGATTGTGCCGGTCGCAAAAAAAGTTAGCTGTGGTCTTTGTCGAAATCTCTTGAGTAATGTCACACGCACCCGTCAGGCTGCCCGAAGCGGTCGATCGGATAGAGAATTCGGGCATATCCAGGCTGCTCACGGGAGGAGCAAAATTTTCTCTTAGGAAGAAATTCTGCTCCTCCCCAACAGCCGAATGGCATCTCAGAATCTTCGTGTTTCAGCAGTCGGGCTCTCCCTTTTTCAAGGGGAGTACTTTTCCGCAAGGAGAAGGGAGGAATTGTTTTTTCTAAGATTTAGGAATGGACGCTTATGGGGTGACTCATAAGTTGATTCTAAGCGCCTATCTCCTCCAGCACAGCACAAGCCGTCTCCACTGTCTCCACGTTCTTTATCTGGATGGTTCGCTTGCCGTTCTTTTCAGTCAAGTCGCAGCGTTTGGGATGGTGTTGTATAAATAGAAGCAATTTGTCAAACGCTTGCGATTGGTAATACGGAGAATCAGGATTGGAGACCAATTGAACACTCATGCGTCCATTCTTCAGGATCACTTTTTCCATTCCTAAAGATTTGCCAATACGTTTCAGGCGAACCACCCGGATAAGTTCCTTGCCTTCTGGCGGAACTCTGCCGAAGCGGTCTTCGAGCCGCTCCACAAAAGCACGGATGTCCATTTCTTTATCCATGTTGTCCAACTCGCGGTAGAGTGTGATGCGTTCCGAATCGTTCGGAATATAAAGAACTGGGAATAGTAGTTCCAAGTCGCTTTCAATCACCGTTTCTGTCACAAAATCATCGCCCTCCAATTTTTCTTTGCCTTCTTCAAGTTCGTGATAAAGGTCGGCGAATTCTTCGTTCTTGAGTTCATTCACTGCTTCCGTCAGAATTTTCTGATAAGTTTCATAACCCAAGTCGGCAATAAACCCGCTTTGTTCAGCTCCCAGCATATTTCCCGCTCCGCGAATATCCAAGTCCTGCATGGCAACGTGGATGCCGCTTCCCAGTTCCGAAAAATTCTCGATGGCCTGTAGCCGGCGGCGGGCTTCGGGAGTGAGTGTGTGCATCGGCGGAGTGAGCAGGTAGCAAAACGCCTTTTTGTTGCTTCGCCCTACACGTCCCCGCAATTGGTGAAGGTCACTCAAACCAAAGTTTTGCGCATCGTTCACGATGATTGTGTTGGCGTTCGAAATATCGATTCCCGATTCCACAATGGAAGTGGCAATCAGCACATCGTATTCGTAGTTGACAAAGTCTTCGATCACTTCTTCCAACTTGGCTGGATCCATTTGTCCATGGCCGACAACGATGCGGGCATCCGGAACTTTCTTTTGCACCAAAGCTTGGATGTCGTAAATGTTTTTGATACGGTTGTTGATGACGAACACCTGCCCGTTGCGGCTCATTTCAAAGTTGATGGCTTCGCGGATAATTTCCGTATCGAAAGTGTGCAGTTCCGTTTGCACGGGATATCGGTTGGGTGGTGGAGTGGTGATGGAGGACAAATCGCGCGCACCCATCAGAGAGAACTGCAAGGTGCGGGGAATCGGTGTGGCGGTCATGGTCAGCGTGTCCACATTGGTACGCAATTGCTTCAGCTTTTCCTTCGTGGAAACGCCGAATTTTTGTTCTTCATCTATAATCAGTAAACCCAGGTCGTTGAACTTCACGTCTTTTCCTACCAAGCGATGAGTCCCGATCAGTACATCGATTTTTCGCTCCTTCACATCTTCGAGAATCTGTTTTATTTCGGATGGTTTGCGGGCGCGACTCAGGTAATCGATGCGGCAGGGGAGATCTTTCAGGCGGTCTTTGAATGTGTGGTAATGTTGCGTGGCCAACACTGTTGTCGGCACCAACACGGCTACCTGCTTGTTGTCCGAGACAGCTTTGAAAGCCGCACGAATGGCGACCTCCGTTTTGCCGAAACCGACATCCCCGCAAATCAGGCGATCCATCGGTTTGTCGCTTTCCATGTCGGTTTTCACATCCTGCGTGGCTTTTGTCTGGTCGGGAGTGTCTTCGTAGATAAAAGATGCCTCCAGCTCGTGTTGCAGGAACGAATCGGGCGAAAACCGGTATCCTTTTTCCTCCCGTCGTTTGGAATAAAGCAGGATCAGGTCGCGGGCAATATCCTTTACTTTTTTCTTGGTGCGCTCCTTCAGGTTTTCCCAAGCTCCGGAGCCAAGTTTGTTCACCCGTGGCGGCTCGCCTTCCTTTCCTTTGTATTTCGAAATCTTGTGCAGGGCGTGGATGGAAACAAAAATGGCGTCGTTGTTCAGGTAGAAGAGCTTAATCATTTCCTGAATCTTTCCGTTCACTTCCATCCGCACCAAGCCTCCAAATTTGCCCACACCGTGGTCGATATGCACCACGTAGTCGCCAATTTGAAATTGGTTTAGTTCTTTGAGGGTCAGTACTATTTTTCCGGAACGGGCCTTCTCCGACTTGAGGTTGTATTTGTGGTATCTGTCAAAAATCTGGTGGTCGGTGAAACAACAGATCTTTAACAAATCGTCAGAAAAGCCTTCGTGCACAGTCTTGTTTACCGGAATAAATTTGATCTGCTCGCCCCGGTCTTCAAAGATGGTTTGGATGCGGGCAATTTGCTTTTCGCTGTCGCTGAGAATATATAGCTGATAATCTTTGTCCGCAAATTCGTGCAAGGTTTTGCTTACCAAGTCGAAGTTTTTGTGGAAAATGGGTTGTAATGACGTTTTCCACTCAATCACAGCGTGAGGCGTTCCATGGGCTTTGGTCCCCAATTGGAGATTCGTGAATTTTTTCATCCCGTAGATAAAATCTTCCGCAGCGATCAACTTTGATTGCCACTCTTGGTCGTATTCGGGATTGTCGAGAATCGGTTTGTCTTCAAACGTGAAGCGGATTTGCTGCTCTATAAAGTCGAAATCCTTGTATGCAATTACCGTGTTTGCTGACAAAACTTCGAATAGTGAATTTCTGGACACATTTTTGCCGTTCATCTCCGGCACGATGTGAATTTCCTTGAGCCGCTCTTTCGATAGCTGGCTTTCCACTTCGAAGGTGCGGATGGTTTCAATTTCGTCACCGAAGAAATCGAGGCGGTAGGGATATTCATTCGAAAAAGAGAATACATCGAGGATGCTCCCGCGGATGGCATATTGGCCCGGCTCGTACACGTAATCGGTGTATTCAAAACGGTAGCTGTCCAACACTTCCGAAACGAAAGCTGTATCCACTTTTTCTCCCACCGACAACTTCAAAGTCTGGGAAGCGAAAAAATCTTTCGTCACCACCTTTTCAGAAATTGCCTCCGGATAAGTTACCAAGATGCAGTTGTTCTCCATTTGCTGCAAGCGGGAAAGGGTCTCCATCCGCAAAATCTCGTTTGCAGGGTCGGTTTGTCCGTATTTCACTGCACGTTTGTACGCCGAAGGGAAAAACAGCACGTCTTTTGTTCCGAGGATCTGGGTCAGGTCATGGTAGAAATAGCCGGCATCTTCAGCATTTTCCAGAATGTAAAGGAAACTGTGTGCTGCTTCTCCAAAAAGTGCCGATGCAAAAACGGAGGAGGCCGAACCAAGCAAGCCACGAACATGGATCTGTTGCAGCGAACTTAGGAATTCTAGTGTCTTTTTGAATGGGGCTTGTGAAGAATAAAGCCCCTGTATATGCGAAAGTTCCAAAATATATTTCTTTAAATAGGATGCAAAATTACAGAAAAATATCTTTCCTCTAAAGATAGATGGCAATATTAAAAGTTAATGGCAATTGAAGAGAGTTGTTCGGCGGAATCGTATCCAATATTTCGCATCAATGCCTTTCTTAGACCATTTAGGACATTTTGTGATTGTTAAAAGACGAAACACCCCTTGTCTTCTTACCTGCTTTACCCTAATCTTGCAAAAGAGTACTGTTAAAATGAATTTTAGATATTCCGATTATGGATCTATTTGATAATCTGACATTGCATTTTGCAGTAACTGTTGATGGACATTTTCAAGTTTATCAGTATCTTTGCGCTCACTCCAAATCAACGGATTATATAAAAAATAAAAATGAGAACGACAATTGAAGAGCGATGGGGAACACACCCGGATGATGTGAAGCATTACGATACGGCAAAGCTAAGGAAAGAATTCTTAGTGGAAAAACTCTTTGAAAAAGATGCCGTTCTGATGACATATACCCACAACGACCGTCTTATTATTGGAGGTGCTTTGCCTGCAAATGAGCCTTTGCCGCTTGAAACAGTCGATCTGATTCGTTCGGAATATTTTTGTGAACGTCGCGAGCTGGGTGTAATTTGCATCGAAGGGGATGGATTTGTGGAAGTGGATGGTGTGAAATACGCTTTGTCCTTCAAGGATGCACTGTATGTTGGCAGGGGTTCGAAGAATGTGACTTTTGGAAGCAATGATTCCGACAAGCCAGCTAAATTCTATTTTGCCTCCTCTCTCGCCCACAAAGAATATCCGACCGCATTGATAACCGAAGAAATGCGTCGCACGCGTGATTTGGGCGAAAGGAAAACGGCCAACGAAAGATTATTGAACCAGCTAATTCTAAGCGAAATAGTTCCTTGTTGCCAATTGCAAATGGGGATGACCGAATTGAAGGAAGGTAGTGTTTGGAACACAATGCCGCCGCACACGCATTCGAGGCGTATGGAGGCATATTTTTATTTCAAAGTGCCCGAGCAGCAGGCGGTCTGTCACTTCATGGGACAACCGCAGGAAACGCGGCATATTTTTATAGCCAATGAGCAGGCGGTGATTTCACCTTCCTGGTCGATCCATTCTGCCGCCGGGACCAGCAACTACACCTTCATCTGGGCTATGTGTGGAGAGAACTTGGCTTACGACGACATGGACACATTCACGGCCGATAAGCTTAGATAAATTAATAACCTAAATAAACAAAGCGTTAAAACTAATTCTAAAAAGCAAATAAACAGATGAAAAAAGTAGTCACTTTCGGAGAAATTATGCTACGTCTAGCAGCACCGGGATACCAACGTTTTATCCAATCAACAAACTTAAACGCCACATTTGGAGGTGGGGAAGCCAATGTAGCCGTCTCCCTGTCAAATTATGGGATTCCAACAGACTTTGTTACCCGTTTGCCCAAAAATGACATTGCTGAATGGTGTATTTCTGACCTTCGCAAGTACAATGTGGGTGTTAGCAATATCATTCGTGGCGGAGACCGTGTGGGCATCTACTTCCTCGAAACAGGAGCCGTGGCACGTGCCTCAAAAGTGGTTTACGACCGTGCCAACTCGTCCATCGCCGATATTCAACCAGGGCAAATCAACTGGTATGAAGTGTTCAAGGATGCACAATGGTTTCACTGGACAGGCATTACTCCCGCCCTTTCGCAAGGTGCTGCGGATGCTTGTTTGGAAGCCATCAAAGTGGCTAACGAATTGGGTGTGACAGTTTCTACGGACTTGAATTACCGTAAAAACTTGTGGAAATACGGTAAAACAGCCTCCGAAGTGATGCCGGCTTTGGTGGAAGGTTGCGACGTTATTCTTGGAAACGAAGAAGATGCCGAAAAAGTGTTCGGGATCAAGCCCGAAGGTTTTGACGTGGCTCATACGGGCGGAGAAGTGAATGCCGCAGAATTCGAATCCGTATGCACTCAATTGCAAAAACGTTTCCCCCGGGCTAAAAAAGTAATTATCACCTTGAGGGGTTCGATCAATGCCAACCACAACACTTGGGGCGGCGTTCTTTATTCCGACAAATTATATCAATCGAAACGTTACGACATCACGCACATCGTGGACCGCGTGGGCGGCGGCGACTCATTCATGGGCGGATTGGTTTACGGATTGATCACTTATCCGACGGACGATCAGAAGGCATTGGAGTTTGCTGTGGCAGCTTCTTGCTTGAAACACACGATTTATGGAGACTTCAACTTGGTGACTGTTGCCGAAGTGGAGAACCTATTGAAAGGTGATGGCTCCGGCCGTGTTTCCAGATAAAGATAAGTGATGAACGATGGCTGTCCGGCTTATCTTTCTAAAACGAGACAATTGTCTTTATATAGTTTTTATTGGTTTATTGAGTAGATGAAAGATGTATCCATGGATATTCGTATTCAGGATACATCTTTTTAAAAAGAAAATTCAACCCGCTTTATTAGGGAAAAAATAAATAGAACAATGGCAAGATTTAAAAGATTAAATGTTTTTCAAGTAATGGAAGAAACGGGTATTGTTCCTGTTTTCTACGACAAAGACTTAGAAGTGAGCAAACAAGTGCTCAAGGCGTGCTACGAAGGTGGCGTGAGGGCTTTCGAATTTACAAACAGGGGTGATTTCGCCCACGAGATTTTCGGAGAGTTGAACAAATGGGCTGCCAAGGAATGTCCCGACATGATTTTGGGAATCGGCTCCATCGTGGAGCCCGCCACGGCTGCTTTGTACCTCCAATTGGGTGCCAACTTCATTGTAGGCCCACTTCTTAATCCCGATATTTTCAAAGTAGCCAATCGCCGCCAGGTGGCTTATATCCCCGGATGTGCGTCAGCTTCGGAAGTTGGATTGGCACAAGAATTGGGTGCGGAAGTTGTGAAAGTGTTTCCCGGCGACGTGGTTGGGCCTTCATTCATCAAGGGAATCAAGGCTCCGATGCCTTGGTCGAGCGTGATGGTGACTGGTGGTGTGGCTCCGACGGAAGAAAACCTTTCCAAATGGTTTGGTGCAGGCGCCACATGCGTAGGAATGGGTTCCAACCTGTTTCCCAAAGATGTGATTGCAGCCAAAGACTGGGCTAAAATCACACAACTTTGCAAAGACGCATTTGCGGTTGCTGCCAAGGTGCGTAAATAACACCCTTCGATCTAAAAAACAATAAATAAAGAGGACGGCACCGGGTGAAACAGTTTGTACCTGCTATCTGATATGAAGGCGGTTGCAAGCGTGTCACTCGATGCCGTTACTTGTTCACAGCTTCTCTTCCACAGGCTTTATGTTGGCTGACAGCCATTCCTCCAGTTCGGTCTGGTCTTCTATTTCGAGGTGTTTCCGTATCCGCTTCCGGCGGGTGTACATGGTTTCCTTGGTCATTCCCAGCAAGAGACACGAGTCCACTATGCTGATGCCGAGATAGAGAAGTGCCATCACGATCAAGTCGCTCTTGGTCACCCCCTTGTATTTTTCTTGCACCTTCCTCAACTTATTCCCGGAAAGCTCGTCCACTTCCTTCACGTAATATTCCCATTCGGTCTTCTGAAGTATCACGGTGCGGATGATCCTCTCCATTATCTCTTCCTGCTTTTCAATGGCAGCGGGGCGATCCTGCATCCTGCGAAATTCGAGCGTGAGTTCCAGTTTCTGCTTTAGCTTGTTCAATAGCAGATCGTGCTTTTGCCTGCTTTCGAGTTTCCGCAGCTCCATCTCGTATTGAAGCTTTTTGTTTTTCGTTTCCAGTTCGGCTTGCCGTCGCTTGCTCTTGTTTCGGACAATGAGGAAAAAGATGGATGCCCCCAACAGCAGGATGACCATTGCGCTGATGAGCAACTCTTTGTTTTGGTTGGCAATTTTTAGTTGGAGGTTTTCCTTCTGCTTTTCGGTGAGGTCGTATTGCTTGTCGATGCGGTAGAGCTGGTTTCGTGTTTTTTCCCGAAGGTTCTTTTCATTGAGTATATAAGCTGTCTTCAAATCTTCGTAAGCCGCGGGGTAGTCTCTCTTGGTTTCATCAATGTAAGAACGGGTGGCAAAATAAGGCAGGGAGTCCGTGGCTGCTATATTTGCTTTTTCGACCAGCGAAAAGAAATAAGCTGCCGAGTCGGGACGTTGGATGTGGGCGTAGGAATAAGCCAAAAACAAGTTGTAGGAATGGCGGTTTCCCAAATCGTGCGGATAGGCAGACAAGAAATAAGGAATGGCCTTCCTTGGAAAAGGATTGCAGAGGGAAAAGCCCGTTTATCCCTGCAAGTAGTAATACATCGGCAAGATCTTCAAACTAAGAGCCAAGTCCTGTGCCTTTTGGTAATACAGCAGGGTGCTGTCCAACGGGGCATCTGTGTAAAAATAGAAATCCCCTTTCATGGCATACAAAAACAGTAGGCGTTCCTTGTTTCCGGCCAACGTGAAGTCTCTCAATGCCATCAATACATATTTCTGGCTTTCTTCGATCAGGTTCTGGCTCTTATATACATAAATCAGGTTCAGTGCGGCGAGCCCCCTTATATCGTATTCTTGTGTGTTTTCGAGCAGGAGCAGCGCCTTTTTGTAATAGAGCAGTGCCTTGCGCGGCTTTTTGTGCGACTCGGCATAGCACCCTTTCAAATAGTAAGCTGTACCACTGTATTTGTTGAGACCTGAACCCTCGAAGTACTTCACCGCCACTTCCAGCAAGCTGTCAGGAACGGCAGCCTCTTTCATAAGCTTGTACATGGCATGCGCATAATGCAGGCACCAGGCCGCCCGGTCGGCTTCGGGCAAGGCCTGGGGGGACGGGACTGACAGGAGTAGCCTGAGGCTACTATCGGGCGAACTGGCAAGGCATCTTTCGGCAGCAAGGATCTCCGGATGGTGGGTGTAGTGTTTGCCGCAGGAGGCAAGGATGAACACTAGGAGAAAGACAAGGGCGTGAGGATTTTTTTTCATCGAAAGGCGAAATTAAATGTCAAAAAGCGAAAAGACAGCCATCCATTTTTCACCTGTACCGTAAAAAGTTCCCATAAAGTAGTTATTTTATTGAAAAACAACAACTTGAAACTGCCAATAAAACCCCCTTGTACCGTATCTTTTTTTGGAACAAGGCCAGATCCTTCCTAACCTGCAAGAGCAAAAATACAAAATAACCCGAAGTTAAGTAATGGTCGCAATAGATTGTCGTGCTTTTTAATGCTAAATATAGCCTTTAGCTATTAGCTTATAGCTGTTGGAAAAGGCTAATGGCTAAAAGCTATTGGCTATCAGCTTCTACATTTTATGATAACAAATGATTCTCGCTACTTATATGCTTAATCATTTCCGAAAATTATGTTGGAAAATTTATTTGTGATGTCCCTGATCTTGGTGTGTTCCGTTAGCATGATTGCCACTGCGCAGCCTATTGACGTAAAACCAGTTCAACCGGGAGGGACTCCTCCCATTCGCACCCTTTCGCAGCCCTACATTCCACTCGCTGCTTCCCTGGAGAACAACAATCAAGCAATTGTATCTTTCGAATACCCTATTGGTTTAGCGATAGTCAGCATTGCGGATGCAAATGGAGCTATAATCGAAAGCCGGATAGCAGATACTGACCAAGATGATGAAGTCAGCATCTTGTTGGACGGCTACGATAGCGGATCTTATACCTTGCATATCGAGTACGGAAGCATCCAACTGGCGGGTGGGTTCGAAAAAGAATAAGCATACCCATATGACAAGGATTCCCGCCTGAGCCGGGAACTTTTTCAATAAGAAAAGAAACTTTTCTGCCTCGGCTTGAATATTTTCCACCAAGGAATTGAAGTTTGCCATCATGTTGCAAAAGTTCCACATCTTGGTGGCAAAGTTTCCTACCGAAGTGAAAAATATTTTCACTAAAGCAAGGAAGATTCAAACCGAAGCGAAAAATATTTTCACTCAAGTAAGAAAGTTTTTCACCGAAGTAAGAAACATTTCCGCTCGAATAAGGAAACAAAGCATAGGTGCCTAAAAGGTTTTCAAAACCGGGCAAGTGTTTCCCAAACCACACAAAGGCAACAACCAATGGCTATTTATTATTAATCATTCATTTTCAAAATCTACAATTATGGCAGATTACATTCCTTTAAGCGACGGCGAATTTGATGTCTGGCAAAGAAATTTTTTGGCGATAACCGGTGATAACTCCACTGCATGGGGCATCCCTGCGTCCGACCTCGAGGAGATGAAAGTGTTACAAACGACTTGGATGTCAGCCTGGGCCAAGGCCAACAAGCGGCAAAACCGCACGGCGGCCGATGTCCCGTCACCACGGATATATAATGGGGCTGGTCGGGGCGGATTTTTAATCCGTCCCCTAAGCTATTATAAGGATTTGAAATCCGAAGACATACATACAAACATATCGTATTGGAATCCTTTTAGAGTATTGCTAAAAAGCCCGACCAGGAAAGGTGGAAAACCGTGCTGAACTTAAATGGCAATACCGTAAAAACCACTATATTTGCCGGAGACTACGAGCAGGTCACCGCAGGCGGAGCGACGCAGCGGTTCTATTACTTGGACGGGGGAACTATCTACGTGAAGCAGGACGGCCAGGCCGACAAGGTGTATTACACCTGCACCGACCACCTCGGCAGCATCGTGAAATTAGTGGACGGTGCCGGCACGGAAGTGTTCGCCGCCACCTACGACGCCTGGGGCAAGCGGACGGTGACCAACAACACCTTCGCCTTCCATCGGGGATTCACGGGGCATGAGCATTTACCAGAGTTTGACCTGATCAACATGAACGGCAGGCTCTACGACCCTCGATGGGCGTAGGCTGCGTAAGGAAGCGTTCGGCATAGCTTTTAGCTATGTCGTAGTTAGAATCAAGGCTCTGCTTTGAATTTGGCAGATTTGCGTTTCTATGATGAAAAGCAGGAGCTTTTCTTTTAGCTGCGACGTAGGCAGAGCCTACGCCGAACGGGGGCCTTATCTGCGATAAATAACAATATACATTCATAGGCATTTTAAAAATTAACAGAATATGAAAACTTCAAACTCATTTATTTTGAACATCATTATCCTCCTGTTGCTGTCTTCCACTCCGGCATACACGCAAAGCCAAATTGGCGCAGCAGAGCAGGACACAGTGGCCGTGATGCAAGACCTGGCCGCAATGAAGCAATACATAGGCAAACCCCTAAGACAATTTGTGGCAGTTTATGAATCGATACTTCCGCTACGCTTTATGGGAGCGGGAACCACCAGCCCCTGGATACACCCACAGGGAAAAGCCTTCGTAAATGATATAACAATATCTTACTGTGATGTATATGAATTAAGCAGACGGTATAATACGGGACAGATGAACTATTATCTTACGATTACTTTTCAAAATCCTGTTTTGGAAGAATCTTCTTTCGAAAATTTATTTACCGATACGATGAGTGACCGAGAGAAGGTGGATAAAATTGCCGATCTATATATTGTCAAAAATATTAGTTTCTATCGCAACCTGAAAAAATGAAAGTTTATTCACATTTAAACAAACTCAAAAATTATGCTTAAGTACAATTTGTTGGACAACCCTCTCACGGAGAGGCCCGACGACTATGCAGCGCAAACCTCGATGGGCGTAGGCTGCGTGAGGAAGCGTTCGGCATAGCTTTTAGCTATGTCGTAGTTAGAATCAAGGCTTTGTTTTGAATTTGGCAGATTTGCGTTTCTATGATGAAAAGCAGGAGCTTTTCTTTTAGCTGCGACGTAGGCAGAGCCTACGCCGAACGGGGGATATCAAGGGTTTTATAGCTCTTTTTTATATACCTGGCCTCTCCTTCCAAGTGTGAATGTAAAATAATATGTCATGAAAAAAAATATATTCCTTATTGCAATAGTCTTTTTGATATCATGTAATTCCAATACAAAAAATTCTGACAGATATAATTCGACTAATTCTGAATCGAATAATTCTGCATCGAGAAATTTATGTGGCGAATCACCCATGAGAGAAGCGCTCCCAATAGATTCTGCTGAGTTTGTAAATTTTTGGATATTATTTCGCAGAGCAATAGTTTCAGGGGATACGCCACTATTATCTACCTTGACCAAAGATGAACTGTTGGGCATGGGCATTGAAAGCCCGTCTTTGAGTAGTTTGTCTGAATTGTATAAAAATGGATTTCCTTTAACGTTTCATGAGGGAAAGGTTTCTAAAAACGAGTTTTTAAAGAAAATAAACGAAATTTTCATTCCCCAATTTATGGAATTGCTCAAAAGATATGATCTAAACAACGATTTGTATAATAACGGGCAACCCTACTTTTGCGTGGATCGAGTTAAAAATAAAGAATATTACATTAATGCGGAATATGATTATAGGACTAATGTAATCTCGTTAAAGCTGGATTTTTCAGGTGTTGACGAAGACTCTTCTACTGGTGTGGAATTTCTATTTTCAAAAGGAAAAGATAAGAAAATCAAATTATTTGCTGTTTCTTGTTATACGCTTTCTTTCTCCGTGTGATTAGTTGTCCAGTGATAAACAGGCGTACATGATAACGACTATATTATCAAGCCCGCTGTCCCGCCACCACGGATATATAATGGGGCTGGTCGGGGCGGAAACAGCGTTCGGCGTAGCCAATTTTAATCCGTCCCCCGATGGACGTAGGGTCTGACTCTTTCTGGCTGTTCGGCGTAGGCTTTAATGGAGAATTGGTCAGCAAACTAGGCTTTGACGGAGGCTTTCATATGTAAGCAATCCCAGTTCATCTCTTTCTTAAAAGAGTATCCATTGGTCTGTTTTCCATATTACAAATTCGAACAAACAATGTCAAAAATGTATTCACTTATTGTCATGGGCAGGATATACAACGCCGCATTGTTTTCTGATTTTATCCATCATTTCGGACAACAACCGGCTGTCATCAGGCATCCATAGTTCGCTTTGAGTTTTACCAGCCAATAAGCATTTTGCGACTTCTTCTGCTTCAAATTCATATCCATTGCCTTTTACATCGAAGCTGAATATCTGCTCATTGCCGTTTTTGTTTTTTAGTTTTAATGCGCCGGGACAAAACCAGAGGTGTTCTAGCTCGATGCTGCCCTTAGTTCCGTGGATGGTGGCAACAATTTCCTGATCGGCCAGAAAAGAAGAATACATGACCGACATTTTTTGTTCAGGATAAACAAAATTGCAACTGCAATTGGTGTCGATTCCCTGCTCGCTTAGGGTTGCCGAAGCAGAAAAGTTTTCGGGTTTCCCGAATAAGAATAGAGAGAGGAAAATATTGTATATTCCAATATCGAGGATGGTGCCGCCGCACAAATCGATATTGTAATGCCGGTGTTCGGGGCCATTTTCGGATCTTGTGCAGAAAGTAGCGGTAAGCAGGCGCACATCCCCAATGACCTCAGCATCGATCAATTCTTTGGCCTTGATGATATGGGGTAAAAAACGGCTCCACATAGCCTCCATCAGGAACAAATTTTTCTCAGCCGCCACTTGATACATTTGGTTGGTTTCACGCAAATTCACTCCCATGGGTTTTTCACACAAAACATGTTTTCCGTTATTCAGCGCCAGCAATGTGTTTTCGAGGTGAAGATTATGAGGAGTGGCAATATACACCACATCAATGTCCTTGTCTTGCACAAGATCTTCATACGAACCGTATGCTCGGCTTACAGGATAATCATTTGCAAACAGGTTGGCCTGTGTTTGTGTACGCGAACCAATCGCATATAATTCGCAGTTTTGGGCCACAGCAAGTGCATCGGCAAATTTTCGCGCAATCCAGCCGCTTCCCAGAATTCCCCATTTAATCGTGTTGTTGCTCATTCGGAATTATCATTTTGCTTGCCTTTGCTTCGGCGAACAATGTTTGGTATGTTTGTAGATTGTCTAATTCGGCATATCACTCCACGTACAGCACCAATCCTTTTAAATATTCTCCCTCAGGATGATAAATGTTTATCGGATGGTCCGCTGGCTGAGTGAGTTGGTGGAGGATTTTCACGCTCCTTCCTGTCATGGCCGCTGCGCTGAACACAGCCAATCGGAAAGCATCTTTGGTGATGGCTTGCGAGCAAGAAAAAGTGAAAAGAATTCCGCCCGGTTTGATCTTTCGCAAGGCGGCTGCATTCAGTTTTTTATATCCTTGCAGGGCGTTGCGGATGGCGTCGCGGTGTTTGGCAAATGCCGGTGGATCGAGGATGATGAGGTCGTAATCGTTTTCTCCAACATGGCCGAGGTAAGAAAAAGCATCCTCTGCAAATGCTCTGTGGCGATCATCTTCCGGAAAGTTCATCTCCACGTTTTGGTTGGTAAGCATAATGGCCTTGCCCGAACTGTCCACCGAATGAACGAGCTTGGCTCCTCCACGCATCGCATAGAACGAGAATCCGCCTGTGTAACAAAACATATTGAGTACCGATTTTCCGTTGGCGTACCTTTCAAGGAGGGAGCGGTTTTCCCGTTGATCCACGAAAAATCCGGTTTTCTGCCCTTTGAGCCAATCGGCATGAAATTTCAATCCGTTTTCGATGGCGATGCTTTCGGTGAAGTCGCCTAAAAGATACCCGTTTTCAGCCCCCAGCTCAGCTTTGTAGGGAAGGGTTGTTTCCGATTTGTAGTAAATGTTTTGGACTTGGTCGCCCAGAACTTCTTTTATCGCTTTGCTGATTTCAAAGCGGGCTTCGTGCATTCCCACAGAGTGTGATTGAACCACTGCTGTGGAGGCATACACATCCACAATGAGTCCTGGGAGGTTGTCTCCCTCGCCATGAACCAGCCGAAACGCATTGTTGTCGTCACGCACCAAACCGATGGATCGACGATGGTGGTAGGCTGTTGCAATTTTTTCTTTCCAAAAAGAAGAGTCTATTTCCCGCTCTGCGAAAGAAAGTACCCGCACAGCAATGCTTCCAATTTGAAAATGCCCCATGGCGATGAAATTACCGGAAGCCGTGTAAACCAAGACCACTTCTCCCTCTGTAATGTCGGGGTCTTTTTGCTGAATTGCTCCTGAAAAAATCCAGGGGTGGAAACGGAGCAACGAATCTTCTTTCTTGGGTTTTAGAATTATCTTTTTGTACATATATTTTCAGTTGGCAGTTAACCGTAAATTGTTGGTAATTATCGGTTAATGCTGATTTTGTAATTAGGTCACTTTGAGGAAGCTACTCGTTTATAGCTAAAAGCTAACGGCTATCGGCTTCTTTTAATTGGTTGTAAATTTTCAAACAGGCCCAGGCATCGATAGCGGCGTATGCTTTTTGGGCTTCGGTGAGAATGTCGGCTTCCCAGTTGCTCAGGCGCTGAGCCTTTGAAATCCGCTTTTTGAACAGGATAGCATAGATTTTCTGAAGGCTTTTGTCTTCGATTCCATAGTCTCCTACGATGTTTTGCAAGTCAATGAAACTCAGCATTTCGCTTTTGGTTCGTCCCGCCATCGCCGCAAAATCGTCTTTGAGTGACAGGCCTATTTTGGTAATCGAGGAATCGTGCAATAAATTCTTTAGGCTGGAGGGAATTCCAATCTTATTGAGTCGGAAAAGATAGCAGAAATCATTGCTGGACAATTGGATAAGTGCAATTTTGTTTTTTTGCCCTTTCTTGAAATTTGGCTTTGTTTCGGTGTCAAAACCTATTAGCTTGTATTTCCGAAGTTCTTCCACTGCTTTGTTTGCCTCCTCCTCCGAATTCACAACATATATTCTGCATGGAAATACCTCCACCTCGAGCTCTGCAATTTCTTCTTTGGTGATAGATGCTACCATATGGCCTCCTCATTGTCGGTTTCGTTGCTGTAGATGTCTTCTTCGCTGTCCAGAGACGAATCGTAGTGGACAGAATGCAGGGCCCTAAGTACGTTCACCAGTTTTTGTCCCCAATAGCTTTTGAAATGTTCGTTACAAGTGTATAGCGCATCGTTCATATTTTCGGTCATGCCCGTTTCGTATACGCAAGCAAAATCCTTCACATCCTGATAAATATCGGCCAAATCTTCCGAAATAAACGCCGAAATCGGTGTTTCACTGTATTTCATGTCTTGCAAAAACACTTCGAGGTAAGTGTCGCTATCTTTCAGTACAGTTGCTATTTTGCCTGTGATGAGAGCGTAAGTTTCCTCGTCCACATAGGTTTCCACCTCTTCCTCGAGAACAGGTTCGTTGTCAGGCAGCAAGGTCGCTTTTATATACAACAATGGCAGTAGCTTTATGGTGGTGGCCGTAAATTCGGCCTTATCTTCCGACTCTAAATTTTCGAGATAGGCGCAAAAACGAACGGCAACCGTCACAAACTCTACCACTGCAGGAGAATAAACGATTGACTTCAGGTAATCTTCTTCCATGATAAATTATTATTTGTGGTGCAAAAGTAAGAAATAAAAACTATTTAGCAGAGAGATTTTTAGGTTTAGCGATGAATCAATTTTCAGAACTGTTTCTCTTCGTTTTGTTTACTCTGGATTGCATTTTTACAATCTTTGTTTGGATAGTTTAAATCAAATCAGCTACATTTGCAATGTCAATGAATTTTGATTTTAAGACAACGGAATAGGCCTAGATCAAACAGTTTTCTTTTTTGAAACAATTACCTGATTAACCCAAAACTCAATAATAAGATGATAAGATTGATGAAAGACACGGACATTGATGCTGTGATGGATATCTGGTTTGAAACCAACATTACAGCTCATGATTTTATCCCCGAAGAATATTGGCTGGGAAATTACAATGCTGTGAAGGGAGAATATCTTCCTAAATCCGACAACTATGTGTATGAAGAAAAGGGAAAGATCAAAGGTTTTATCAGTATCATGCAACCGTCGTTTATCGGAGCCCTGTTTGTTGCAAAAGATAGCCACAACAAGGGTATTGGAGGTCAGTTTGTTGAATTCTGCAAAAGCAAGTACGGATATCTGGATGTAGCCGTTTATGCAGAGAACAAGCAAGCAATCGGTTTTTATGAGAAGCACGAATTTACGAAAGTGAAGGAAAAAATAAATCCGACGTCTTCGCATTTGGAATACATTCTCGAATGGAAAGACGAAATTGAATAACAGTTCTTGAAAAAATACTCGGTGTGGGGCTCTCTTCGGATTGCCCCTTTGTTTTTCCCGATTTGCGTCCATCCTAAAACGAAAATATTCTGTGACACTGAACAACGTGAGATGAAGGGGCGTTTAACCTCAACAAATCATACGGGCCGGGACAATGCAGTTATTAGAGTAAATACATTGCTTCGGTTTTGTTTTTAACTATATTTGTAAGCGTGAAAGGAATACTTATACTCAATACTGGGAGTCCGAAATCGGATCAACCAAAAGATGTGGGACAGTTTATCGGGGACATGCTTTCCGATGGGAAAGTGCTGGATTTGCCTGCTCCATTTCGTCAGATTCTTGCTCGTTGCGTTATTGCCCCTCGCCGCCGTTACGAATCTGCTCATCATTACCAGTTGATTTGGGATTATGAACACCATTCGTCTCCTCTGGTCTTCCATGCAAAGAATCTTTCTTGCAAACTTGAAGAGAAATCGGGCACTTCTGTCGAATATGCATTCCGCTACGGACATCCCAATGCGGCGGATGCAATTTCGAAACTCGAAGAGAGGCTGCCTGGCATGACAGAACTGGTGGTGATGCATCTCTTTCCCCATTTTGCCCAATCGAGCTACCAGACTGCGGTGGACGAAGTGTTGAAATATTACAACAAAACGCCCAAGCCCTATTCGATTCGGGTAATTAAACCTTATTATAATCATCCCGAATTTATCCGTGCATTGAGCCTTCAAGTGAAACCTTTCGTGGAGAAACCTTACGACAAATTGTTGTTCAGCTACCATAGTTTGCCGTTGAGCCATTTGAAACGGGAAGAAGCTCGTGGCAAAGACTACGATTATGTTTTTCAAACAGAAGAAACCCAACGGCTCGTTTCCGAATACCTTGGTTTGGATAAAACGAAAAATGCCATCGGTTATTCTTCCGCCATTGCCAAAAACTGGAAAGAGCCTTTTTTGGACGATGTGATCGAGCAAATGCCATCAAAAGGAGATAAAAATATCGTGGTGGCGTGTGCTGGCTTTCCGGCGGACAATTTGGAATCTTTGTTTGACATCGGCGTGCAAGCCACAGAAATATTCAAGCAAAAAGGAGGAGAAAACCTCTCGTTTGTGCCCGGATTAAACAGCGAGGACACCTGGGTGGATGCCGTCTGGAATATCATCAACGACCCCAAGGCCTGAATAAAACTCGGCGATCTCCGCGTGATTTGCCTTTGCGATCTTCGCATGAACCTTTTTTTTTGCACGCAGAGACGCAGAGGAAAAGCGCAGAGAACGCGGAGAGAAATACAGAATGACTTTTTATGCAAAACTTTCGTTTACGTGTATTCCATACGGTAGCAACCCACCTTAGTTTTTCGAAGGCTGCTGATTTGTTGTTTATTTCTCAACCGGCCGTCACAAAAAACATCAAGGAGTTGGAATCTGAATGGGACATACGCCTGTTTGACCGGATGAAAGGGCGGATTTCCCTCACGGAAGCAGGAAAAGCTGCCTTGGAATACACAACGATGATCCTTCAGATGCACGACAAATTGGAGTTTGCCTTGTCGTCTCTCAAGAATAAATTTACTGGAAAACTGCGGCTTGGAGCCAGCACGACCATCGGTCAGTACGTTTTGCCGGAACTTTTGGCCAAGTTCAATGCGATCCATCCCGATGTGGATATTACCCTTGTGAATGCCAATTCGCAACAGATTGAATCAGCCATCCTTTCCAAACAGATCGACTTGGGGTTGGTGGAAGGCGATACAAGCAATCCCCAATTGAAATACATTCCGTTTCTCGACGATGAAATTGTGGCCGTGGCAAGCACTTCGCAACCCGTGTCGAGGCACGATGAAATCAGTATCGAAACCCTCAAGCAAATTCCGGTTGTTCTTCGGGAAGATGGTTCCGGGAGTTTGGAAATTATCTCGAAAAAATTACTCGAAAAACATATTTCGCTCAACGAACTTCGCGTCGTGATGCACCTAGGAAGCACCGAGAGCATCAAATCCTACATCCAACATGCCAATTGCATTGGGCTGATCTCGATACATTCCGTGAATAAGGAATTGATTTCGGGGAACTTCAAGGTGATTGACATCGCGGATCTAAACATCGAAAGGACTTTTCATTTTGTGCATTTGCACGGCCCGTTGGGTGGTTTGGGCCAATTGTTTATGGAATTTGCTCAAAGATCTATAACTAACGGTTATCGTATATAAGCATTTTAAATAACCAAGATATTGAAATTCTGTCGAACTTTGTTGCATGAAAACAGCAGCAAGAACATCAGAACAAAGTAAGACGTGGAGTTGGAAAGAAATATCTTTCATTGCTGTGGCGGTAGCCACGCTACTCCCCGTAGTAGAGCCCCCCGTGGCACTTTTCGTTGGACTAGTCTTCTCTTTTACTCTCGGAAACCCTTTTAAGAAAGTAACAAAAAACCTTACCCACTGGCTTCTTCAGGCATCTGTAGTCGGATTGGGATTCGGGATGAACATCCACGAGGCGATGGCCGTAGGCAAGACTGGCTTTGTGTTGACAGCTTCCTCCATCACGTTGACTCTGAGCCTCGGGTTGCTGATTGGCTATCTTTTGCGAACCAACAAAAAAACGAGCCTTCTGATTTCTTCGGGAACAGCGATCTGTGGAGGAAGTGCCATTGCCGCTATGACCCCCGTGGTAAATGCCGACGAAGACGAGACATCCATTGCCCTGAGCACCGTGTTTGTCTTGAATGCGGTTGCCTTGTTTGTGTTTCCTGTGGTTGGACACCTCTTGAATATGAGTCAAGAACAATTTGGCACATGGGCGGCAATTGCCATTCACGACACCAGCTCCGTAGTGGGTGCTGCGCAAAAATACGGTGACCAGGCGTTGCACATCGCCACCACCATCAAGCTGGAGCGGGCACTCTGGATTATTCCCCTTTCGTTGGTGGCGGCACTTTTCTATAAAAAAGGAGGGAAGAAAGTCGCCATTCCCTATTTCATTTTTCTTTATGTGGTAGCCATGCTGGTGAATACATACTTCCCGGCCATCAGCACGATTTCGTCTTCCGTTGTGTTTCTATCCAAACGGGGATTGACGCTCACTCTATTTTTAATCGGCGCTGGCCTTTCACAAAGTACCCTGAAGAATATTGGCCTAAGGCCATTTCTGCAAGGCATTATTTTATGGATATTGATTTCTTGTGTATCTTTACTTGTGGTAATAAATTTGTAAATGCGTAAATTCCCGAATTTGGGCATCTGCAAATCTATATTTTACGATTTAAAAAAATCACAATAAGGAACTTATGACATTCGATATTGCCATTATTGGCGGCGGCCCTGCAGGCTACACAGCGGCTGAAAAAGCAGCTCACAACGGACTAAAAACCATTCTTTTCGAGAAAAAAAACGTGGGAGGAGTATGCCTCAACGAAGGTTGCATCCCCACAAAAACGCTCCTCTATTCTGCCAAAGTGCTGGATGGAATGCGTTCGGCAGCAAAATACGGCATCTCTGTGGAAGGAGAAGCAAGTTTTGACCTGAAGAAAATTTATGCCCGGAAAAACAAGACCGTCAGAAAATTGATCGCTGGCATCAAGCAAGGCCTAACCAATGCCGGAGCAATAACCGTTCAGGGAGAAGCGCAAATTGTGGGCGAACAAGACGGATTGATAGAAATCCGTTGTGGAGAAGAAACTTATTTTTGCAAAGACCTCTTGCTTTGCACGGGTTCGGAAACCATTGTCCCGCCCATCAAAGGCTTGGGCGAGGTGGATTTTTGGACCTCCCGCGAGGCTTTGGAAGGCAACGAACTTCCCGTATCACTCGCTATAATCGGTGGCGGGGTGATCGGGATGGAGTTTGCCTCGTTTTTCAACAGCATGGGAGTGAAAGTATCTGTTATAGAAATGCTTCCCGAAATTTTGGGTGCGATGGACAAAGAAACTTCGGCCATGCTTCGTGCGGAATATGCCAAAAAAGGAATTGGTTTTCATTTGAATAGTAAAGTGGTGGAAGTAACACCGGAATACGTGGTGGTGGAAAAAGAAGAAGGACTGATCCAAATCCCCGCCGAAAAGGTGTTGTTGAGCGTTGGCCGCAAAGCTGTTGTAAACAATTTAGGCTTGGAAAAACTCTCCATAGAAACGTCCCGTAGTGGAATTCCCACAAACGAATACCTGCAAACCAACCATCCCCATGTGTATGCTTGTGGCGATGTGAATGGAAAATCTTTGCTGGCCCACACAGCCACCCGAGAAGGAGCGGTTGCAATGAATCACATTCTAGGTGTGGATGACAAAATGAGTTACGATGCCATTCCGGGCGTGGTCTATACCAACCCCGAGATTGCAGGAATAGGCAAAACGGAAGAAGAACTTACCGCCAAAGGCGAGTCCTACCAGGTGCTGAAACTTCCAATGGCGTTTTCTGGGCGGTTTGTGGCTGAAAACGAATTGGGAAATGGTCTTTGCAAAGTGCTTGTCAATGATAACAAACAGATTATCGGTTGTCATATTCTCGGAAATCCGGCTTCTGAAATTATTGTTGTTGCCGGAATGGCGATTGAAGCCAAAATGACGGTGGCTGATTTTAAAAAGATTGTTTTTCCTCATCCAACAGTGGGGGAGATTCTGCATGAGCTAGTGAATGGTGTTGATTGAAATTTGTGTGTCAATTTAGTGATAATGGATTGATAGGCTTAAGACTGAATCCACTCTGAAAAGCCATTCTTGAAAGCAAATTACACAAATTCACGTATGTTTGAAGAAAAATATATTCTCTATTGGGTTTATAATATTTGCGTTCTAATCTTTTTCAGAACGGACTCAAGCCTAAAATTTTTAGATGGATAAGAATATGAATCGAATATTTCGGATATACAATAAGTTGAATGCTTCTGTGTTTGATTTGATCGCTGGCGACTTGGAGGTATTTCCTTATTGCCATAAGGAAACCTATACGATTAAATACCCGACTACGAAAGTGCAACAAGTAGGTTTATAAAGAAAACCCCCACAAATAAGCATATCTTTGTGAAACAAATAATCTTGAAATGACTTATCCGGAAACCATCGAATATCTATACAGCCAGCTACCCGTTTTCCAACACGTAGGCAAATCAGCCTACAAAGAAGGGCTGGACAACACCCTTGCTTTGGACGAATATTTCGGCCATCCGCACACCAAATTCCAAACCATCCATGTGGGAGGGACCAACGGGAAAGGTTCCACATCGCATTTGCTTTCTGCCATCTTGCAATCTGCCGGATACAAAGTTGGACTCTACACTTCGCCTCATTTGCTCGATTTTAGGGAACGCATCCGAGTGGATGGAAAAATGATTGACGAAAATTACGTGGTTGAATTTGTAGAAAAGCATAGAACGTATTTTGAGCCAATCGAACCATCTTTTTTCGAACTAACCACTTTAATGGCATTCACTTATTTTGAATTACAAAAGGTGGACTTTGCCATCATTGAAGTGGGTTTGGGTGGACGATTGGACAGCACAAATATCCTCTCCCCTATCCTATCTGTGATTACAAACATCAGCCTCGACCACACCCAGTTTTTGGGAAACACGTTGGAGAAAATAGCCTTCGAAAAGGCAGGAATTATCAAACAGCACACTCGCGTGGTGATAGGTGAAGCAGAGGGAGAAGTCCGGAAAGTATTTGAAGACAAAGCGAGGTCGGAAAATGCCCCTATCTTGTTCGCAGAAGATCTTTCACTGGTAAAATCTTTCGAAAGAAAAAACGGAAAATATGTTTTCCAAGCGGAGAATTATCCTAATTTGACAGGAGAATTGGGAGGTCTTGCACAACTGAAAAATGCAAATACAGTATTGACTGCCATTGCCGAGTTGAAAAACTTAGGGATTCTGATACCTGACAATGCGGTTTACGAAGGATTTTCGTCCGTCACCAAACTTACCGGGTTAATGGGACGCTGGCAAGTGATTCACCAAGGGCCAAGCATCGTTTGCGACACGGGACACAATGTTGGCGGCATTCAGTATGTGGTGGAACAACTCAAAAACGAGTCCTACCAGAGGCTACACATTGTCTTTGGAATGGTCAACGACAAAGACATTACCTCTGTATTGGCGATGCTGCCGAAGGATGCGGTCTATTATTTTACGAAAGCAAATATCGCGCGGGCCTTAGACGAAAAAGAGCTCGAAAAACAAGCGAAAGTGTACGAACTTCACGGAAATACCTTCCCTAGCATCCAAGAAGCTATTCAAAAGGCAATAAAAGAGGCTGTACGGGAAGATTTTGTCTTTATCGGAGGAAGCAATTTTGTGGTTTCAGAAGCTTTGTCTGCCTTGGAATCGAAAGGCTACCTAATCCACTGATATCATTTGCTCCATTTAGATTGCATTTTGGGTGAAAAAAAGTTACAATACACCCATTATCCTTTACAGCCGCAAAAAAAAGTTATCAACCATTTGTCGTACAGAATTTTATAGTATATTTGTTTATCGCACTACAAACTAAATCTTTTAAAAAATGGGAGACAGTTCTAATGACATCAGCAAGTGCCCATTTCATAATGGGACGCTCAGCAAAGAAAAAATCAGTACTGAAGGTACAGACAGCAAGGATTGGTGGCCTAAACAGCTCAGTTTAGACATTTTGCGACAGCATTCTTCTCTTATCGACCCGCTGGATGAAGACTTCGACTACAAGGAGGCATTCAACAGACTCGACTACAACTCTTTAAAAGAAGATCTCCACCAGCTAATGACCAACTCCCAAGATTGGTGGCCTGCCGATTTTGGACACTACGGTCCTTTCTTTATCCGTATGGCTTGGCACAGTGCCGGCACATACCGCATGCAAGACGGACGTGGCGGTGGAGGACGTGGACAACAACGCTTTGCTCCATTGAATAGCTGGCCGGATAACGTAAACTTGGATAAAGCGCGGAGATTGCTTTGGCCGATTAAACAAAAATACGGAAACAAATTATCCTGGGCAGACCTTCTGCTTCTAACAGGCAACGTCGCCTTGGAATCGATGGGATTCAAGACTTTCGGTTTTGGAGGTGGACGCGCCGATGTGTGGGAAGCCGACAAAGATGTCTATTGGGGAAATGAAAAAGAATGGGTGGCTTCGCACCGTGACCCGGAAAATCTGGATAACCCATTGGCAGCCACAGAAATGGGGCTGATTTATGTGAATCCAGAAGGACCCGACCGCAATCCAGATCCCCTCTTGGCAGCCAAAGCAATCCGCAAAACCTTTGGCAATATGGGTATGAACGATGAAGAGACAGTTGCACTTATTGCAGGAGGACACACTTTTGGCAAAACCCACGGTGCTGCGGATGCAGCCCATTTAAGTCCCGAACCTGAAGCCACAGGCATCGAGGAACAAGGACTTGGCTGGAGAAACTCCTTTGGTTCTGGAAAGGCAGGCGACACCATTACCAGTGGAATCGAGGTCACTTGGACACAGACTCCCGCAAAATGGAGTCATTATTTCTTTGAAAATCTCTTCAAATTTGATTGGGAACTGACCAAAAGCCCGGCAGGTGCTCATCAATGGGTAGCAAAAAATGCTGGTGAAATAATTCCCGATGCACACGACCCTTCGAAAAGGCATGCTCCGACAATGCTTACCACCGACCTCTCCCTTCGGCTTGATCCTATTTACGAAAAAATATCAAGACGTTTCTATGAATATCCTCTTGAATTTGCCGATGCGTTTGCTCGTGCTTGGTTCAAGTTGCTTCACCGCGACATGGGTCCAAAGTCTCGTTATTTAGGTCCAGAAGTGCCTGCCGAAGATCTGATTTGGCAAGATCCGCTTCCAAAAGCCGATCACGATTCGATTGACGAAAATGACATTGAAAATTTAAAGTCAACAATTGCCGATTCAGGCTTAAGCATTTCCGAATTGGTATCAACAGCTTGGGCATCCGCATCTACCTTCCGGGGTTCAGACAAACGTGGAGGAGCCAATGGGGCACGGATTCGTTTGGAACCACAAAGATCTTGGGCAGTAAACAATCCTCCTCAAGTATCCAAAGTATTAGAGGTCTTGGAATCGATCCAGCATGAGTTCAACTCCTCTCAGTCTTCGAAAAAGGTTTCCCTTGCCGACCTGATTGTCTTGGGTGGGAATGTGGGCATCGAAAAAGCAGCCAGAAATGCTAATTTTGATATTAAAGTTCCATTTTCTCAGGGACGGACAGATGCCTCGCAGGATCAGACAGAGGTGGATTCGTTCAATTATTTAGAGCCTTTTGCAGATGGCTTCCGTAATTATTTAAAAGCCAAGACAAGTGCCTCTACAGAAAGCTTATTGATTGACAAAGCCCAATTATTGACACTCACTCCTCCGGAAATGACGGTATTGATTGGTGGGTTGCGTGTGCTTGGGAACAACTACGATAGCTCGAAACATGGCGTATTCACGGACAAAACGGACACGTTATCGAACGATTTTTTCACCAATTTACTCACTATGGACACTGTGTGGTCGGCAACAGATGATTCTAAGGAGTTCTTTGAAGGAAAAAACCGCAAAACCGGTGAAGTAAAATGGACTGCTACACGTGCCGATCTGGTTTTTGGTTCGCATGCCGAGTTAAGGGCAATTGCAGAAGTGTATGCTAGTGCAGACGCAGAAGCCAAATTCGTAAAGGATTTTGTGAAAGCTTGGACAAAAGTGATGGATCTCGATCGTTTTGACTTGACGTAAATTGACATGGCCATATTTAAATCGACCCGACAAATCGCCTTGGAGCAATTTGTCGGGTCGATTTATTTTTCAGAATGATGTCAGCTTTGAAGAGGAAAGGATCTTAAATCCACTGATGATCTTTGTACCATTGGATGGACTCTTCCAAACCCTTGCGAAGGTCGTATTTGGCAGAAAAGCCTAACTCTTTTTGCAATGGCTCTACCTCGCAGATCCAGTTGCGTTGCTTCATGATTTTGAATTTGTCGCGGTTCAAAGTAGATGGTTTTTTCGTGATTTTCGAAACTTCTTCCGCTATGACAGAAACCAAGCGAATGATAGCAAGCGGCATTTTAAGGCGCAGAACAAACTTCTTTCCCAAAACAGCACGAATCAAACCCGTATATTCTTTATCAGTATATATATTCCCGTCAGCGACGAAGTACGTTTTTCCCGAAACGGAGCTTTGTAAAGCCAGAAAAGCGGCATCCACCAAATCCCGCACATAAATGAATGTCAATCGTTGTTCCCGCATCCCGGCACTCACATCCAAGCCCGAAAGGATGGTTTTCACCATCATAAAATAGTCCTTTTCACGAGGGCCATAAACGCCTGTTGGACGCAAAATCACAGAAGGAAAAGCTGGTTTGGATTGTACGTATTGCTCCGCCAGCAACTTGCTTTTTCCGTAAGCCGTATTGGGTTGCGGTTTCGTTTTCAACAAAATGGGTGAATAATTCACCTCATCGCCCGGCCCCATCACACTTAAGCTGCTCATCAGCACAAATTTCTCGGGAACGGTATGGCTTTCGATCAGCGCATCAATGAAATTGGCCGTAAAGAGAAAATTCACCTTTTCAAAATCGTCGGGACGGATGGATTTCGTCACGCCTGCGTTATGGATGATATAGTCAAATTTCCCGTTGGCAGAAGCAAATTCGGCCAGTTGGGATTTCACCTTCTCTTTGTTGGAAAAGGCCAAATCTATGAAATGAATACGCTCATCCTGAAGGTACTCGCAACTACTGCTTGCACGGACACCCGCCCATGTTTCGAAACCACATTCGAGAGCCTTTTCTACAAGAAAACTCCCGATAAATCCGCTTGCTCCGGTGATAAGTATCTTTTTTGCCATAGGGCAAAGGTAAGAATTTGAGGATAAGTGAGCAAGTGAAGAGGCAAGCAAGCTTTCAAAAAGATAAAAGAATTGATTTAGTGAGTATTTAAAAAGCATTCGCCATGATTCCAGTTATTTCCGTTTGCGAATATTCAAGAATAAGCCTACCTTTGTGGGTGGCCTCATTTGCCTGTCCAGGCATATAGGCAATTATTCAAACTATTCAGCGGACAGGAATTAGCAAGTTTCTATTTGACGAATTTCTTCCCACATAAAAAGAACCAAAAACAATAAAATAATTTCAGAATGGCAAAATTGAAGTTTACCAAAATGCACGGTGCTGGCAATGACTACATCTATGTGAATGGTTTTACACAAACAATAGAAAATCCATCGGAGCTTGCATTAGCTCTGAGCGACAGGCACTTCGGTATAGGTTCAGACGGGCTTGTCCTGATTCTACCGTCCGAAAAAGCCGACATCCGGATGCAAATGTTTAATTCGGATGGTTCCGAAGCGGAAATGTGCGGTAACGCATCCCGCTGTGTAGGAAAATACGCTTTTGACAATGGCTTGACTAATAAGACCGAGATCTCCTTGGAAACAAAGGCTGGTATCAAATATATTTCACTGCTCGAAGGAGATGCGAAAGCCCGCAAAGTCACGGTTGACATGGGCGAACCGATTCTTGATGCGGAAACTATTCCTGTGGTGGCAGACAAATCACCCGTATTGAACATTCCTTTAACGATTGACGGAAAAGAGTGGAGAATGACCTGCGTTTCGATGGGAAATCCACATGCCGTGACTTTCACCGAAGGAATTAAAGACTTGGATCTGCCGGTCATTGGTCCAAAATTTGAAAAGAATCCAATTTTTCCACGAAAAACAAATACCGAATTCATAGAAGTGGTGGACAGAAAAACCTTGAACATGCGGGTTTGGGAACGTGGTGCGGGCGAAACTCTGGCTTGCGGAACGGGTGCTTGCGCTTCTGCCGTTGCGGCTGTATTGAACGGATTCACTGACCGCAAGGTGACCATCCACCTTTTGGGAGGAGATCTCCAAGTGGAATGGAGGGAATTGGACAATCGCGTGTACATGACTGGTGAAGCGGTAACCGTATTCGAAGGAGAGATATAAGAGAAAATAAAAATAACCAACAAAATATTCAAAAGAATCTATGGCTTTTATTAACGAAAACTATTTGAAACTTCCAGGAAGTTACCTTTTTTCGGACATTGCAAGAAAAGTAAATGAATTTAAAACGGCAAATCCCGATGCCAATATTATCCGATTGGGAATCGGCGACGTGACCAAACCGCTGCCAGCAGCGAGCATAAACGCTCTTCACAAAGCCGTGGATGAAATGGCTGCAGCAGAGACATTCAGAGGTTATGGACCAGAACAGGGCTACGATTTCCTTGTCAACACCATTGCCGAAAACGACTACAAAGCAAGAGGTTTGGATATTCAAGCCGATGAGATATTCGTGAGCGATGGTGCAAAGAGCGACACCGGCAACATTGGCGACATTCTGGGCGTGAACAACTTAGTGGCAGTCACCGATCCGGTTTACCCTGTGTATATCGACACCAACGTGATGGCCGGAAGAGCCGGAAATCTTCAAGCGGATGGAAAATGGGACAGATTGACTTATTTGCCATGCACAGCCGAAAACAATTTCATTCCGGAATTACCGAAAAAGAAAATCGACATCGTCTATTTGTGTTTTCCAAACAATCCAACCGGAACAACCCTCACCAAAACGCAACTAAAAGTTTGGGTGGACTATGCGATCGAAAACAAAGTATTGATCCTATTCGACAGTGCCTACGAAGCCTTCATCACCGAAGACGATGTGCCCCACAGCATCTATGAGATTGAAGGAGCAAAGCAAGTGGCCATCGAATTCAGAAGCTTCTCCAAGACCGCTGGGTTTACGGGCACTCGTTGCGCATACACGGTGATTCCAAAAGATTTGCTAGCCTATACCGAATCTGGCGAGGCCGTACCTTTGAACAGGCTTTGGAACAGAAGGCATACCACCAAATTCAACGGCGTGCCTTACGTGATCCAACGTGCTGCCGAAGCTTGCTATTCCGAAGAAGGGAAAAAACAAGTGCGTGCCGCCATCGATTATTATTTGAACAACGCCTCCATTATCCGCAACGGGCTGTTGGAACAAGGGTTAAACGTATTCGGCGGAGTGAATTCTCCTTATATTTGGGTGAAAACACCTAATGGTTTGAATTCTTGGGGATTTTTCGATTATTTGCTCAATGATTTGAACATTGTAGGTACCCCCGGCGTTGGATTTGGACCAAGCGGCGAAGGCTACTTACGACTAACTGCTTTTGGAACACTGGAAAATACCAAAGAAGCTGTAAGCCGTTTCAAAAATATTTCGCTCTAAAATACCTATAGCAATTAGCCGTTAGCAATTGGCCTTATTCAATTGCTAACAGCTATCGGCTAAAGGCTATAAGCTATAAGCTACTATATCACACACAAATACTCTTTTAAATTTAATAAGACATGACAAAACTACGATTCGACGCCGTAGCGAAGGCCTCATCACGGAAACCCGTTGAGGTGGATGCTCCGAAGGAAAAAACCTCGGAGTACTTCGGCTCCAAGGTTTTCAACCGGAAAGCAATGGCAAAATATCTCTCCGAGGAGACATTCAAGGCTTTATGCAAAGTAATTGACAAAGGCGAGAAGATGGATCGCAAGATTGCCGAACATGTGGCGGCAGGAATGCGTATGTGGGCTTTGGAAAAAGGAGTCACTCACTACACTCACTGGTTTCATCCGCTCACCGACGGCACTGCCGAAAAGCACGATGCCTTTGTGGAACACGACGGGCAAGGAGGGATGATCGAAGAATTCAGCGGAAAGATCCTCGCGCAACAAGAACCCGATGCTTCGAGTTTCCCTTCCGGAGGATTGCGTAACACCTTCGAGGCCCGCGGTTATTCGGCTTGGGATCCAAGTTCTCCGGCATTTATTGTTGGGGATACTTTGTGCATACCCACCATTTTCATCTCCTACACGGGCGAGGCACTTGATTACAAAACGCCTTTGCTCAAATCGATTGCGGCTGTCAACAAAGCGGCCACAGACGTTTGCCACTACTTCCATCCCGACGTTTCAAAAGTCTATTCCTTCCTTGGTTGGGAACAAGAATATTTCTTGGTGGATGAAGCACTTTTTGCTGCCCGTCCCGACTTGGCCCTTACTGGCCGCACGCTGATGAGCCACGAAAGTGCAAAAAACCAACAGTTGGAAGACCATTATTTCGGATCCATCCCGTTGAGGGTACTCCTCTTTATGGAAGAGTTGGAATTTGAAGCTTATAAATTGGGAATTCCCGTCAAAACACGCCACAACGAGGTAGCTCCCAACCAGTTTGAGCTTGCTCCTATTTACGAGGAATGCAACTTGGCTGTCGATCACAACTTGCTCATCATGTCGTTGATGAGAAAAGTGGCCCGTCACCACAATTTCCGTGTCTTGCTTCACGAAAAGCCATTCAAGGGAATCAATGGTTCAGGAAAACACAACAACTGGTCGTTGGGAACTGATACGGGAATCAACCTGCTCTCTCCCGGAAAAAACACCGAGGAAAACCTATTGTTCATCACTTTCGTAGTGAACATCTTGGCTGCCGTTCACAAAAACAACGGCATGTTGAAAGCATCCATATCCAGCGCCACCAATGCCCATCGCCTTGGAGCGAATGAAGCTCCACCGGCAATCATTTCCGTATTTCTCGGCACCGAAGTGAGCAATATTTTGGATAAATTCGAGAATAGCTCGTTGGAAGATGCCATTGTCGCCATCGGCAAAAAAGGCGTTAGCCTCGGCGTAGGACAAATCCCCGAAATCATCTTCGACAACACCGACCGCAACCGCACCTCGCCGTTTGCCTTCACCGGCAACCGCTTCGAATTCCGCGCAGCAGGCTCTTCAGCCAATTGTGCTTCCGCCATGACGGCTTTGAACGCTTCAGTAGCCGAACAACTGCGGGTGTTCAAAGTCGAGGTGGACGCATTAATCCAAAACGGAAAAAGCAAGCAGGAAGCCCTCTACCAGGTTTTGAAAAAACACATAAAGGAATCGCGGGTGATTCGTTTCAATGGAAACGGCTATAGCGAGGAATGGAAAGCGGAGGCAGCCAAGCGAGGCCTCGATTGCGAGACAAGTGTTCCCGTCATCTACGACAGCTACACCTCTACCCAAAGTATCAAAACATACGAAGGCATACTCAACGAAGTGGAACTTCATGCCCGAAATGAAGTGAAATGGGAAACCTACACCAAAAAGATTCAAATCGAATCGCGTGTTTTGGGTGATTTGTCACTCAACCACATCATCCCGGTTGCCATTCAATACCAATCCGTCCTGTTGAAGAACATTTCTCGATTGAAAGAAATTTATCTCGATTCGGAAAAGTTTCAAGAATTGGCAAAAGAGCAATTGCGGTTGGTGGAAAAGATTTCTTACCACGTAAACTCCATCAATGCCAAAGCTCATCAAATGAAAGATACCCGGAAAACGGCCAACGCTATCGAGTCCGAACGGGAGAAAGCCATTGTCTATCACGACGAAGTGGCCCCATTTTTCGACAGCATCCGCTACCATATTGACAAACTGGAGCTGATTGTTGACAACGAGATGTGGACACTGCCAAAATACAGAGAACTCCTGTTTATCAGATAAAATTTAGATCAAAAAAGAAGAAATCCCGAACCAAGCAGGTTTGGGATTTTTTTAGTGATGCCCGAATATTTGTTCCATCCCCTTTTACAGAACTACAAAAGTGCTTCCTACTTGAAACAAATTGAAACAAATGCCTAACGCCTATTTCTCATGCTTCTTTTAGGCGCAGACTGAGTGCTTGTTTTTGCTTGTTTTGTAGTTGAGCTCTTGGCTGCAGATTTCTTATCTGAAAGAGGCTCATTGGTGCGTTTCTTATCATTTTTTGCAGATTTGCTTGCAGATTTTACCGGCTCTTTCTTTGCAAGATGGGAGATGCTGTCGCACTCAGCACATGTTGCCCAAAGACTTTTTTCAAACTGGGACAATTGTGCTTCAATCTTTACCTGTTCTTTTTTACGAATCGTATCGTTTGGATAAATCTGAGCCAAAGCTAGATTTTTCATGTTAGTGGTTTTGTAGATCTCGCCTTGAAACGAATGCTTGCGAAAGAAATCATCCACAGTACCCGTTGAAGCGTTGTTCAGGCTGGATGTAATAATCGGCATCCGTGCAGCATAAGGGCGGATGTTTTCATAAGGAAGCCAAAACAACGGATTGGGAATCGCCACTGCTCCAAAATCATCCTGACGATACAATACCGGACAAATGGCCAATATCTTCACATCCACGACGGAGTTCGACTGGTCGAAATACCAAGCTTCCTTCACATAGTAAGCAGTCACTTCGTTGCTAGGAACATCGCTGTCATCGACAACGTACTTGCCACCTTCTTCGTGATAGAGAATCTTGAACCTGTCGAGAAGACCTTCCTTGAATTTGATCCGATATTGATCGGTGAAGATTTCTTTCCCATCTAGGAATTCGTAAGCATTGATACTTCCCGAAGCCAGCAACCTGAAAATCATGGTAAAAAAATTCATCCTATCGCCAATCGGCTCCACCGGATAATACAATGGAGCATTTTTTTCTTTGTTCAAATCCACCAGACGATAGATCTCACGCATCCACCTCACGTTGCTTATATCCTGAGTCAACGATTGGTTCATATTGGCCGCCCTTACCGACAATTGCGGAATGGAGTTGCTTGCTTGCTGCTGCGCATTATTTCTACGGTTAATTCTATCACGCGCAGTCTCTTGTGCCGAAACCGAAAAGGTCAGCAGTTGGCTCGCAAATACAATTGCCACTATTGCAAGAATATGTTTCATTTTCATCAACTTATTCATTTTAATTTACTCTAACCTCCATCGGGGAAATTTCCCGCTCTATCCCATCAGGACCTTTTGCCCTAACACTTGATATGAAGAAATACTTCCCTCTCGACAAGCGCTTGATTTGTTCTTTTTGCCTTTCGGAGAAATTCGAACCACTTGACACTTCAGGAATTGCATTTCCCATTCCATCGATAAATATGGTGCTGAAACTTAAGACCGTAAATGATATATTCAAGAAATCATCATCTATCGCCGCCTTTAGCCCCGATGCTCCTACCAAAACCGCCTTGGAAAGTCTTCCTCCTTTAAATTTCTTCAGGTTGCCGCCATCCTCGTATTCGATGTATGGAGAGGGATCAGGCAAAGCACGCACACGAAACTGCTTGCGGGCAACCTCCTGGGTGCGGTCGCCAACTTTAGCCGTGACTACGATTGTGGCTTCCTGACCCACACGCGAAGGACGGGCAAACCACTTGTTTCCATTGCGGCTCAACGAACCATTTTGCATCGTAGCAGATATATTCTGGCTGGGAACTCCCGGAACGGAAATGCTCAGCTCGTTGGGAATACCGGCATACAGCAAGTTCATCAACACCGGAGCAACGGTCGCCATGGGTTCTATAACCGTGTATTCGCTCGAAAACTCCCGCCTCAAAATAGATCCGTCGCCACGAGTAAGTTCGGCATAACCTTTGACGGGAAATGTGCCGACAGCACCTGTGCCAACCCTAAAGATTCCACGCAGTGCTCCATCCAAATACCTTCCATTGACAAAGAAGCGCGGCCTCTTTGTGGAATCTTCCGCCGAGAGAATTATGTTGGCCTCATAGCTACCACCTTTCATTATTATGTTAGATTTGGACACAACGTAAGCATTTATCTGATTGACACGGAAATCCCCAACATCCACATTCGACAACAAACTCGACAAGATTTCTCCCTCCGTCTGCCGTATATCACTCTGTAATTTGGTCAGCATGGTGATGGATGCAATTACGGGCATTTGTTCAAAGAGTGATGCTTCCCAATTTTTCCCCTCTTTCGCAGCGTCCGCATGTGCAACGGTCGCTAAATTTTGCTCGATCACTTTTTTCTTACCTGGATCAGAAATCATTCCTACAGCAAGTTTCCGATACGCATCAACAGCCAATCTGAGGTTCTTTCCCCGATGGGTCAGTGGCGAAAGCATCACCACACCTGAAGCATTCAGATCATCCTTATGATTGATGTCCGCCAAAGTCGCATTTTCGCCATCTGCTTCCTTCACAATAAGTAGCTTCAGGGCTTGAACAGAGTGGTAAATAGAATCCGTTTTCTTTCTAAAATCCAAAGCCTTTTCGTACCAAGGCCCGACTTTTGTTTTATTTTGATTGTATGCATCCTGAAATTCGCCCATAATCAACTGATTACGGCCTGTGGTATTCTTTATTGAAGAATCAATGCTGCTTTCAACCATCACAAGACCATCCAATACCTCGGCTGGAATATTCATTGCCATCAAGGCTATGAATACCAAGTACATGAGATTTATCATTTTCTGTCTTGGAGAATTTGGACTATTGGTTGCCATTTATTCGATTTTTAATCAACATTCAACACCCGTTAAGGGAATAAACTTGCGTTGATCTTTATTCTTTGTTTGTATCTATTGTTGTGTTTCCAGAAAAATTCGCACCCATGGACATGTTCACGGTCATAGCCTGCAGCATGCGGGCATACACCAGATTCAAGTCTTTCAACTGCTGCGCCAATTTTTCTGTTTCGGTACGGAATACGGCACTGTCAGGAATCGCACCTTCATACAGACTCTTAATTCTGTCCAGACCTGAATTGATTTGATCGATCGCATTGATTTGACTGCTAACGCCTTTCAATTGAATTTCATAAATCGTATTTAAGCCCGAAATATTGCGGTTCAGACTCTCCATTTGAGACACATACCCCTTGGTGCTAACCCCGATGCCTTCGGAATTATCCGTTATATGCTTGAATGAGTTCACCAAGACATCAGACAGTTGGTTAAGCGACTGAGTAAGCTCATTGAATTTCTCCACATTTTCACTCATGCGGTTCACCTGTGAAATGTAGTTTTCAGACGCTGAAGCCATATCTGGGGTAAATCCAGATGGCGTAGCGTTGGCAGCCCCTTCGCTTCCGGAAACCGACGATACAGAAGAAGAAGTAGCAGGTGGAACTATGGCTTCTTCTTTTCCCAAAGAAACCCCGGCAATATATGGAGAAGCAGATTGAATATCACCTTGATACACGCTTGCTGATGACGCTCCTGGCTGGGAGGGATAATAGGTCGTGACATTGGGAGAAGAAGAAACGCCCTTTTTGACATCATCCTCAACGACCAATTCGATGGCCGATTGTTGATCTTTTTGCCGCTTGCGTTGCTCGTAGAAACTCTTTTGCTCCAACTGTTCTGGACTAGCAAATTCAGGAAAAACTTCTTCCCACGGATATTCCTTGATAGGCTTGTCGAAAGCCGAAATCAGGAATATAAAGACTTCTGTACCCAAACCAATCAACAGCACCGTATTGCCAAATGGGTAATGGTTGAGCTTGAAAAGTGCCCCAAGCAATACTATAGCAGCCCCAATGCTATACGTGACATGGAAAAAGCGTCGCCCGCCCTCGCTGGCAAGAAATTTTTCCAATGCGTTTTTATATCTACTATATTTTTTTCCCATGATTCTGTTTTTTTGCAGGAAATTTGAATTCAACTTATTTTCTCGACTTTGCAAATCCGACCTGAGTTCTCACACACCGAAAACCAATGTACGAACGTGGTTGGTTTTGATATTCGCTTTCCCTCATGTCGGAACGGATAAATTTTTGAATATCTTTCCAAGAACCACCTTTCACCACTTTTTTCTTGAGTGCATAGGGGTCCTCCTTGGCCGCATTGTAGCTGTGTTGCGGATTCATGTCATTCATCAGTTTTGTACCCGATTCGGTGTATGTGGTAGATGTCCATTCGGCAACATTACCGGCCATGTCGTACAGTCCAAAACTATTTGGGGCAAAAGCACCCACACGGCTTGTAATCAAGCTACCATCGCTTGTGTAATCCCCTTTACCTGGCTTGAAATTGGCCATGAAACAACCTTTATTGTCTTTTGGATTATTACTGTCCCAAGGATATTTGTTTTCGGTTTTTCCACCACGTGCTGCAAATTCCCATTCTGCTTCAGTCGGCAATCGATAAGGTTCGATGTCGCGTCCCCTCGGCCCAACTCCCATTTTCAAGAAAGCAGTTCGCCATTCACAGAAAGCATTTGCTTGCTCCCAAGTTACTCCCACGACAGGATAATCGTTGTATCCTGAATGAGAGAAATAGAGCCTCACATAAGGTTCGTTGTAGGCATTGTTGAAGTCGTTCACCCAACAAGTGGTGTCAGGATAAATATTAACGATCCTGGTATTTAGAAAATCAAACAAGCTACTCAACTGACGAGTAACCGTGCGGTTGATGATTCTTCCATTTTCATCAATAAAGGCGGTATCTTTGGAGATCATCACCGGCCTGTTATCCACAGGAAGATCCGTGTTCAAATTACGTTCCTCAGGATTGAGCCTGTTTTTACGCTTGTTGGCTTCAGTGTAATCAAACCATTCGTAACGGAAATTCATCTTGGAAGCATCCAACCCTCGTTGTTTGGTGATTGGATTAATTACATAAACACTATTGATAGCCTTCAGCTCGTCTTCATTCGCATTTCTGGAAGGAATAGGTTTTCTCCAATTTAGAAAAGGGGTGACGGGATCCCCATATCGGTCTTCGGTGATTTTGAATGTTTCATCTCCGCCAAAGGCTGGGTCAGCCAATCTTTCGCGAATGATAGAATCCCGCACCCAATAGACATACTGGCGATACTCGGAATTTGTTATTTCAGTGTCATCCATCCAAAATCCATCAACAGAAACCCCTTTATCGTTTGCTATAATTCCCCACAAGGAATCATTCTCTGATGTACCCATGTCATATGTCCCTCGGGAAACCATCACCATCCCATAGGGAGCTGGCTCGGCCCAAGAGGAACCACCAACACCGGTAAGTTCACCGCCAACAGAATTCGAACCCACAGGATTGCCACATGCGTACATCAATAAACCAATGGCAACTATCCAAAATCTTTTTTTCATGCGATTAAAATTTTCTAAAAGGCGGCATGGAACGCCGCATGACTTTTTTATCGCTGACAATGGCGATTTGCCAAAGATTGTGCTCTGTTTCATATTTCTCATCTATGTGTGTTGCGAAACTTCGGCACACAGCCCAAATGTTTCGATGTCATTATTCAAATTATAATATTCTAACGCTCTTCGAACTGCGTTTCTTGCTTTTGTCCAAGTCGATGGGCATACTATATGTCACGTACAATTCATGAGAGCCACCACCAACCAAAGAAATGGCAGAAGTGGACCAATCATAAGAATATCCCACATTGAATCTCTTAATGGATGCTCCCAAAATGAAAACGAATCCATCATCCTTCCTCCAAGAAATGCCTGCGTTGAATAATTTATTATAAACAAATCTTGCCGTTAAGTCCATCTGCAACACATTGCCAGAATACTTTACCAGTGTGGATGGTTGTATCTGATACAACGGATTCGACAGGTGGATATTGCCTCCCGCTATCAAATAATAAGTTCTGGGAATGTAAGAGGAAAAATTTTCACCTAAATCATATTTGGGAGCAAGCACATGCGACGACGACAGGCCCATGTAATAATTTCGAGCAAGCCAAGTCACTCCAAACCCCGCATCAAGAACGGATGCCTTCTCGCTTGAAGTTGGTATGGCCTCATCCGTCGAAGAATGTGCATCGCTCTCTGGATTATATAGTTTCGTAGCATCGAATCCGATACTGGCCGTTCCAACTTGCAGACCGATATTCAATGTGTTTTTGCCAATTTTTTTTTTGTATGCATATTGCCCATTGATGTATGTATTGGAAAACAATCCGATCTGATCATTAGACATATTCACTCCTACCCCATGTATCCTGTTCATAAATCGGATGGGCATTTCGGCTGAAGCCCAAAATGTTTTCGGAGCATTTTCCACACCCACCCACTGCTGACGCCCCAGTATCGATAGGTTCAACAAACTACTCTGCCCGGCAAACGCAGGATTATAGGTTTGCTTCACAACCCAGTAATTGCTTACTTGTGCATCCCATTGGGCCTTTGCGGTTTGAACAACACACAAGACAATAAAAATTGCAGCAATAAATTTTTGAACGGTCATGCCGAAAGCCGAGAGTTTAATTTTTACAATATATATTAACTCAAATCAGAACAATAAATTGTTCCGGTTTCCCGTTTTTATGTTGTTTTTGCACCATCCGGTGGTTTATCATAAGAATTTTTTAATTAGAATCTCCCCTCAACTTTTTTTGTACCGTAAGGTATTCGCATTTTTTTGTCATAGAAATGCGGGGTATCCAAATTAAAGATTATTTTTGTCCTTATTTGTTTTAGTATATTAAATTTAACTGTTTCTCATTCAACAGAAAAAGAAAATGACTCATTCTCGTAAAATATCATTCTGCTTGGCGTTTGTTGTGTTTACATCAGCAATTTTGCTTTCGTGCAAAGAGCAAAATGAAAATGCTTTCGCAATCAAAGGGAATATTAAAAATCTAAAGGGAAATGCCATCATTTTCGTTCGCGACTATGCCGACTCAGTGGTTGTTGACACCATCAAAGCAGATAAAAGTGGGGATTTTAGTTTTGAAGGGGTTACCGACACATTAATACTTGGAACCCTATATTTCAACAATGGTGCATCCTATACCTCTCTTTTCGTGGATAAAGGTTCAGCAGTGAAAGTAAAGGGAGATGCCAATTTGCCTGATTTGATAGAAATCACGGGAGTGGATGTCAACGACGACCTCACAGAATTCAAAAAAAGCAATCAGTCAACGCTTCTCGCCCGTGCCAAATTACTTGAAAGCATACGCACAGGCATTACGCAGAAAGCCCAAGCACCAAAACCTAATCCCGATTTGATTTCAAAGCTGTCAAACCTGAATTACCAACTCACGAATAGTGCCTCGGAATACATCAAGAGAAACCCTGAAAAAATTGCCAGTGTGATCCTTCTTCAGGATTTTTTCAAAGACGACGATTCAGCAGACCAAATGGACAAAAAGCTACAAAACTTGAAGACTCCAGCTTCCAAGTTTTCGCTCACATACCAGCTTAGGCAATATATCAACCAAGTAAAGGCATCGCAGGAAGGAGCTATAGCACCTTATTTCACGGTGAAGGATTCTAAAGGAAACGAAATGCGCGGAGACCAATACCGCGGAAAATATTTAGTCCTGTCGTTTGTGTCAACCAATTGCCCGTTGTGTCTTAAAAACAGAGAAGAACTTCAAGAAATACAGAAAAAATACAAAGGCGACCAGGTGAACATCCTTTCTATTATTATAACAGAAGGGCCACCTCCTGGAAATATTGGGCCAAGACCTTCAAAGGATCCGAAAGTCGATTGGAAGGTCGTTCCGTTGGAAGAAGGGTGGGCTGCCAAGATACTAGCCGACTACAATATCAATGAACTACCTATCAATATTTTAATCGACCCTAAGGGTAAAATCATCGCAAGAGAAGAATCACCCGCCTTGATTCAGCCAAAACTACCCAAACAGCTCTTGATCCAGTAATTTTTACGCAAACAAATTGACACTTATCCAATTTTTCATTAAATTGCATCCATTCTTGCAGAGTAGCAATTAGATCCTGCCAGATAAATTAAGGGATGTGTCACAACCCAATCTATTTCATTCTTTACAAAAAACTATTTCTGCATGTTAGTGAAAGTTTACGGAGCCGCCGTTCAAGGCATCAACGCTACTTTAATAACCATCGAAGTCAACTGTTCCAAAGGAATCAAGTTTATGCTCGTGGGTTTGCCCGACGCCTCCGTCAAAGAAAGCCACGAAAGGATTGCATCGGCTTTGGACGTGAACGGCTATAAATTTCCACGCAAACAAATTGTCATCAATCTATCTCCGGCGGACATCCGAAAAGAGGGTTCGGCTTACGATTTGCCCCTCGCTGTCGGCATTATGGCGGCCGACGAAAGCATCCAGGAAGAAAGACTCGGAGAATATATGCTAATGGGGGAATTATCACTCGATGGCACCATCCTCCCCATCAAAGGTGCTCTCCCGATAGCCATTATGGCTCGGGAAAAAGGATTCAAAGGATTCATCTTGCCAGAAAAAAATGCCCGTGAAGCCGGGGTAGTCAACAACTTGGAAGTTTATGGGGTAAAAAACATTCAAGAGGTGATCAGGTTTCTAAATAATGAAGAGGTGTTGCAAGAAACTATCGTTGACACACGGAAAGAATTTTTAGACAATCAACAATCTTTCGAGTTCGACTTTTCCGAAGTGAAAGGACAAGAAAGCGTCAAGCGGGCTTTGGAAGTGGCTGCTGCCGGAGGTCACAACATCATCATGATCGGGCCTCCGGGAGCTGGCAAATCGATGATGGCCAAAAGAGTTCCATCCATCCTTCCCCCATTTACATTACACGAAGCCTTGGAGACAACAAAGATACACAGCGTTGCGGGCAAAATAGGCGGAGAAACATCGCTCATGTCGCACCGACCATTTCGGTCACCGCATCACACGATCTCGGATGTAGCCATGGTTGGCGGTGGCACATTCCCCCAACCAGGAGAAATCAGCTTGGCACACAATGGAGTCTTGTTTTTGGATGAGCTGCCCGAATTTAACCGGAGTGTGCTCGAAGTGATGAGGCAACCGCTCGAAGACCGAAAGATCTGCATTTCACGCTCGAAGTTTTCGGCTGAATATCCCGCCAGCTTCATGCTTGTCGCCTCCATGAACCCTTGTCCTTGCGGATACTACAATCACCCCGAAAAGCAATGCGTTTGCCCGCAAGGTGCAGTGCAGAAATACCTCAACAAAATTTCAGGGCCATTACTCGACCGGATCGACATCCACATTGAAATCGTGCCGGTTCCATTTGAAAAAATATCCGACACAAGAGCAGCAGAACACAGCATAAACATACGCGAACGTGTAGAAAAAGCAAGGAAGATACAAGAAGAACGCTTCAACGACACAGAAGGCGTTTATTGCAATGCCCAGATGAGTACCCGTTTGCTGCGAAAATATGCAACACCGAATGAAGCCGGCTTGCAACTGCTGAAAGTCGCGATGGACAAATTCAACCTCTCGGCACGCGCCTACGACCGCATTCTGAAAGTGTCGAGAACGATTGCCGATTTGGATGATTCATCAAATGTAGAACCACAACACATTGCAGAAGCAATCAATTACCGGAATTTAGATAGGGAAAGTTGGGCAAGTCAATAAAATTGGGGTTAAAAGCCTATCACTTAAACACAAAGACTAGAGGCTAAAATTATTATATATTATTAATACACAATATACGGAATCTATATTAACTAAAAATCAATCAATTACCGTTAAGCAGAAAATATCTTCTCCGATTTCTCTCATTCAATATAATTATGTAAAAACAATAAATCCTGCCATCTGTTATAGTGAAACAAGGCTATTGAATAATAATATACATATATAACATAAATCAAAAATAATTATGAATAAAGTTGCTATAGTGTACGGTTCGTCCACCGGTGTTACAAAAACAATTGCCGAAAAACTTCAAACCCTTGTGGAAGGAGCTGAATTGTTTGATGCAGCAGACGTTAATGTGGAAGATCTAAAACCTTTTGATTTCTACTTTTTTGGAACAGCCACTACCGGAGTAGGTGATCTTCAGGACGATTGGGATGTTATCCTTCCTAAAGTTGAAAAATTGGATTTTACAGGCAAAAAAATTGCTTTATTTTCATTGGGCGACAGCGCTTCATTCTCCACAAGTTTTGCAGGAGCGATGTATTACATCTACAAAGCATTGAAAGGCAAAGCGGAATTCGTCGGCGCAGTTTCCACAGAAGGGTACACATTTGACGAATCTGACGCAGTGATAGATGGAAAATTCATCGGACTTGCACTTGACGAAGACAACGAATACGACCTCACCGACGAACGATTGAAAAACTGGTTGGAAGATTTGAAGCCATATTTGCAATAATAGTTTTAAGTACTAAATTCACAAGGTCTATGCCCTCCAATAGCTGGCATAGGCCTTATTTCATTTATGCAGTCCCCATCTATCTTTCGAATATTTTCCTGTTTCTGCACAAATAGTTATCTTTGCAGACCAAAAAAGCTAAAAAATGCAGAAACCATCCATCCCAAAAGGAACAAGAGACTTTTCTCCCGAAGAAATGGCCAAGAGAAATTACATTTTTGATACTATCCGTTCGGTGTATAACTTGTACGGATTCAATCAAATCGAAACTCCCGCCATGGAAAACCTCTCTACCCTGATGGGAAAATACGGAGAAGAGGGAGACAAACTGCTGTTTAAAATATTGAATTCGGGAGATTTCCTTTCCGATTTTACCACGGAGGAACTTTCTGAAAAAAACTCACTGAAATTTGCAGCAAAAGCATCCGAAAAAGGCCTTCGCTACGACCTCACCGTCCCTTTTGCCCGCTATGTGGTGATGCACCGAAACGAAATCACGTTTCCGTTCAAGCGTTACCAGATCCAGCCTGTTTGGCGTGCCGATCGTCCGCAAAAAGGCCGCTACCGAGAATTTTTCCAGTGTGACGCCGACATTGTAGGTTCAGACTCGCTTATCAATGAAGTGGAACTGATCCGCATCATGGACGATGTGTTTCGCCGTTTTGGTTTCCCTGTGGCCATAAAAATGAACAACCGCAAGATTTTGAGTGGAATTGCCGAAATCATCGGGCAAGCCGACAAAATAGTGGACATCACGGTTGCAATCGATAAACTCGACAAGATTGGCTTGGAAAAGGTAAACGAAGAATTGGCTTCCAAAGGAATCAACGAAGAGGCCATCCAGCAATTGCAACCCATTATTCTCCTTAGCGGGACTAACCGTGAAAAAATTGCGACGCTGAAAAATGTACTGGCCGCTTCCGAAATCGGGCTAAAAGGTGTGGAGGAACTCGAATTTATTCTCGACAAAACAGATCTTCTTTCCATTGAAGCCACATTGGATCTCGACTTGACTTTGGCCCGCGGATTGAATTATTACACCGGCGCCATATTCGAAGTGAAAGCATTGAACGTTCAAATGGGAAGTATCACGGGTGGAGGACGTTACGACAACCTGACGGGTATTTTTGGGCTTCCTGGAGTTTCCGGAGTGGGAATTTCTTTTGGTGCCGACCGCATTTTCGATGTGCTGAACCAGCTTAATCTTTATCCCAAAGACTCCACCCAAAGCACCCAAGTGCTGTTTGTGAACTTCGGATCGGACGAGGAAGATTTTATTTTGCCAACGGCAGACCAATTCAGACGGAAAGGAATCCGCACCGAAATTTTTCCGGAATCTGCCAAAATGAAAAAGCAAATGTCGTATGCCGACGCAAAACGCATTCCTTTTGTTGCAATTGTAGGTGAAGACGAACTCAAGTCGCAAAAAGTAACTTTGAAAGATATGCAAAGCGGCCAGCAAGAGCTTCTAAGCGTTGAGGAGTGTATTTTAAAAATTAAAGGATAACCATGGCTAGAAACAAGCTCTGCCCACAATGCGACATCAGGCGCTTTTCCGTGAAAAATGATGCTGGAGAAATTCGCGTGGTAACCGTTTCAGAAAACGGAAAAATTGAATTGGTACATCCCGAAGAATCGTTGGACGGATTCGACCTTGATACTTTGTATTGCTTGGGATGTTCGTGGAAAGGCAGCGTGAAGTCTCTAAAATAGAAAGAGTATTTTATCGATCGCGGCTCAAAATCTCAGTATAGACCTCTTTCACCTACCGTGACATCGACGATGTGGACGAAGAAGATATCCTCAAAATCTCAGTATAGACCTCTTTCACCTGCAAGGCGATTTTATCCCAATCGTATTCGGTCAGGTCGTATTTGATCGGAATGTATTCTTTTGCTAATTTTTCGAGCAATCCTTGTTTCAACGATTGCAAATTGCCCGACTCAAAAAATGAATCTTCAGGCAATGCAGTAACAGCTTTGTTGGCCAATATGTTGCTTGCAAGAACATCTAGGTCAAAATTCATGGCCTCCAGCAAAGCAATAGGCAAACCTTCGTGAGTGGATGGGAGTACGAACAAACGGGCATGAGTTAAAATTTCACGCAACGGCTCACCTGAAATGAATCCTGGCAGAACCACCCGGCTCTCCTTGGCCAACGACTTCAAATTTGCCGAATAATGAGTTTCGTGGTCTGCATCACCAGCAATGACGAGCTTTATGTCTTTATTTTCAATCTGGTTGAAAGCTTCAATCAGCATATCGAAACGTTTCTCGGGAACAAAACGTCCCATCGCCAAAATATATTTTTCGGATTCCAGTCCCAAACTCGTGATATACGAGTTCTCACTTTTATTATTTGATATGTCAGGTACACCATTGTAGATCAGGGTACTATTAGTATAACCATATTTTTTGCGCAAGCTGTCCTGAATGACATTCGAAATCACAATAACTTTGTTCGCATAAGTCGTGGCAGCTTTTTCACCAAGCCGCAAAGCCAATTTCGCCAAGAACCCCCATTTTTCCCGGTCATAATCGGGACCGTGGTGAGTCACAATAACTTTGAGCCCCAAGAAGCGTGCCAGAGGGGTGAGCAATGCAGGACCTACAGCGTGAATATGCAAAATATCTGGTTTCATCCGTCTTGCGACAAACACCGCAATAAATGTGTGTAAAATAGCCTCCAAGTTTTTAGACCTGATAGCATACAAATCACACAGTTTTACTCCTTTATATTCTTCGGCGACCTCTTTTTGGTTAAAATACGGCTTCCGACGAATGATAGTCACGTCACACCCAAGCTTCACCAAACGAGGATACAATTCCTGACAACGAGTTTCTACGCCACCTAAAATATTTGGAATTCCACGTGTACCTATGACAACTATCTTCATTCTATGTCAAAAATATATCTCGGTACGGATCCTTTCCCTTGTCAATCCCTTATCAAGTAGAATATCGTAAACATCGTCAATCATGTCAGAATTTCCGCACAAAAAGAAATATGAATTTTTATCCAAATCCAGCCCTTTCACATAGTCCGTGACGCGGCCTTTAAAATCCCCTTCTCTATCACGGGAAGTACACAGCACATACCTGGACTTTGGATATTCTTCCTTTCCATAGCCTTCCTCTGCATGAGAAACACCGTGAATCAACGTGTAATCAATGTTCGGATATGATTTTATAAACGAATGAAACGGAGCTATCCCTGTGCCCGTAGCCACAAAATAAAGTTTCTGTCCGAGACGTTCTTTGATAGAAAAATGCCCCTGCGCGTCATCTACCTCGACGAAGGAGTCCAATTCTATACTTTTCAATTTTCTGGATACATTTCCTTTGAGGATTTCTTTCACCAAGATTTCGATAAAGCCCTCATTTTCTCCACTGTAAACAGAATACGGGCGATTTTCATCACCCGGAAGCCCGACGTAAATATGCTGACCTGAAATGAAATGAAGTCCATCCCGTTCAAATTTAACGATGTAAGCTGTCTCTGTGAGTAACCTCACATCCAATACTTTATGTTTTCCCATTATTACTCTTCAATTAATGCCAAGGACGGATCAGGCTTGACCCCTTTCGTGTCTGTAAAGGGTTTCATACGTGAAAAATCCAAATCTCCTTGCCGGGGATCTTGCCCAACATCAAACCAAGGAATGTCGTCGATGCTAATTTCTTTGCCAAGAATACTTTTAATTTTGTTTCTCACTACCCATTCAACCGGATGGCGAATATATTTTTTCATCACAGGAGCAGCAGTGCCGACCATCCAGCAGTTTTTCGGACATTCTCTCACAAGTCCTCTCACTTTTTCGGCCTGTTGGCTGAACCATAAATCTTCAAACGTAGAAAAGTCGCGAATATTGCCCATGCTCTCTTTCCATATTCGATCTTCAAGCCCATTGCATGGGTAAACATCGCCATATGGCTCTATGAAAAAGTTTGCAGTACCAGCTTCGCAGGGAAGCATCCTGCGTCCTCCTTGTATATAATTTATCAACCCAAGGTTGAAAAACGCACGGAACCAACTTTTGGGGCTGTTTTCCTTCAAAAGAGATTTGATGAGCGTATGGAAGTTTTCGGTAACCACATCTTTTTCGGTCACAATGTTATCCTCTTTATGAAAATAATACGAATTATGAAAAGAAGCGGTTGCAAACTCCAGCTTGAGTTCTTTTGCCAGCCGGTAGAGCCAAAGCATATCGTTGGAGTTCCTATTCGAAACGGTGATGCCGAAACCAATGTCCTTGACCCCCATCTCCCGCAATTTGAGCAAAAGCTTGATACCATGATCGAACCCACCTTCTTTTCCCCGCAAGTCGTCGTTGAGCTGTGAAAGCCCTTCAATGCTTACACGAATTCCAATATTGGGGTATTTCTTTGCCAAGGCAATGATTCTTTCGTAGTGCCAACCTGATGTCGAAATCACCACACGGGGGGCTTTTTCGAACGCAACAGAGATGATATCTTCCAAATCCCGGCGTTGAAAGGGTTCGCCTCCTGTGACATTTACAAATTTAAGCTTGGGAAGTATCTCCAAATCTCTAGCCGTAATCTCTTTAAATTCATCGGTCGGATATTTCCAAATATTACACATTTTACATCGCATCTGACAGCGATAGGTTGTTATAATAGATACGTCAGTGGGTAGTGATATTGTCGTCATTTAGTATATTTATATGATATTTAAGCTACATTTTTAAACGGTAAAATATTTTCTATATTGCCACACAAATCAAATAATTTCGCTTCTATAACAATCTTAAAAGTGCAAAGCTGAATATAATAGCAAATCCAAAAGATTTAACGATTACTTATGTGACCCAAATAATTATTGTCAAAATCCTTTTTTTATTCGCACAAAATAGCCTTAGCCTATTATAACTATAAAATAGAAAAACGTTCATTTACCAAAGCTAAACCATGGGCAAGAAATAAGCAGCCAAATAAATGATAGAAAAAAAACAACAAGAAAAAATATTGTTTTAAAAAATTATATTATTTTTGGATAATAAAAAAACAAACAATATAACTATGCTTATGAAGGCGCACATTACCCTCGTTCTATTTTCGCTCTTTTCAATTGCGAACGCAATAAAAACAGAAGCACAAACCCAATACAAATATGGTAAAATTGGGACAAATGAATTGGAAATGAAAATCTATCCGCAAGATTCGTCGGCACGTGCAGTGGTGTTGTACGAAGACGGATACACCAATTACATCTACAATGAACGGACCTTCTTTACTGTACAAACAGAGGTGAAATGCCGCATCAAAATATTGAAACCAGATGGAGCCGAAAAAGCTACCATCTCAATTCCTATTTACAAAAGAGGAAGAACAGAAGAGACCTTAACCGGAATAGAAGCTTATGCCTACAACTTAGAAAGTGGAAAAATAGTGAAAACAAAACTCGAGAAAACAAATATTTTCGAAGAAAAAATCACAGACAACCTCTACCGCACAAAACTCGCCATTCCTGGAGCCAAAGAAGGGTCCGTTATTGAATACAAATACACACTCAACTCCCCATTCTATTACGATATTTCCGATTGGACCTTTCAGCGGGACATCCCCGTGCAACAATCCAGGTATGAGGTTTTGATCCCCGAATATTTCATTTACAAGAGGGAAACAAAAGGATACGAGACTATCAATCTCACTGAAAAAGACGAGAACCAAACACTCACCATTGTTTATGGAGGACAGGCACACATGGTGAACTTCAAATCAAAGAATTACATATTCAAAGGAGAGAACATTCCTGCTTTAATTGGAGACGATTACATTTGGGAGATTTCCGATTTTCTTTCAGCCGTACGGTTTGAATTATCCGCAACAAATTTTCCTGGGGAATTTTATAAATCATTCAATTACGACTGGAAATCGGTTGAGAAAACAATTAAGGAAGAGACTGACTTAGTAAAAAACACGCAAAAGACAGTGCCTTACAAAGAAGAGCTGAAGCAAATCTCATCGATAACGGATGAATATGAAAAACTGTCGGCAGTTTACGGACTCATCAAAAGCAAAATAGAATGGAATGGCAAATACGCATTCACCGGCAACCCGAACGAGGCCTTCAAAACAGGACTCGGTAACAATGCTCAAATCAATGGAGCATTGATCAGCGCTCTCAACCAAGTTGGAATCAAAGCATTTCCCGTTTTGCTCAGAAGACGTGTCGAAGGACGCTTGCCTTTAGCTATCGCATCGTTTGACAAAATCAGCACCTTTATTGTTGCCGCTCAACTTTCAGACACAACCCTGCACTTTATGGATGGTTCGGCAAAATATGGCGGAGTGGATATGCTTCCAACAGATTTGCTTGTGGACCGGGCACGGACATTAGATCCAAGCGGAAAAAATGATTTCATAAATCTGGTAAAAGCAGTAAAAAACCAAACTACCACTGTGAACATTGCACACCTTACGGAAGATGGCGCTTTGAAAGTGAAAAGCACAAGCTATTTCAAAATGCAGCCCGCCTATCGCTACAGGTCAGATTACGCAGCACTGAAAGACTCGGCAGAATACATAGAAAAATACGAAACAAACAACAAGCTGAAAATTGAAAATATTTCCATAACAGGCCATAAAAACAAACTCTCCAACCTGGTCAAAGAAGAAGTGGAATATACCAAGCAAGCTTCTAAAAGAGGAAATTTCATCTATGTGAATCCGCTACTCATACCACATTTCACCAAAAACTATTTCACTCAATCGGAACGGAAACTGCCTGTCGAATTTGGTTACCCATACACTTATCAGATCACATCCACCATCTTCATACCAGAAGGATATGCAGTGGAAGAATTGCCGAAAGACACCCGGCTAGTTTTGGAAAATAAGCAAGGAAGTCTAGCTTATATTGCTGTTCAGCAAGACAATGTTATTCAGGTAAGTTACCGCTTTCAACTAAACGAAGTGGTATTTCCTTTCATGAATTACTCCATGTTGCGTGATTTCTTTGGTATTGCGGCAACCAAGAATACAGATATGATTGTGCTAAAAAAACTGTAAAAACAACAATACAGAACTAATCATGAAACAAAGAATCGTATTCTTGACAATCCTTTTAGGAAGCGTGCTTTCCCTGAATGCAAAAGACAAGCCGGAATTGGCCGCCCTGCTGATACCCGAATCGCTCACAAAAGGTGCAAACAGTGTAGTCCGAGATGCACAAACACAATTTATCTATACTGACAAAACAAAGGGTACGGAAGTACAACACAAGGTAATAACCGTGCTGAACGAAAAAGGATTGCGGCAAGCTCATTTTTGGATTGTATGCAGCCAATACCAAAAATTAAAACAGTTCTCGGCAGTAGTGTACAATGCTTTAGGAAAAGAGATCAAGCAATATAAAAAACCAGATGTAGCCACATCGCAATGGTCACAAAACCTCACTACTGATGCCTTGAATTATATTTGGAACTGCCCGGCACAAAGTTATCCTTTCACCATCGTGTATGATTATGAAGTGGAATGGAAAAATGGTATTTTTACATTTCCCAGTTTTGCTCCACAGGAAGATTACAACCAGACAGTGCAACAAGCTTCCTACACCCTGCAAGTTCCTGCAAACACAGAAATTTTGACCGAGGGCAACAAATTCATTCCGGCTCCCTCTAAAAACGATATGCAAGACCTAAACACGTACAAATGGGAGTTAAAAGACATTCCAACCGTTGAGCAAGAGCCATTATCGCCTTCGAGTGCTGAACTAAAGCCCTTGCTTTTCACCGCTCCAAAGCAATTTTACTACGACGAATACGAAGGTTCTTTCGAATCCATCAAGGCAATGGGCGACTTCCAGAACAAACTCAACGAAGGCCGCAATACATTGACTGATGCTACTAAACAAAAGATCCTTGAACTCACCAAGAATGCAAAGAGCGACAAAGAAAAAGTAAAAATCCTATACGACTTCTTGGGTAAAAGCACCCGCTACGAAAGTATCCAATTGGGGATTGGCGGATGGCAACCCATTCCATCGGCCGATGTTTGCAAAAACGGATTCGGTGATTGCAAAGGGCTTTCGTTTTATCTGAAAGCGATGCTTGAAGTGGTAGGAATCCCATCCAATTACACCGTCATCCGGATGGATGAAAACAACAAACAGTTGAAAGATAATTTCACGGCTTTCTTGAATACCAACCACGTCATCCTGCAAGTGCCTCTCCCTCAAGACACACTTTGGCTGGAATGCACGGCTGCCAACAGGGTTCCGTTTGGGTTTGTCCACAACAATATTGCGGGCCACAATGCCGTAGTCGTTACACCAAATGGAGGGCTTATGCAAAAACTGCCAGATTATCCCGATTCAACCAATATTTCAGCAAAAGACATTAAGATAAAGTTCAGGAAAAATGAACCAACCGAAATCAGTTTGAAATGCGATTACTGTCTAAAACAGTACGACGACTTGATGGAACTGCAATTGGCAAAGCCAAATGAACAAGTGGATTTTGTGCGGCAAACCATACAAATACCGAACGCCAATGTTTCCCAACTCACCCTATCGGAAGAAAAATCAGCGACACCTTTCTTTTCCTTGAATTATAAAGTAACGGCATTTCCTTTCGGTACTTCCACCGGAAGCCGGTATTTTCTTCCGCTGAATGCGTTTCGGAAAAATGATTTCAAATTGAGAAAAAACAAGCGGGTGAACGACATTGTGGTGAACAACGGATGGAAAGAATCCGACAAAATAGAAATTGAATTGCCCGAGGGTGCAGAAGTGGAATACCTGCCGGCATCCATCTCGTTCAAATCTTCATTTGGAGACTTTCAATCAAACATCAGGCAAGTTGGAAAAACAATCCATATCAGCCAACAGCTTCTCTTCCATAACGGAAGATGGACTCCGGACAAATATAAAGACTTTCTCGATTTCTTGGACAAAGTGAGTGCTGTTTATAACGACGCCATCGTGGTGAAAGGCAATTAGCATCGTCAATTCTCACGGCAACAGTTATCTGTGCTTCTTATTTTATTCACATCCGCACGTCCGTGAGACCTCTCAAGGTAAGACGAGTAACCTCCATCCGAGAATCGACATCATTTACAATGCTGCATCCGTTCAGTTTATTGGATCTTGTCTTGTTATGCAAACTTGTCCTACAACTTATGCCTGATGATGTTCGTGTTCCTCCGACGGGGAATTTGCCGCCGGCTTCCTTCAGATTCCATGTTGTGATGAACACCCCTTAAAGCTAATGGTCGGCAACTGATAGTCCCCAAACCGACTTCAACCGTCAAATATACTCGCCATGCTCTCGGCGTACATAAATAAAAACGGTGGTAATCCTCCCCTTATCTAATTCGTCAATAGATCAATCCTTTATTTGCAGGGAGTAAGGCTATTCGGCACGACTAATCCTCAACCCCACTTTTTCGATGCCCACGAGTGGTTCGTCACGCATTCCTTGGATGACTTGAATTCTGTATTTCCTTTTTTGAGAAAAGACGACTCTCTGTCGAAACAATATCGAGGTTTGATAATAAGAGCCAAAGCCTGAACCAAGCCATTTCCCATATATATCGGCCAACCGGACCTGGATAGTATCCTGACGGAATATTTTCTCGCCATTGAGGTTGGAGCGAACAAACAACCAAAGATTTTGGTAGGGAAATTTGGCATTGTTGACCATTTCCAGATGAATGTCATAAGCAATACCCGGCAACATCGAGGCTGTGTCGATATCGAACCTGAGAGAATCTCTTTTAGACCAGGACGCATCTCTGACATCTTGAAACTCATGATAAGTTTCGCGGTTATCACAAGATGTGACTATCCCTAAAAGAGCGATAGCCACACCAAGTATATATTTAGTTTTGAGAAGGGTTGTCATTTCTTTTCTTAAAATCCTTTCGCTGTCCATTGTTGTTGTGAGGAGGACGATTCCCATTTGCCCGCTGTTTGTTGGGATTTGCTTGTTGCTGCCTGTCGGGCCGAGACTGATTTTTCGGGCGGTCTTCACGCCTAGAGCCTCCGCTATTCGCATTTGCAGCGCTCGCACCATTCTCCCCACGGGGTTCAGCACCGAGCGGTTGGCCCTCAAGATTGCGAGGCTGCCCGCTTTGGCTACGATTCAGCTTTTTCTTTTTCTTCTTGGCACTGTCGAAGCGGGTGATGCTTTCGTTTTCAAGTACATCGTTGTATGCACGTTTCGGGTCAACTTCGGGGGAGGTGCCTTCATTCAAATTCTTAGGCTTTGTTCCCGCCTTGTTCATTTGGATAATGTCAAAAACACGCTCCTTGGGAACAGTGACCAAATTGGCAGCCACTGACCTGGAAGAAGAATAAGTCATTTGTCCGGAAAAAACATCGGTCTTGAAATGGAAGAAGCTTCCGTCCAATGTTTCAAGAATCACTTCCTGCGAGGGCAATTGCTTGTGTGCCTCCACGTATTGGTCAATCTCGTAATTGAGGCAACATTTGAGTTTGCCACACTGCCCAGCCAATTTTTGCGGATTGAGCGAAATGTCTTGGTAACGTGCAGCAGAAGTGGAGACCGACACAAAATTGGTCATCCAAGACGAGCAGCAGAGTTCTCGTCCGCAAGGCCCAATTCCACCAATGCGACCGGCTTCCTGGCGCGCTCCTATCTGCTTCATCTCTATACGCACATGAAATTCTTCCGCAAACACCTTTATCAACTGGCGGAAATCGACACGCTCGTCGGCGATGTAATAGAAAATAGCCTTGTTGCCGTCGCCTTGGTATTCCACATCGCCGATTTTCATTTGAAGGCCGAGGTTTTCGGCAACCTCGCGTGCACGGATCATCGTGGTGTGTTCCATCAATTTCGCCTGTTCATATTTTTCTATGTCCACCGGTTTTGCAATGCGATACACACGCTTCTGCTCACCTTGATGGGGGCGGTAGTTGTTTTTTTTCATTTGGATTTGAACCAATTTCCCCGTCAGCGTGACATGGCCGATGTCGTGCCCGGGTGAGGCTTCCACTGCTACCATGTCGCCAACATATAAGTCAATGTTGTTGCTATTGAGGAAATAACCTTTCCTTGTGTTTTTGAACTGGACCTCTACCATCTTGGAAGCTTCTTCCGACTCTGGTATGTCGCTCAACCAATCATATACTTCCAACTTGGTAGCCCGAGTGGTGCACGAACCACACCCTTTTGGCTTACATCCACATCCCTTGAAAGACTTAGGCTCTTTCTCGGCGGTTTCGGTGTTGGTTTGAGTTATACCAGAATTTATCTCTGGTACTATATTAAAATTTTCGGTCATGATTATGTAAAATTTTAAATGAATAAAACAAAGCCCCTTTTTTCGACTTTGTGGGTTTATATATTATCTTTTTATGAGCAACGTAATTTTAAGGCAAATATCAAAAAATACCATTTTGGCATTTACGTTTTGCTCGATATGTCGTGATGCTAGTTCGAGTTCAGCCATAAAGTCTTCCACATTTCGCTCGTTGATGAATGGGGAAAACTTTTGGCCGAACTGGGCTTCTTCTCTGTTGAGGTACACCAATTGTGGCTGATGGAAGTTGCTGACAAAATATTCTCGAACCATTTGCTGGCAATAACTAAGAAAGTTTTTTTGCTTTTCACGTCCCACACGGCTCAATTCTTCTGCTACAGCTTTTATTTTTTTGATGTTGCGGGAATAAGATGCACGCATCATTTCCACAAACAATTCGAAGAAAAAACGGTGTTCTTCTCCAGTACTGATTGTTTCCAAAGCCTTCACAAAACATCCTCTGGAGATATGTGCCACTTCTGCCGCCGAGCTTTCGTCCAACTGGAAATTCTGCTTGAGTACTGTTTCCATATCTTGCTTGTCGATAGGCCGAATATTCACCCGCTGACAACGGGACTGGATAGTGGTCAGAAGCTGATCGGGAGCATTGGAAACGAACAAGAAAACGGTATTGGGAGTGGGTTCTTCAAGAATTTTCAATAGTTTGTTAGCCGCTTCGTCGTTCATCTTTTCAGGCAGCCACACAATCATCGCTTTGTATTTTCCTTCATAAATTCGCAAATTGAGTTTGCGTATGATTGCATCGCTTTCCTTGACATAAATCATGCCCTGGGAATTCTCTGCATTGATGGACGTGAGCCATTGGTCGTAAGAAAAATAGGGAGAACTATTCACCTGCATCCTCCATTCGGGGATATAATCATCGGAGACTTCGCGTTTATCCTTTTTAACCACCGGAAACACAAAATGCAAGTCCGGGTGCACCAAATGACTGTACTTTACACAGGAAGGACACACTCCGCAAGAATCGTCGGCTCCGGGATTTTCGCAATTAAGATATTGGGCATAGGCAATAGCCAGAGGAAGCTTGCCAACTCCTTCTGCTCCACAAAAAAGCTGTGCGTGCGGTATAAATCCATCTTTCACCGAACGTATAAGCCTTGATTTTATGTCATCCTGTCCTATTATATCTTTGAAAAGCACCTTCTATCAATTATTTATGAGACAACTTAGACTGTTTGTAAATATAAGAATAAATTGTGAAATTGTAAATTACAGATTCACCTATCAATAAATCTCCTTCGCAATACGCTTCACGCTTTCGGAAGCCATCAACGAATAAAAATGCAAGCTTGGAACACCGCGCTTCACCAAATCGCGGCATTGTTGTATCCCCCATTCCACGCCAACAGACTTTGCCTCTTCATCCGTTTTGCTTTTTAAAAGTTCGGTGGCCAATTCCACAGGAATTTCGGAACGGAAAATGCGGGGAAGCACGTTCAACTGGTCGCGGGTAACAATCGGCTTCACTCCCGGAATTATCGGAATCGTGATGCCCGCTTCACGGCATTTTTCGACAAATGAAAAATATTTTTCGTTGTCAAAAAACATCTGGGTGACAAGGTATTCCGCACCTTGGTCTTGTTTCATTTTCGCATAAAAAATATCCGATTCCAAGTTTGGGGCTTCTTCGTGTTTCTCTGGATAGCACGCCATTCCATAAGAAAAGGGGGTTTCAAACCGTTCGAATGTGCTTCCATCGGCAGAAATCCCTTGGTTGAAATCGGCCACTTGTTTCTGGAGATCGGTCGCATAGTTATTGAACGTGCCATCAAACTTTGGCCCTTCCTTGTGAGCATCTCCACGAAGAAGCAGCAGGTTGTAAATGCCCAAAAAGTTCAAATCGATCAGCGCATATTCGGTTTCTTCGCGTGAGAACCCTTTGCATATCATGTGAGGAATAGCCGTAATGCCATATTTGTTCTGAATGGCTGCGGCAATCGCCACAGAACCAGGGCGTTTCCGCACATTCACTTTTCGAATTGTCCCATCGGGAAATTCCTTGTAGATGTTTTCGCTTTGGTGCGTGGTGATGTTTATATATTTTGGATCGAATTCGCGTAATTTATCGATGATTTTATATACCTTTTCAATGCTGTTACCCTTCATTGGCGGCAAAATTTCAAAAGAGAACGCAGTTTTTTCTCCTTTTATCAGTTCTGTCACGGTGGTTTTTATCATATCCTTAAGCTGTTAACGTTTTTTTACGGGCTGATTTGCGAATCTGCAAATCAGCCTCGCGGTTTACTTAAATATTGCTTTGAAAATATCATTGCCGTTTGCATACAACAACAGTAAGATGAGCAACCCCATTCCGGCCATGGTGGCATATTCCACAAACTTTTCATTGGGTTTGCGGCGTGTCACGACTTCGTATAGCAAGAACATTACATGCCCGCCATCCAATGCAGGAATTGGCAAAATGTTCATGACTGCCAAAATCACCGACAAGAAGGCAGTCATAAACCAAAATCCTTGCCAGTCCCATTCGGCGGGGAAAAGATTGCCGATGGCTGCAAATCCACCCAAGTTGGAGGCACCTTCTTTGGTGAACACAAATCGGAATTGGCCAATATATCCTACCAAGGTTTCTTTCGCCAGCTTGATGCCGGCAGGCAAAGCGCCGAAAAAGCTGTATTTGTCCTCTTTAAAAATGCTTTTGTCGAATGAAGCTGCAAAGAAGCCCAAAGTAGCGGTGCTGTCCACGTATGCTTTGGTAGTCATCAACGAGTCGTCGCGGTAATAGCCCAATGTAATATTTTTGTTCTTGTTGTCAGAAATCAACGTCCGCAATTCATTGAACGACCTAATTGTTTTCCCGTTCACCTGCACGATACTATCACCTTTCTGTAAACCGCTTTTCTCGGCATTCCCTCCAGCCAATATGCTATCGACGACCGCAGTTGTGCGGGGTTGATAAGCTATTTTTTTAGAGGCGATAAGGCTGTCTGCAAAATGTTGTGGCAAGTCGATCGTCACCGCGTGTCCTCCACGAACCACCTCGATCACCTTTGCATCCGCAAACGCCATATAGGTGTTCATGTCGAGGGTTTTATCCATTCTCAGTTTCAATAATTTCCCGTCGGCACTCACCACTTTGTCTCCGTCCTGAAATCCTGCATTCTTAGCAGCTTGACTGAAAGACATTCCATGTTTGAAATCTTTGAAGTAAACGTATTTGTCGCCCCAGCAGAAAACGATCATGGAATAAATGAAAATGGCCAAGATCACGTTGAAAGCAACCCCGCCAATCATCACCAACAAGCGTTGCCAAGCCGGTTTGGACCGGAATTCCCAAGGTTGCTCGGGCTGAGCCAATTGCTCCTTGTCCATTGATTCGTCAATCATTCCAGCTATTTTCACATAACCACCCAATGGCAACCATCCGATTCCATATTCCGTGTCGCTACCTTTTGGTTTAAATTTAAAAAGCGAAAACCAAGGGTCGAAAAACAGGTAAAATTTTTCTACTTTTATTTTGAAAATCCGGGCAAAAAGGAAATGTCCGAATTCGTGAACAATCACCAAAATCGACAAGCTCAGTATTAGTTGAAGTGCTTTAATTAAAAATGTTTCCATTCGTTATTTTTAGTGTGAAATTTATATTCTAATTAATTCTTGGGCTATGCGACGCGCCTCGGCATCGGTTTCCACATAATCCTGATAAGTTGGTTTGGCTACAAAAGAGGCTTTCGACATCGTGTTTTCCAGTAGATCGCTCATCCCAAGAAATCCAATCTTGTCCTGCAAGAAATTCGCCACGGCCACTTCATTTGCCGCATTCAATATGCAGGGCAAGTTGCCTCCTTTTGCCACAGCTTCGTAAGCAAAAGCCAAATTCCGGAATTTTTCCAAATCCGGTTCTTCGAAGGTCAGTGTATGTAGTTTAATGAAGTCTATTCGTTCAAAATTAGTTTCTATCCTTTCGGGATACGTCAAAGCATACTGGATAGGCAAACGCATGTCGGGCATTCCCAATTGCGCAATCACAGATGAATCCTGGAATTGCACCATAGAATGGACGATGGACTGCGGGTGAACCAACACCTGTATCCGTTCGGGCGGCACGCCAAACAGCCATTTTGCCTCCATCATTTCAAAGCCCTTGTTCATCATAGAAGCCGAATCTATGGTGACTTTCGCTCCCATGTTCCAATTCGGATGCTTCAAGGCATCGTTTTTGGTCACTTTTTTCAATTCGTCAATGCTCTTCTTGCGAAAAGGACCACCCGAAGCCGTCAGCAAAATTTTCTCGATCGGACTTCGTTCTCCATTCAAACATTGGAAAATGGCGGAATGTTCAGAATCCACGGGAAGAATCGGTACTTTGTATTCCAAAGCAAGTGACGTGATCAGCTCACCTGCCGCTACAAGCGTTTCCTTGTTGGCCAAAGCAATGGCTTTTCCAGCCTTGATGGCGTGTATGGTGGGTTTCAAACCCGAATAGCCCACAAGGGCAGTCAGCACAATGTCTATCGACTCGCTTTCCACTGCTTGGGCGATGGCATCTGCTCCAGCCCAAACCTTGATAGGCAAGTGAGAAAGCGCATCTTTCAGTTTTTCATAAAGCGATTCATCGGCAATCACCACCACTTCAGGTTGAAATTCTGTTGCTTGTGCAATCAGCAACTCCACCTGACAATTTGCCGTAAGCGCATATATCTCGAAGCGTTGGGGATTGTTGCGAACCACCTCCAAGGCTTGCGTGCCTATGGAGCCTGTCGAACCCAAAATAGCTATACTTCTCTTCTTTATGTTTGTTTCCATTTCTGTTTTTAGTCGTTCAAAAAGTGATATACGATTCGGGATTCACGGGCATTCCCTTATACCACAATTCAAAATGCAAATGTGGACCGGTCTTTTCTTGGCTGGAGCTTCCGATGATGGCAATCACTTCCCCTGTTCGCACCTGATCGCCAGTTTTCTTCAAAATCAAATCATTGTTTTTGTAAATCGACACAAATCCGTTCCGATGCTGCAACTGGATGAAATAGCCCACATTGGGATCGTAACCGCTGAAAATCACGGCACCTTCGAGTACCGCCACCACACTTTCTTTGGGTTTGGCAGCCAAATCGATTCCATAATGGCTGATCGCCGGATTGTATTTCGCCGAAATAACACCTTTCAAAGGTTTGAAGAAAACAGCACCTTCGGTCATCGTCTTAGTTTCTTCACTTTTGGCAGATAAATTGTATTTTTCTTCTTTCTCATACTTTTCATCGAATTGCCTTTCGCTCTCCGACTTTTCCAACGACTTATCATTTTCGGATATAGCTATCACATCCTTCGAACGGGAAGAATCGGGCTCTAATTTTCCTTGAAAAACAGAATGGAGGTTTTCGATATACGAAGTCTGCTGGTCGAGCTTAATCTCCAACGAATCTATCAGAATAGCATTTTTCAGGGCGAAACTTCTTACTTCTGCGTCAGAATAGCCCGGCAAATAATTACGTATGGGAGTGGCAATGATACCAATGGCAGTGAGCGTTATCAACGTAATGGCAAAGACCAACACCAGCATCGTTCCCATAAATATGGAAGCCTGCAAACGCCAAACCTCTTCCAAGGTGTTTTCGTTCAACACAGAAAGCCTGTACTTAAAGTGCAGCCGTTTCCAAAAGCCATGTTTGTTTTTTTCTTTTTTTGTTCTTGCCATGCAATGCTGTTGCCGGTACGATTTTTCCTGGCCTTTAACCAGCCCAAAGGGGGAAAAGCCACGAAACGTCTATTTTTAATGGGCAAATTTAAGAAATTCTGATACAGAAAAAAAACTATTTGCGTGAATAGCTATTAATAGTTAGTAATAAGCAGTGAGAATAAGTAGTTGTAGCAAAATGGACAAGCCTATATCCAATAGCTTTTAGCCATTAGCCTTTTCCAAGAGCTATCAGCTAATGGCTATGTTTTCCTTAAAAAAACACACTATAATATTTTGATCTTCAATTGGATATCGGAAAGTAGGTATTTAACTATTTTTAAATTTGATATTGAATAAAATACGATAATCATAACTATTCTGATTCAAAATAGTTATACATTTGTAACAATTTTATTATGGAATTAATTATGGGAGGTATATTCTAAAATGGCTGAAAAGAAAATAGATACAATCGTTGAAAATATGGCCCGGATCTTACCAATCCTCGCCAGAATATTTATGAAGGGAGTACGCGCAAAGACGAGTTACCCACCCCAAGTGATTTTTGTGATGGGCGCATTGACTCACCATGGAAAGCTAACGATGACAGGTATTGGAAATCATTTGTCTGTGCCGAAGCCGCAAGTGACTACACTGATTGACCGCTTGTTTGCCGAGGAATTGGTAGAGCGGCTCAATGACGACAAGGATCGGCGTATCATTTATATCCAGTTGACCCCAAAAGGGAAAGATCGTTTTCAGGAAATTAAATCCATGATGTTCGAATCCATGAAGACCGCCTTGACAGACTTGGATAATGAAACACTGGAAAAACTTCAGCTAAGCTCGATCACCGTTTGCGAAGCAATGATTGAGCTAAACGCAAAATTTCAAAACTCGTGTTGTCAGTTAAATAATTCAAAAACAAATCAGTAGCGAAAGACCGGCCCTGTTTGACCGATCTTATTAATTTTTTAAGGGTATGAGCAAAGGTAAAAAAGATTGGAAAGTGTATCTGCCATTGGCTGTGGTAACGATTGCGGTAGTGGTTGGCGGAATTTATTGGTACATTGATTATTCGAAATATGTGAAGACTGATGATGCGTATGTGTCTTCAGACAATACATCTGTGAGTTCGAAGATCATGGGGCGAATTTCCCACCTCTATGTGGAAGAAGGAGATTCGGTGAAGGAAGGGCAATTGGTGGCCGAATTGGACAGCCTGGATCTGTTGGCCCAGAAAAAACAGATCGTGGCCGGAAAACTACAGACTGTAGCCAACAAGCTACAAGCTGAGGCCAAATACGCATACGATGCGAAGAATATCCAGGTGCTGAAAATCGGTTTTGAAAAAGCAAAAGAGGATTTTGACCGCACCAAATTGCAGTACAACGGGGATGTGGTTACCAAAGAGCAATTCGATCACAGCAAAAAGGCGCTTGAAACGGCTCAGGCACAATTCGATGCCTCGAAAGCCCAGTTGGGTGTGTCGGAGTCGCAAATCAAAACGGCTGAGGCCGCCATTGTGAATGCAGATGCCCAGATAGGGGTGATCTCCACACAGTTGACCAACGCCAAGTTGTATGCTCCTACAAATGGGGTTGTGGCCAAACGGTGGTTGTTGCCGGGAGATATTGCCCAACCGGGACAATCCATCTACACGGTGAACAACACCCAAAAGTTTTGGGTCATGGTTTATCTCGAAGAGACAAAAATGGAAGGACTACACTTGGGACAGCACGCCATTTTCAAGCTAGACACTTATCCTGAAGTGACTTTTGAGGGAAAGATATTTACCATTGGTTCCTCCACTGCGTCCCAGTTTTCATTGATTCCACCTAATAACGCATCGGGCAACTTCACCAAAGTGACTCAACGTGTGCCGGTGAAAATTTCCATTGACAGCACAACCAAGGGGCAAAAAATATCTTCGTTTAATCTATTGACCGGAATGTCAGCCGTAGTTAAAATTGAAAAGAAATCATGAGGAATCTTTCGCTCCAACACAAGCTACGTCGCAATTTGCGTGGGCGGGATTCGTTGTTTCACCCTAGAAACCCGAGCTACAAATGGTTTGTGCTGGCCAACATCATGTTGGGTACTTTTATGGCTGTGCTCGATTCCACGATTGTGAATGTGGGCTTGCCCAAAATCATGTCGTCGTTCGGGGTAGGATTGGACACTATCCAGTGGGTGGTGACGGCGTACATGCTGTCGATGGCGGTCATGTTGCCCACTTCCGGCTGGCTGGCCGATAAATTTGGATACAAGAAGGTTTATTTTTGGGGGTTGTTTCTGTTTACCGTAGGTTCCTTATTTTGCGGCCTTTCCTCCGACGAAAACTCACTGATTATCTCACGCATCATACAAGGGCTTGGAGCAGGAGCCGTGCAGCCTTTAGGAATGGCAATCATCACCCGCGAATTTCCCCCCAAGCAGCGGGGGGTGGCCCTTGGCTTTTGGGCGATTGCCGCTGCGGCTTCTATCTCCTTCGGCCCTTTGCTGGGAGGATATTTGGTGGACAATTTCAGTTGGGCTCTGATATTTGACGTGAATGTCCCTGTGGGAGTTTTCGCTTTGTTTTCAACAATCATCATCCAACGGGAATTTGTCCATCCCAATGCACGTAAGTTCGACTTCATCGGATTTGTGTCTGTAATTATCTTTTTGCCAGTACTCCTATATGCCCTCACGGAAGGCAATTCGGCGAGTAATTCTGCAGGGTGGAGTGCGCCTTACATTTTGGCATGCCTTGCCATTTCGGCGGTTGCATTTGTGGTGTTTGTCACTCGCGAACTCACCACCGACAGCCCATTGCTGAACCTTAGGCTTTTGGCTGACCGCAATTTCGGGCTTGCCAACTTGTTTATGCTTATCTTTGGCCTTGGAATGTTTGGCAGCACGTTCTTATTACCTCTGTTCCTGCAAAATTCATTAGGTTATACGGCCTTGCAGTCGGGAGCAGTCTTTCTGCCGATAGGAATTATCCAAGGAACAATATCGCCACTTGTTGGCATTTTCTCGGACAAGACAAATCCCAAAATACCGTTGTTCATAGGGATTGGTTTGCTGGCGGCAAGTTTTTTCATCAACTACAACTTGTCTTTCATGTCCGAACACTCCTTCATCATGATGTCCCTCTATTTGCGGGGATTGGGAATGGGGATGATCTTCACCCCGTTGAGTGCCTTGTCTCTGATGACGATTTCACGGGAGCAAATGGCGCAAGCATCCAGCATCACCAACACGGTGCGGCAGATTGGAGGAAGCTTGGGAGTAGCTATCCTGAGTACGTTATTGACTTCAAGAACCAATTTCCACGCACAAATTTATGGGCAATCGGTGGAAGCCACTTCCCAGACATTTCACAACGTGACCCAAAATATGGCTTATTACATACAGCAACATAGCGGAAGCTCGTTGGCAATGGCCATGAAGCAGGGGCAAAGTTTGGTGACGCAGCATATCAATAGCCAAGCTTTTATACAAGGGGTGAATGACGATTTTTTTCTGGCAGGCCTGTTCACATTGCTTGGGTTCATCCCAATACTTTTGGCGCAGTCGAAAAAGAAAAAAGAGGGAAAAGTAAAATAAAGTCTTTACCAAAAAGGGCAATCGTATGAAAAAACAGATAAAAACAACATTTCTATTTTCCTTATTCGCCGTTTTGACCATTAATCTGTATGCTCAAAACAGCGATGCGAAAACCGATTCGCTTGATCTTGGAGATGTCATTTCCAAAGTAATCAGCAGTTATCCTTCGGTGAAAAAAGCCGAAATTGATATAGAATCGTCCAATGCCAAAATCGGCTTGGCAAAATCGGGTTATTACCCATTGCTGGATTTAACGTCGTCTTATTCACACTTGGGACCAATCTCCCAGATCTCATTGCCTGATTTGGGAACATTCAATCTCTATCCGGCTGACAATTACAACGCCTCCTTGAACTTGAACCAGCAATTGTATGATTTTGGTAAAACAAAAAAAAGTGTGGACATGGAATTGCAGGAAAAGGCTTTATCCCAATTGTCGCTCGAACAATTGAAGCAACGCTTATCGCTATCTATTTTGGGTAACTATTACTCCATCGTTTACTTGCAGGAAGCAATACAAATCAAAGAGGAAGAGCTAAAAAACCTGAATGACCACCTGCTATTTGTAGAGAAAAAAGTAGCCACCGGTTCGGCCACGCAATACGAAATCTTGACCACAAAAGTGCGCATCTCGAATATCCAGAATCAGGAAACCGATTTGCAGACAAGCCTCCAGGTGCAGCAAAGCCAGCTGAACTCTTTTTTGGGTCAGTCTGCAGCTACGCCAGTTCGGCTCAAAAAGAGGATTTCTGCTCCCCAATTGGTTGCCCAACAAGATGTGTTGTTGTCGAAAGCAGTGGCGCAGCGAGACGAAATGCGCATCGCCCGCCAACGAAACCTGATAGCCGAATCGCACATGAAGGTGGTGGATGCAGAGAAAAATCCGGTTTTCAATGCTTTTGCTTCGGGCGGCTTCAAGAATGGATATATGCCCGAACAGGGTACGCTGAAAGCCAATTATGTCGTGGGGATTGGATTTAAGTTCCCTATTTTGGATGGGCAAAAAACGAAATACAACCGCATGCAGGTCAAAAATGACCTGCTCGAAGTAGATCAGGACGCAGAGTTGGTGCGCCGCAACATCTCCAACGAGGTGGTGGAATGCCGTGCCAATGTGGATGCAGCCTTGAAAAAAATCTCGCAGTCCGAATTGCAGTTGAAACAAGCAGAACAGGCGTATGCGCTGGCTCAAACAAGCTTCAAGGCGGGAACAATCACCAACCTGGATTTGTTGGACAGCTCCACATCCCTAGCCGAAAGCCATCTGTCGGTGACCAAGTCGCATATCGACTACACGGTGAACTTGCTCAAGCTGAAAATTGCAATCGGCGAAAGAATATATTGAACACGGTGAATTGAACTTTTTTTATGCAATGAAAACAGGCTGGATGGTGTACATTCAGCCTGTTTGGGTTATGTGGAGTAGGGAATCAGCTTGAAAGATTCGAGCTTAACCTATTCACAAAAGGTGCATACCTACGGCAAGCGATGCTTCCCATATGCTATTTTCTACAGGGCGATTATCCCCGAACGGGATTTCTTTGACAAACTGTGATACCTTTTTAATCTACTGTACAATCTTTTTGACGTACTGTGATGAAATTTCATCAACTGTTGCATGGATGTCTCAAACTTATCCGTAAAGGCCTTGTGCCGATTTAGCCGAGCGAAGAAATAGAAAAAACTCCCGCTTGGTTTCTATCTAGCCAAGCGGGAGCTTCGTGTTATTAGCAGGTCTGATAACTTCGAGCCATCCGACCAATAGTATATTTTTATTTCTGAGCCTTCAACGCCTCAATGCTCTCACGCAAAGTGGCAATCTTGCTTTCGGCATCGGCTTGCTTCTTGCGTTCGTTTTCCACAATTTCGGGTTTTGCATTCTGCACAAAACGTTCGTTGCTCAATTTTTTCACCACCGAATTCAAGAACCCTTCTTGGTAAACAAGTTCCGCCTCCATTTTTTGCAATTCGGCTTCCACATCCAGTTTCTCGTTCAAGGGAATCGCAAACTCGATAGTTCCCACACGGAAGCTAACGTCTCCTGGCTGTTTTTCGGTTGCTTTTTCAATGGCGGACAAGTTACACATCTTGGCGATGGCAGCGTCAAGAGCATCGTCATGCACACCTAACACGTGCATTTGTAATTCGTCCTTGTTAGGGATATTCTTCTGCATGCGAACGGTACGCACACCTGCTATGATTTCTTTCACCACTTCAAAGTCGGCCAACAATTTGCCATCATATGCTTTCACTTGTGGCTGCAAAGTCACCATAATACTTTCGCCTTCGCCACGCTCTTTGAGTGCCTGCCACAACTCTTCCGTGATAAAAGGCATGAATGGATGCAGTAGGCGAAGCAAAGCGTCGAAGAAGCCTAAAGTGGCCTCGTACGTAGCCCTGTCTATAGGCTGTTGGTAAGCAGGTTTCACCAGCTCCAAGTACCAGGAAGAAAATTCATCCCAGAACAGCTTGTAAACCATCATCAAGGCTTCCGAAAGACGATATTTGGAGAACAAGTCTTCCATCTCCGCCACGGTTTTTGCCAAGATACTATCAAACCAGTTGATGGCGATCTTTGCCGTTTCGGGCTGTTCAATGTCGGCCACCTCCCATCCCTTCACGAGGCGGAAAGCGTTCCATATCTTGTTGTTGAAGTTCCGTCCTTGTTCGCAAAGCGCATCGTCAAACGGAATGTCGTTTCCGGCAGGAGCGGTCAGCAACAAGCCCATGCGCACACCGTCAGCACCGTATTTCTCCATCAATTCGATGGGGTCGGGCGAGTTGCCCAATTGCTTGGACATTTTACGACCCAGCTTGTCACGCACAATCCCGGTGAAATATACATTCTTGAAACAAGCTTCTCCACGGTATTCGTAACCCGACACAATCATGCGGGCCACCCAGAAAAAGATAATGTCCGGCCCAGTGACCAAGTCGTTGGTCGGATAATAATATTGTATGTCTTTGTTTTCCGGATGATTGATGCCGTCGAATACGGAAATCGGCCACAACCAACTGGAGAACCAAGTATCGAGGCAATCTTCGTCCTGGCGCAAATCTTCGGCTTTCAGACTTGGATTTAATTTTTGGGCTTCCTCCAAGGCCTTTTCAGCACTTTCAGCCACCACCAATTTTCCATCGGGCAGGTAATAAGCGGGTATTTGATGCCCCCACCACAATTGACGGGAAATGTTCCAGTCGCGGATGTTTTCCATCCAGTGGCGGTAGGTGTTTTTGAATTTTTCGGGTACAAACTGGATGGTGTCGTTCATCACGGCATCCAAAGCAGGTCTGGACAAATCCTCCATCTTCAGAAACCATTGGGTGGAAAGTTTCGGCTCGATAGGCACATCGGTGCGTTCGGAGAAGCCCACCTTGTTGGCGTAAGCTTCCACTTTATCGAGCAGTCCGGCATCTGCCAAATCCTTCTCTATCTGTTTGCGCACCTCGAAACGGTCTATGCCGGCATACTGCGCACCATTGTCGTTGAGCGTGCCGTTGTCGTTGAAAATATCGATGGAAGGCAAATTGTATTTTTGTCCCAGGGCATAGTCGTTCACATCGTGAGCCGGGGTCACTTTCAAGCATCCGGTACCAAACTCGATGTCCACGTAGTCGTCTTCAATAACCGGAATCACCCGGTTAATCAGCGGAACGATTACTCTCTTCCCTTTCAAATGTTGATTCTTCGGGTCGTTTGGATTGATGCACATGGCCGTGTCACCCATGATTGTTTCGGGGCGGGTGGTAGCCACAATGGCATAACCGTCCTCTCCCTCAATTTTATAGCGTAGGTAATAAAGTTTCCCTTGATGTTCCTTGTGAACCACTTCCTCATCGGAAAGTGCGGTGAGAGCCTGCGGATCCCAGTTCACCATGCGCACTCCACGGTAAATAAGGCCTTTGTTGTAAAGGTCAACAAACACTTTGATAACGCTTTCGGAACGTTTTTCATCCATCGTGAAACAAGTCCTGTCCCAATCGCAGGAAGCGCCCAGCTTTTTCAATTGCTCGAGGATAATTCCGCCGTGTTTGTGTGTCCATTCCCAAGCATGTTCTAAGAACTCAGTGCGGGTCAAATCGTTCTTTTTGATTCCATTCTTGGCCAGCTTGTTCACCACCTTGGCTTCGGTGGCAATGGAAGCGTGGTCGGTTCCCGGCACCCAGCAAGCATTTTTCCCTTGCATCCGTGCGCGACGTACCAGAATGTCCTGGATGGTATTGTTGAGCATGTGTCCCATGTGTAGGATTCCCGTCACGTTAGGCGGTGGAATCACGATTGTGTAGGGTTCTCTCTCATCTGGTTCGGAGTGAAACAAGTTGTGTTTCATCCAATAGGCATACCATTTGTCTTCTACTTCTGAAGGATTGTATTTGCTTGCAATTTCCATATTTCATTGATTTGACGTGCAAAAGTATAAAAAAAGTGGGAAAAACGGAGCCGTCCAGTGTCTGAATATGCCAATTTAATGTATAGGAGAACCAAGAAAAAAAGGATGTGTTCACCTTTTAGTTATGTCAAATTTTGCTTGCTGCATTTGTCAAAAAACGATTAATGAAAAAAATGCCAGTGCTTTTTTAACAATCAAATACCCATTATTGGGGATAAATGTTCCTAAAAATAGTCATTATTCGTGATTGCAGGGAGTAGGATTGTTCAATAATTTTGCACTGTAGGTTATGCGGATCCTGAATACAGAATAGTTCTCGGCGAATGCGTCCAGTTTAGCATATTTTTATATTTCCCCTTAGCAAAATGCCCTGATCTTCTACATTTGCATGCTGCACCCCAAACTATTTATTTGCTTATTTTTTAATTAAATAATAATATTCTAAACAGTTATGAGAATTAGTACAAGGACTCCAGTCAGGTTAAGCCTGACAATCCTATTTTGCCTGCTTGCTTCATTGAGTTTCGCTCAAACGGCAACTTTAGTAGGCAAGGTTGTGTCTTCTTCCAATGATTTACCCATTGAGTCGGCAACCATTTCCATTAAAGGCAAGAATACAGTTACAAGCACCGATCAAGAAGGTAGATTTTTGATTTCAACACAAGCCGGAAGCACGACCTTGGTTTTCACTTTTCTAAATGCCCAGCCTATCGAAAAAAAGGTAAATCCTGAAGCCGGCAAAAAAACCGACATGGGAACAATAAAGCTTGATGTGAAAGAGAACGAATTGAAAGAAGTGGTCGTGGATGGAATGATCCGCAAATTTGCGGAAAAGAAATCGGATTATGTGGCTCGCATGCCTTTGAAGAATATCGAAAATTCACAAGTTTACACCGTGGTCCCTAAAGAACTCTTGCAAGAACAAGTGGCTGTGGATTTCCGCAATGTGCTGACTTCCGCCCCGGGGGTTTCTGCAGCCTCTTTAGGCGTTGGGTCTGGTGGAACTGGCTATTCGATGCGCTTGCGCGGATTTGCAGGAGCAGATGGTGCTGGTTCTATCCGTAATGGGATGGCAACCAACTTTGTTTCGCTTTCAGATCCGGCCAACTTGGAAAGCGTTGAGGTCATAAAAGGACCCTCAGCTACATTGTTTGGAACGACACTGATTTCTTACGGTGGACTTATCAACCGCGTCACAAAAAAAGCATACAACGGCAAAGGTGGTGAAATAGGACTCTCTACCGGAGCTTGGGGGCTGGGACGATTCACCTTCGATTACAACACTCCCCTAGACAACACAGGCAAGGCTCTCTTCCGCATCAACACGGCCTTGCACAAAGAAAACACTTGGCAAGACTATGGCATCAACAAAACATTCATGGTGGCGCCAACTTTCACTTATCAAGCATCAGACCGCCTAAAATTGACTGTAGATGCAGAATATTTCAATTCGAATAGAAATACCACTTACGTAAATTTAACCGCTTCGGGGTTAACTAACATAAATCAGTTGGCATGGAACTGGGATAAGTCATTTGCATCAAACGATGTGACAAGCAAAGCGGAGGTGCTGAATATATTCGGCGAAGCAAAATATACACTATCAGACAAATGGATATCACAAACCCTTGTTTCTTACGCGCGAACCGATAACAATGCCAACTATTTGTTCTTGGATGTTTCAAGTGCAGACAGCCTTACTCGCAGATACATGCACATTCCAAGTATCTTTACAACTCAGCAATTGCAACAAAATTTCAATGGAGATTTAAAGATTGGCTCCATCCGCAACAGGATGCTTGTCGGATTTGATTATACCAAGCTAACAACTGTAGATACCCGCATTACCCTTAGCAGCTATGATGGCAAGAAGTTGGCGATTCAAGGAACAGCAGTGCCCGTGTATGAAGATGTTTATAATACCAAACTGGCGAGTGCCTCCACCAGGGCTAGCAGGCGCTTTACCAGAACATACAGCGCATACATTTCTGATGTTGTGGATATAACAGACCGGCTGAATGTAATGGCCAGTGTTCGCTTCGATCGATTTGACGATGTCCAGAACAGCTACATTCAATCTTCTTGGTCTCCAAAATTTGGTGCCGTTTATCAGGTTCTCAAAGATAGAGCATCTGTATTTGCCAATTACATGGACGGATTCCAAAACAAAGGGCCCGCTGCAGCGGATACGGCAGGAACAATAAAGGCATTTAAACCCGAACATGCTAAACAACTCGAAGCCGGTATCAAGCTGGAGTTTTTCGGACGGAAACTAAGCAGCACAATCAGCTACTACCACATAAAGGTCAACGATCGCATCCGTTCAGTGACAGCACCCACAGGATCTGCAGTTTCCACCTACAGCGTTCAGGATGCCACGCAAAAAAGCGAAGGATTCGAAATAGACTTGATTGCCAATCCCATCGATGGCTTGCATATTATTTTGGGATACGGATACAACGACAATAAATTTATCAAAGGAGCATACGACGGAAAAAGAGACTTGGGAACTCCAAGGCAGATTGCCAACTTTTGGATAAGTCACAGACTTGCTTCAGGGCCATTGAGCGGATTTGGAGTTGGATTTGGAGGAAACTTTGCCAGCAGCAGCTACCTCAATTCGACCTACTATTACACCATGCCGGGTTATGGAAAACTCGACGCAACCGTTTTCTACGAAAAATCGAATGTCCGTTTTGCGGCAAAGATCAATAATTTGACCGACAAGCGTTACTGGCTGGGAGATTATTATGGAGAAGTGCAAGCTCCGCGGCAATTTCTGGCAAATGTAACCTTCAAGTTCTAAAGTTAAGCAAAACAAGAAATTTTCTCACAATGTGCCGCATACAGCTTTTCCTCCAAAACTGTGTCGGCACATTTCTCATGACAAAATGTCAAAGCGAATGAAAAGTTTCCTCTCTCTAATCCTACTTTCTTTCTCGATGTTGGTGTCTGCACAAGAATCTATTTCGATTGGCAATAAATATTCGATATATTCCGAAGTGTTGGGTGAAAACCGTCCGTATTGGGTGTGCCTGCCGGCTATGTACAACAATCCGGATTACGGAAAAGCATCCTATCCTGTTATTTACCTGCTCGACGGAGACACCAATTTTACAACGATGGTTGCCATTCATAATCGTTTTACCAAGGGAATGTACTGCAATATGCCCGAATGCATCATCGTGGGAATACCTAACACCGACCGGACACGCGACATGACGCCATCGAAATCAGAACTGATCCGCGATGGAAAACCCCTATTCAGCAACAGTGGCGGAGCAGAAAACTTCACTAATTTTCTTACCAAGGAATTACGCAACCGCATTGATTCTACCTTTCGGACTTCGGGCTACAACCTTTTGGTCGGGCACTCTTTCGGCGCCCTTTTTGCCATCAACACCTTGCTTCACCACTCCGAGGCTTTTCATGCTTACGTGGCTTTAGATCCCAGCCTTTGGTGGGACAATCGAAAGGTTTACTCGGAGGCAGAAAAGATCTGGAAAACAAAACAATTTCAAAAGCGAAATTTATTTGTCGCCATGGCAAAAAACGAAGACCGACCAGATGATACGCAGAAACACTCGGCCACCATCCATCAATTTTGCACGGAAGTGTTGCCATCCTCTCCTCGAAATGGGTTAACGACGGCTTGGAAATACTACGAAGCTGAAGACCATGGAACAGTGATCTTACCCGGAGTTTATGATGCCATGCGTACTGTCTTCGAAGGCATCGAACTGCCTGTAAAACAAATCCCCAAGAATCCAGGCCTGATTAAAGAACACTACAGGAAGCTTTCCGAGAGACTTGGATTTCACTTCATTCCAAGTGAAACAATGGTGGACAACATCGGAAAATATGCACTCTCCATCGAAGACAAAAAAGGAGCCAAAGCTATTTTTGAATACAACCTGAAGAATTATCCCGACAGCAAAAATGCCCTCAAAAGCCTTTCATTAACTGAGGGCTATTAGTTGTTGGCTCGTAACCGCCCTAAAATTCAATTTAAACATCCAGAGAAATGATTAACAAGAAAAAACTGATTCACTGGCTGCATCTTTGGCCGGGCTTAATTTCCTCCATAATTGTCCTTGTTGTCTGCGTTACGGGAACTATCCTTGTTTATTCCGATGAGATCATGGAACTTTCGGCTGGCAAAGCCCGCTATGTAGAAAAAGTTTTACCAAGCAAACTTCCTTCGGAAGAACTTGTGAAAATCGCTGTTGGCTCTGTGAAAGGAGCTAGGCAAGCCAGTTACATGGTCGCTTTCCGCGACCCCTCCCGCAGTGTTCGTTTCAACGTATTCAGCAGGGAAGCCGGCTTGTTTTTGGTGTATCTGGACCAATATTCCGGCAAGGTTCTGAAAGTGGATAAAACCATTTTCTTTTTCTATACCACGGCGCATATCCACGATTCGCTTTTCTTGGGAAAAACGGGGCAGTGGATTGTGGACATTGCCACCATCATTTTCCTAATCGAGATAATCACCGGAATCGTACTTTGGTGGCCTAAAAAATGGAAGAAGTCGGCTATCACCATCAAGTGGAATGCCCCGTGGAAAAGGCTCTCTTTCGATATGCACCGCATATTCGGGATATATGCCTCCGTGATCTTGCTGATACTCATTTCCACGGGATTGATAATCGCTTTCGAACCATTAAAGGATGCTACAATCAAATTTCTGGATGGCGAGGATGCCCACCACTGGGAGCATTCTGTGAGTAAGGATTATAATCCGTCCACTGCACGAATCGCGATCAACACAGCTTTAAGCGAAACCTTCGAGAAGTTTCCCGATAAGAAAGAGATAAAAATTGCCCTTTGGGAATACGAATCTTCCCCGTTTTTCTTGCTGGCGGCCACCAACCGTTCTGCCTTGAAAAGTGCCGAGAGCCCCGAGCTTATTTATATCGACAGGCGATCGGGCAAAATCAACGACAGCGTGCCACAATCCGTAATAAGGGGCGAAAAGATAGATAATATGGTATGGATGCTCCACATGGGAAACTGGATGGGGCCGATAGGTAAGTTCCTCACTTTTCTCGGCGGGCTGATCGCTTGCCTGCTCCCCATCACCGGATTCTACATCTGGTGGAACAAAAGGACACGACGGAAGTGACCAATTTCAGGTCAACTTTTATGTTTTTCTGATGCGAAAGGACTATTTTTGCATCAAACGACAGAAAACCATAATCAACCAACGAATATGATCCAAATTAACAACGGAATACTCGAAGCTTCTTTTCTTGCAAAAGGTGCTGAACTCAAATCGCTCATCACCCTCCAATCTGAAAAAGAGTGGATATGGGAAGCAAATCCTGTCTTCTGGGGAAAGACCAGCCCCATACTTTTTCCCATTGTTGGAGGGCTGAAAAACGACACCTATCGCTTCAAAGGCGAAAGTTTCCAACTTCCCCGTCATGGCTTTGCCCGGGATATGGAATTTGAAGTTCGCAAGCACGAAAACAACTTGGTCGTTTTCGGATTGGCAAGCTCCGAAAAGACACTGCGATTGTTCCCTTTCGATTTTGACTTGGAGGTCGAATACAGCTTGGAAGACAATGCCCTTTTGGTGCAATATCGGGTAAGAAATGTTTCGGAAGAAAACCAGCTTTGGTTTTCCTTGGGAGCGCATCCTGCTTTTACCATCGAGGTGAATGAACAGAAGTCATTCAGCGATTACATGCTCAATTTTGAAGAAGATGAGGCTTTGCACCCTCACCCGCTGCACAACAATTTGCTGCAACGAAAAAGAGAAAACATCACCTTGCAAAATGGCGGATTGCCTCTTTCTTATCCCCTTTTCGAGAACGATGCGCTCGTGCTAACCGACTTGGAAAGCCAACGCATTATCCTAAGCAACTCTAAAGACAATGAAAAATTGATTTTCAGCTTCTCCAACTTTCCTTATTTCGGAATTTGGTCCGCAAAGAATGCGAACTTCGTGTGCTTGGAACCTTGGGCTGGAATCGCCGATTTTGAAGACCACAATGGGGAATTGACCGAAAAATTCGGAATTAATACCTTGCAGCCAAAGGCGGAATGGGTAGCGGAATGGAAAGTGGAAGTGTTGGAGTGAAATCACCACGCACGACCACTCCAAAGCGCTCTGCCGGGTAAGAATCTATCATTACCCTGGATTTGAGATTCCATGTTTTATCAATTGCCTGAAAGTTGTCCCCACTTGCAGCTTATTGAGGAACACCATTATGCAAGGCAGCACCCCGCCCAACCGCTTTCGGGCAGCCTTTTAGTTAAAATTCGATCCCGAAATAAAGTTAAATAAACATAACGGAAACCTCCCGGATCCCTTCCCTCCATTTTTCAATAACGCAAATAAAATATATATTATCGATCTGCCGGGACTTCCCCCGGAAGCCAATCCATTGTTTTAAAATAAGTGAAACAGCGGGCGGTACACAACCTACATGTGCGGGAATAACCTATCTTTAGAAAAAATAGGTGTTCATAACCAAATTTTACATCCGCATCTTGGACAAGATCGTACCTCCATATTATCCCTGTTCAAACACCCGGTTTCCGGGTAGTTTTTCCGGCATGCTTTTCTTAGGCAGGCTGTTGATTTTTAGCGGATTTAGCTTGCGTATGTTGATTATTTTGTTAACACACACACACACACACACACACACACACACACACAAGGCCCCGCCTAAAATATAACACTTTTTTTTCGAAACGGCAACCGCCGCAAGCTTTTCCAAAAGCCTGCGGCTTTCGTCCGTGTGCCCGGCACGTCTCCTGCCTTTGCAGGTGCATCCTCCTCCTTACACAATTGAACACATTCATTAATTTAAAAAAACAAATGAAAGCATGGAACAAAGAAAAACTTTTAACAAACAAACGGAAGTTCGCCCTTCGCCTGAAGGGTACGGACTCATTGATGCGGAAAACCGGAAACCGGCCTATCTTGCCCCGCAAGTAAGCGTGTATTATGTCGAGTTGGAGGCAGGCTGCATGGCCGTCGCATCCATCACCACAACCTCCACCACGCCCCAGGTGACAGACTGGGATGAGTCCACAACCAGCACGGACGACATCTCCCTGCGGTGAACCCTTGCGGGGGCATCGCCCCTTTCCCTGACTCTAACCCTAACTTTTGATTATTTGACAAAATGACACACAAGAAAATGGAAACAACAGTTACCCAGGCTTCAAAAGCCGCCACCCTGGCCTGCCTTGCCCTGATATCGGCGGCCTACCTGTCCTTGCCCGGCTGTTCCACGGGAGAAAACGCCCTCGGCACTTCCACCGGTGAAGGCGAAGGGCAGATCCAGTTCACACTCGGGGGAATCTCCGAAGGCTCTGAAGAAAACATCACCAAGGCCGGACTGGCCGAACAAACAGTGTATGTGCCCCTGGACAGCGGCATGGCAATCGCCTGCACGCTGGCACCCGAACCCGCATCCAGCACCCGCACCACCTCCGACATGACCCTGGGGAACACATACAGGCTCATCGCCTACGACGCCGCGGGCGACATCGCAGGTTATGCCGACGGGGTGGCAGGCACAACGGCGCCACAGATCGCCCTCCCCGCCGGGACCTACTCCGTGGCGGCCTATTCCTTCAACAGCACTACCCTGCCCACGGCCGGCACATCGGTATCCGTACCGGCCGGCACAGACCTGCTCTATTTCAAGACGACCAACGTGGTGGTCAACGAGGGGGCAAGCACCGCGGTGACGGTGACCTTCGACCACAAGTTCAACGCCGTGAAGGTGGTGGCCGACGCACAGGCCCTGGTGCTGACCGCAGACGACGCAAGCATCAACGGCATCGGGAAGACGGTGACCGCGGCTTCGGCCACCCTCGGCAACAGCTATCCCGCCACCATGGCCGTCTCCGACGGGACGCTGACGGCAGGGACGGCCACCACCACGGACATCTCCTGGGCAAGCCCAAGCACGAAGAACCCGACAAGCAACGAGGCATACATCTACACCAACAGCGGGAGTTCACTCACCCTGACCTTCACCTCCATCACCTTTGGCGGGGGGAGCGCCTCCCTGACCTCCACCGCCAAGAGCGTCACCTTCACACAGGCCATGGCGACCAACACGAGCTACACGGTGACCACCAAGTTCCGCAAGCTGTGCGGGGCGTATGTCTCCACCGCAGGCGCATCGGGTTCGTGGAAGGAGTTTTTGTGCTGGAACCTGACGGGATACCAGACAGTCCCTTCAACGGTTGATCCATTCACCCCCAGCTATCTGATCAACGGAGCATACTGGCAGTGGGGGAATAAGAATTATTCAGTGGGGCCACCAACTAGCGCAGCAGGGGCATCAGCCTCCTACACATGGAGCAGCACCAACTACAACACCAGCAGCACCGCTTGGAACAGCGGCACGGAGGCTGCACCGGTGAAAAACAGCACGTACGACCCTTGTCCTACCAACTATCGCGTGCCAACGAATACCGAATGGACGGGTGTTGTCAATAATAATACAGGAGCAAGTGTTGGTACATGGTCGTCTTCATCTAATGTCTCTAACTTCAGTGCGGCACGAGCAATTGGTCCATCTACCACAGTCGCTACCCTGCTACTACTTGGTGCAGGCGATCGGCTTAACTCAACAGGCGCATCTAATGGTAGAGGTGTTTTCGGACGTTGCTGGAGTAGTAGGATTATTAGTGGTGGATCCTACCACTTGCGCATAGGTAGTGGAGGAATTGCTACTGATGCCAGCCTTGATTTTCGCTCCTACGGATTTAGTGTGCGTTGCATTGCGGAATAAGACCCCCTGATGAGCGTAGCGTTGCTGGCTAAGCGTTCGGCATCCACGCTACGTCGGAGTTAGAATCAAGGCTCTTGCCTTGAGGTCTATTTCAGAATCGTATTACAATTTATAAATCGAAGTTTACTCTCTAAAATCTCACTGCCCCTCGTTTGCAACGAGGGGTTCTTGGTCAGTCGTTTCTAACGAACGAAATAAATGAATTGCCTGATAGGTAGTTCTGTGGCTATTGT
>Ga0316613_10000062_pt1 | contig 159667 bp, 144 predicted proteins | sample OWC_soil_day10_C_2_FD_207647 | JGI IMG/M metagenome (GOLD analysis project Ga0316613, IMG submission 207647) | Wetland soil microbial communities from Old Woman Creek delta, Ohio, United States - OWC_soil_day10_CT_b | ecosystem: Environmental > Terrestrial > Soil > Wetlands | place: USA: Ohio... | reverse complement strand
TTTCTTACAACGTCAACTCTTTTCAGAATCTTCTTCAGAACCAATCTCCCGGCCCTAAAAAACGCACAACCCCTTGTTTCTAAAACCTTTTCCGCCCTAACCCAGCAGCGAAGGGGCGAATTATACACAGGTTTTCGGTGGCATCGGCGTTTAAGTGGATATATTTCCGAAACAAGACGTTGTCATCACCGCGAAATGGTTCAGTCAAACGCAGCCAGCAGCGCCACGGGAAAGCCGCTCAGCAGTTGCCCAACGGGCAGCATGCCAGAGGGGGAATGGCGCTCGCCGCTCAGCACATTGAACCACGTTACGGGCGCCCACTCCGGCGGCAATTCGAGCGCCGTGTCGCCCCACACCTCGAGCCCCACTGGCAGCAAGCCCGTAGTGCCAAGCAGACGGGCGGATAGACGTGGGACGACGGTGATCACGATGCGCTTCCCGGCGTGTCGTGCAAAGGCAAAGACGTGGGCGGCTTGTGTTCCGCATGCTGTGAGCGGCAGGTAATCCCCTGCGCGAAACACTTCCGGCCAGCGCTGGCGCAGCGCCAGCCCTTGCCACACCAGATAGAGCTTGATGCGGCCGTCTGCCAGGTCGGCAACCAGCGGCTGCAGGTTCTGCCGCCATTTGGTTGGCGGCGCATCGACCAGCACCTTGACCTGCGCCAGGAGTTCGCGACGCAGCGCAAAATCGACGGGCCGCCGATTGTCAGGATCGACCAGATTGAACTGCCACAACTCGCACCCCTGATAGATGTCGGGCACGCCGGGGGCGGTCAGCTTGATCAGCGTCTGCGCCAGGCTGTTGAGGAGACCGAAATGCGCGACCGGCTCGACCGCGGCAATGAAATCAGCCAGGAACAGATTGTTCTCGCCAGCGCTCAACAGACCGTGGATGAAGCCACTCAGCGCCGCTTCGTAGTCGGCATTGACGTTGGCCCAGCTGGTGTACTGCTTCGCTTCGCGCAGCGCCTTGATCATATAGGCTTCGATTCGAGCAGCGAACTGCGCCCGCGCCGCCGCGTCGGGAGGATCGAGTGGCCAGGCACCGACCAGCGTCTGGTAGAGCAGGTATTCGTCGTTGGAGGACGGCGCCTTGACGCCGTCAACCAGCACTTTGCGTCCGCGGTTGAGGCGGCTCCAGCGCTTTAACATCAGCTTCCAGCGCGCCGGAATCTCTGAGAGCACGTTGAGGCGGGCGCGAACATCCTCGGAGCGCTTGCTGTCGTGGGTCGACGAGGCCAGCAGGTTGTGCGGCCTGCGCGCCGCGCGGGTGCGCGCGGCGGCGTGGTAGGCGGCGACAGAAATGCCGAAGTGGCGCGGATCGCCACCGACGTCGTTGAGCGAAGTCAGGCGGTGGTAACGGTAAAAAGCGGTGTCCTCGACGCCCTTGGCCATCACCGGCGACGAAAACTGCTGGAACTTCATGGCGAAGGACTCGACCATCAGCCGGTAGGATTCCAAGCGCCCCGCGGCGATATCGGTGGTCAGCACGCTGGCGACGAAATCATGGATTCCGGGGTCGGCCGTCGGGTTGCGTTTCTTTGCCACGGCGCGCGCCCAGGTGATGTGGCGGCGGTCATCGGCGGAAAGCTGGCCACCGGCGACGTAACTGCGATAGACCGGAAAACAGGCGACCATTTCGACCAGCGCGTCGCGCAGGCCGTTGAGCGTGAAGTCGCAGGTATGGCGGCTCGCCGCGGCGATGCGCGCCAGACGAGCGGCGAGGACATTGAGTTCGCCGGCCAGCGTCGAATGCATGATCAGTTTCTTGGCGTCGTAGGCCAGCGTGTCGAAATCGGTACGCTCCCCGGTGAAACCTTGATAGATGCGCGTCATCAGCCGTTCGGCCGAACTATCGACGAACAGGCCGTTGGTCTGGTTGGCAAAGCGATAGCCCGTCGCGCCATGAACCGGCCAGTCGTCGGGCAAGCGCTCATGATCGGCGAGAATCTTCTCGACCACGATATAGAGCGGCAACTCGTCGCCCAGAGACCAGGTGCCGCCGGCAACGGCCTGCTGCAGGCGGACCAGGTACTCTCCGGGATTGTAGAGCCCGTCGGGATGGTCGATGCGCAAGCCATCGAGCGGATTTTTCGCCAACAGGTCGAGAACGAAGCGATGGGTCGCTTCGAATACCGCCAGATCTTCCATGCGCAGCGCGGCGAGGTCATTGATGTCAAAAAAACGGCGGTAGTTGATCTCGTCGGAAGCCACGCGCCAGTAAGCGAGCCGATAGCTCTGCCGCTTGATCAAGCCGTGCAGCAGGTCGAAACTGCCTGAATCGCCAGGGACGCCGTTGAATTCGAGCAGATTGTCGGCGATCTGCCGGGCTATTTCCGGGCAGGCTTGGCACAACGTGGCGAGGTGGCGCTTATGGACTTCCTTGTCGCGCCGCCGCTCGGCCGTCGCCGACGGCGTCGTTTCGGTGTGCGCCGGCAGGTGGCTGAACGCGGTGAGCAGGGTGAGCAGTTCCAGGTAATGCGGATGATCCTCGCCCAGCGTCGATGCCAACTGTTCGCTGTGGCGACCGACGATGGTCGGATAAGTCGCCGGGTCGACCGGGAGCCGATGCTGGTCGTAGTAGAGGCTGAAACCGCCGGTGGAAAAATCGAAGTCCAGGCGCAATTTCCCGCCTTCGAGCGCGGCGCCGTAATGCTCGCCGAGCAGCGGCAGCAGGACCTTGCCGCAAAGCTCCGGATTTAGGGGTTCCCAGTCGATGTCGAAAAAGCCGCTCCAGGCCGACGAAGGACCATTTTCGAGAACGTCGAGCCACCACGCATTGTCGGCGCACATGATTCCCATATGGTTGGGAACGACGTCGATAATTTGCCCCATATCGCGCGCCTTGAGCGCGACGACGAAGTCGTCGTAGCTTTGCGTCGTGCCGATTTCCGGATTGAGCACACGGTGATCGACGATGTCATAGCCGTGGCTGCTGCCGGGACGCGCGCGCAAGTACGGCGAAGCATAGCAGTGGCTGATCCCCAGTTCGGCCAGGTAAGGAACTATCGCGCTCGCTTGAGCAAAGGTGAAGTCGCGGCTGAACTGAAGACGGTAGGTAGCGCGCGGAACGACCGCGACGCGGCGCGCAGGCGCGGCGCGCGCCAAATCAGCCGGTCGGTCGTCGATCGAATGGCTCATCGTCGCGCTCCGCTCTCCAGGGACCAGGCGACCGACCAGGGCGGCAGTCGTCCGCAGGCTAGCGCGTCGTCGTCGAGATTGCCGGTGGCGAAAATCCGGACTCCTGTCAGCGGCGGAAAGTCGGCCGTGCTGTTCCCCAGGTTGGCGGCCAGTCTCAGGCGGCTGCCGTCGCCCAGACGCCAGCTCACGCCCAGCGCCGTTGCCGAATACACCGTCGATTGCGGCGCGCCATTGCCCATGCCGGCGAGCCGCGGGATGATCCAGCGTCGGCGTAACGACAGCAAGTGGCGATAAAGGTCGAGCACGATGCGGTGGCGATCTTGGCCGAGCGCGCTCCAGTCGAGCACGCAGGCGCCAAAGGTGGTAGCCGCGTTCGGGTCGGGGATCAGCGCCAGCGCAGCGGGGTCGGTGAAACGCGCAAAATGGGCAAACTCATGCCGGCGCCCTTCACGCACGGCGTCTGCGAGTTCGGCAGAAAAATCGCAGAAGAACAGGAAGGGCTGGCTGGCGGCGAATTCCTCGCCCATGAACAGCAAGGGGATTGGCGGCGCCAACAACAACACGGAGGTCAGTGCTTCGAGCGCCGCCGGAGGAATGAGGTGACACAGGCGTTCGCCAAAAGCCCGGTTGCCGACTTGGTCGTGATTCTGCAAGAAATTGACGAACGCCGCCGGCGGCAGATGGCCGCTCGGTTCGCCACGCATCTGGCCGTTACGCAACAGCGAAGGCTCGCCCTGAAAGGCAAAGCCCTGGCTCAGGCAGCGGCTCAGCATGCGCAGCGGGTCGCTTGCGTAGTCAGCGTAATGGCCGTCGACTTCGCCGCTGGCGAGCACGTGCAGGGTGTGGTGAGCATCGTCGTTCCACTGCGCGCTCGCTTGTCGGGCCTGCCCGGCCGCGTCGCGACTCAGGTAGTGCGACTCGTTGCGATCGTTCTCGAGTACCAGATGGACGTGCCGCTCGCGCCCCGGTCCGTCCCGGAGCGCAGCGGCAAGTTCTTCGACGATGTCCGGAGAACTGTCGTCACTGATGGCGTGGACGGCGTCGAGGCGCAAGCCGTCGAGATGAAACTCGTCGAGCCAGTAGAGCGCGTTATGAATGAAGAAGTCGCGTACCGTGCGGCTGTTCGGCCCGTCGAAATTGATCGACGCGCCCCATGGCGTGACGTGGCGCGGGTTGAAAAAGTCGGGCGCATAGGCGTGCAGATAGTTGCCCTGCGGGCCGAAATGGTTATAGACGACGTCGAGCAAGACCATCAGCCCGCGTTGATGAGCGGCGTCAACCAGCCGCTTGAAGTCGTCGGGCCGGCCGTAAGTGGAATCGGGAGCGAACGGCAGTACGCCGTCGTAACCCCAGTTACGGCGCCCGGAAAAGTCGGCGACCGGCATGATTTCGATGGCGCTGACGCCGAGCTCGGCGAGGTACTCGAGCCGCTCCGCCAGGCCGGAGAAAGTTCCGGCCGCGGAAAAGCTGCCGACATGCACCTCGTAGATCACCGCCTCTTCCCACGGACGGCCGCACCAGAGTTCATCCGACCAGTCGAAGCTGGCCGGATCGATGACCTCGGAGCAAGCATCGACGTCATCCGGATTGAAGCGCGACGCCGGATCGGGAACCAGCAGCCCATCGGGCAGCCGGAATTGATAGCGGCTACCCGCCCCAGCGCGCGGATGCCTCAACTCGAACCAGCCGGCCCCGGTCGCCGTCATCGCCTGTTCGTCTTCGGCGTCAAGCCGCAAGGCAAGCGACTCGACAGCGGGAGCCCAGAGGCGGAAGCGTACGCCGCCCCGGTCGATGACTTCGGCGCCAAAAGGCATGCGGTGAGCGCGTTTCATTTTGCCTTGCGATGGATCAGCAAGGCCAGCGAGCGTGCTTCCAGCGGGTAGATCTCGCCGCCCTTGAATTTGCGCTCGGCCCACGGTTCGTCCGTCGACTGCGTGTCGAGCAGTGCCTGCCAGACGCCTGTCTTGCCGATATCGGGAAGTTGGAACGGAGCGCGCTCGTGATGGCTGTTGAAGAGCAGCAGAAAATTGTCGTCCTTGATCGGGCGACCGCGTCCGTCGCGCTCTTCCATGGCGTCGCCGGAAAGATAGACGCCGAGACAATGGGCGAAATCGTGATCCCATTCGTCGTCACTCATTTCGCTGCCGTCGGGCTTGAGCCAGTTGATGTCCTTGATCTGCGAGCCGCGGATCGCGCGGCCCTGGAAGAAGTTCTTGCGGCGAAAGACCGGGTGCTCGCGGCGCAAGGCGATGACGCGCTGGACGAAGACGAGGAGGTCCTGGTCATCGTTTGACAAATCCCAGTTGACCCAACTGATCTCGTTGTCCTGGCAGTAGGCGTTGTTGCTGCCTTGCTGGGTGCGGCCCATTTCGTCGCCGGCCAGCAGCATCGGGACGCCCTGCGAGAAGAAGAGCGTCGCCAGCAGGTTGCGCTTCTGGCGCGCGCGCAAGGCGTTGATCTCGGCGTCGTCGGTCGCGCCCTCGACGCCGCAGTTCCACGAATTGTTGTTGTCCGTCCCGTCGCGGTTCTCCTCGCCGTTGGCCTCGTTATGCTTGTCGTTGTAGCTCACCACGTCGTGCAGGGTAAAGCCGTCATGAGCAGTGACGAAATTGATGCTGGCGTAAGGCTTGCGGCCACTGTGTTCGTAGAGGTCGCTGGAGCCGGTCAAGCGCCGCGCAAAGTCGCCGATCAGACCGCCGTCGCCTTTCCAGTAGGCGCGCATGGTGTCGCGGTAGCGATCGTTCCACTCGCCCCAGCCGACCGGAAAATTTCCCACCTGGTAGCCGCCTTCGCCCAGATCCCAGGGTTCGGCGATCAGCTTGACCTGCGACAGCACTGGGTCCTGCAGCAGGATGTCGAAGAACGCGCCGAGCCGGTCCACGGCGTGCAGTTCGCGCGCCAGCGCCGACGCCAGATCGAAACGAAAGCCATCGACGTGCATCTCGAGAACCCAGTAGCGCAGCGAGTCCATGATCAGCTGGAGCGCTCGCGGCTGCTGCAGGTTGAGCGTGTTGCCGCAGCCCGTGTAATCCATGTAGTAGCGCGCTTCGCCTTCAATCAGCCGATAGTAGGCGGCATTGTCGATACCGCGAAAACCGAGCGTCGGGCCGAGCTGGTTGCCCTCGGCGGTGTGGTTATAGACGACGTCGAGGATGACCTCGATGCCGTGCGAATGCATCGTCTTGACCATGCTCTTGAACTCGCTGATCATCCCGCAGGCGCTGTAACGGTGATCCGGCGCGAAAAAGCCGATCGAGTTGTAGCCCCAGTAATTCGCGAGGCCGCGCTCGACGAGGTGGCGATCGTCGACAAAGGCATGGACCGGCATCAATTCGACCGACGTGATGCCCAACTGCTTGAGGTGTTCGATCACCGGCGCCGTCGCCAGACCGGCGTAGGTGCCGCGCAATGGCGCCGGGACCTCGGGATGGTTCTTGGTAAAACCGCGCACGTGCAGCTCGTAGATGACCATGTCCGACCACGGGATGGCCGGCGGCTTGTCATTGCCCCAGCTGAAGGCCGGATCGACGACGCGGCACTTGGGCATCATCGCGGCATTGTCGCGGCGGTCGAACGACAAGTCTTCGAGACGGTGGCCGATGCGGTAGCCAAAATGTGCGTCGCTCCAGCGCAAGGCGCCGACGATCTCCTTGGCATAGGGTTCAAGCAGCAGCTTGTGCGGGTTGAAGCGGCGCCCGTGCTCGGGATCATAGGGCCCGTAAACTCGGTAGCCGTAGAGCAATCCGGGGCGAGCCTCGGGCAGGTAGCAATGCCAGATCAGGTCGGTTTGGTCGCGTAATTCGATACGCTGAACCTCTTTCTTCCCCTTGGCGTCGAACAAGCATAGCTCGACGCGCTCAGCGTGCTCGGAAAAAAGGGCGAAATTTACCCCTTCGCCATCCCAGTTGGCGCCGCGCGGAAAAGGGGTGCCAGGCCATACGGCGCTTAGCGGCAGGTTCATGAGGATTCCTTTGACGTTGTTGTTCTATTCCTGGTAACACGTGTCATCGGGCACTTCGGCGACCATCGGCAAGACCACCGCGCCGCCTGCGCTGACGTGGTACTTCTGGCGATCGGACACCGCGTCGAAGCCGATCGAAGTATTGGGCGCGACGTTGTTGTAGCGGTCGACGATGACGTGGCGCAAGCGGCTGCCGCGGCCGATCAGCGTATGGTCCATGATGATGCAGTCGTCGATTTCAACGTCCTTTTCGACAATCACCTCGCGGCGCAGAATCGAGTTGCGAATGCTGGCGCCGCGAACCAGCGAACCGGCGCTGATCATGCTGTTCTCGATCTGCGCCGAGAGGATTCGTGCCGACGGCCCCTGGTAGTTACTCGAATTGATCACCCACTGCGGATTGAAAAGCTTGAAACGCGGTTGTTCGCCCAGCGTGTCGCGGTTGGCGGCGAAATAGGCGTCGATGGTGCCGACATCGCGCCAGTACGCCTGTTCTTCATACGCAGCGACACCGGCAATGCGGTTGTCGGCAAGGTTGTAGGCAAAGACGCGGTGGTTCTTGAGCAGGTGCGGCAGGATGTGCCGCGCGAAATCGTGTTCGCCGCGGCGATGGGCTTCGCGCAGCGCGCTCAGCAGAACCTCGGTCTTGAACAGGTAGTTGCCCATCGAGCCATAGGCATGGTCAGGATCGCCAACCATCGGTGGCGCGCTGTCCGGTTTTTCAAGAAAGGCGCTAATGCGCCCCGCGCCGTCGGCGTCGATGATGCCGTAGGCCGAAACGTCTGGCAGCGGTACCGGAATCGCCGCAACGCTGACGTCGGCGTTGTTCTGGCGATGAAAATCTATCATCTGCCGCACGTCCATGCGGTAGATATGGTCGGCGCCGAAGACGGCGACCATCTCGGGCGCATGGCTCTTGATCAGGTTGATGTTCTGGAACACCGCGTCGGAGGTGCCCTGAAACCACTCAGGCCCCTCGCGCATTTGCGGCGGAACGACGGTAATGAACTGGCCGGAAAACGACAGCGTGTGTCCCCAGGCCTTGTTGACGTGTTCGATCAACGACTGCGACTTGTATTGAACGAGCAGGTAGATTCCGCGAATTTCGGAATTGACCAGATTGCTGAGCACAAAATCGACGATGCGGTAGCGCCCGGCGAAAGGCACCGCGGGCTTCGAGCGTTCCGCCGTCAGCGGCGCCAGCCGCGACCCTTGTCCGCCGGCCAAAACCATCGCCAGCACTTTCATGATCGGCCTCCTTCACTCATCGCGCCTAACCCGGCTCACCGCCAAGCAGCCGCAGCAGGCTGAAGAGCGGAATCGACAACCAGTCGGGGCGGTTGCTCATCTCGTAGCGAAGCTCATAGAGCGCTTTCTCGACGACGAAGAACTCGATCAGCCGATCGGCAGCGCCCGGTGCGGCCGGCCACGCCGAGCATTCGCCAATGGCTTCGCGGTAGCCGGCGAGGAAGGCTTCGCCCGTCTGCTGCTCCCAGCTGCGCACCAGAGGTCCGAGCCGACGCCGGTCGGCCGGGCGCTCAAGCGTGGCGTGATTGGCCGCCACCGCCGCGACGTAGCTGAACGAGCGCAACATCCCGGCCACATCGCGTAGCGGTGAGTGTTTGCGACTGCGCTCTTCGAGTGTTCGAGCGGGTTCGCCCTCGAAATCGGTGATCACGAAATCCTCGCCGGCGCGCAGCACCTGACCCAGATGGTAGTCGCCGTGGTAACGCATCTTGGCCGCAGCGATCGCGGCCAGCGCCGCCGGCGAAATGCGGTCGAGCAGGATGCGGCGCTGCGCCAGCAGGCGATCCGCGGCGACGCGCAATTCGTCGCCCAGCGCGTCGCGCCGCCTTTCGAGATCGTCGAGCGTAGCGACTGCCTCGTCGCGCAATTGCGCCGACCAGGTCGCCAGGTCGTCGGCGGTGATCGTCTCGGGTTCGAACGCCGGATTGCCGGTCGGGCGCGCGAAGGCGAGGTGCAGTTGGGCGGTACGACGGCCGAGCAGCGTCATCGGCGCCAGGAAATAGGCGTGCGCGTCGTCGGCGGGGACAGCGGCGTCACCGGCCTGATCGGCAAGAAAGCGCTCGAGATAGTCGACGGCGAAGTTCCATAGCGAACCCTGGTTTTCGACGTAGGCTTGAAGAATCGCCAGCGTCTGAAGCTGCCCGTCATCGCGACGGAATTCTATGGCGCCGGCGACCGCAACGCTATGCGCGAAATGCGACTGTTCGGTCAGGAAGCGGCCGATTTCGACCTCCGGATTGGTTCCTGTCTGCAAACGGCGGTAGGCCTTGAGAAACAGCCGGTCGCCGAAATATACCGCCGTATTGCTCTGTTCCAGCGCGGGATGGCGCACCGGCGCATCAACGGCACCAGCCAGATCGGCGAAGGCCTTGAAGGCGCGAAATTCGATCTGCCCCCGGCCGAACGGCAGCGTCAGGTTCTGACTGATTCCCGCCAGCAACGCTCGGCAGAAACGATCGTCGCTGAACGCTCCGTAGAGCAGGCCGGTTCTCTCCTTTTGCCGCACGCGCGCCAGCGCCCAAGGCATCAGCGACAGGATCTTCTCATCGCTGTTCGCGTTTTCCCAGGCGATGGCCAGCGGCAGGAAGTAGAGCTGAGGCGGACGATCGTCGCCATGGACTTCGATGACCGTGAGCAGCCAGCTGCCGTTCTCGGTCGTCCATTCGCCCTGCACCGTCAATTCGATCCGCGAGATGGCGTGACCCTTGCCGGCGAACCAGCGCGTGTTGTTCAGGTAGGGACCCAGAACCTTGTTCTGGAGCTGGTCGGAAGTCGCCGCGGCGATCGCGCGGCGCACGGTGGTTGCGGCGCTGCGCCCTCCGGAAAAAGTCAGCCAGCCCTCGGTGAGAACCAGGATAGGTAGTTCGGGGGCGAGCAGCCGCTCTTCGTGCCAGTAAGGTACTTCGACGTCGGTGGCCAGGCGGAAAGCCAGGACGCCGTGGCCGCTAAGCGTCATCTGGTAGGGTAGCTCGTCGATCGGCGGAAACGGCGTGCGGCCCAGCAGTTCAACCGGGACCCATCCCTTGTAGGCAGCGAGATCGAGTTCGACCGGCTGCGCCGAACGCGAGAGATTGACGACGCACAGCAGCGTTTCGTCCTGCCATTCGCGCACATAGGCGAGGATCTTGCGATTGCCCGGTTCGAGGAAGCGGATGCTGCCGCGGCCAAAGGCCTGGAAGTTCTTGCGCACGGCGATCAGGCGCTTGATCCAGTGCATCAACGACGACGGGTGGCGCGACTGGGCTTCGACATTGATCGCCGCGTAGCCGTAGATCGGATCCATATTCGGAGGCAGATAGAGTTGCTGGGGGTCGGCGCTGGAAAAGCCGGCGTTGCGGTCCGGGCTCCACTGCATCGGGGTACGTACGCCGTTGCGGTCGCCCAGATAGATGTTGTCGCCCATGCCGATCTCATCACCGTAGTACATTACCGGAGAGCCGGGCAAGGTCATCAGCAGAAAATTGACCAATTCGATCTTGTCGCGGTTGTTGTCCATCAGCGGCGCCAGGCGGCGGCGAATCCCGACGTTGATGCGCATGCGCGGGTCGGCGGCATACATGCTGTACATGTAGTCACGTTCGCGCTGGGTGACCATTTCAAGCGTCAGTTCGTCATGGTTGCGCAGGAAGATCGCCCACTGGCAGGTGCTCGGGATGGCCGGCGTCTGCTGCATGATCTCGACGATCAGATGGCGGTCTTCCTGGGCGACTGCCATGAAGATGCGCGGCATCACCGGGAAGTTGTAGGCCATGTGACACTCGTCGCCGTCGCCGAAATACTCGCGCACGTCCTCGGGCCACTGGTTGGCCTCGGCGAGCAGCAGGCGATTCTGGTAATGGGCGTCGATGACCGCGCGCATCTGCCTGATGACGGCGTGGGTCTCGGGCAGGTTTTCGTTGTTCGTTCCGTCGCGAACGCACAGATAGGGAATCGCGTCGAGGCGCAGTCCATCGACGCCGAGGTCGAGCCAGAAACGCATGATGCGGATCACCGCCTTGACGACGCTCGGGTTGTTGTGGTTGAGGTCGGGCTGGTGGGAAAAGAATCTGTGCCAGTAATACGCCTGCGCGACGTCATCCCAGGCCCAGTTCGATTTCTCGCTATCGGTAAAGATGACGCGCGTCTCGGGAAAGCGCTTGTCACTGCCCGACCAGAGGTAGAAATCGCGCTTCTTCGATCCCGCGGGCGCGCGGCGCGCGGCTTGAAACCAGGGGTGTTGATCCGAAGTGTGGTTGATCACCAGTTCGGTGATGACCTTGAGTCCGCGGTGGTGCGCTTCGCGGATGAAATTGCGAAAATCGGTGCGGTTGCCATAGGCTGGATTGATGTTCCGGTAATCGGAAATATCGTAGCCGTCGTCGCGCATCGGCGACGGATAGAAGGGCAACAGCCAAAGCGTGTTGACGCCCAGATCCTGCAGGTAGTCGAGCTTTTCGGTGAGTCCCTTGAAGTCGCCGGTGCCGTCGCCGCTACTGTCGAAAAAAGCCTTGACGTGCAGTTCGTAGATGATCGCATCCTTGTACCAGAGCGGATCGTCCGGCCATGACGGGGTCGCGGCGGGCGTTGGGGAGACGTTTCCGCCTGGCGCCGGCGAACCGGCGTTTCCAGGAAGTGTCGAGTCGCTCATGATCTTGCTCCGATTCTCGCCAAAAGCGTGAGCACCAGCACGGCCAGAGAGGACAGTGCAAGCGCCGAAAAATGAAAATGGCCGTGACCGGCGGGCGCTGTCGCGACGACCTGGCCGAACTCACCCCTGCCGCACACCCCTACTATAGGGCATCGCTGCGCGCGATTTCGTTCCCCGACCCGCCTTGCTGAACGCCAACGCGATAGTCTTGGCGGATCTCAAGCAGCCAATGGCGCAGACTCTACCCGGCCGATCGCCCGGCCTCTGTGCGTTGCCAGACAGAGAAAACCAATTGGGTGACGCGGCTATGACGTTCTTGCACCGCCGCAGAAATAGAAAAAGCCCCGTGGATAGGGGCTTTCGTAGAGTCCGCGACGTCGTTCGACGACCTGAAACGTCACTCCAGATTCTGGATCTGCTCGCGCATTTGCTCGATCAGCAGTTTGAGTTCCATCGCCGTTTGCGACACTTCGCTGACCACCGATTTGGAACCGAGCGTATTGGCCTCGCGGTTGAGTTCCTGCATCAGGAAATCGAGGCGCTTGCCGCTGGCGCCGCCGGCCTTGAGCACACGCTCGACTTCGTCGAGGTGCGTCGACAGGCGAGCCAGTTCCTCGGCGACGTCGATGCGCACGGCGAATACCGCGACTTCCTGGCGAATCCGCTCGTCGTCAGCGCTGCCGATGGCATCGATCAAGCGCTGCTTGAGCTTGTCCTGAAATGCCGCCTGCGCGAGCGGAATGCGCGGCGCAACCTCGCGCACCAGATCACGCATGCGGGCGACTCGCTCAAGGATCACTGCGGCGAGCTTTTCACCTTCGCGCGCGCGACTGGCGGAAAAATCGTCCAGCGCGTCCTTGGCCAGCGCCAGGCACGACCTGACCAGCGCTTCGCTGTCCATCGAATCGTCACCGAACATCCCGGGCCAGCGCAAGACGTCGGCAACCGCCAGCGGCGCAGCCTGCGGCAGCTCGCTGCACACTTGCGCCTCGAAGGATTTGAGCCGCTGCAACAAGTCGGCGTTGAGCGTCTGCGCGCGGACCCGCGCGGTCGCCGCGGCGTAACTCACGCGGCACTCGAGTTTGCCGCGGGTCAGGCGAGCGCTGAACAATTCGCGCAGCGCCGGTTCGGCGGCGCGCAATTCCTCGCAGACGCGGAACTGGAAATCAAGATAGCGCGAATTGACGCTTTTGAGTTCGAGGTGCAGTGCGCCGTGTTCAACGTCGAGCGTTCTGGCGGCATAGCCGGTCATGCTGTAGATCATGGGAGTCCTGAAGAAGAGAGGGGCGTCAGAGCGATCAGCTTTACAGTCAACCGCTAAAGCCTGAAAATGGCCCGATTGCCACATGATAGCCTCGATATTGATGGTGCAACAAGCGAACCACGCCCTTCCCGCCGGTTACCAACTCGATGAATACCGCATCGAGCACCAGTTCTCACTGGGAGGGTTCTCGATCGTCTATCTGGCCACCGACCCCTCCGGTCAATTCGTCGCGATCAAGGAATATCTGCCGAACAGCCTGGCGCTGCGCGGCGAGGGAGAGATCAAGCCGACCATCAGCGAAGAGCACTTGCCGGCTTTCCGTTACGGCATGAAGTGCTTTTTCGAGGAAGGCCGCGCACTGGCCAAGCTGTCGCATCCGAACGTGATTCGCGTGCTCAATTTTTTTCGCGCCAACGACACCGTTTACATGGTGATGGAATACGAGCGCGGACGAACGCTGCAGGAGATGATCCAGAAGAACCGGGCGATCATCACCGAGAACTTCATCCGCAACGTCTTCACCAAGCTGCTCAACGGCCTGCGCGAGGTACATTCGCACAAACTGCTGCACCTCGACCTCAAGCCGTCGAATATCTACATGCGCAACGACTACACGCCGGTGCTGATCGATTTCGGCGCCGCGCGGCAGACGCTGGCCTCCGACACACCGATGCTCAAGCCGATGTACACGCCGGGCTTCGCTTCGCCCGAACACTACAAGCAAAGGGAATTGCTCGGCCCGTGGAGCGACATCTACAGCGTCGGCGCGTCGATGTACGCATGCATGGCCGGATCGGCGCCGCAGGCTGCCGACATCCGTTGCGAAAAAGACCGGCTGATCCCGGCGATGGTGCGCTGGGAAGGGCAATACTCGGATCAATTGCTCGAAACGGTCGATTGGTGTCTGTGCCTCAACCATTTCTATCGGCCGCAAAGCGTCTTTGCGCTGCAGAAGGCATTGACCGAAGCGGTTGAGAAACCTGAGCAGCCCAAGCAGCATTGGCTCGGCCAAGTGGTGGACAAACTCAAAAGAAGGAGCCCGGCCAAGTGAAATTCACCATTTATCAGGAAAGCCGCCCTGGCAAACGCGCCAACAACGAAGACCGGCTGGCTCACTGCTATTCGCGCGATGCCTTGCTGATGGTCGTCGCCGACGGGATGGGCGGCCATTACTACGGCGAGATCGCCGCGCAGATCGCCGTGCAGAGCCTGGTCGAGTCATTCCAGCGCGAGGCGACACCGGTCATTGCCGACCCCTTCCTGTTCCTGCAGAAGGCGATGATCAACGCGCATCACGCCATCATCGATTTTACCGACGCCCACAATCTCAAGGATTCGCCGCGCACCACCTGCGTCGCCTGCATCATCCAGGACAACATCGCCTACTGGGCGCATGCCGGAGATTCGCGCCTGTACCTGATGCGCGACGGCAAGGTGCTGGTCCACACGCGCGATCACTCGCGCGTGCAGTTGCTCAAGGACCAGGGCGTGATCAACGAAGCGCAGGCGGCGGTGCACCCCGATCGCAACAAGGTTTACAGCTGTCTCGGGGGGCGCAAGGCGCCGGAAATCGAATTCTCGCGCAAGACGCCGCTCGAAGCGGGCGACGTGCTCGCACTATGCACCGACGGCGTATGGGGCGTGCTTCCCGGCGAGACGATGGCGGTGGCCTTGAAGAGCGACAACCTGATGCAGGCGGTGCCGATGCTGCTTGGCCAGGCCGATATCCGCGGCGGACCGAATGCCGACAACCTGTCGATTGTCGCCGTGCGCTGGGAAGACAGCTATCGCGAAGAAGGCACCAGTCCGTCGAGCGTCGTGTCGACGCAATTGATGTCGCGCGACACGGTGACCACCAAACTCGACGCCTTCGGTCGCAACCCAAGCTACAAGACCGAACTGTCCGAAGAAGAAATCGAACGCGCGATCGACGAGATCCGCTCGACCATCCAGAAGTACTCCAAATAGGAATTTTCATGCGCCCCAGTCAACGCAAGCCGTCAGAGCTTCGCAGCATCCGCATCACCCGCAACTTCACCCGCCACGCCGAAGGCTCGGTGCTCATCGAAATGGGCGACACGCAGGTGCTGTGCACCGCCAGCATTGAAGAATCGTTGCCGCCTTTCCTGCGCGGCAAGGGACAGGGCTGGGTCACCGCCGAATACGGCATGCTGCCGCGCGCGACGCACACGCGCAGCGCGCGCGAAGCGGCCAAGGGCAAGCAGAGCGGTCGCACCCAGGAAATCCAGCGTCTGATCGGCCGCTCGCTGCGTGCCGTAACCGACCTCAAGGCGCTCGGCGAACGCCAGATCACGCTCGATTGCGACGTGCTGCAGGCCGATGGCGGCACGCGTTGCGCGTCGATCACCGGCGCCTGGCTGGCGCTGCACGACGCCTGCGCCTACCTCGTCGCCCAGGGCAAGTTGGCGCAAAGCCCGCTGCTCGACCACGTCGCGGCGATTTCGGTCGGCATCTACCAGGGCGAGGCGGTGCTCGACCTCGACTACCCCGAGGATTCGGACTGCGATACCGACATGAACGTGGTGATGACCGGCCGCGGTGGCATCGTCGAAATTCAGGGGACGGCCGAGGGCGAGCCGTTCACGCGCGCGCAGATGAACCAGCTCGTCGATTTTGCCGAAACCGGAATCGCGCAATTGATCGCGCGGCAGAAAGCGGCGCTGGCCGTATGAAGCTCGTTCTCGCCTCGAACAACGCCAAGAAGCTCAAGGAACTCGACGCGATTCTCGCGCCGCTCGGCTGGGAGCTGATCCCGCAGGGACAGCTCGGCGTTCCTGAATGCGACGAGCCGCATTGCACCTTCGTCGAGAACGCGCTCGAAAAAGCGCGTCATGCCGCGCGGCTGACCGGCCTGCCGGCGCTCGCCGACGACTCCGGCTTGTGCGTCGACGCCTTCGGCGGCGCGCCCGGCGTCCAGTCGGCGCGCTACGCGCAAGAGACACCCGACGACCCCAAGTCGGACGCGCGCAACAACGCCAAGCTGCTCGCCGAACTTGGCGAGCGCTGCGACCGGCAAGCGCACTTCGTTTCGGTGATCGTCTTCGTTCGCCACGCCGCAGACCCGCAGCCAATCATCGCCGAAGGCGAATGGCACGGCGAGATCCTCGCCGCCGAACGTGGCAGCGCGGGTTTTGGCTACGATCCGCTGTTCTATATTCGCGAGCTCGACCAGACGTCGGCCGAACTTTCCGCCGCCGAGAAGAACCGCCGCTCGCACCGCGGTCAGGCATTGGCGCGGCTGCTCGAACGCTTGCAAGCCGCGCGCTGATGGCCAAGGCGGCACGCGTCATCACTATCGTCGCGGCGGGAAAGTCAAAGAGCGCGGCATCGGGAACCCTCGAGTTTCGTATCCCGCCGCCGCTCTCGCTCTACGTCCATATCCCGTGGTGCGTGCAGAAGTGTCCGTACTGCGACTTCAACTCGCATCAGGCGCGCGGCGAAATTCCCGAGGCCGACTACGTCAGCGCGCTGATTGCCGACCTCGAATCGGCGCTGCCGCTCGTCTGGGGGCGCCAGGTGTCGAGCATTTTCTTCGGCGGCGGAACGCCAAGCCTGCTCTCCGGAAATTCGCTCGCAACGCTGCTGACTGCGATGCGCACGCTGCTGCCGCTCGTCCCCGGCGCCGAGATCACGCTCGAAGCCAACCCGGGAACGGTCGAAAGTGCCAAGTTCGCGGCCTTCCGCGACGCCGGCGTCAATCGCCTGTCGCTCGGCATTCAGAGCTTCAACGCGGCGCACCTCAAGGCGCTCGGACGAATTCACGATGACCGCCAGGCGCGCCGCGCGATCGAAATCGCCGCCCAGCATTTCGATAATTTCAACCTCGACCTGATGTACGGACTGCCCGGGCAAACGCTTGAACAGGCGATGGGCGACGTCGACGCCGCGCTCGCTTTCGCGCCGCCCCACCTCTCCTGCTATCAGCTGACGCTTGAGCCCAACACCGCCTTCGCCGCCGCCCCGCCGACGCTGCCCGACCCTGACGCCTGCGCCGACATGCAGGAGGCGATCGAGGCCAGGCTGGCCAGCGCCGGTTTCGTCCACTACGAAACGTCGGCTTTCGCGCAGCCCGGCCGCCACTGCCGGCACAACGTCAATTACTGGACTTTCGGCGACTACCTCGGGATCGGCGCCGGCGCCCACGGCAAGCTGACGTTACACGACAAGGTGCTGCGGCAGATGCGCTGGAAACAGCCCAAACAGTATCTGGCGCAGGTCGCCGAGTCGCATCCGATAGCCGACGAATTTCCGGTCGCTGCGGCTGACCTGCCGTTCGAATTCATGATGAACGCGCTACGCCTCACCCAGGGCTTCGACGCATCGCTGTTCGAAGCGCGCACCGCGCTGCCGCTGATCGCCATCGAAAACGAACTGCGCCGCGCCGAAAGCGACGGACTGATCGAACGCCGGCCCGGCCACATCGCGCCGACGCCACGCGGACAACGCCACCTCAACCGTCTGCTCGAGCGCTTTCTCGCCGATTAGGCCGGCACCGCAGGTTGCGGCGGCACGCGCTTGCCCTCGCTGCCGGTGACATAGAGCCTGACCTTGGCCTGCGCCAACGCGGCGGCAATTTCGTCTGGCGGCTGATCGTCGGTGAACAAGGCGTCGATTTCCGAGATGTGGCCGAGGCGGACCATCGGGTTGCGGCTGAACTTGGTGTGGTCGGTCACCAGAAAAACCTGCCGCGCGTTTTCGATGATCGCCTGCGCGACGCGAACTTCACGGTAGTCGAAATCGAGCAAGGTGCCGTCGAGGTCGACTCCAGAAATTCCGATGATTCCGAAATCGACCTTGAACTGCTTGATGAAATCGATCGTCGATTCGCCGATCACGCCGCGGTCGCGCCTGACCACGCCGCCCGCGACGATCACTTCGAAATTCGCGTTGTCGGCAAGCAGCGTCGCGACATTGAGATTGTTGGTGATGATCCGCAGGTTCTTGTGCGCCGACAAGGCCTTGGCCACCTCTTCGGTGGTCGTTCCGATGTTGATGAACAGCGACGCGTTGTCCGGAATCTGCTGCGCGACCATCTGCCCGATGCGGATCTTCTCATTGTGGTTCAACACCTGACGCGCCGAGTAATCGACGTTCTCAACGCTCGAAGCCAGACCGGCGCCGCCGTGATAACGCCGCAGCAAGCCGCGCGAGCACAACTCGTTGATATCGCGCCGGATCGTCTGCGAGGTGACCTTGAAGGCGCGAGTCAGTTCTTCGGTCGACAAATAACCTTTTTGCCTGGCCAGCGCCAGGATCTCCTGATGGCGCGGAATCAGGTTGATTTGGCTGGCGCGCGTTTTCATTATCGTCTCCACTGCGGGTCCATTCCGGGGCCGGTGCCCAGCCTGCGTGCCCGCGTGGTAGGCGGCACCGGCGTGCTTTCATTCTAACCGTCCTGGGCCGGCGCCGCGCTGGCGATATGAAGCTTGCCACGGCAATTGCATTTGCTGGTTGACAAAGCCCGGCCCAAACCATAATGTTCGTTTTGAAACATTTGTTTGTTTACGCAAATACTAACATTCATTTTAAAAGAATTCGAGCAGCGCAAATCATGAACCGATCGCACAGACTCAACGCCTTGCAGCAACAGACTCCCTTCGACCTGCTCGTCATCGGAGGCGGCGCGACCGGCTGTGGCATTGCCGTCGACGCCGCCAGCCGCGGCCTGTCGGTCGCGCTGATCGACAAGAACGACCTCGCCGAAGGCACCAGCAGCCGCAGCACCAAGTTGATTCACGGCGGCGTGCGTTACCTCGAAATGGCGGTCAAGAAACTCGATCGCGCGCAATACCACCTGGTCAAGGAAGGCCTCGACGAGCGCGGCACCTTCATCAACAACGCGCCGCACCTGGCCGGCCGCGTCGCGCTGGTGACGCCGATCTACAGCTGGTTCGAAGTGCCCTACGTTTTCTCCGGCCTGCTGCTCTACGATCTGATGGCCGGCAAGAAGGGGATCGGCCACAGCAGCCTGATCTGCCGTGACGAGGCGCTGCGCCGCTACCCGATGCTCAAGGCCGACGGCCTCAAGGCCGGCGTCGTCTATTACGACGGCCAGTTCAACGATTCGCGGATGGCCGTGACGCTGGCGCTGACCGCGCAAAAGAACGGCGCGGTGATCGCCAACCACGTCGAGGCGATCGAGTTGCTCAAGGACAACGGCAAGATCTGCGGCGCGCGCGTTCGCGACACGATCGCCGGCGATGAATTCACCGTCCGCGCGCGTGGTGTGATCAACGCCACCGGACCGTTCGTCGACCGCCTGCGCCAACTCGCCGAGCCCGACGCCAAGCCGCTGCTCAAGGCCAGCACTGGAATCCATATCATCCTGTCGCCGCGCTTCGCGCCGCCCGAGGCCGGGCTGATGATCCCCAAGACCGACGACGGACGCGTTCTTTTCATCCTGCCGTGGCAAGGGCACACGCTGATCGGGACGACCGAGGCAGCCTCCGACATCATCGACCACCCGCCGGCCAAGGAAGAGGAAATTGAATACCTGCTGCGCCACATCAACCGTTATTTCAACCTGGCGGTGACGCGCAGCGACGTCAGTTCGGTATGGTCGGGGCTGCGCCCGCTGGTGCAGGCGCCCGACAAGGCCAACACCGCGCAGTTGGTGCGCGAACACCTGATCGAAGTGGGCGACTCGGGTCTGCTCACGGTCGCCGGCGGCAAATGGACGTCTTACCGCCGGATGGCCGAAGAAGCCGTCGATCAGGCGCTGCAAACCTTCCTGCTCGGGCGTTCGCGCGCCTGCTACACGAAGCGCTACCCGCTGGTCGGCGCCGAACATTTCGACGTCCACGCCGAAGCGGGTTTGATCGCCACTTACGGACTGGCTGCCGACGTCGCCAACCGCCTGCACCATGCCTACGGCGACCAGGCCGAGCGCGTCGCCGAACTGGCCAAGAGCGGATTTTCGGCGCGCCTGCATGCCGACCACCCCTACCTTGAAGCCGAGGTCATTTACGCGGTGCGCAGCGAATTCGCCGAGCGCGCCAGCGACGTCGTGACGCGGCGCCTGTCGCTGGCGCTGCTCGACAACGCGGCGGCGATCGCCGTCTTGCCGCGCGTCATCGAACTGATGAGCGGCGAACTGGGCTGGACTCACGAACGGTGCGACGAAGAGATGGCACAAGCAATGCTGCGCTTGACGGTTGCAATCTGAAAAGCATACCGCTAATGTTCCTTCTCGATCAAAATAGAGCAAAATGAAAGCGACTGATCCGCTTGCGCTGTCCCATTTCGAAACGCAAGCCGGGATGAAAGTCGACCAGATGGGCGTTCCAAATTGTACGTTTACCAACATCAGGAGAGTGTCATGAAACGAAGAATCGTTCTGCTATCTGCCCTTGCCCTGCTTGGCGCTGCCGTTGCGCCGACCTACGCCGCCGACAAGATCATCGTCAAGATCGCCGGAATGAAGCCCGATGGCGAGCCCGAAACCGTCGGCATGAAGTTGTTCGCCAAGTACGTGATGGAAGCGACCAAGGGCAAATACGACGTTCGCGTCTTCCCCAACAGCCAGCTCGGCAAGGAGGACGCCTACATCGCGCAGACGCGCAAGGGGATCATCCAGATGTGCGCGACCGGGACGCAGACCGGATCGCTGTTCCCGGCGATGGCGATGCTTGAAACGCCGATGCTCTACGACAGTCTGGACCATGCCCACCGCGCGATGAACGGCGAAACGTTCAAGCTGATCAACAAGGGTTTCCCCGAGAAGTCCGGGCTGACCATGATGAACGCCTTCCCGCTCGGTTTCCGTCACTTCTACACCAAGAAACCGATCAAGGACATCAACGACCTCAAGGGACTGCGCATGCGCGTCCCGAACATCCCTCTTTACCTCGAATTCGCCAAGCAGCTCGGCCAGAGCGGTCAGCCGATGCCTTTCGCCGAAGTCCCTTCGGCGCTTGACCAGGGAACCATCGACGGCGGCGACAGCCCGTTCTCGGATATCGTCGCGCTCAAGATGTACGAAATCGCGCCGAACATCACGCTTTCGGGACACATCCTGGTGATCCACTCCCTGTACATCAACAACGACTTCTACAACAAGCTGCCGCCCGAAGATCAGAAGATCTTCACCGACGCCGCCAAGCGTTCGGCGGAAGACGTCTGGAAGATGGCCGGCGAAGTTGAAAAGAAGGCCGTCGAGGAAATCACCAAGGGCGGCGGCAAGATCAACAATCCTTCGCCCGAATTCAAGGCAGCGCTGGTCGCCGCCGGTCAGAACACCTGGAAACTGTTCTACGACACGGTGCCCAACGCCAAGGAAATTCTCGACAGCGTCAAGCAATACAAATAGCAGCGGTCAGGGAGAGCCATGGGCCGAGCGACGCAATGGGGGACACAGCGCGTCGCCTCGGCCCATCGCAACATTGCGGGTCACATCAATGCATATTGGATTACGTCGTCAATAAGGGGTTGGAAATGAGCAATACGGGGGGAAAAAGATGAGCGAGTTGATGCCGGAAAAGGCGCAGGACAGCGAGACCAAGGGGGAATTGGCCTTCCAGATTTTCTGTGCCTTTGTCTTCCTTGGAATGATCGGACTGGTCTTCTGCAACGCGATGATGCGCTACATCTTCAAAATGAGTTTTGCGCCGAGCGAGGAATGGTCGCGCATCCTCTTCATGTATATCACCTTCTTCGGATCAATTGAGGGCTTCTATCGCGGCCGGCACATCGCCGTCGACATGTTCACCGGACTGCTGCACGGTGTGACGCGCAAGAGCGTCGATATCGTCGCGCAGATCCTGGCGTTGGCCGCACTCTTCGTCCTCGCCATCGGCGGCATCACGCTGGTGCTGCAAACGATAGACACCAACACCGTCGCCACCGGGCTCAATATGGCGTTCGTCAACGGCACGCTGCCGCTGATGGCGATTACCGTGATCATCATGCGCGGCTACGAGTTGATCAAAACGATCAAGAAGCCGGCTGCGCAGTTCCTCGCCAAACCGAAGGAGTTCTGATCATGGAATTAGCCATTTTTCTCGGCAGCCTTTTCTTCTTCCTGATCCTCGAAATTCCAATCGCCTTGGTGATGGTGCTGTCGGCGATCGTGCTGATGCTCTACTCGGGCGACGGCGACTTCATGATCATTCCGCAGGCGATGGTCGACGGCGTCAACAACTATCCGCTGATGGCCATTCCGTTCTTCGTCTTCGCCGGCGAAATCATGGCCAAAGGGGGACTCTCCAAGCGCGTCATCCTGCTTGCCCAGTTGATCATCGGCCGCGTCAAGGGTGGCCTCGGCTACGCGACGATCATCTCCGCGGTGATCTTCGCCGGGCTGATGGGCAGTTCGGTCGGCGAAGCGGCGGCGCTGATGGGGATTCTCTATCCGATGATGAAGGACGCCGGTTACGACAAGGGTCGCGCCGGCGGCATCATCGCCTCGGGAGCGATCCTCGGCCCGATCATCCCGCCGTCGGCTAACTTCATCCTGCTCGGCGCGACGATGGAGCTGTCGATCACCAAGCTGTTCATGATCGGACTGGTTCCGGGACTGATCATCGGCTTCTTCCTGCTGCTGATGTGGTTCTTCATCGTCCGCAAGGACGGCTATACGGAGACGATCACCTTCACCCGGGAACAGGCCAAAACGATCCTCAAGGAATCGACGCCGGCGTTCATGCTGCCGGTGCTGCTGCTCGGCGGGATCCGTGGCGGCATCTTCACACCGACCGAAGGCGGCGCGTTTGCCGCCGTCTATTCGATCCTGGTGACGGTGTTCTACTACCGCGAGCTATCCTTGCGCAACCTGCTGCGCGTGTCCGCCACCGCCGCACGCAGCACCGCGGTGGTGATGCTGATCGTCGGTGCAGCGACCGCCGTCGGCTGGTTCATCACCGCGGCGCAGATCCCGCTGCAGATGGCCGAGTTCTTCTCGCCGCTGGTGCCGACGCCCAAGCTGCTACTGGTCGCGATCATGATCTTCCTGTTCGCCGCCGGCATGGTGATGGATCTGACGCCGAACATCCTCTTGTTCGCGCCGGTGTTCTACCCGCTGACCACGATGGCCGGGATCGACCCTTACTATTTCGGGCTGCTCTTCGTGCTCAACGTCGGCATCGGCGTCATCACGCCACCGGTCGGCACCGTGCTGTTCGTCATCTGCGGCTCGGCGGGAATTTCCATGGGCTATCTGGTGCGAAAAATGGCGCCCTTCCTGCTCATGGAAGTCGGCGTGCTGTTCCTGCTACTGTGGTTCCCGAGCCTGTCGCTGGTTCCGCTCAAGTGGCTGATGTAAGTGGAACTTAGCAATAAACGCTGCTTCGTCTTCGACCTGGATGGGACCGTCTACCTCGGTAGCACCCCCATCCAGGGGACGATAGACTTCATCCTGCGCAACAAGGGGAAGAAGGAAATCTTCTTCCTGACCAACAACACGTCGAAGAACCTCGCCGACTACACGAAGAAGTTGGCGGGCTTCGGCATCGACGTCGACCTTGAGCGCATCCTTTCACCGCTGCTGCCGCTTCTCGATCACCTCAAGGACCAGGCGATTACCCGCGTCTATCCGGTCGGCAACACGAGCTTTCAAGCCTTCCTGCGCGAGCGGATGCCGGAGGTTGAATTCACTGCCGGCGCCGACTGCCAAGCGGTGCTGCTCGCTTACGACACCGAACTGACCTACGAAAAGCTCGCCACCTCGTGCCTGCTGCTGCAGCGCCCGGAAGTGCATTTCTTCTCGACGCATCCCGACCTCGTCTGTCCGTCGGACAAAGGACCGCTGCCAGACACCGGCAGCTTCGTCAGACTCTACGAAGCGGCGACCGGCAGGCTACCCGAGCTCACCTTCGGCAAACCCAACACGCTGGTCCTCTCGCCACTGCTCAAGCGCTTTGCGCAAGACGAGATGGTGATGGTCGGCGATCGGCTGACGACCGACAAGCTGCTCGCCGAAAACGCCGGAATCGATTTCATCCTGGTCCTGAGCGGCGAGGCCAAGCGCTGCGAACTCGCAGCACTGGCGCGCCAACCGAACCTGGTCGTCGACGACTTGGGTTCACTTTGAAGGCTGCAATGCAAGACTCCGGCACTTACGAACTGACCATGATCCTCGGCGCAGCGACGCTGCTGCTGTGGGGGGTCAGAATGGCGCGCACCGGCGTAATGCGCGCCTACGGTTCGCAGATCCGCCGCATCCTGCCGCGCGCGCTCAAGAATCCGCTGATCGCGCTGGCGACCGGTGCGGGTGCCGCGACCGTTCTGCAAAGCTCGATCGCGGTCGCGGTATTCACTTCGACGCTGGCAGCGATCGGCGCGATTCCGGTCGCCGGCGGCCTGCTCCTGCTGCTCGGCGCCGACGCCGGCAGCGCCGTGGTCGCCGCGCTGCTCACGCTCAATCTCAAGGCACTGTGGCCGATTCTGATGTTCGTCGGCTATTCGCTGCATTCGATCTACAGCGACACCGACTCGCCGCTTAAGCAGTTCGGGCGAATCTTCCTCGGCATCGCCATCATCCTGATCGCGCTGACCTTCATGAGCCAGGTTTCGAGCGCACTGGCGGCCAGCGATCTGATCCGCACGATCATTTCGGCGCTCGGCGACGAACTGTTCATCGCGCTGCTGCTGTTTGCGATTCTGACCTGGCTCGCGCATTCGTCGATCGCCATCCTGCTGTTCTGGGCGTCGCTGGTGCAGGCCGGGATCACCAGCGATCCGGCGCTGATCGTCGCGGCGATCCTCGGGATCAATCTGGGCAACACCATTCCGCCGATCATCATGACCTGGAACCAGGCCGCGCAAGCGCGCCGCGTCGTGCTCGGACACGGCGCCATCAAGCTCACCGGCGTGATCGCCGGCTTCATCCTGTTGCGCCTGATCGACGGCCTCTACGACATCATTCCCGGCGAGCCGAGCTTCCGCGTGGTGGTTCTGCACATTCTCTTCAACTGTTCGCTGATCGTCGCCTTCGCCGGCTTCGTCAATCCGCTGGCGCGAACGCTCGACAAATTGCTGGTCGAGGCGGCGAAGCCGGCCGACGATTTCGGACCGAAGTACATTCCGGGACAGGCCGACGTCGTCGGCAAGACCGAGCTCTTTCCGGTCACCGCGCTGTCGCGCGAAGTGCTGCGCATCCTGGGAACGATCCAGAACATGCTCGAAGTCACGCTCGACATGCTGATTTCAGCGCGTCCCGAAAAAGCACTCGAAATCGTGCGCATGGAAGACAAGGTCAATGCCTTGTTCAAGGCCGTTCGCGCCTACGCCGTCGATCTGACGCGCAAGGGAATCGACGACCACGATCAGAGAAAGGTCACCGCGCTGCTGCGTTATACCGCCAGCCTCGAAAATTCGGGCGACGTCATTTGCAAGACGATGATCGGCATTCCCGAGGCGATGAAAAAAGAAGGCAAGCAATTCTCCGAGGAAGGCAAGGACGAACTCAAGGCGCTGTTCGACTACCTGATCGGCAACGCGCAACTCGCCGCCGAAGTGATCATGTCGTGGCAACCGGAAACTGCCGGAATCCTGGTGCAACGCAAGCGCGACTTCAAGAAGATGTGCCATGACAGTTCGCGGCAACACATCAAACGCCTCGCCAACGACGTCTCGAACGCGATGGCCAGCAGTTCGGCGCACCTCGATTTGATTTCGGACATGCGCTGGATCAACACCCAGGTTTCAAGCATCGGCTACGACGTACTTCCCGAGAGCGAGGATTCGGGCGACGAAAATGCCGAAAAACTGATCGTTCACCCCGAATAAACGGCTGATCCGAGCGGAGGACAGATGCGCGAATTGTCGGTCAGATGGATGCGCTATTCGGGGGACTTCTGGGGCGGCTTGGCGGCGATGCTGGTCGCCTTGCCGGCCGCGGTCGCCTTCGGCGTCACCGTCTATTCGGCGATCAGCCCGCACTACGCGGCTTTCGGCGCGCTCGCCGGAATCCTCGGGGCGACCGCGCTCGGGCTCATCGCGCCGACCTTCGGCGGCACCGACCGGCTGATCAGCGCGCCCTGCGCGCCGTCGGCGGCGGTGCTGGCAGCGTTCGCCATTCAACTGGTGGCGCAGGGTCTGCAGCCTGTCGCCATCGTGTTGATGATGACCGTGCTCGGCATCCTCGCCGGCCTGATCCAGATGCTGATGGGCTTTCTGGGGATCGGCCGGCTGATCAAGTACATTCCCTACCCGGTGGTCAGCGGCTTTCTTTCGGGCGTTGGGCTGATCATCATCAGCGGTCAACTGCCGAAGTTCGCCGGAGCACCGGCCGGCGTCTCCTGGCTGGAAGTGCTGGTCACGCCTCACCATTGGGACTGGCGCGGCCTGACGATCGGCGCCGCGACGGTGATCGCGATGCTCTTCGCGCCAAGGCTGACCAAGCGGCTGCCGGCGACGATCTTCGGCATCGTGGCGGGAATCCTGGCCTATGCGGGAATCGCCGCGACCGACCCGGCGCTGCTCGAGTTGACCGGCAATCCGCTGATCGTCGGTTCGCTCGGGTCGAGCAGCGAAAGCTATGTCGAGCTGATCAGCAGCCGCTGGTATCAGATTGGAGAGATCAGGCTTGCTCAGGTCGCCGCGTTGATCGGCAGCGCGATCACACTGGCCGCGCTGCTCTCGATCGACACGCTCAAGACCTGCGTCATTCTCGATCAGATGACGCGCACGCGCCATGATCCGAACCGCGAACTGGCAGCGCAGGGACTCGCCAACATGGTGGCCGCTTCAGTCGGCGGCATGCCGGGCGCAGGAACAGTCGGAGCGACGCTGGTCAATCTCTCCAGTGGCGCCAAAACACGGATTTCCGGAATCATCGAAGGACTGATGGCGCTGGCCGTCGCCTTGCTGCTCGGCTCATTCGTCGCCTGGATTCCGATCGCCGCGCTGTCCGGCGTGCTGATCGTCGTCGGCCTGCGCATGATCGATACTGATCCCTTACGCTTTCTCGAGTCGCGTTCGACGGTGCTCGACTTCTCGGTAGTGCTGGCGGTCACCGCGACGGCGCTATTGGTCGGCTTGATCGCCGCCTCGGCAGTCGGCGTCGTTCTTTCGATCATCCTTTTCCTGCGCGAGCAGGTCGGCGGCAACGTCGTTCGGCGCAAGAGTTTCGTCGGTCAGCGCTCGTCGACCTGGTATCGGCCCGAAGCCGAAATGCGGATTCTCGAACAGAAAGGCGATAGCGCGGTGATTTTCGAGCTGCAGGGCAGCCTGTTCTTCGGCACCACGCATCAGCTTTATCTGACGCTCGAGCCTGAACTTTCGACCACCGACTACCTGATCCTCGACCTGCAACGCGTGCAGTCGGTCGACGTCACCGCCGCGCACATGCTCAACCAGGTTCGCGACGTGCTGGCCGAACGCAACGTTCCGCTGCTGCTCTCCAATGTGCGCGAAGCCTTGCCCAACGGTCGCAACCTGCGCGAGTTTCTCGAACTCGCCGGACTCACTTCGGATGGCGAGAAGGTGATCATCGTGCCGACGCTCGAAGCGGCGATCGAATGGGTCGAGGACAAACTGCTCGGCGACCTCGTCAAGACCGACGTCGAGCCGCCAGCGCTCGAACTGCATGAGATCGAGTTATTCACCGGCAGCAAGCCCGATACGCTCAACGATCTTCAGGAGTGCATGGAAATGCGTTCATGCAAGGTCGGCGAGAGCATCTATTCGCGCGGCGATGCGAACACCAACCTGTACCTGATCCGCAGCGGCGAAGTGCGCATCATGGGCTGTGTCGGCGGCAGCTCGCGACCGTGCCACATCGCCACCTACGGCCCCAGCGAATTTTTCGGCGGGCTGGCCTTCCTCGACCACCAGCCGCGCAGCAACGATGCGGTCGCCTCGCGCGATTCGGAACTCTACGTGCTGACGCTCGAGAAATTCAACGCGCTCGCCGAAGCGCACAAGCGCATTGCCTTCATCCTGGTCTCTCAGCTCGCGCGGACGCTGGCGATCCGCCTGCGCCACACCGACGACGAACTGACGTTGCTGCAGGAAAATTAGTTCGAACCACAACGACGCGGCGCACGCGACGAAAAGCAAGGCTTTGACACTGGGTTTGCGGTACCCCAACCGGAGCATCGGAAAGAGTACGTCGCTGATTGTTTTTGCGCCACATTCGTCGAAAACGGCGTGACCAACTGTTTTTTCTAGGTCAGTTTCGCCCGGAACGCCGGGTTTTCAGGGAGAGAGAGGGTTCGCGATGTTGATCAGGAACAAGATCTGGCTGCTGGTCGGTCTGGCCATGGCCACCTGTGCCGCCGTAGCGTGCGTCGGACTCTACGGACTGCGGCTGGTCAATGCCAACGTCGAGGGTATCGCCGGCAATTCGGTACCGGCCTTGTTGCTGGTCAGCGGCATGCGCTCGGACTACCTGGCCTCGATCCCGCTGGTTTACGATCGCGCCACAACCGCCGACGCCGAGAGCGGCGCAGCGCTCGAGAAGGAGATGCAGGCGAGCTACCAGAAGCTGCTCAAGCAGATCAAGGATTACACCGAACGCGCCACCGACGAGCAGGAGAAGCAGGCGCTGCACGAAGTCAAACTCAACCTCGGCGCATTCATCACGCGCCTGCGCCAGATCAACGAACTCGCCGGACAGAGCAACGAGATGGCGATGATGATGATCAAGAGCGACATCGGGCCGCTGCATCAGAAACTCGCCGCCAGTTTCGACCAGCTGGTCGACGTCAACACCGGCACCGTCAACACGCTGGAGGCCTCGGCCAACACCGCGTTCACGCGCACTCTGGCGACCTCGCTCGGCGCGGCGCTGTTCGGCGTCGCCCTAATCGGGGTGATGGGCACCATCCTCGGCCGCTCGATCGGCCTGCCGCTCAGCGCGATGCAGGGCGCCATCGTGCATACCGCACGCAACCTCGATTTCTGCGATACGATCAGCGTCGGTAGCAGCGACGAAATCGGCCGTACGCTGGCCGCCTACCAGCAACTGCTGGCCACGCTGCGGTCCAGTTTCGGCGAAATCCAGAAGGTCTCGGCGCGCATGGCATCGCTCACCGACGAGGTCGATCAGACGGCCCGGGAGATCGCCGACAACTCCCAGACGCAGGGCGACGCCGCCGGCAGCATGGCCGCGGCGATCGAACAGCTGACCACCAGCATCGCCATGGTTGCCGCGCAGGCACAGGACGCCACCCGGCACACCCGGACCTCGCGTGACCAGGCCGAACAAGGCGCCGGCGTGATCCTCGCCACGGTCGGCGGAATCGAGGCGATTGCCGCTGCGGTACGCCAGGGGTCGGCGCGTATCGACGCACTGCGTGCCGATAGCGAGAGCATCTCGTCGATGGCCAACATCATCAAGGAAATCGCCGACCAGACCAACCTGCTGGCGCTCAACGCGGCGATCGAAGCTGCCCGCGCCGGCGAACAGGGGCGCGGTTTTGCGGTTGTAGCCGACGAGGTGCGCAAGCTTTCCGAACGCACTGCCAGTTCGACGCAGGAAATTGCCAGCCTGCTCGAACGGATGCAGGACAGCGCCCGTCAGGCCGTCGCCAGCATGGCGGTGGCGGTACGCGAAGTCGACGCCGGGGTAGACAACGCCAAGCAAGCCGGCCAATCGATCGACAGCATCAAGCAGGGATCGGACACCGTGGCGACCGCCGTCGAGGACATCTCGACCGCGGTACGCGAACAGAACGCCACCAGTACGGCGATTGCGCAGCGCATCGAGCAGATCGCCCAGATGACCGAACGCAACACGGCGGCTGCCGCGAGCGCGGCGCAGGCGGTGCATCGCTTGAACGAGATGAGCCGCGAGATCGCGCAAGCGCTCGCCGCCTACAAGGTTTAGTAACCCAGAGAACCTCACCGCAAGGGCGCAAAGATCGATAGTCTGTGCGCTAGCGAGCGGCGCTTTCCAATTTGCGTGACTGGCCGCTAACGTGAATCAGAAAGGCCATTCAGATTCCGTCGTTTCGGGCTCGCCCCGGAATCCGACCAGCGGAAGTGCAGGGCCGGTGGTGCGCTACTGGACTCCGGCTTTCGCCGGAATGACGTGGCTATCCATTGTTTTGAACTTGACTGACTACTACCGCGCCGGCAGCGCATTGACGAGCTCGGCCAGTTGCCGCCGACCTCGCTCCGCGAGCCCCCTCTGGCGCAACTAGATTTTCTGTCGAAACGTTCTCAATCCGCTTTTCTCGCGCCGACGCGCACCATGTAAACGCCTCGCTCAAAGTCGGCTGATGGGCGCCGATTTCGCTTTCGCACCGTTTTGGACACGTCGGCTCCACGACATGCAGGCAGCTGGCTGCTTGCAAAAAACCTCGTTCCGGCCAATCGATCAGCTTCCACCGAACTGCGTGAGTCCGTACAGCGGAATCCTTGTTGGTGCGTCAACTCAAGAACGATCGCTAATTATCATACGATTTGATAATTATTAATCGCTTTTTATTATTCTGCATGGCTTTACTATTTCTCGCACGTGCTTGTTCTGCCAAGGTTCTGTGCGAAAAGCGTTGCTCACCTCACGCGGCCCGGCATGGTCAGTGCTTCACGACGTTCTTTGGGCTGGTGCCAAGCAGTTTGCGCCATGCTCGCGAAAGCCACTGAATACCAAGGTTCATTTTTCAACAAATCTGGAGTATTTCCATGCGCAAAACTCTTCTTCCCATCGTGACCCTCGCCTGCCTTTCGTTTCTGACCCAAGCCGCGATGGCGGACCAGTTGGCAGATATCAAGCAGAAAGGGACCTTGATCTGCGGCACGCTCGGCACGTCGGAACCGTTCAGCTTCCCTGATCCGGTTACTCGCGAGATCCAGGGCTACGACGTCGCTTTCTGCAACGCGGTGGCGAAGAGTCTGGGCGTCAAGCTTGAGTTGAAATTGATTTCGGTTGCCGCGCGGATCCCCGAGCTTCAGCAGGGGCGTGTCGATGTGCTGGCAGCCAATTTGGGGTGGACGCCGGAACGCGCCGAGCAGATCGCCTACAGCGATGGCTACTACGTCAGCCTGCAAAAGATCGCTGCCAAGCGCGCCGCCGGTTTCAAGAGCGTTGCCGATCTGGCCGGAAAACGCGTCAGCGCCACCAAGGGATCGACCTCCGAGATGGCGGTAAAGAAGACGCTGCCCACCGCCACCACGGTCACCTTCCAGGATCCACCCACCGCTTTCCTCGCCATGCAGCAGGGGAAAGTCGATGCTTTCGCTGTCTCCGAACTGACGCTGATCAAATTCAAGCAGCAGGTCGAGAGCAGCACGCCGATCGACATCCTAGAACCGCCGGTCATGCTTGAGGCGTGGGGAATCGGTATGCGCAAGGATTCTGCGACATTGATCAAACACGTCAATGGCCTGCTTGAGTCGATGGAAAAATCCGGCGAAGCGGCGAAGATCTTCGACCAGTGGCTCGGTACCAGCACGCCGTACAACATGCGGCGCGGTTTCAAAATCGAGCCGATCAAAGGCTAGGCGTATCAGTCGATCGCGGCTACTCATCCATTCACAGGCCATTGCCCATGAGCATCAGTCTCGATTTTTCGCTCCTGCTACGCGAGGAGTACTCGCAGGCGATCTTGAAGGGCATCGCCACCATGTTCGAGCTGACCGCACTCGCCTGGCTGTTGGCCGCAGCGGTCGGCACGATGCTGGCGATCGTGCGCATGAGCAACAGCCGCTTGGGACAGGCCGCGGTCGCCGCCTACGTCGAAGTGCACCAGAATGTACCGATGCTGGTGCTGATTTTCTTATGGTACTTCGGCGTTCCGGGACTGCTGCCGGACGAGATGCAACGCTGGATCAACGCTCACAACAGCGAGTTTCTCTTCGCCTTTATCGGCATCGGGCTTTGCATGGCAGCCTATATCTCCGAAGGCCTGCGTAGCGGCATACGCTCGATCCCGAAATCCCAGCTCGAGGCGTCACGTGCCCTCGGTCTTTCGTATTTGCAATCGTTTCGTCTGGTGGTACTGCCACAAGCGGTGCGCCTTGCACTGCCGACGCTGGTCAGCCACAGCGTTTTGCTGTTCAAGAACACCAGCCTGGCGATGGCCATCGGTGCCGCCGAATTGACCTACGTCACAAGGGAAATTGAGAGCCAGTCGTTTCGCACCGTCGAAGTCTATCTGTTCTCGACACTCGCCTATCTCGCGGTTTCGCTGCTGATCATGGGTGGCGGTGCGGCACTCGAACACCGCTACCGAATCAAGGGGAGATAGCGATTGGACGATATCCTTCAGATCCTGCGCGACAACGGAACGCTGTTGCTGGTCGGTCAATACCCGCACGGCCCGTTGGGCGGGCTGGCGATTACCTTGCTGTTGTCATTGTTTGGCATCCTGCTCGCTTTTCCGTTCAGCGTCGGCATCGCGCTGGCGCGCATCAGCCCGTTCTGCTGGCTACGCTGGTCGGCCACCGCGTTGATCTACGTGGTGCGGGGCGTACCGCTGGTGATGTTCATCTTCTGGGTGTACTTCTTCGTCCCCTTGTTGATCGGTCAGACCGTCACCGGCTTCACGACGATGCTGGTGACGCTGGTGATCTATGAATCGGCTTACCTCGCGGAAATTATTCGCGCCGGCATCCAGGGCTTGCCGCGCGGGCAGTTCGAGGCATCCCGTGCAGTCGGCTTGAGCTACCTGCAGACGATGTTCAAAGTGCTGCTGCCGCAGGCGCTCTACAACATGGTCCCGGCCATCATCAGCCAGTTCGTCTCGTCGATCAAGGAGACTTCGCTGGGCTATGTGATCAGCGTCAACGAACTGACTTTTGCCGCAAGCCAGATCAACAGCACGCTGCTGACCAAACCCTTTCAGGTCTTTTTCATCCTGGCGGCGATTTACTTCGTTCTCTGCCTCATCCTGACGCAACTGGCCCGTATCGTCGAGCGGCGCATCGCCGAACGGCGTAACGGCAGTCGGGTAACGCCAGCCAAGCCGGTGACGATGTCCAGGGCGACAATCTGAATCACTTTTCGATGGAGATATCCATGACGCGTCCCGCCCCCAGCCAGTACCCCATGATTTCCTTTAAAAAGGTCAACAAATGGTATGGCGAATATCATGCGTTGAAAGAGATTACCGCCGACGTTGAAAGAGGCGAGGTGCTGGTGGTTTGCGGTCCATCGGGTTCGGGAAAATCAACGCTGATCCGGACCGTCAACCGGCTCGAAGAAATCCAGGGCGGGCGGATCGAATTCGACGCTCAGGATGTGCACTCGCCGGCGCTCGATCTCAACACTTTCCGCAGCCACGTCGGTTTCGTGTTCCAGAGCTTCAACCTCTTCCCGCACCTGTCGGTGGTCGACAACATCATGCTCGCTCCCATCAACGCGTTGAAGCAGAAAAAGGTCGAGGCCAAGGGACGCGCGCTGGAACTCCTCGACCGGGTCGGCCTGGCGGCAAAAGCCGAGGCCTATCCTGGTCAGCTATCGGGAGGCCAGCAGCAGCGCGTCGCGATCGCAAGGGCCCTGGCCATGTCGCCGCCCGCCATGCTCTTCGACGAACCGACCAGTGCGCTTGATCCAGAAATGGTCGGCGAAGTACTGCAAGTCATGAAGGGGCTGGCGCGAGACGGAATGACCATGATCTGCGTGACGCATGAAATGAACTTCGCGCGCGAAGTCGCCGACCAGATCTGGTTCATGGACGAGGGAAGCATTGTCGAAACCGGCAAACCCGAGGAATTTTTTACCACTCCGCAAAGCGACCGTGCACGCAAATTTCTTTCCGAACTACGCTCCCACTGACATCGAATGAGAACCGCACTAAACTGGGCGTCGTTAAAGTCAAACGCTACCGTAGATCTGCGAGAAGTCACAACACTCTCGCGCGAGCATGACGATCGAAGGAATCAGCGAGCTCTTCTTCTCCCATTGGTACATGGCAACATAGGTGACGTCGGGCAGCGGCGGCGTGGCCTTTATTTCCTCGAGCAAGCCCCCCTTGATCATCACGCTCAGACACTTCCGGGGCAGATAGCTGATGCCCAGTCCGGAGACCGTCAGACCAAGCAACGCCAGAAGGTTATTGCATTTGATGCTGCTCGCCGGACTGAAACCCATTTTCCGGAACCACCGGTCATAGACCAGCCCGGTCCCGGATTTTCCGCCTTGCGCCAGCAGTTTTAGCGAGGCCAGCTCGGAAACCCGAAACGTCTTCTTGCCCGAATTGAGCATTCCGGGTTTGCACATCCAGGAATTTTCGACCCCGCCCAGGACCGTTGACGATAGGCGAGCGTCAACGAATGCGTCAGGGACGATGATCAGGTCAAGCTCATCGGCGAGCAGGCTTTCCTTCAAACCCATGCTCATATCGACGTCGGGCTCGATGGTGACGTTGGGAAACTGCTTCTGAATCTGGTCGCACAAGCGCGGAAACCAGGTCAGCGCGGTCAGTTCAGTAATGCCAATTCGCAACCGTCGTTCAAAACTTTCGGGACGGCCAAGTTGGTCGACCGCATTGTCCCGCTGTTCGAGCAACTTTTTGGCGATAACAAACATGATCTCGCCCTTTTCCGTCAGATGGGCGCTGCGTTGGCTCCTGTCGAACAACGGCATGTCGAACTGCGTTTCCAGCTCCTGAATTCTCTTGGACACCGCTGACTGCGTCGTATGCAGTTTCTGGGCCGCTTGGGAAAACCCGCCGGCTTCGACAATCCAATAGACCGCTTCAAGTTGCTTGAAGGTAAACACGGCGCACTCCTTTGGGGAACCGCCGGTATTTATATCACTTTATTTCCCCAGTTGATCAGAATATATATCGCTTTTTTTGTCATTGGCTGTCGGTCACAATTTGGACGGTCGCAAGCGGCAAAGCAACAAAATTACATTCTCAGTCCGGTGGAAATCATGAGCTTTGAAATCAACAGCAAGGTAAAGATCCTTGAGCAACCTCAGACAATCGCCTTGAACGCCATTGCCGAGCGCTTGAAAAACGAAGGCAAGGACATCGTCAACATGGTTCTCGGCGAACCCGATTTCGCGACGCCAAAGAAGATCATCGACGCCGCAACGAAAAGCATGAACGACGGGTTTACCCACTACGTGTCTTCGATGGGCTTGCCCGAGCTGCGTCGCAAGATCGCCGACAAGCTGCGCGACACCAACAACGTGAGCTACGACACAGCAGAAATAATCGTCACGCCGAGCGCGAAATTCGCGATTTACCTCGCCTTGACCGCGTTCCTCAACGATGGCGACGAGGTCCTGATTCTCGACCCCTCGTGGGTCTCGTACAAGGCGCTGGTGCAGTTGGCCGGCGCGACGCCGATCAGCGTCGCTCTCGATTACGAAAGCAACTACACGCTGACCGTAGCGCAGCTGGAAAAGCAGCTCACCCCCAGAACCCGGATGATTATCCTGAACACACCGAACAATCCTACCGGCCGGGTATTCAGCGCCGAGGAAAACCGGATTCTGGTGGATTTCATCAAGGAACACGATCTGCTGGCCGTCTGCGACGAAATCTACGAGAGCATTGTCTTCGATCACCACCAGCACGTCAGCCTGGCCAGTTTCCCCGAAATCAAGGCCAACGTGATTACCGTCAATGGATTCTCAAAGAGCCACGCCATGACCGGCTGGCGAATTGGTTATTTGGCCGCGGACAAGAAACTCATTGCCGAAATGCTCAAGGTCCAGATGCAGGTGGTCACCTGCACCGCATCCTTTGTCCAGGCGGCAGCGATCACTGCTTTCGACTGCGCAGCCGAAGTCGCGTCGATGGTTGCCCAGTACAGGGAGCGTCGCGATTATCTGGTTGAGGCGCTCAACACGATTCCAGGTTTCCATTGCCGTCCGCCAGAAGGCACCTTCTACGCGCTGCCGCGGATCGACTACAAGGGAATGAATTCCGATGAACTCAGCGCCTTCATTCTTGAAAACGCGCAGGTGCTGCTGACCCCCGGCAGCGCCTACGGGCGAGGCACTGAAAAGACGCTCAGGATTTCGTACGCGACATCGATCGAAAAAATCGAAGAAGCGATCAAGCGCTTGAGGAAGATATTCGTATAGGAAAAACCACTTGTTCGCGGTGTAGCGCCGGGAACGTGCCGCACAGAATCGGTTGAAAGAACGATGGCCAGGAAAGGTAAAGACTTATGAGCAACGCCGGATTCAGAATCAACAACAAGGTTGAAAGAGCGCCAAGAGCTTTGGTCGACGCGTTCAAGTTCATCCCCGTCGCCAATATTGCCGACAACATGAATCGACGCGCCTGCCTGGATGCCAGAATCCGGCCGATGAACGGCGCGGCGCTGCTGGGGACGGCGATTACCCTGAAGACCAGCCCGGGCGACAACCTGCTGCTCTACGCCGCCATCGCGATGGCCATGCCGGGCGATGTGATTGTGGTCGACGCTCAGGGCGACTTGTCCAATGCCATCGTCGGAGAGCTGATGCTCACCTGGGCGCAGAAAAAGGAAATTGCCGGGATCGTTGTCGATGGCGCGGTACGCGACGCCTCGGCGATCAAGACGATGGCCATTTCGGTCTATGCCGCTGGCGTGACGCCCAACGGGCCGTTCAAGAACGGCCCGGGAGAAATCAATATCCCAATCAGCTGTGGCGGGCAGGTAATCAGACCCGGTGACATCATCGTCGGCGACGAGGACGGGATAGTTGCCATTGATCCCCGAGATGCGCCGGATATTCTTGAGAAGGCGAAAGCGACGGTGATCAAGGAAGCCGGAATCGTCGCCGATATCCAAGGAAATGGCTGGGATCTCGGGTGGGTCGAAAAAGCCTTGCAGGATAAGGGCTGTGAATTTATCGCCTGAACAGCTGTTCGCCGACCCGCCAAACTTGCCGCGGCGAGCGGCGCCCAAGAAATCATCCGTCGCTACGGCGAATTGAGTTTTTCGACCAATTCGGCAAGCTGTCGCCGCAAGTCGTCTGCCGGCTGGCCCTGCGCTTCGGCCAGGCGGATCTGGCGCATCGTATCGGCGATCTGCGCCTGCGTCGCGCGCTGGTTGCTATTGGCCGGAGTGATGCTGATCGAAGTGGGAGCCGGCTTGGCCGACTTGCCACTGGGAACCAGCTGCGCGCGCTCGGCGCCAGCGCGGTTACGGCTAGCCGTAATCACCAGACTCTTGGGCTGATACGGCAACGGCATCGTCGCGCGGCGAACGGTTTTCTGCGCCACCGCATTGCGCCGGAAGGCGTTGACCGCGGTCATCAGCTGCTGGTGCAGTTCCTCGCTGGGCCGCCCTTCGGCTTCGGCCTCGCGGATCTTGCGCAGCAACTCCTCGATTTCGCTGGGCGCCGAAGTCGAACGGGAAGCGACGCCGAAGCTCTCCTTGGGCGCCTTGACGGCAATCGCAAACTCCTCGGGCGACGAAATCATCTTGCCGAGCTGGTAGTGGTCATAACGCATCGCCATCGTCAGCGCGGTATCGCCCCAATCGTTCTTCGACCGTCGGTCGGCGCCCGACTCGAGCAGCACGCGGGTCAGATCCTCGCGCCCCTCGCGCGCGGCGAGCATCAACGGCGTCGAGCCGTTGGGCGACGGCGCATTGACCTCGGCGCCGCGCTCGATCAGGTACTGGACCAGCGCCTGGTGTCCGTTGAACACGGCGTAGTGCAACGCGCCCCACTGGTTGCCTTCGCGGTTGAGCGCGGCGCCGTGATCGAGCAGCCATTTGACGGCGTCCAGATGCCCGTTCCAGGCCGCCAGCTGCAGCGGCTGTTCGCCATTGCGGTTGGCGCGCCGGGGATTGGCGCCGCGTTCGACGAAGAGCGCCATCATGTCGATATTGCCCTCCCAGGCAGCAATCATCAGCCCGGAGCCGAGCGGACTGCTCTGAAACTCGGGATCGAGCCCCTCGTCGAGCCAGGCCCTGGCCTTGTTCAAATCGCCGCGCTCAATCGCCCAAGCGAAGGCGATCGGATCGGGCAACGCCGCCCAGGCCACCCCGGCCCACAGGCACAGCACCGCAATAAAGACTCTGCCGATCACCCGCATCGAATTACTCCTCCCTGCGTCGACACATCGTAGGATGTTACGCTGTGTTTTATTGCACAATACCGCGCTCATGTCGCCACGTCTGATTTTCGCTCTTGCGCTTTCGCTCGCTCTGCACGCCAGCCTGGTCCTCCCGGACCTGCTCGGGCGGCTCGCTGTCGCCCGGCCCCGACCGGCGCTGCAGGCGGTCCTGCGCCTGCCGCCCAAGCCAGAGGCGCCGCCGCCTGCCGAGCCCTTGCTCAAGAACACCATGGATCCCGAAGAGACGCCGCCCGAACCCATGCAGCCCCCCAAGCCCGCGCCCAAAACGACCAAGCCGACGGCCCCCAAGGTCGTCGCCAAACGCGAGGTGCAGGTCGCGCAGCGAAAAATCTCCGAGCACCTATTTTACCCGCCCGAAGCCATCGCTCGCGGCATCGAAGGCGAAGTGCGCCTGATCGTCAAGCTGTCGGCCGACGGCGCGGTGGAAGACGTCAGTATCGCCGCCAGCAGCGGTCACCCGCTGCTCGACAACGCCGCCATCAAGGCCGCCTACGCGATGGGCCGACTGACCGGCGCCAGCTCGCGCGAACTGATCCTGCCGGTCATTTTCCGCCTGCAGTAAAGAGGAACTAACCACTGCGACACGGCGAGCATGCCGCGAAGCAAATCCCCCTGGGGACAGCGAAGAACCTTTGTTTCTCTGGAGCGATTTCACGTCACTGAACGAGCAGGCGACCCAACACAGAGCTTTCGCCTTTCCCGCCGTGTCGCCGTGGTTAGCAGCTTTTCCCTGTTCCTATTTTTTCCGGAAGATCACGTCCCAGACGCCGTGTCCCAGGCGCAGGCCGCGCTGCTCGAACTTGGTGAGTGGGCGATAGTCGGGACGCGGCGCGAAGCCGTCGGCGGTATTCTCGAGCAGCGCTTCGGCCGACAGCACGGCTAGCATCTGCTGCGCGTACTCTTCCCAATCGGTGGCGCAGTGAAGGTAGCCACCCGGTTTGAGCCGGCTGGCGAGCAGCGCGACGAGCGGCGGCTGGATCAGGCGCCGCTTGTGATGGCGCGCCTTGGGCCACGGATCGGGAAAGAAGATATGCGCGCCGGCAAGCGTTTGCGGAAGGATCATGTCGCGCAAGACCTCGACCGCGTCGTGCTGGACGATGCGCAGATTGCTGATATTGCCTTCGGCGACGAGCTTGCACAGGCTGCCGACACCCGGCGTATGCACCTCGATCCCGAGGTAGTCGTTGCCGGGGTTGGCAGCAGCGATCGCTGCCGAAGTCTCGCCCATGCCGAAACCGATTTCGAGGATCTTCGGCGCCGACTCGCCGCTGCGGCCAAAGACCGTCGCCAGATCGTGCGGCGCGGCGACGTAAGGCACGCCGATTTCGGCCATCATCCCTTCGTAATAACGCAGCTGCGCGTTCGAAACGCGCCCCTGGCGCAGCACGAAGCTGCGGATATGGCCGTGCGTATTGGCAAACTCGAGCGACGTACGGACGTCCTGCGGGTCGTCGCTCACGCTTACGAACCGATCAGGCCGGTGGTCGGCGACGACGGATCGGCGGCGTAGTATTTGCGCGGCATGCGCCCGGCCACGAAGGCTTCGCGCCCAGCCTCGACCGCCTTCTTCATGGCGCTGGCCATCAGCACCGGGTCCTTGGCGAGGGCGATCGCGCTGTTCATCAGCACGCCGTCGCAACCGAGTTCCATGGCGACCGCCGCGTCCGACGCGGTGCCGACGCCGGCGTCGACGAGCACCGGCACCTTGAGCTTGTCGATGATCAGGCGCAGGTTCCACGGATTGACGATGCCCATCCCGGAGCCGATCAGCGAAGCAAGCGGCATCACCGCGACGCAGCCGATGTCCTCGAGCATTTGCGCCTGGATCGGATCGTCGGCGCAATAGACCATCACGTCGAAGCCGTCCTTGACCAGCGTTTGCGCGGCCTTGAGCGTTTCCGGCATATTCGGGAAAAGGTTGCTCGGATCGCCGAGCACCTCGAGCTTGCACAGCGGATGACCGTCGAGCAGTTCGCGCCCGAGACGCAGCGTGCGCACCGCGTCGTCGGCGGTGAAGCAGCCCGCGGTATTCGGCAGGATGGTGAATTCGGAAGTCGGCAGCGCGTCGAGCAGATTCGGCTCGCCGGGATTCTGGCCGATGTTGACGCGGCGGATCGCCACCGTGACGATCTGCGCGCCCGAGGCGTCGATCGCGGCGCGCGTCTGCGCGAAGTCCTTGTACTTGCCGGTGCCGACCAGCAGGCGCGAGCGATAGGTCTTGCCGGCAATGGTCAGGCTATGTACGGCGGTGTTCATGGGAATTTCCTCAAAAAAGCTTGCAGGGGGAGTTCTGGGGCAACTTAGCCGCCGCCGACGGCGACGACGATTTCAAGGCGGTCGCCTTCGGCCAGCGCCACATCGGCGTGACGCCCGCGCGGGACGATTTCACCGTTGCGCTCGACGGCGATTCGCTTGCCGCCATAGCCCAGCGCTTCGACCAGTGCGGCGACGTTAAGCGGCGCGGGGAATTGGCGGGGTTCGCCGTTGATTGTGATTTCCATGGAGCGAAATTTTATCACGGCGCACGCCCGCCCCCGCGAAGAAGAAGCGCTCAAGCCCTTCGTGCGGGCCACCATATCGAGTCATTGCGGCGCCCCACGGCTGGTACTTTGGGACCGTCGAACCTAGACTGGGACGTGGTTGTTGCAAAGCCATGCATGTCACCGCGCAGTCAAGCCGCGCAAAACCGCCGGATCAATGTCAATTGAAGGAGATGAAAAATGGCTCTTGAATTCAGCTCGATCAGTTTTTTCGCGCCGATTCTGTTGCTCATCGTCATCGTTTTTCTCGTCTCGGCAATCAATATTTTCCGCGAGTATGAACGCGGCGTGGTCTTCACGCTTGGCCGTTTCTGGCGAGTCAAGGGACCCGGACTGGTGATCATCGTTCCGCTGATCCAGCAGGTGGTTCGCGTCGATCTGCGCACCGTCGTGCTCGAGGTACCGACGCAGGATGTGATCTCGCGCGACAACGTCTCGGTCAAGGTCAGCGCGGTGGTTTATCTGCGCGTGGTGGATCCGGAAAAGGCGATCATCCAGGTCGTCGACTTCCTCAACGCCACCAGCCAGCTGTCGCAGACGATGCTGCGCTCGGTGCTCGGCAAGCACCTGCTCGACGAAATGCTGGCCGAGCGCGAGCGGCTCAACCTGGACATCCAGCAAGCGCTCGACGCCCAAACCGATGGCTGGGGGATCAAGGTATCGAACGTCGAGATCAAGCAGGTCGACCTCACCGAGTCGATGATCCGCGCCATCGCCAGGCAGGCCGAGGCGGAGCGCGAGCGGCGCGCCAAGGTCATTCACGCCGAGGGCGAATTGCAGGCCTCGGAAAAGCTGTTCCAGGCGGCCAGAATCCTGGCGCAGGAGCCGCAGGCGATCCAGCTACGCTACCTCGAAACGCTGACCGTCATCGGCGCCGACAAGAACACGACGGTCGTCTTTCCGCTGCCGATGGACCTGATCTCCCTTTTTTGCAAAAAGTAGCGGCAGCATCGTCAATCGCGCGCTTCGTCGACGTCGACGGGTTTCAGGAAGCGCGCGGCAAATTGCGGTAACCTTGGCTAACGTCGACTTTCAAGCCAATATTGCGCCATGAACACCTCGCCCAGTTTCTCCAAAGCCCGGCGGCGAACGCTGGTCGTGCTGCTTGCCGTTCTGCTTCCCGCAACGGTGCTGGCGGAGTGGATGCCGCTCGGTCGCAACGAAGATTTCCGCATCTATCTGGACCAGAAATTGATCCGGAAAAATGGTGATTTGACGCAGATCTGGCAGCTCATGGATTTCACCGCGGCGCAGTGGACCGATGCGCAGACGGTGGTGTGGTCGATCAAGACGCTGATCGAGTATGACTGCACGGCAATGCGCGCGCGAACCCTCGCCGGCGAAGCCTATTCCGAGCAGATGGGCGGCGGGCGGATGATGGGCAGCGAGCAGGTCGCCGACGCGCAGTGGGAGAGCGTCGAGCCCGGCAGCACCCGCGACAAGGTCCGGCAGATCGCCTGCGCGAAAAAATAGCCCGCCGATCGGCCAAGGCCTGCGCTTGGGGCCAGGCGTTGTGACCGAAACTCAAGCCATGCCGGCAGGCATTGGCGTGTACTATCTGTCTTTGCCCACTCACGAGAAGCCCCCGCATGCCAGACCAGGAAGAAACCAAGCTCGCGCTCATCGCAGCCGTACAACTGCCTAGCGTTTCCGACGTCGAGTTCGAATCGTCGCTCGCCGAGCTGCGCGAACTGGCCAAGACATTGGGCTTTGCCGTCGTCGAGACCTTCGTTCAGAAACGCGCAGGCTTCGACAAGACGGCGTACCTGGGCGTCGGCAAGCGGCAGGAGATACGTGCCTTCGTCGATGGCGAAGCGGACGATCCGCAGCAGCCAGGTGCCGGCAGCCGCATCGACGTGCTCTTTGTCGACCACGAGATCTCGCCGTCGCAGGCGCGCAACCTCGAATTGGAAGTCGGTTGTCAGGTGATGGACCGCACCATGGTGATCCTCGAAATTTTCCACCGCAACGCGCGTTCGCGCGCCGCGCGCGCGCAGGTCGAGATCGCTCGCCTGGGCTACATGGCGCCGCGCTTGCGCGAAGCGGCCAAGCTCGCCGGACCGCAGGGGCGGCAGCGCAGCGGCCTGGGCGGCCGTGGCGCCGGCGAGTCGCACACCGAGATGGATAGGCGCAAGATCCGCGACCGCATCGCCGAACTGCAGCTCGAGATCACCGCGATGGACGTCGAGCGCAAGACGCAGCGGGCACGGCGGCAGGATCGCCAGGGATTGGCGAGCGTCGCGCTGGTCGGCTATACGAATGCCGGAAAGTCCACGCTGATGCGCGCGCTCACCGGCAGCGAGGTGCTGGTCGCCAACAAGCTGTTCGCCACGCTCGACACGACGGTTCGCGCACTCTACCCGGAGAGCGTTCCGCGCGTGCTGGTCAGCGATACCGTCGGCTTCATCAAGAACCTGCCGCACGGGCTGGTCGCCTCATTCAAGTCGACACTCGAAGAAGCGCTCGATGCCTCCTTGCTGCTGCACGTCATCGACGCCAGCGATCCCGGCTTCGAACGCCAGCTCGAGGTCACCGACAAGGTGTTGGGCGAGATCGGCGCGCAGGCCGTGCCGCGATTGCGCGTCTTCAACAAGATCGATCACGTCGGCGACGAAGCGCAGCAAGAGGAACGCGCCGCCGCGCTGCGCGCGCAGTACCCGGATTGCATCGTGATGAGCGCGCGCCGGCCCGACGAGATCGCCACGCTGCGCCAGACGATCATCGCCTTTTTCCAGCAGGACCGGGTCGAGGCCGAGTTGTTCCTGCCCTGGTCGGCGCAGCAACTGCGCGGGCAAATCTACGCCAGCTGCGAAGTTCTCGCTGAGCGCGCCGACGGCGACGGCGCCTTCTTCCGCGTACGCGGCGAGAGCAGCGCCATCGACGCACTACGCGAGCAGTTCGGCCAGATCAAGGGGTGGTGACCGGCGGCGGGCAAAGCACGCTACTTGGCGCGGGCACCGTTTTGCGCCAGGCAACGGCCCAAATCCTTGCTGCCACCGTCGCCGATGCTGCAATTGCCCGCGACGTTTGACGGCAGTACCAGCTTGCGGCTGCCATCTTGCATCGCGCGATCGATTTCGTCGGCGGTCGACGGGCTGGCAACCGCCTGGCGCGCCGTGCTGAGCGTCGACGACTGCGGCGCCGGGGAAGTTGTTGCCGCCGCAGCGCTTTTGATTGGCGAGGGCGTCCGGACCATCGTTCGACGCGGCACGTAGCTGCTTTCCTCTGAGTCGGCACCGACCCAAGAGTAAAGGCCGCCGATCGCAGCGACCACCGCCACATTGACCAGCGTGACCGCCAGCCAGTTGGTCCACCACGGCGACGACGCGGCCGCCAGCGGCCGCCGATACGGCGCGCGCAGGAAAGATTCCGGCGCGGAAGACTTGCCGGCGCTGGCGTTGGAACTTGAACCGTCGAGGCCACTGGCAGCGGGCGGGCGTGGCCCCTGCTTCTTTTCTTTTACCATGAACCTGCGGCGGCTGACAGTCGTAGTCGAATAGCTGATGCTCATAGCGGTTTCCTGGTGACCCCGCTACCTTGGGACGCCGCTTGCAGCGTCCAGTAGGCCGGTGGTTTTGCGTCCCCATCTTTCGATGGGTTTGCCTTGTTTCAGAACCTTGCGCAAGAACGAAGATTAATTCTATCGTCGGCTAAATGCAAATTTCATTTCTAGCGCCCTGCGGCAGCCACCTCAGCAAGGCCGCGAAAATCTGCAGCGGATCGATCGGTTTGACGATGAAGTCGTTCATTCCGGCTTCGAAACAGCGGTTCCTGTCCTCGGCAAAGGCATTGGCCGTCATCGCCAAGATCGGCACGGCGCCGTAGCCGGCCAACTCGCGTATCCTGCGCGTCGCCTCCAGACCGTTGAGCTTGGGCATCTGCATGTCCATCAGGATCAGTGCGTAGGGCCGTTCGCCAGCCTTGGCGAGCGCCTCGAGACCGTCTTCGGCGGTGTCGACGAGCAAGCCCGAGTCTTCCAGCAGGTACTGCAACACCATCAGATTCACCGGCTCGTCGTCGACCAGCAGGATCGGCGTGCCGTGATGGCGTTGGCGCAAGACGCTCTCGGCCTCTGCCGCAGCGACGCCGATCGGCGGCAGCGCGCGGTCGGGCTGGCCTGCCCCTTTGCTGAGGCGGGCGGTGAACCAGAAGGTGCTGCCGCTTCCCGCAACGCTCTCGACGCCGGTTTCGCCGCCCATCATTTCGGCGAGCCGCCGGGTGATCGCCAGCCCCAAGCCGCTGCCGCCATATTTCCGCGTGGTCGAGTTGTCGGCCTGTTCGAAGGCGCCAAACAGCCGCGGCAGCGTTTCCGGCGCAATGCCGATACCGCTGTCCTCGACCTCAAAGCGCACCAGCAGCGAAGCGTCGGTCTCCTGCTGCCTGACGGCGCGCAAAACCACCGAACCGCGTTCGGTAAATTTGATCGCGTTCGAGACGTAGTTGAGCAATGCCTGCTGCAAGCGCGTCGGGTCGCCTTGCAGTGGGTCAGGAAAGCCCGCCGACTCGATCGTCAGCTGCAATCCCTTGGCCTGCGCGCGTTCGTTCATGATCGAATAGACCTCGCGGAGCAGTCCGTCAATGGCCACCGGCGCCTCTTCGATGACGAATTTTCCGGCCTCGATTTTCGACAGGTCGAGGATGTCGTTGATGGTTCCGAGCAAATGCTTGGAGGCCGTGTCGATCTGGTCGAGACGCTCGGCCTGTCGCGGCGTGACGCCGCCGCGGCGCAGCAGGTTGGCCATGCCCAGGATGGCGTTCATCGGCGTGCGGATCTCGTGGCTCATATTGGCCAGGAAGGCGCTCTTGGCAAGGTTGGCCGCCTCGGCCTGGAGCTTGGCGACGGTCAGCGACCGGTTGGCGGTTTCGAGCTCGGCGGTACGCGCGAGGACGCGCTGTTCGAGGTCGGTGTTGAGCTTCTTGATTTCATTCTCGGCGATCAATCGTTCGAGTTCGCCCGAGGCGCGCATGGCGACTCGCTCGAGCGTCGCCTCGGCCTGCGCGCGCCTGTCCAGGTTCAAGGGCCGCCGTCCGAGCAACGCGATCAGCCCGATCGGCTCGCCGCCATGCCCCCACAAGGTGACGCCGACATAGCTTTCGGCGCGCAGCTCACGCAGCGCCTGATCGCGCGGGAAACGCCGGCTGACGCCGACGGGGAAACAGCAGACGGCCTTGCCAACCGCCTCGGCGCAAGGCGTGTCTTGCAACGCATAGCTCAGCTTGTCGGCGAAGCGACCGTCACGCCAGGCGGCCAGCGGAGTCGCCATCAAGCCGTCGTCTTCGAGCCGATCGATGCACACGATCTCCATTTCCAGGGTCGCAGACAGGAAGCGGGCGAGCGCGTCGAAGAAGGGTTCGTCGGCCGCTTTGCTGCCCGCCTGCGACAGGAAGGCGGTGACTATTTCCGCCTGCTTGCGCTCGGTAATGTCGCGGCAGGCGCCGAGGACATTGCCGTCGGGCAACAAGGTGCCGTTGACCTCGACGGCGACCGTAGCGCCGTCCTGGCGCTTGAGCCATAGCTCTCTGAGCATGGCGCCCGAGCTCAGCAGTTCGGCGAACTGCCGCTCGACTTTGGCGACGTCTGCGGCCGGAACGAGGTCGGCGATGCTCATGGCGAGCAGCTGATCGCGGCGATAGCCGACCAGCCGCGTCGCCTGTTGGTTGACGTAGACATAGCGGCCGCTCTGGTCGGCGATGAAGATCGCGTCCGCGGCGCCTTCGAGGATGCGCGAAACGCTCGCCTCGCTCTGGCGCAGCCGCGTTTCGCGCTCGAGCACCGCGGTCGCCATGCGGCGCATGCTGTCGGACAGGTCGTTGAGCTCCTTGATGCGGAAATCGGGAATCGCCGCTTCATAGTTGCCGTTGGCCACCGCTTGCATGTGGCCGGCAAAATCACGGGTTCGGCGCGTCAGGATGCGGGCCAGCCAGAAGGCCATGCCAAGCGCCAGCAGCAGCGAGAACGCGGCGCAGGAAACCAGCGCCAAGATGACCGTACGCTGCGTGGCGAAGGCCACGGCGCGCGGCTGGATGACCAGCGCCACCCAGCCCAGCCCGGGGATCGGCGTCACCGTCCCGACATAGCTGCGTCCTTCCATCTCGATTTCGCCCACCCCCTTGCGCCCGGCCAGTCCGGCCTGCAGCAACGGGCTCCCGGCCAGACGCTCGTGCTGCAGCCCCTTGTTGGCGTCGGGGTGCGCGACGATGTTGCCTTGATGATCGACGACGATCGCCACCAGCCCGTCGATTCCGCCGAGCTGGCGGACGAATTCGGAAAGCCGGCGCAAATTCATCTCGCCGACCAGGATCCGGTCGCTGAGCGGGATCGCCACGGCAACCGACGCTTCGCCGCGCGCCGAAAGGTAGATGTCTGACCAGGTCGCTTTACCAGTGCGCTGCGCCATTCGCACATAGGGCCGGCCCGAAAAATCGATGCCTTGATAATTGGCTCGAAAAGCGCGGAGCGATCTGTCAAGCCCGACCTGGACGACGTGCAAGCGGCTGTCGAGAAGATAGAGGGCTTCGATCGCCGATTCGGTTGTCGCCAGGGCATCGAACTTTTGCTCGACGATCGGATCGGCGATGGCCACCGCGGAGATATCCTCGCCGAGTCGCTCGATGGCCGCAGCCGAGCTGATCAGATAGCCATCGACGCGGTCGGAAACGGCGTCGCTGAAGGCGCGGCGTTCGGCGTCGACACGCGCCTGCTGCTGCGGCACCAGAAAGACCAGCAGGAATCCCGTCACCATCAGCACTGGAATTCCGGCCAGCGCGCAGAGGCCGATCGTTAGCCAATGACGGAGCTGGTAGCGCATCACAGCCTGACGAACAGGCCGTCCTTGACCGTCGTCAGGAAGGTCTCGTGCGAAGAGTCGCCGAAAGCATCGAATGCCACCGGAGACTGGGTTCCGGGAAAAACCTTGCGCGCCAGCAGCGATTGCTTGAGCGATTGGCCGGCGACCTGGTATTCGATCGCGTCCAAAACCACATTGGTCGCGTCGAAGGCCGTCAATCCGGCAAAGCCGGGAGGCTTGCCGAAACGGTCGAGGTAATTCTGACGGAACTTGAGAAAAGCCGGCTGCGTGCTCTGCCGATCGAGAAATTGGGCAATCACGATCCCTTCAACCGAGCCGCCGCCCACTTCGATCAACTGCTCGGTCGCCGCCCACTCTGACGTGGTAATCAGAATCGACGCATCGAGCTTGCGCAGGTGCTGGCACAACATCGCGGTATCGACCGCGTTGGCAAGGATCAGAATGCCGTCGGGCTGGCTGACCAGCAAGCGGCGCGCCAAGTCGGCGAAGAGCACTTCGCCGCTCGACGAAAAATCGATGCTGTCGACCACCTGGCCGCCACCAGCGGCAAACGCGGCGCGATAGTCGGCCAGCCAGCTCTCCGTATAAGCGCGGTTGCTGAGATCGACGACGGCAGCGACGCGGCGCAAGCCGAGGCGATCAAAGTGATAGTCGGCGTCTTTTTTTGCATAACGGCTCGTCGCCGGCAAAACGCGAAAGAAATAGTCGTCAAGTCCGCTCAAGGCATTGGTGGTGACCGTCGGGCTGACCATCACCAACTGCGCCTGGTTGACCAGCGGAACGGCGACCATCGCCATGGCGCTGGTCATCGGCCCGATGATCGCCTCGACCTTGAGGTCGATCAGCTTGCCAACGGCTTGACGTGCCATCGCCGGATTCTGCTGGTCGTCCTCGGCCAGCAACTCGATCCGGCGCCCCTTGACGCCGCCCGCCTTGTTGCGCAGTTCGACGGCCAGCGTCGCGCCATTGCGCCCTTCGACCCCGAGATCGGCAACGCGCCCGGACAGGCCGCCGACAAAGCCCAGAGGAATCGGTGGCGGTGGCGAGCAGGCGAACAGACCGAGCAGCCCGGCCAGCAGCGTGAGGATTCGAAACCAGCAAGAAGGCGAGATGCGCTTTTGAATGGACACGATGGCCTCGTTGCAAATGTTCAGAGAGACTGCGCCCGAGGCCCAATTGCTTGAGCGGCTGGAGGCAAAAAGTTCACTGCACTTACGCGATACCAACCACATCGTAGCGAACAATACAGGTAATTGTTTCGCATTGAAATTGAAAAATGGGCAGGCGACGTCAAACGCCGCCAGCAACGATAGGCGGGGAATGCGCGGGCGGTGCGCAGGCAGGCCGCAACGCTTCCCGCGAAGCCTATGAAGTCAGGTCAATGCAGCTGATGCAGCCGCCACTGGCCGGCCCCCAGCAACTCGAGTTCCTGCGTATGAAAATCGAGCAAGCTGCTGCGATGCCCGACGCTGACCAGGATGGCGTCGGGCAGGGATTGGCGCAGCAAATGATACATCGCGTATTCCAGGCCTTCGTCCATCGCCGAACTCGCCTCGTCAAGAAACACCAACTGCGGGCGGTTGAGCAGAACGCGGCCGATCGCCAAGCGCTGCTGTTCGCCAAGCGATAGCGTGCGCGCCCACTCGGCCTCGTCGTCGAGGAGCCCGACCAGGTGAGCGAGTTGACACTGGACCAATACCGCAGCGGCCTGATCGTCGACCTGCACCGACGCCGGATAGTACAAGGCCGAGCGCAACGTTCCCAAGGGCAGATACGGTTTTTGTGGCAGGAACAGCGACTGCTCGCCGAGCGGCCTGACGACCTTGCCGTCGGCATACGGCCACAGCCCGGCGACGCCGCGCAGCAAGGTGGTTTTGCCGATTCCCGATTTGCCGCGAATCAACAGCGATGCCGACTTTTCGAGCGACAGCGTCAGGTCGTCGACCAGAAGATGGCCCGATGGCGTGCGCACCGACAGGGACTGCACCGCCAGTTGATGCGAACCCGCTTCGATCTGCGCGCTGCTCAGTTGCTCGGCTGAATCCATCGAATCGAGGAAGCCGGACAGGCGGTTGATGACCGCGCGGTAACTCGCGAAGCTGTCATACGACGTGCGGAAGAACGACAGCGCGCCTTCGACTTGGCCGAACGACTGCGCGGTCTGCATGACGTCGCCCAGGGTGATCTGTTTGGCGAGCAGGCGCGGCGCCTGGACGATGAAAGGGAAGACCGCGGCGGTCTGGCTGATCGCCAGATTGAAACCCTGGAACTTGAGCGAGCGGAAGACCACCGCCCACGCGTTGGCAATCACGTTGCCGAAGCGCGCCAGCAGATTGGCGCGTTCAACGGTTTCGCCGCGGTAAAAGGCGATGCTCTCGCCGTATTCGCGCAAGCGGATCAGCGCATAGCGGAAATTGGCGCTGAACTGTTCGTTGAGGAAGTTCAGGCGGATCAGCGGCCGACCGACCTTGAGCGCGAACACCGTCGCGACGATGACGTAAAGATAGACCATGAAAACCATCGCCCGCGGAATCTCCCAGCCGAACAACGCCAGCACGCCGGACAGATTCCAGAGGATGACGGTGAACGCGAACAGCGAGACCGCAGCATCAAGCAGCCCCATGGAAAGCACCAGCGAATTGCTGACGAAGCTCTCGACGTCCTGTTGAATACGCTGGTCCGGGTTGTCGGCGCTGTCCGCAACGAACTGGCTGCGGTAATAGGCTTGCTTGGCCAGCCAGCGTTCGACCAGCGACTCGGTGAGCCAGACCCGCCAGCGGATCAGGAACGCCTGCTGCAAGTAGACGTTGAGCAGGCTGCGTCCGACGTGAATCGTCGCCAGAATCGCGAAAACGAGCAACATGAACCAGAACGCTTTGGCGTCGAGCGCTTGCATGGCGCTGTAAAAGCCGTTGTACCAGAAAGAAAACAGAACATTCAGACGCACCCCGAACAGCGTCATGAGCACGATCAGCGCCAGCCAGAGCAGCGGTAGCACGCTGCGCGACGGGTTGAAATAGACCGAGGTGATCTGCAGAAACTGGCGCCCCCACCCGGTAAATCGCCCCAGAATCGCGAAGGTAGCGCCCAGCGCGATCAGACTGATGGCAAAAGCCTGGCCGAGCCAAACCAGGCTGGCATGCAACTCGTGATTCCAATCCACAAAGACGCCTTTCCGTACAAATCGATCAGCAAGCCCCGCCATCTGCTTGGGGCCGCGAGGCTTAAATTGGCCATTTTCCGGCAGATGAATCGCATTGACCTCAAGCTTGCGCCGACGGAACTTAAAGCCGACTTAAAAAGGCGCCCGACATTTTTCCGGTAGGGTCATGGGCAAGTACGCTTGCACGCAAAGCGCCGCATCAACGACAAGCTAGTGCGCGCTCGAGGTCGAAAAGACGTTCATGACGACGACCCCTGCAATAATCAGCCCCATCCCGATCAAGGCCGCGGCATCAAGTTTCTGCCCGTAGATCAGCCAGCCGGCGAGCGCGATGAGGACAACGCCAACCCCCGACCAGATCGCGTAGGCGATGCCGACCGGAATGGTCCGCAAAGTCAGCGCCAGGAAGTAAAACGCCGCGCTGTACCCGACTACGACCAGCACTGACGGCCACAGCCTCGAAAATCCCTCGCTCGATTTGAGCGCCGACGTGGCAATGGTTTCGGAGACAATCGCGATGAGCAGGAAGATACCGTTTTTCATAAGCCCCCCAGTTTTAGAAGGCCCGATTCTGCATCGGTTTCTGTCAATTGGCCAGTCTGGCCAGCGAAAGATTTTCGCGATGGCGGTGCGGCCACGACTGGCCTGCTCGAACCGCGGGACGTGGATGCGCGAGCCGCGCCCGAAGTACAATCGGCAATCCGCAAGAGGTCACGAAGATGACCTGGGTCACGGTAATTCCGCGGGCAACAAGGGAGAAAGCAATGCGCAGCGCGTTTGTCTTGATACGGATTTTTTCCGCCGCTTTGGCGCTGCTGGCTGCCGCTTCCGGCTACGCCGCCTGCAGCGACGAAGACTTCGTCACCCGGGTCGGCGGCGGCGACGAGTGTTTTGTCGTAAAAACCTTCGGTGCAGCGCCGGGAACGCCAACCCTGCTCGTCTGGCTGCATGGCAGCGTCAGTGCCGGAGGGCCGGCGGATTACATGTACCGGGATGCGCAGCGCTACGCGTCAGACTCGGTAGCGAGTGTCGCCTTGCTGCTGCACGGCTACGCCGACCGCAACGGCAACGCGTCGACGGGCGACAACTACAATCGGCAGAGCGCGATGGCCACTTCGAAAAATGTCGACTCTTTGGCCGCCGCATTGGTGAAACTGAAAGAACATTACCGGCCGCAAAGGCTGGTACTGCTCGGCCACTCGACCGGCGCAGTATTTGCCGCGGACATTCTCGCGCTGTCACCAGGCCTCGTCGATGCGGTCTTTCTGGCCGGCTGCCCTTGTGAAAAGCCGTTCAACTGGCGGGGCGTTAACCCGATTACCCTGGCCGAAGCGGTCCCGCTCGGCGCGCAGGTTCTTGCGTTCACCGGATCGAACGACACGGTCGTTCCGCCCGGGCTGGTTACCGGATATATCGATGGGCTCAAGAAAAGGGGCGTCGATGCGCGCTACATCGAGATCCCCGGCGCGACGCACAGCTGGAAATCGCTCTTCAACAACGAGATTGCCGAGGGCGGCTTGCAAGCGCTGCTGCCGCAAAAGATGGTCGAAAAAGGCCAGTGATGGCCGCTGGCGCAATCGCGCTGACGCATCCGCCGGGCGCCAGATCGCCAGCTTCTTCTCGCTTGGTCCGGCGACGCTCATCTATAATCGCGCGTCGCTCGGCGGCATAAGCCATCGATTCCTTCAACATCGCAAGGCAAAGGGCCACCATGAAAATGAGCTGCGCAAATCTGCTCAAGGCATTACTGATCTTGAGCTGCAGCGCGATCGACGCAGCGCCCGCCGCTGAGCCTCAGGCCACCGGCGTCATCTTCGAGAACGTCCGCGTCTTCAGCGGCAACTCGGACCAGCTTTCGGCGCCGTCGAACGTGCTGGTGGTCGGCAAGCATATCAAGACCATTTCGACCTCGCCGATTGCCGACCCACCGGCCACCTCAGTAACGCGCATCGACGGTCGTGGGCGGACGCTGATGCCGGGGCTGATCGACGCGCACTCGCATATCTCGGTGATGGCGGTGTCGATGGGCGAGGCGCTCAATGCCGACATCGGCTACGTGCAGATTGCCGCCGGCAAGGCCGCCGAAGCGACCTTGCTGCGCGGCTTTACGAGCGTGCGCGACATGGGCGGGCCGACTTTCGGCCTCAAACGCGCCATCGACAGCGGACTGATCGCCGGGCCGCGAATCTTTCCTTCGGGCACCTTGATTTCCCAAACCGGTGGCCACGGCGACTTCCGCCTGCCCTATGAGATCCCCAGAGCTGCCGGCGATCCGCTGAGCTACAGCGAACGCATTGGCCTGTCGGCAATCGCCGACAGCCCCGACGAAGTGCGCCGCCGCGCGCGCGAGAACCTCATGAAGGGCGCCAGCCAGATCAAGCTCACCGCCGGCGGCGGCGTCGGTTCCGAGTACGATCCGCTCGACGTCTCGCAGTTCTCGCAAGCCGAATTGCACGCCGCGGTCGAAGCGGCCGAGAACTGGGGAACCTACGTGACGGTTCATGCCTACACGCCGCGCGCCATTCGGGTGGCGATTGCCGCTGGCGTCAAGGCCATCGAGCACGGCCAGCTGATCGACGAGGCGACGGTCAAGCTGATGGCCGACAAGGGCATCTGGTGGTGCCTGCAACCGCTGCTCGACGACGCCGACTGGACTGCCCTGTCGGGCGAGCGGCGCGTCAAGCAACTGGCGGTGGCGCACGGAACCGACGTCGCCTACGCGCTGGCCCGGAAATACAAGATCAAGACCGCCTGGGGAACCGACATGATCTTCAGCCCCGAGTTGGCGGAAAGGCACGGCGAGATGCTGGCCAAGCTGGTGCGCTGGTACTCGCCCGGAGAGGTGCTCAAGATGGCTACCGGAGACAACGGGCAACTGCTCGCCCTGTCCGGCCCACGCAGCCCCTACCCGGGCAAGCTCGGCGTCGTCGAGGAAGGCGCGCTGGCCGACCTGCTGCTGGTCGACGGCGACCCGGTGGCGAACATCAAATTGATCGAAGACCCGGCCAGGAATTTCCTGGTGATCATGAAAGACGGGACGCTGCACAAGAATATCTCGCGCTAGATCGATTCCCCGAGCTCTGATCAAGCTCGATCTGACCCGATCCACCGGTGACCAGAGAGCGACCGGTCAACGAAAAAGCCAACCCGTAAAAGTTGGCTTTTTTCCTTGCAGATCAAGGACCTGAAGGCATTTATTCTGGAGCGGGCGATGGGAATCGAACCCACGGCTCTAGCTTGGGAAGCTAGGGTATTACCATTATACGACGCCCGCTTGGCGCGTCTGCGGCAGCATTCTAACGTACACCGGGTCGGTTTCAACAATCGAACCATTACCTCGACGAGGGCGGGAGTGGCCGCAAATACCTCTATCGTCATAGAATGGCCGAACACCGATAGAAAAATATCATCATGAATAGCAAATTATGGCTGGCCTGTTTGATCCTTACCGGCTGTGCTTCAGCGCCTTCACTGAAAGATATCGAGGCAAGCAAACCTGAGGTGTATCAAAAAGCTGTTGATAAAACTCCTGCGTCATGTGGAATCATGCCCCCGGTGCCTGTTGATATCGCGGTACCGCTAATTTATAAAGCGGGCAGCAATTCCGTCATCGATCCTGAACGCCTAAAGGCCTACAAGAAAGCAACCGCCGAATTCAATTCATTCAACATCAGGCTCAGCACCCTTTCCAACAATTACCTAAAAACAGGCAACGTCCATGACGGAAAATGTGCGGTGGCTTTCATCGATGAATGGGCGAGGAATAACGCACTGCTTGGAGAAATGAGGGATGTAAACAATAAAGATCAAAGTCGCTATCACCAGAAGTGGGAACTTGCCGCGGCAAGTACGGCGTATTTTCAGGTCATGGCGCTGGCCACTGCTGAACAAGACGCGCGGATCAAATGGTGGATGTCTCAAGTGGTCAAGCCAGTAAAGGCCTTCTGGGATTCCAGCGCCAAACGCAATAACCACTATGTGTGGTCAGGCGTCGCGGTAATGCAGGTCGGCGTGATTACCGGGAACAAAGAAGACATTAAGTGGGGAAAGAAAACTTTTGACGCGATCATCGACGACGTGCGCGGAGATGGGTACCTTAATTATGAAATCGCGCGTGGCGCCAAATCTGCACATTACATGCATTTCACCATTCAGCCGATGGTCTATATGGCCGAGCTATCAAAAACGCTTGGTGAAGATTGGTGGAAAAATGACAAGTTCCAGCTTCTGATAAACACCACATTTGAAAGCACTCTTGATATTTCGAGGATTGACCGTGTTACTGGTATTAAACAAGACCTCCCGACGTCAACTGATTGGACCTGGTTCGCCATGCTGCGCGACGATGATCATCGAAAAATAGAGCTTAAGAATTTCATGAAAACACAATTGGTTGCTCCTGATGGAGAAACCCCTTTTATCATGACCAAAATTTCGCCCAATCGTTATTTGGGCGGAGACCTTGATCTGGTGCGCAAAATGTTTGAGAAGAAAAATCAAGTCTCCGTAATCAGTGGTTGATCTTTTGTTGCGCTGCGCAGTATTGTAGCGAGGTAAATGCATCGAGAGCGTCAGTCGTCCGAGTTCGGCCAGGAGCGGATGGTCATGCAGGCACGCCGAAAGCGGGCATTCGTAGGAGGCCGAAGGGAACAATGAGCGAAGCGAACTGCGCCGGATGCGATGACTCGGGGGAAAATGCCTCAATTCAAGACACGACCCCGCAACCGGGAGAGAACGTGACCAAGCAATTAACCAGGGAGATCTGCAGCAATTGCGTGAAAGATGCATTCCTCTCATCAGCCATTATTACCCGCAGCAGGGGCAATGGCTGCTTCTATTGCAACGAGTTGGCTTACTGCTTTCCGATTGAGAACTTAGCAACTTTGGTTGATCGGGTCCTGGCACAACAATTTGTCAACGTCTGGCCATACCCTCCTGCTGAATGGCTCGATACCCTACACGATACTGATTGCCCGAAGCCACGAACGGCGTTTGAGGTAATTCAATCGCTTGCCCCATTTCACGCCAGCGTAACTAGCGATATTACAGACATCCTTAAAAGGCGCTACGCGGATCCAACGTGCCATATTGAAGGAAAACGAGGTGATTTCGACGATGACGTCAAATTTGTGCCCGCGTTCATCACACAAGGTCAGTGGCCTCAAACATGGACTAAATTTGAACATGCGTTGAAATATGAGGCTCGGTATTTTAGTCAAACGAATATCGATTTTTTGCATGAAATGTTTGATGGCATAGATCGCCACTTCACAATTAATGGAAAGCCGGTAGTGACAAAAGGGGGGCCTCGCACGCGATACAAGTCGCTGTATCGTGCCAGGGTTTTTCAAGACTTTCTGAAAATGAACGAGGCGCTGGCTGATCCAGAAATAAACCTTGGCCCGCCACCTCACGGAATAGGTCAAGCGGGACGCATGAATGCTAATGGAATTTCCGTATTTTACGGGGCGTTACAACAGCGCACAGCACTTTCTGAGGTCCGTCCGCCTGTAGGAAGTTACGTAGTGACTGCTCGGTTTGATATTATTGAGCCGATCAGACTGCTAAATCTATCTGCGCTGGAAAAAGCCGTATCAAACACTGACGAGGTTAGCCGTTTTAATCCATCATATGAGAAATATCACAGTCGAATTCTATTTTTGCGATCTCTTCGAGAGCTGATGACGAGGCCCGTAATGCCTGATGACGAGCTAACGAGCTATTTGCCAACACAAGTTATTGCTGATTATCTTAGCTCCAGGGGAGAACCTCAAATCCATGGAATTGTTTTTCCTTCGACGCAAGTCGCGGGAAAAGCCAGTAACGTTGTTCTTTTTCACAAGGCGGCGCGTATAGCCACCCCTTCTTTGACGGATATACACTCAGAAGGGAATTTTTCTAGGACCGTCACGTTAAAACTTAATCGAGATAGCATTTCGATAAAAAAAATAACTGCAAACGCTGTTAAGTTCGACGATGTATCTTCGCTGGCGTCTATTTTGCAAAACAGAACTAAATTCTAGACGACGCCTTAAGGCCGTAATCTATATTGCGAGTTCGATGCGTAAGCAGAGAATACGAAGCACCTTCCGAATTCAGGAAATCGTTTTTTATATTATTGTTAATTGTGCCGTAAATCGTTGGAAGGCGCCTGCGGATTTTTTGATCTACCATCTTTTTCATTCGAATGGCAGCATTCCAAATTCCTGACTGACCGCAAGGGGTCGTAAGCGCGTCCGGGCTTTCGGTCGATCGCCTTCAATGCTAGAGTCATCCACTAAAATTTAAGGTTCTCTTCACGTTATACGACTCTACGAGAGATTCTCAAGGGGGTAGATAACAATGTCTTCCTATGGAAACAAATATGAAGATTTTTTGTTTAATAAAATTGATGACTCAGATATCTTGACTGGATTTGTTATCGGGCATTTGGTCGTTGAGCATCTTCTTGAAGAGATAGCTGTAAATTACGATAGCAAGCTCAAAGTGCATTTTCTTTCATTGACCCATGGTAGGAAAATATCATTTATTAACTCTTTAGGGTTGATTCCAGATGGGGTTGCAAGTTGCCTTCAGAGTATCAATACAGTGAGAAACAAATTTGCTCACCAATTAGGCTATGAGCCAAACAAAGGAGAGTTGCTAAACTTAATTGCCAAGTGTAGAGACAACTTCAATGACATGACCGATGGTCTTGAGCAGCTGCATGGTGCTCTAAAGGAAACGGATAGCCTTTTTGAAGCGCGAGAACATTATGGGGTTGGCTTAGCAGATCTGTTTATTCAAGTGGTTTATGATTTAGAGGGTTACGCCAATAAAGAGGAATAACCCAAGCCTTGTATAACTTTACGCTCAAGGGGACTGCCCTAAATGGGCAGCCTCTTAGCTTCATTTGAAAAGCTGCTTTTCTAAACCTTGACGGGCCGGGAGAACGCACGCGGATTTTCGGTCGATCACCATCAATGCTAAGGTCATCGATTCTGGCTGTTGTCGGCCAACTCAGGTTATTGGTCATTTGTTCCGAAAGCAGTCATTGGCGTATGGAAAAAGATTGTGCGACATGGCAAAATATCGATATGGCTTAACTCTATCTAAGATCAATGCACTACAAATCGTCGACAGATTATCGGACAGTTCAATAATCTGTCGACCGGATGAAATGGTGTTCACTTCACGTTAGGGCTTTCTTGCGCAAATGGAACCAATGGAAATTCTTACTCTCGCAGGAAAAGTATTTGCGCTAATTGGCAGCGTTGTTGGCGCAATCATCGGCGCCTACAAATGGGCATATCGAAAAGGTTTGAAAGAAGGTAGGCGCGATCTCACGTACTCCCGAGACTGCCAATCCTTGGAGCATCTCTACGCGCCACTCCTTTCCTTGCTGCTCGATATTCACATTTCCTCGTGCACATTAACGAAGTACGGAACATTTCAGCAGCGCTTCGATCACGCCGTAGCCATATTCAAAGAACGACGGTACGTGAAGTCCAAGATGAAGGGGGGCTTCGCTGCTTTGTTCGATCATGGCGTTTCTGAGCCGTCTGTTGGTATCGACTACGGCCCAGGATTTCCAATTTCGGAAATTGGCGAGGTTATCAAGAAACAGGCTCATCTTGCTCCGCCAGAGTTGATTGTCCTATACCAAAGAACTTCTCGGGAGGAATATGAGCGCGGTGGAATGGCGGATGATGAACTGACCGCCTACCACCTTGAGTTGGCGGAGCACATATTCAATCAACATGAGCTGCTAACCAACCGAGTTCGGTTCGCCAAATGACGCTCCCCCTAACCTTGAACATTAGGCATTTGATCTAGATTGAGCGCGAGTTATGAATCAAACTTTTCACGCTTTGCTTAAAGAAGCCGCTTTTACCAAAGAAATGCTTAGTGCCGGCGCATCTGAAATTAGAAACGCCAACTACGCGACAAAAGGTGTTTACTTTCAGTCATTCATCAGCCTCTCCACAGGACTGGAACGTATCGGAAAGCTGAGCCTTATTCTTGATTACTACATAAGGCACTCCGGAAAATTCCCCGGCTTCGAATTCTTGAAAAAAGAAATTGGGCACAAACTCGTACTTCTATACCAGAAATCGCAGTCAGTAGTCATAGAAAGAGGATTCCAGTTTTCTTATCTAAAATCACTTTCCGACCCAACGCATACGGCAATTATGGATATTCTGCATTCATTCGCGGAAGGTGATAGATACGCAAATATAAATTACCTTGTCGGCAGTTTCCAGACTGACGATCCTATTTCTCGCTGGTTTAAAGAAGTAGATCTTCCAATTTTTGAAAAACGGGTAAGTATACGAAAAAAAGCGGCCATCTTTGGCCGAGCTGTGATGCTGGCCGAGGCCGCCAAAAACTGGGCCGTTCTTTTTCACACAACTGAAACAGGCTCAGAATTAACTGACTTTGAAGAAGCAAGCATTCGAACCGGTATTTTTGAATCCGTCCGTCAATATAGACAGTTTTACGTTCTTCAGATAATCCGTTACTGGGTCGAGTTGCTAGGAAAGCTTGAGGGGCCAGCCAGAGCTATCGGCCGAGAAGAAATACCTTACTTCTCCGAAATATTTGCCATTTTTTATAATGATGACGCGCTATTTCGGAGCAGAAAGACATGGTAGCTCCAAGAATGCCTAATAATTCCGTCGAGAGGGACTGCCCACAAGCTGCGCTTGTGAGTTCCCTTCGAGGCTTCGCCGCTACGGCAGCCCCTCACGTCAAACGTTCGAACGTCTGCTTTCCAAAAGCCTGAAGGTCGGCTCAGGGTCGGTTCGAGCCAGTCTCCGTGTTCATGTGCGCCAGGAACGTAAGTCAGCTTGCTGCGAAGCAGCAAGCAATTAAGCCGTCAAGCGCAAGTTTCGGATACCCGAAAATGCCAAGTCAAGGAATTACTGCGGTTCAGAAACAGTGACCTTGGGCGTGATTTCCGGCTACCGCGCGTAGCGATTGTGTATAAAGGTTCAGACTTGATCTGACCGTACTCGTTTTGCGAGTGTTGGATGGCTAGATCGATGCAGATTATGCCGGGACAATCGTTCCTGGTCTTGCTAAGCTCGGCCGCGCACAACGACCGAAATCCCGCCCATTCGAAAGCGAAACAATGACCCTCAACCTTGCCGACCTGCTGCTTGCCGCTTTCATCGTCTGGCTGGTGATCACCCGCGCCAGTCAGGACAAGACGATGGCGGTCAGGAAGCTGCTGATGCTGCCCTTGCTCTCGTTCTACCTGCTCTACTCGACGGTCAACTCGCATTTCATCCTCAATGTTGCCGACGGCGCGGTGCTCTGCGTCGGCTTCCTGCTCGGCACCACGCTCAGCGCCGTGCTGCGCCGCAAGGCGTCGGTGCGCGGCGACAAGGCGCAGCAGTTGATCTGCATTGCCGGCAGCAAGACGACCGTGCTGATGTACGCGTTGATCCTGGCGATCAAGGTTTCCGTCGGCTATTTCATGTCGCAGCACCCCGACGCCGGGCGCGAATTCGACCTGACGCAGAGCCTGTTGCTGCTCGCCTCGAGCGTCGCCTTCGGTCTACCGACCGGCCAGGCCTTGGTCTATTTCGTCAAGTATCAAGGCGCGGCGCACGAAACGCTGGTCGCGCCGAGCAAGCGCTCGCGCTGAACGGCTAGATGCGCTCGCGCGCGACCACCCGCAGCCACGCCGCGAGGGCGATCGCGGCCAGGATCAGCGCCGTCACCAGGCCGGTCCAGAAACCGTAGACCTGCAGCGCCGGGACGCTGCCGATGCCGTGGTAACCGAGGCGAACGCCAAGCGGCAGCCCGATCAGCCAGAACGCGACGAACATCACCAGCATCGGGCCGAAAGTCACCTGGTAGCCGCGTAGCGCGCCGATCGCCAGCACCTGCGTGGCGTCGGCCAGTTGCCAGAGCGCGGCGAACAGCATCAAGCCGGCGGCGACCTCGCGAACCGACGGGTCGGGGCTGAAAAACGTGACGATCAACTCGCGGCCGAGCAGCACCAGCAGCATCAAGAGCATTGCGACGAGCAGCCCGATGGCGACGCCGGTCCACGCGATAAAGCGCGCGGCGCGCGGATTGCCGGCGCCCAGTTGCTGGCCGATGCGGATGGTCAGCGCGGCGGCCAGCCCCATCGGCAACATGAACAGCAGCGAAGCGATGTTGAGCGCGATCTGGTGCGCGGCGATCTGCTCGGCGCCAAAGCGGCCGACGAAAATTGCGACGCTGGCGAAGGCAGTGACCTCGGCGAGCGCCGCGCCACCCATCGGCAGGCCGATCTTGAGCAGGCGCTTCTGGATCAGCCAGTGCGGCGCCCGCCAGCCGCGCCAGAGGTAGCAGGCGCGATATTCGGGCGACCAGGCGGTCCACGCGACCAGTGCGGCGAGCGCCACCCACATGCCGATCGCGCTCGCCCAGCCGCAGCCGGCGCCGCCCAAGGCCGGAAAACCCCAGTGGCCCCAGATCAGCAGCCAGTTGAACAGCGTGTTGACGCCCAGACCGGCGAAGGCCAAGAACATCATCGGCTGCGGCCGGTTGATGCTCGCCGAGTAAAACGCGATGGCGCGGAAAATCATCGCGGCAGGCAGGCCGACCATCATTCCCCAGAGAAACAGCGTGGTCTTGCCGATCAGCAGCGGATCGATCTGCGCCCAGGCCATCAGCGGCGCGACGCCCGGCATCAGCGCGACCGGCAGCAGGCTGGCGAGTCCGGCCAGCCAGATTCCCTGGTGCGTATCCTCGACCACGGCGGCGTGGTCGCCGGCGCCGAAGTGATGGGCGACCGACGGGCTGAGCGCCTGCACCACGCTCATCAGCGTGATGAACGCCGGCAGCCAGAAGGCGACGCCGAGCGCCACCGCCGCCTGCTCGACGGCGCCGGCGCGACCGGCCATCAGCGTGTCGATCAGGCCGAGCAGCGTATAGGCGACCTGCGAGGCGATGATCGGCAGCGCCAGCGCGGACAGGATACGGCTTTCGGACAAGAATCGGGGGAGACGGTGCATGGTTTTCAAATGCGTTAACCACAACGGGCACGACGAGCACAACGAAAAGCAACGAGTTACACACCAGAGCAATAGATCACTCGTCAGGTGAAGCAACAGACCGCCTTCACAAGGTATCTCGTTGTGTCGTTGTGGTTAGCGATTTTGTCGTTGGGCTCAAGCCACCGGCTTGACGCGGCTGGCGGCGAGCGTCGCGCGGCTGCGCGCCTCGGTGATGTCGGCGCCGCTGGCCACCGCGACGCCCATGCGCCGCTTCTTGAAGCTCTGCGGCTTGCCGAAGAGGCGCAGGTCGCTGGTGGGTACGCGCAGCGCGTCGGCGACGCCGGTGAAGGCGATTCCCGCCGCTTCGAGTCCGCCGTAAATCACCGCCGAGGCACCCGGCGAGCGCAGCGTGACGTCGACCGGCAGGCCCAGGATGGCGCGCGCGTGCAGTTCGAATTCGGAGAGGCGCTGCGTCGCCAGCGTCACCAGACCCGTGTCGTGCGGACGCGGGCTGACCTCACTGAACCACACCTCGTCGCCCTTGACGAAGAGCTCGACGCCGAACAGCCCGCGCCCGCCGAGGTTGGCGGTCACCGCGCCGGCGATGGCGCGCGAGCGTTCGAGCGCGAGCGCGCTCATCGGCTGCGGCTGCCACGATTCGACGTAGTCGCCGTCGACCTGGCGGTGGCCGACCGGCTCGCAGAAATAAGTCTCGACGTCGCCGCCGGCGCCGATCGCGCGAACGGTGAGCAGCGTGATTTCGTAGTCGAAATCGACGAAGCCCTCGACGATGATCCGGCTGCTCGCCACGCGCCCGCCCTGCATGGCGTATTCCCAGGCGGTCGCGACGTCGGCCGGGCCGCGCAGCAGCGACTGGCCTTTGCCCGACGACGACATGGTCGGCTTGACCAGGCAGGGGTAACCGATGCCAGCATCGATCGCCGCCTGCAGCTCGGCCTGCGAACCGGCAAAAGCGTAAGGCGAAGTCGGCAGGCCAAGATCCTCGGCGACCAGTCGGCGGATTCCTTCGCGGTTCATCGTGAGCCGCGTCGCGCGCGCCGTCGGGATCACTTCGGCGAGGCCTTCGCGCTCGACTTCGACCAGCAGGTCGGTGGCGATCGCCTCGATTTCGGGGACGATGAGATGCGGGCGCTCTTCCTCGATGATTGCGCGCAGCGCCGCGCCGTCGGTCATCGACACCACGTGCGAGCGGTGCGCGACCTGCATTCCCGGCGCGTCGGCGTAGCGATCGACGGCGATCGTCTCGACGCCCAGGCGCTGCAGCGCGATGATCACTTCCTTGCCGAGTTCGCCGGCGCCGAGCAACATCACGCGAGTCGCCGACGCGCTGAGCGGCGTGCCGATGGTGGCGAGCGGGTTCTGACGGGACTGCTGGGCTATGCTGGGCATCGGAAAATTCCTGAACGGGAGGCAAGGACAGCGATTTTAGCAGCGCTTGACGCTCGCCTGCTGCGCCATTGTCTCCCCGGCGCGCGAAAGTGCAGTGTACACTTCGCGCTCGATCACTCCTTGAACCTTGAATGACGCCCCTTCTCGACCTGCGCACGATGGTCTTCGTTTATGTCGGCATCCGCATTGGCCTGGCGGCGGTGCTGATCTATCTGTGGCGCGTTCAGCACAACTATCCTCCGGCGCGCGACTGGGCGGTCGCCGCGTTGATCTCCGGCCTCGGCCTGTTCTGCTTCGGCCTGCGCGATATCGCGCCGGTGTGGGTATCCGAAGTGTTGTCGAGCGCGCTGGTGCTGCCCGGCTGGATGATTTTCGACTACGGCATCGTGCGCGCCGCAGGCAAGCAGCCGCCGCTCAAGCTGGGGCTCGCCATCTGCACGCTGGCGGTCGGCTCGGCGGCGTGGAATAGCCTGGTGTCGCCGAATCATGCGGCGCAGGTGATGACGCAGAATCTGGTCTTCGCTTTTTTCGACCTCTACGCCGCCCACGCCTGCTGGAAGCTTGCCGACGCCGGCCGCGTCGTCACCTTCCGCTGGGTGGCGGCGCTGCTCACTTTCCTGGCGATCGCCTGCCTGTGGCGGATGGCAAGCGCCGTTTTCGGACTGGCGCCGCCCGCGGTTTTTCTGGTCGCCGCGTCGATGTTCGCTTTCCCGATGATCGTCATGCTGCTCGCGCTGCAGACGTCGCAGAGCCTGCAGCGAAAAATCAACGATCAGGCGCGTCACGACATGCTGACCGGCGCTTTCAATCGTCGCGCTTTCGACGAGTTCGTCAACCGCGAATGGTCGCGCAGCGTCCGCCGTAGCGATCCCTTTGCGGTGCTGACGGTCGATATCGACCACTTCAAGGAGTTCAACGACCAGCACGGCCACCAGACCGGCGACGCCACCCTGGTCGAAGTCTCCAACGCGGCGCAGGCGGCGTTGCGCGCCGACGATATCTGGTGCCGCTACGGCGGCGAGGAATTCATTGCGCTGCTGCCCAACACCACGGTCGAACAGGCGCTGACGGTCGCCGAGCGCCTGCGCTGCGGCGTTGAAGAAACAGTGATCGCCACCAAGAAAGGCTTGCTCAAGGTATCGGTCAGCATCGGCGTCGCCGAGCGGACAGCGGGCCAGGCGCACTGGTCGGAGCTGCTCGCCGCTTCCGACGCCGCGCTCTACCAGGCCAAGGCGGCTGGCCGCAACCGCGTCGCCGCCGCCTGACGCTGGCCGCCGCGGCCTATTTCCCGCCCGCGCTGCGGATCGCCTCGATCAGGTCCTGCGGCGTGTCGAGGTCGAAGAAACTGCGCAATTCGGGGTCGGCGGCGAGCAGCTGCGATTCATCGACGTAACAGACGTCGAGCCGATCGAGCGCGGCGCGCAGGCTGCGCTTGCCGTGCGTTTCGTCGAGCAGCGCGCGAACCGTAGCCAGGCAACTCGCCGAGTAGAACGCGGCGAGCGGCTGCGGATGGCCGCCGACCACCGGCACCACCGCGGCGCAGCCGGCGCGCCGCTGCGCCAGCAGCTCGATCAGCGCCGGCTTGACGAAGGGCATGTCGGTCGCCAGCGCGAAGATCCACGGCGTGCTCGCGTCTTCGAGCGCGGCGCACAGCCCGGCGAGCGGCCCGGCGTCCTGGTGTCGGTCGCAGATCTGCGGCCAGGGAAGGTCGGCGCGCGGCGCGCGCACGCTGACGCGCAGCTCGGCGAAGAGCGGCTGCACGCTATCGACCACGCGCTGCAGCAGCGTGCGCTCGCCGAGCAGCAGCGTCGCCTTGTCGCAGCCCATTCGCCGCGACCGCCCGCCGGCCATGACGACCGCCGTGCAATCATCGATCATCGCGCGCCAAGTCCGGCGAGTCCTGCCGCTACGACGACGAAGTCGGCGAGTCCAGCGATATCGTCGAGCGCGAAATGCGGCAGCTCGGGGTAGATTTCGCCGATGTCGGTGACCATCGCGATCAGCCCGTCTTCGATCGCGCAGCGCGGCGGCTTTGCGCATTCGCTGCGCAGGATCTCGATCTTGACGCCGGCGGCGTGCGAGAAACCCTCGGCGAGAACGAGGTCGACTTCGCCCAGGAAGCGCTGCGCGAGTTGCGCCGGTTCGCGCCGATCGACGGCGTCGGCGACGAGCTGCAGAGCGTCGGCGGTCACCAGCATGCTGATCGCCGCGCCGGCCTGCTTGTAGCGCCAGCTGTCCTTGCCCGGCTGGTCGAGCGCGACACGGTGATGCGCGTGCTTGATGGTCGCCAGGCGCAGGCCGCGGCGGGTGAGTTCGGGCAGCAACTGCTCGATCAGCGTCGTCTTGCCCGACCCCGAATGGCCGACGAAGATGATCACCGGCGGCGCTGCGCAGTTTTCAGAATTCATGGTGTTTTTCTCAATTGAGGCCCAGGCGCACGCCGAGCCAGTCGTCGATCTTTTCGGCGCTTGCACGCCACTGCGGGTCCATCATCAGCATGTGGCCGGCGCGCGCAATCACGCAGGTTTCGCCGTTCCAGCCGGTCGCCGTCATGTAGAGCCGATTGGCGGGGAACAGCGCGTCGAGTTCGCCGCCGATCACCAGCGCCGGAATCTTCGGTTTGTTGCCCGGCAGACGCAACGCCAGCGCCAGCAGATCGGCGATCGCGCGCTTCGACTCGTCCTGCAGCATCGATTGGAATAGCGCGAACGGCTCATCGCTGACGTCGGGCGAAAAATAGACTTCGCGCAACACGCGGATCGTCTGGGCGGTGTATTCGCCGCGCAGCGCGCGCTCCGCTTCGGCCAGGAAGAGCGGCTGACGCCAGGCCAATTGAACGCCCGACGCCGCGATTCCGGTCGGCGGCACCGGCGCCATCATCACCACCGCGCGCGCCGAGGCGCTTTCGAGATAGCGCGCCACGACGATCGCGCCCATCGAGTGCCCGATCAGTACCGGCGCGGCGGGCAGTCCGGCGACGACCTGGCCGACGTCGGCAGCGTAATCGTCAATGCCGAAGTCGTCGAGCTTCGCGCGTCCCGCGCTCAGACCGTGCCCCGAGAGGTCGACGGCGTAACAGGGATAGCCGCGCTGCGCGAAAAAAGGCAGGAAGTTCACGTCCCAGCACGCCGAACTGGTATAGCCGCCGTGCACGAAGAGCAAGGGCGGATAGCCGCGGTCGAGCGCCGCAGGACGATCAAGGCAATGCAGTTGGCGACGCATCCAGTCATCACTCCCGAGCCAGCAGCGGCAGGCGCGAAATCAGCCCGCCGACCAAGGAGCACCTTATCACGACGCCGCGACAAGGCGCTCGCCGCGCTGCCGAAAAATCGCCAAACAGCGGCAGACGGCGCCTGCCGGTATAATCCCTCCCCGTGGATTCCTCTCTCGCTCCGATTTCAAGAACCTCCGGCTTCGCCTCGGCGTGGCGACGCTGGCGCGCCCGCGCCCACGACCGACCGGCGCTCGCCGGCCGGCCGTGCATCGCGGTTCCCGCCGCCAGCATCAGCACGCTCGAAAGCCCGGCCGCTTTCCGTCAAACCTTGCTCACGTTGATCGCTGAGGCGCGCCAGCGCATCCTGATCCCGACGCTCTACCTGCAGGACGACGACGCCGGCCGCGAACTGCTCGCCGCGCTCTACGCCGCCAAGGCGGCGCAGCCGCAGCTCGAAATCGCGGTCTTCGTCGACTGGCATCGCGCCCAGCGCGGCCTGATCGGCAAGGCGCGCTCAGACGGCAACTCGGCGCTCTACCGGCAAATGGCGCAGCGGCTCGGGCCGGGCGTGCCGATCTACGGCGTCGCGGTGCAGCGGCGCGAAGTCATGGGCGTGATGCACCTCAAGGGACTGATCATCGACGGCAGCGTGCTCTACAGCGGCGCCAGTCTCAACGACGTCTACCTGCACCGGCACCAGCGCTACCGGCTCGACCGCTACCAGCTGATCGACAGTGCGCCGCTCGCCGACAGCCTGGCCGGACTGCTCACCGGCGTGCTGCAAGGCAACCCGGCGGTGCTGCCGCTCGATACCGAAACGGTGCCCAAGACGCCGGAAATCCGCGACGCCATCGTTCGCTTTCGCCGCGTGCTGGGCAAAGCGCGTTATCAGTTCGTGCCGGCGACGATCAAGGCCGGCGAAGTCGGCATCACGCCGCTCGTCGGCCTGGGCGCGCGCGACAACGAACTCAATTCGACGCTGGTGCAGCTGATCAGCCGCGCGCGCCAAGCGCTGACGATGTTCACGCCGTACTTCAACCTGCCGGGGCCGATCCGCCGCGCGCTCGACGCGCGGATCAAGGCCGGCTGCCGCGTCACCATCGTTCTCGGCGACAAGACCGCCAACGATTTCTACATCCCGCCCGACGAGCCGTTCAAGGCCATCGGCGCGCTGCCCTACCTCTACGAAACCAACCTGCGCCGCTTCTGCAAGACGCACCAGGACGCGATCGCCGCCGGGCGGCTCAACGTCCAGTTGTGGCGCGACGGCGACAACAGCTTCCACCTCAAGGGGCTGTTGATCGACGACGATTACGCGCTCTTGACCGGCAACAATATCAATCCGCGCGCCTGGCGCCTCGACCTCGAAAACGGCTTGCTGATCCACGACCCGCAGCACCTGCTGGCCGACCAGCAGCGCGCCGAGCTCGAACGGATCATGGTGCACAGCCAGCGGCTCAACCACCATAGCGCGCTCGACGCCGTCGATAGCTACCCGCTGCCGGTGCAACGGCTGATCCGGCGGCTGGCGCGCGTGCGCGCCGATCGGCTGGTCAATCAGGTGCTGTGAACGCCGCCTGGCGAGGCGATCAGAAGTCCTTATCGGCTTGCCAGAGGATGAAACCCTTCTCCTTGGCCGTCCATTCCATCAGATTGATCAGCGGCTGCGCGCGCTGCGCCAGGCTGATCTGCGCGTCGGCCTGGTGGTCGGCGCCGCTCTCGTCCTTTTCGAGCGGTTCGTCTTCGGCTTGCGGCTCGTCTTCCGCGTGACGCTTGGCGGCGAGCTTGTCCTCGTCGACGGCGGCGTGCAGGCTGGCGATCGCCGGCGCCAGCTGCTCGGCGGTGAACACGCCGCGCGCCGTGCACTCCTTGCCGATGATCTCGAACAGGCGGCGCGCGTGCTTGGCGAACATGATCATCTCGCCGCTCGTACTCGAAGTCAGTTTGACCAGCATAATGACGCCTCCTTGATTTTCGTTTGAACCTAGAAACCGCAGTTCGAACCACAACGACACAACGGACACAACGAAGATCCTCAATTTTTGGAGGTTTCTGTGGCTCACCTTCTGGGTGATTCATCAATACGTTGCAGGTAATTGTCTTTTCTTCGTGATCGTTGCCCCACGGGATTAGCTTCGCGGCATGTTCGTTGTGGTTAACTGAGCTTTAAGGTTGAATCGGCCGGGAAGCCGCATCCAGCGGTGATCCTGGCAGACCATGCCGGAAGCCCGGCGAATTTCCTGGCGTTCCCGGGCAGGTGCCCCGGGATGACCTTTGCACGCGCCCTGCAGGCCGGCCTTGCGGCGGCGGTAAAGCGCCCGATCGATTCTACACCCGCGCGGCATGGGCCAGGGCGGCCACTCGTCGTGAGACAATCGCTGCCACCAAATTTTGGAAATAACACCATGTGGCGAATCGGCGTCGACCTCGGCGGAACGAAAATCGAGATCGTCGCGCTCGACGAAACCGGCAATCAACGGCTGCGCCGGCGCGTGCCGACGCCGCAGGGCGACTACGCGGCGACGCTGGCGACGATCGGAGCGCTGGTCGACGCGGTCGACAGCGAGCTTGGCGAACGCGGCAGCGTCGGCGTCGGGATTCCCGGCGCCGAGTCGGCGGGCAGCGCTCTGATCAAGAACGCGAGCTCGGTCTGCCTGAACGGCAAAGCGTTGCGCGGCGACCTGCAGAAGCTGCTCGGGCGCGAGATCCGCGTCGCCAACGACGCCAACTGTTTTGCGCTGTCCGAGGCGATCGACGGCGCCGGGCAAGGCCAGGAAATCGTCTTCGGCGTCATCCTGGGAACCGGCGTCGGCGGCGCCATCGTGGTGCGTGAGCGGGTGCTCACTGGCGCCAATCGCATTGCCGGCGAATGGGGACACAATCCCCTGCCCTACCCTGACGAGGAGACGCTCACGCCGCCGCGCTGCTATTGCGGACGCCAGGGCTGCGTCGAAACCTGGCTGTCCGGACCCAGCCTCGCCGCCGATCACGCGCGCCACGGCGGCGAGTTGCTGACCGCCAAGCAGATCGCGACGCGCGCCGAAGCCGGCGACGCGCACTGCGCGGCGACGCTCTCGCGCTATCAGCGCCGGCTCGCCAAAGCGCTGGCGCAGGTGATCAACATCGTCGACCCGCAGGTGATCGTTCTCGGCGGCGGGCTCTCCAACATCGAGAGCCTCTACACCGCGGTTCCGGCGCTGTGGGGCGAGTACATCTTTTCCGACCAGGTGCGCACGCGGCTCGCCCACAACCAGCACGGCGACTCGTCGGGCGTTCGCGGCGCGGCGTGGCTGTGGAACGGCGATCAGCCATGAACAAGACCGCCATGCTGTGGATCAGACTCTTTCTGCCGTTCGCTATCGCCTATTTTCTTTCCTACCACTTTCGCACCGCCAACGCGGTCGTCGGCCCGGTGCTCGCCGACGAGCTGGCGCTCGGCGCGGCCGACCTCGGCCTGCTGACCAGCGCCTATTTCCTGGGGTTTGGCGCGACGCAGCTGCCGCTCGGCATGCTGCTCGACCGCTTCGGTCCGCGCCGCGTCGAGGCGACGCTGCTGCTCTTCGCCGCCGCCGGCGCCGCGCTGTTCGCCGGCGCGACGACGATCAGCACGCTGGCGATCGCGCGCGGAATGATCGGCGTCGGCGTCTCGGCGTGCCTGATGGCGTCGTTCAAGTCTTTTTCGCAGTGGTTTGCGCCCGAACGGCAGGCGTCGCTGACCGGCTGGATCATGACTGCGGGTTCGCTCGGCGCGCTCGCCGCTTCGGCGCCGCTCGACGCCGCGCTGCACGTCGCCGGTTGGCGAGCGATCTTCTTGCTGCTCGCGGCGGTCACGCTGGCGGTCGCCGCTGCGCTCTTCTTCGGCGTTCCCGACAAGCCGGCGACGCAGCGCCCCGAGCCGCTGGCGGCGCAGTGGGCCGGCGTCAAGGAAGTCGTTGGCAGCCGCCACTTCTGGCACATCGCGCCGGTCGCCTGCGCCCAGATCGGCGGCTTCATGGCGGTGCAGAGCCTGTGGTCGAGCGCCTGGCTGATCGAGGTCAACGGCTACTCGCGCAGCGCGGCGGCCAATCACCTGGCGGCGATGAGCGTCGCCATGCTCTGCGCCTACCTGGCGATCGGGCTGCTGTCGACGCGCCTGGCGCGCCGCGGCATCGGCACTTTCCAGCTGGTCGGCGGCGGCATGGCGCTGTCGCTCTTGACGCTGCTCGCGATCATCAGCGAGGCGGTCGATCAGCACTACCTGCTGTGGATCGCCTACGGCGCCTTTTCGAGCTGCGGGACGCTCGCCTATGCGCTGATGGGCGGCGGTTTCCGGGTCGCGCTCTCGGGCCGCGCCAACTCGACGCTCAACCTGTTGGTCTTCGCCGGCGCCTTCGCCATGCAGTGGGGAATGGGCGGCCTGATCGAACTGCTGCAGGTGGCCGGCCACAGCGCCGCGAGCGCGCATCGTTGCGCCTTCCTGGCGCTCTTCGCGGTGCAGGCCGCCGCCTGCCTGTGGCTGTTCTACGGTGGTCGCCAGCCAGCCGCCAGCGGCAGCGGCGCCTGAAGCTCAGTCCGGCGCGCTGAGGATGGCGACGAGTTCGGCGACCGGCGCCAGGTCTTCGCCGTTCTGCGCGCTGCGCAGATAGACGTTGCGCGCCAGGTGGCGCAGCCGCCAGCCGACCTCATCGACGATCAGGCAGGTTTTTCCCATCAGCTGCGCATCGCTTTCGAGCACGCCGAGCTGCGAAAGATCATAAACGCCGGTCGCGCGCAGACTCTTGTCGAGCCCGCGGATCGCCGCCAGCGAAAAGCTGCCGATCGTCGCCAGTCCCGGCGTCGGTGCGCTTTGCGCCAGTGCTTCGGCGAGCAGGCGTGCCGAGCGGATCTGCTGCAGCGTCGGCAGAATGCGCTGCGCGAAAGAGCCGCCGGCGATCCCGCTGCCCGCCTCGGCGAGCGGCGCCAGCGCGGCGGCAACGACGGCGACCGCGGCCGGCGGAAACTCGCCGGGAATCAGGGTCAGCGCGACCGCGACGCGTTCGCCGAGGCACGAACCGAGGCGGGCGTCGAGCGCAAACTCACCGGCACCGCCCATGACCAGCGCCGCAACGCAGTCGGCGAGGCCGACCAGCGTCGCCAGCGGGTCGATCTGCGCGGCAGCCAACTGGCGCGGATAGCCGCTGCCGTCGCCACGCTCGTGGTGCTGCAGCACGCACTCGGCGAGCGCCGGCGGAAAGTCGGTGAACGCCGTCAGAAAAGCGTGGCCGATCGCCGGGTGCGCGGCGACCTGTTGCCACTCCCTGGCGGGCAGGCGGCCGTCGATCAGTTGTGGGTTAAGGTAGGACTCGCCGACATCCTTGACCAGCGCCGCGAGAATCAGCAGCTCAGCGTCTTGCTCGGCGAGATCCAGGCCGTCGGCGAGCCCCGCGCAGACGATCATCGCCGCCAGGCTGTTCTGGTAGCTCGCCGGGTTGAACTGCCTGGCGATGCAAAGCAGCAGCGCCAGCGGCCCGGACAGCGGCAGCTTGCCGACGACGCGCGCGACCGCCGCACGCCCGCTGCCGGCGAGCAAGGCCAGCGCCGGCGTCTGGCGCATCAGCGCCAGGCAATCGTCAGCGATGACCGCCGGCGAAATCCCCGGCACCAGTTCGAGGCTGGTTTCGAGCGGCTGCTGCAGTCGCCGCTCGCCGAGCGTCAGCTCGATCGACCGCGATACCGTCGCGCCACTCGCGCACAGCGTCGTTCCGTCCTCGTCGACCAGGTCGCAACAGGCGACCAGCGTCATTTCCTGCGCCAGGCGGACGATGCTCTGCAGGCAGTGCGGATTGACTGTACTGAAAGCGCTCCTGGCGCGCGCTGCGCGTTCGATCAAGCCCGTGGTGTCCGACATCGATGGCTCCTGCTGACGACGACCGGGCGGCGAAAACGCGCCGCCCACGTCGCAACTCACTTTGGAAGCCAGATGCTCTCAAAATCCGCAGCCTGCCGGTATCCGTAGTTTGCGCAGAAAACTGCGGGAAGTACGGAGTCGACGGCGACGCGCACGCCGCCGCTCAGCGTCGCCGATCAGCTGCCGTAAAGGCCATGGCTGCCGGGGTTGACCGCCGACTTGAGCTTGCGGCCGCCAAAGCGCCTGACCGAACTGCGCACCACCAGCCGTCCGCCGAGCAGCAGGTTGCAGGTTGGCGAATCCGGCCGCGACAGGCGCTGCTGCAATAGCCGCATCGCCTCCTGGCCGAGCTCGTCGCGCGGCACGTTGACCGAGGTCAGCGGCACGTCGTGGATTTCGGCCAGGTTGAAGCCGTCCATGGTCATCAGCGAAATGTCGCCGGGAACCGCCAGGCCGAGTTCTTCGAGCGCTTCGAGCGCGCCGACGGCCATGAAGTCGCCGGCGGCGAGGATCGCCGTCGGGTATTGATCGCGAGCGCGCGGCGAAAAATACGCGCCGATCGCCGCCTTCGCTTCCTCGCTGCCGAAACCGGAAGTGGTCACCAGATGGCGATCGTCGTCGAACTCGATGTGGTGCTCGGCAAAGGCTTCGCGAACGCCGTCCAGACGGCTTTGCAGCGTTTTTCGCCGCAGGCAGATCAGCGTCAGGATGTCGCGATGCCCCTGCTCGATCAGGTAGTGGGCGGAAAATTCGCCGATCAGCAGGTGATCGGGCGAGACCATGTCGAGGCGCATGCTGCGGTCGCGGCAATTGACCAGCACGCAGGGTTTGCCGACGTCGGCGGCGACTTCATGCACGCGCAGGTCGTCGATGCCGACGATGATCGCCGTCTCGCAGGCCGGATCGCTGATTCTCCTGAGAAACAGCGGCACGTCGCTGTCGTTCTCCTCGATCGCGCAGTAGTTGATTCGTACGTCGCAGCACTCGACGGCGTTGCGGATCCCCTGCAGGACCTTGTAGTAGAAGATGTCGGTGCGCACGTCGAAGGCGCGCGACGGCGCGAAGACGGTGACGTTGTTGAACAGCAGCCGTCCGGCCGACATCTCGCTGAGCACCCCCTGCGCCTTGGCGCAGTCGAGCACCGCCTGCTTGGCGCGCGCGCTGGTGTTCGACTTGCCGGCCAGGACGCGCGACACGGTGCTCATCGAGACGCCGGCCTGCGCCGCGAGCTCACGAATTTTGAGTTTTCCGCCCACCGCGTCCCCCTGACCAAAAGATTGAATGAAAATATTTGCACAGCAATAGAAGCATTGTATTTCAATAGATAGCGCTTCGATTCGGCAATATTTTTTTACGTGGTGCAAGGATTGCCACGATCAACGATTGACTGCCAAAAACCGCCTTGTTACTTTTCCTCACCAAGCGCGCCCATGCCGCCCGGCTTGCCTCGCGCCAGCCGGCGCCGAGCGACCGACCGCAGCGGGTTGCGTCACGATAAACAGCTCACCCTGGAGGGGTAAAAATGAAAATCAAACGTCTCGGTCTGTTGACCGGCCTGGTTCTGGCTTTTGCGGCGAACTCGGCGCTGGCCGTCGAAAAGATGCGCCTCGGCCATGGGCTGCCCGAAGATCACGCGGTGCATAAAGCCGTCGTCAAGTTCGCCGAGCTGGTCAGCCAACGCTCGAACGGTGAGATCGAGATCAAGATCTTTGCCAACGGGGTGCTCGGCGGCGAACGCGAAATGCTCGAGCAGGTCCAGAACGGCGCGCTTGACATCACCAAGGCCAGCGCCTCGCCACTGGAGACCTTTTCGGCTGACTACAAGGTCTTCAACCTGCCTTTTGTCTTCCGCGATCGCGCGCACTTCTTCAAGGTGCTCGAGAGCCCGGTCGGCGAAGCGATCCTCGCTTCGTCGAAGAAGAGCGGATTCATCGGGCTGGCCTACTACGACTCGGGTTCGCGCAGCTTCTACGGCAAGAAGCCGATCAATACGCCTGACGACATCAAGGGCTTGAAGATCCGCGTGCAGCAGAGCCCGACGACGATCAAGATGATCCAGGCGCTGGGCGCGACGCCGACGCCGATGGCCTGGGGCGAGGTCTACTCGGCGCTGCAGATGGGCGTCGTCGATGGCGCCGAAAACAACGTCACGGCGCTGACCAGCGGCCGCCACGGCGAAGTCTGCAAGTTCTACTCGGAGACCGAACACCAGATCGTCCCCGACGTACTGGTGATGTCGGCGGCGCGCTGGGACGCCCTGAAGAAGCCGCAACAGGAAATCATCAAGAAGGCGGCGATCGATTCGTTCGAGTATCAGAAGTCCTTGTGGGGCGCTTTCGAGAAAGTCGAGCGCGAGAAAGCGCTGGCCATGGGCGTGAAGTTCAACACCCCGAACAAGCAGGCCTTCGTCGCCAAGGTCAAGCCGATGATCGACGCAGAGCGCAAGAACGCGGCGATCGCCAAGCTGCTCGACAGCATCGCCGCCGTCAAGTAAGCCCGCCCTTCCCCTTTCCTGCTCGATACGAGTGGTCGTCCCTTCCCGGGAGCGACCACTCCAGGGACTTCCATGAATATTCTGTTTCACTTGAAGCGGCCGGTTGACCGGCTGCTCGAGACCGCGCTGGTCTTGCTTTTCTTCACCCTCTTCGCCTGCGTGATCATCCAGGTGTTCACGCGCTACGTGCTCAACGACCCGGCCATCTTCACCGAGGAAGCCTCGCGCTTCGCGATCATCTGGCTCAGCCTGCTGGGTACCGCCTACGCCTGCGGCCGGCTCGAACACATGGCCTACACGATGTTCCCCGAAAAGCTCGCCGGCGGAAAGCTGCTGGCGCACATGCGCTCGGTCGCGCTGATCGTGCTGCTCTTTGCGCTGTCGGTGATGGTCTATGGCGGCGGCAAGCTGGTTCTGCGCGCGCTGCAGTTCGAGCAATTGTCGGCGACGCTGGCGCTGCCGATGGGCTACGTCTATCTGTGCATCCCGCTCAGCGGCGTGCTGATCGTCTTCTATCAGTTGCTGATCATATTCAAGCCGGCACAGTTCAGGGCCGCCGACGAGGTCGAGGCGGCGCTCGAACACATCGCCGAAGAGGAACGCAAACTGGCCGATGAAGGAATTCTGCTCGATCCTGCCACCGATAACCGCAAGGAGAAAGAGTCATGATCGAGCTCACCATCCTCGGCGTCGTCTTTTCAGCGCTGCTCTTCTACGGCGTTCCGGTCAGCTTCTGCATCGGCATCGCGACGCTGCTGGCGCTGTTCAACATCATGCCCGACGTCAGCACCGCGCTGGTCATTTCGGCGCAGCGAATGACGTCGAGCCTCGACAGCTTCACCTTGGTCGCCATTCCGCTCTTCATCCTGGCCGGCGGAATGATGAACACCGGCGGCATCGCCTTGCGCCTGATCGACTTCGCCAAGGTCGTCGTCGGCTGGCTGCCCGGATCGCTGGCGCACATCACCTGCGTCGCCAACGCGCTGTTCGGCGCGATTTCGGGTTCGGCGGTGGCCAGCGCCGCGGCCGTCGGCGCGACGCTCTCGCCGCTGCAGCGCAAGGAAGGCTACGACATGCCGTTCTGCGCGTCGGTCAACGTCGCGTCGTCGCCGTGCGGACTGCTGATCCCGCCGTCGGGCGCGCTGATCGTCTATTCGCTGATTTCGGGCGGTACGCCGGTCGATGTGCTGTTCGTCGCCGGCTACATCCCCGGAATCATGATGGCGGCCTCCGTCATGATGTGGGTCGCCTGGAAAGCACACAAGGGCGATCTGCCGACGACCGTTCACCGCTACTCGTTCGACGAAGCGATGAAGATCACGCTGCGCGCGATTCCGGCCCTCTTCCTGATCCTGATCATCATGGGCGGGATCATCGGCGGAATTTTCACCGCAACCGAAGCGGCCGGCGTCGCCGCGCTCTATACCTTCATTCTCGGTCGCTTCTTTTACAAGAGCCTGGGTTGGAAGGCACTAATCAAGAGTACGCTCGACGCCTCGGTCGGCACCGCGGTGGTCATGCTGATGGTCGGCGTCTCGATGACCATGTCGTGGCTGCTGGCGAGCACCGGATCGGCGAAAATGCTGGCCGACGCCGTCGTCGGTTTTTCCGATAACGCCTATGTGCTGATGTTCCTGTTCAACGTGCTGTTGCTGTTGCTTGGCACCTTCCTTGACATCACCCCGGGCCTCTTGATCTTCACGCCGATTTTCCTTCCCATCGCGATGAAGCTGGGAATCTCGCCGGTGCATTTCGGCATCATCATCACCTTCAATCTGTGCATCGGAATCGCCACGCCGCCGGTCGGCAGCACGCTGTTCGTCTCGGCGCGGGTGGCCAAGGTCCCGCTCAGCCAGCTGACGATGCCCTTGCTGCCGATGTTCACGCTGGAGATCATCGCGCTCTTCCTGGTCACCTACATTCCGGCGCTTTCGCTGTGGCTGCCGCAAGTGGTGCTCGGCAAAGTCGGCTAACAAAACCCAAGACAAATCGCAGTCCGGCAAGCGGCGGAGACGCCCTTGCCTTGCCTGGAGAACACCATGTCGATGTCACGCAATCCCGTTTTTTCGCTCGCCGAGCAGCAGCACAACCGCATCACGCTGCATAGCGCTGAAGGGCATGTCGCCCACGTCTTCGTTCTCGAAGACGACATCATCCGCGTCATGCTGCTGCCCGGCGGCGAACTGCGCTTCCCGCGCAGCTGGGCGATCGCACCGGGTGCCGACGACGTCGCCTACGAAGGGCGCGACCGCTTCGACCTTTCGGGCTTCACGCTGCCCGACTACCAGCTCGCGCAGGACGGCGACACGCTGACCATCAGCACGACGGCGATCCGCCTGAGCATCAGGCTCGCCGGCTTGCTGTGCCGCTGGGAAACACGAACCGACGGCGACTGGCAGGCCGCCGCCAGCGACCGTCCGACGCAGAGCTACAACTTCGGCTGGTGGGACGACAAGGTCTACCACTATCTGCAGCGCGATTCCGACGAGATGTATTTCGGGCTCGGCGAGCGCGCCGGCGACGCCAACCGGCAAGGACAAAGCTACCGCCTGTGCAACGTCGACGCGATGGGTTACAGCGCGCGAACGACCGATCCGCTCTACAAGCACATTCCCTTCTACCTGACCTGGAAGAAGACCGCCAAGCTCGCCTTCGGCCTGTTCTACGACACGCTGTCCGACTGCACCTTCGACATGGGCCGCGAACTCGACAACTACCATGGCCACTACCGCTACTTCGTCGCCGACCACGGCGACCTCGACTACTACTTCATCGCCGGCGCCGCGCCCGCCGAGATCACCCGCCGCTATACCTGGCTGACCGGCCGGCCGGCGTTCACGCCCAAGTGGGGACTCGGTTATTCCGGGTCGACGATGGGCTACACCGATGCGCCCGACGCGCAGCAACGAATGAACGAGTTTCTTGAGGGTTGCCGCCAGCACGACATCCTGTGCGATTCGTTCCACCTTTCGTCGGGCTATACGTCGATCGCCGGCAAGCGCTACGTGTTCAACTGGAACCGCGACAAATTCCCCGACCCCAAGGCCTTCGCCCAAAGCTACCTCGACCACGGCGTCAGGCTGTGCGCCAACATCAAGCCCTGCCTGCTGCGCGACCATCCGCGCTTTGCCGAAGCCGCCGCCGCCGGGCTGCTGGTGCACGACGATGACGGCGAGCCGACGCAGGTTCAGTTCTGGGACGAAACCGGCGCCTACGTCGACTTCACCAATCCGCGCGCCTACGACTGGTGGAAGGCGCGCGTCACCGATTCGCTGCTCGACTACGGAATCACCTCGACCTGGAACGACAACAACGAGTTCGAGATCTGGAGCGGCGCGCCGCTGATCGACAATTTTGGCACGCCGCGTCCGGCGCGCCAGGCCAAGCCGCTGCAAACGCTGCTGATGATCAAGGCGTCGCGCGAAGCGCAGCGCGCGCATGCGCCCAACGAACGCCCTTACCTGATCTCGCGCTCCGGCGCAGCGGGGATGCAGCGCTACGTGCAGACCTGGTCGGGCGACAATTTCACCTCCTGGGAGACGCTGCGCTACAACATCCGCATGGGCGTCGGCCTGGCGCTGTGCGGCGTCTCCAACACCGGCCACGACATCGGCGGCTTCGCCGGACCGGCGCCGGAGCCCGAGCTGTTTCTGCGCTGGGTTGCGCACGGCATCTTCCTGCCGCGCTTTTCGATCCACTCGTGGAACGACGACCAGAGCGTCAACGAGCCGTGGATGTATCCCGAAATCACGCCCTACGTCCGCGCGCTGATCAAGTTCCGCTACCGCCTGATTCCCTACCTCTACGACCTGCTCTGGCGATCGCACGACAACTACGAACCGATGATCAGGCCGACGCTCTACGACTTCCCTGACGATGCGCGCTGCTTCGCCGAGAACGACGAGATGATGCTCGGCGGCAAACTGCTGGTCGCCTCGGTGGTCGAGCCGGGAAGCCGCGAGCGCACGGTCTATCTGCCGCGCGGCTGCGCCTGGATCGACTTCTGGAGCGGCGAGCGTTTTGCCGGCGGCCAGACCGTGACCCTGGCGGCGCCGTGGGATCGACCGCCGCTGCTCGTTCGCGACGGATCGATCATCCCGCTCAACCTCGCCGAACAGCATTTCGCGCAGCCCGCCGACGAGCGCGGCTTCGCTGTTTTCCCGCCGGCCGGCGACGGCGATGTCGTCGACCAGTTCTTCGAAGACGACGGGCACAGCGAAGCGTATCGCGAGCAGCGCTACGGCCTGTGGCAGATCAGGCTGATCGCCGAGCGCGACAGCCTGACGCTCAATATCACCCGCGCCGGCGCCCGCCCGCCGACCGCCAGCGAGGTGAGCGTGCTGCTGCCGCGGCAGGAAACGCGCACCGTTCGCGCCGACTCGGCCAGGCTGGTCAGCGACCGGGTGAGCAGTGACTGGCGCGAGCTGCGCTTGGCGCTCGACTAGCGCCGGGGCTAGACGGCGAGGTCGATCTGCTGCAGCGAACCGGCGCTGCCGTCCTCGTTGAGATAGATGCCGCTGGCGCGAACCTGTCCAAGCTGCCGGTTGCCGTTGTCCTTGAGCGCGAAAGGCGTTTCGCTCGAGCCCAGGTAGAGCGCGCCGACGCCGCGCTCGCGCAGGCTGCTTAAAGTGCTCTGCCCGCTCTCGTCGCGCTGCCAGACGCGCAGCGTGTCGAACGCCGCGTCGGCCTCGTCGAGCCAGTGATTGCCGTCGGAGTCGAGCGCCGCGAGGTCGGCAAAGCCATCGCCGGAACGCGTTCCGAACAGCTCGCTGCCGTTATTGACGCAGCCGTCGCCGTTGCGGTCGATCGCCAGATAGCCGCTGGCACTGGAGAGGCCGGGAATGGCCTCGACCTTGCCGTCGGCGTCGAGGTCAAACTCAAAGCGCGTCCCTTCAAGCTCGGCGGCGCTGCCGTCAAAGTTGATCACCAGCGGATCGCGCAGCGCCACCGTGCCGCTTGCCAGCGTCTTGCGGGCGCAGGAAAAATCGCGCGACAGGCAAAGGTCGAGCTTGAAGTCGAGTGCCCGACCGTCGGTCGTGAGTACCTTGCCGGTCGATGAGAATTCGCTGTCTTCGTGCTCGCTGAACGTCTCGGTTGTCGTTCGCGTCCACGCCAGCTGGCGACCGCTGGCCGGCGCACTGTCCAGCGGCAGCGTACCGGCGGTCTGCGTGCCGCTCAGGTCGGCGAGCGGCGAGGACTGCTCGCCCTCGCCCGAGAGCAATGCCAGCATGCGCCCGACCAACTCCTGCAGCATCAGCAGCAGGCGCTCCTGCCGTTCGGCGCCGCTCGCCGCGTCGCCGGCCGCAGAGACGCCGGTGAAGACCGTGCGAAAGTTGAGCGTTGATTCGACCTTGAGCTCGCACTCAGTTGAAAACGTGTGGCCGGAATTCATGCATACCGCCGCTTGTTCGACTTTCATCGTTCGCTCCTTGCGCGTTTGGGGAAACGAGCTGACGCAAGGCGCGTGCCATCGCCTTTGCCCAGCAACGCCAAGGCGCCAGCAGAGCGCAGCACGAGCTGCCGGCAAAGTTCGCCGCGCCGGCGGCAAATGCAACACCCCGGCGCGTGCTATTCGAGCGGCAGCAAACGACGACGAAATTTGTCCAGGGCGAACGTCAGCTTTTGCAGGTGGGCAGAACAGTGAGCCGCAGAGAAATTCGTCGAGCACGGGTTCATGAAGCCGTGGCCCGTTGCCGTCTCGATGGCGGTGTGCACGCGATCGCTGGCGATGATCTTGGCAAGTTGTGTGGGAGAAAACGACGCTTCGCTCTCGGCAAAGATCGCCGTGACGGCAAAACTCGGGATCAAGGTCGAATAGTCGCGGATTCGCGAACCGTAGAAGAGCGTCGCCTGGCTCGCCGGATGGCCTTTGCCGCTCGCGGCATGCAGCCAGGCGGCGCTGGCGCCGACGCTGAAAGCGATGATGAAGGCCGGCTCATCGCCGGCTGCTGCCGAGATTTTTTCGGCGTACGATTCGATGCCATTTTTCGCGATCAGCGCCGAATGGGCCTGTTGCTCGCTGGCGTACGGACAGCCGTCGCGCTCCCAGGGCGAAACGAAAGTCGCCTCGCTGGCGAACGGCCTGATCATCGCGCGCAAGGCCGCGGTCACCCCGTGAATGTCGGCGGCAACGATCGTTCTCACGCCGCGCTCAGACATCAACGCTCGGAAAGCGCGAGGTTGGCGCCCAGCGCGGCAAAAGCCGCGGCGAAGCTGCGCCGTAGCCAGGCCTGGACGCGCGGCGACTCGATCACCGCCAGGCGGAAAGCGTGGGCGAGAAAGCCGTAGGCGACGAAGACGAGAAAAGTCATGGCCATGAACACGCCGCTGAGCACCAGCATTTGCGCGAGCGGAGAGCTTGTCGCCGGTCCGCCGGCAGGCTCGACGAACTGCGGCAGGAAAGCCAGGAAGAAGATGGTGAGCTTGGGATTGAGGATGTTGAGCAAAACCGCGTTGATCATCAGGCTCCGCGGTGATCTCGCCGCTGAGTTGCGCTCGATGACGAAAGCTGTCTTGTCCCGCCAGGTCATCAGCGCCAGGTAAAGCAGATAAGCGACGCCGGCATACTTGAGCGCCGCAAAAGCGAGCGCGCTGGTGTGCATCACCGCGGCCAGTCCCAGAACGGTCGCCAACAGGTGCGGAACGATTCCGGCGGTGCACCCGATCGCGGCGTAAACGCTGGCGCGTCGCCCTTGCGCGATGCCGGTCGAGATGGTGAACACCACGCCGGTACCGGGGATCAGCACGATGACGAGCGAGGTGATGAGAAATTCAAGCGTGATCATGGCAAAGGTATCCTGTTGGCAAACAAGGCGCGATGTTTTGTGAGCGGCTCAGGCGACGGCGCTGGCATGGCCGGCGACGATTCGCCAGGGCTGGTTTTGCACAATCGACCAGACCCGCGTGTACCTGATTCGGGAGTCAAACGATGCGCCCGCGTAGCTGCCCGACAAATGCATCAGCACGCAGACGACGGCGACGCCGCCATGGATTTGAATACGCTGCTCGGAGGCGGTCAGCTCATTCAACTTGAACAAGCCCGAGCGATGGAAATCGAGATCGTCCTCTTTGCCGATGACCTGGCCAAGGTGCGAAGTGAAGACCAGTTCGGGCGCCAGCAGCTCGTCGAGCGCGGCCACGTCGGAGCCGAGCATGGCCAGGCGCAGACGCTCCTCGGCGTCGCGAATTCGCTTTTCGATCTTGCCGCCGGTCGCCGGCACCTTGAGCGGTTTGGCCGTGTCATAGACGAGTTCGTGGTACTGGTTGCCATTGAACTCGAACTCCTGGATCACCTCAAGGCCCAGCTTGCGCGTATGCGCGGCAAAAGACCGCGTGTTGATCTTGTTGATGAAGGTCACCAGGATCGGATAACGCTTGGCCATTTGCGCCCGTGCAAAATCGAAGAGCCGTTCGAGAACGCCTCTGCCTCTGGCCGCTTTGGCGACGCACACCGGGCCGTACTGATAGGAGTTCGCGGCACTCAATCGCTGGCCGCAATATTCCACTTCGTGAAGCCCTTTGAGCATGTGCGCGAAAATCGGCCACTGCGACCAATATCCCCACGAGGCGGCCATCGCGTAGGCGATCAGCGCACCGTCCTGGCGCACGACAAACAGGCCGCTCTCGTCGTCGATCAGTGATTTGAGCTGATCCCGGGTGAACAGCGTCGTGACAAACCCGCTCGATTTGTCTTCTGCTTCGATCGACGCGACGTGATACTTGAACTGAAGCGCCAATACGTCGTCGATATCCGCCAGTTTGGCAACGGCAATTCCGCTATTTGTCACAGTCTTCCTCCGGGACTCAGCTGCGCAGATCGCGCAGCGGCAGCAGGTCGTCGACGGTCAGCGCGAAAGAAAAACGATAACCGGCAAGTACCGCGCTCGGCCGCAGGTCGGAAAGTTCGAGCGTCGGATGGTCGAAGATATCGAGCGAAGCGTCGCCTTTCCAGATCGGCGAGATCTGCACGTCGCGCGATTTGAGCTGAACCAGCTCATGGACCGCCGGGCGATCGTGCTTGCCGGCGACCAGCTCGGGAAAATAGCGGGTATTGACCGCAGCCGCGAAGTTCGGCGTCGGCAGCGTTGCCGACAATTCGCGCAGCGTCACCTGCGCCTCGACCAGACGACGGTCCTTGGCCGCCAGCGTCGCGCCGAAGCGCCCGCCCGGTCCGACGACGGGTGATGCCTTGGACGGCAGATCGTAGGCGCGAGTGATCCAGGTCGAACCGATCTGTTTGGGCCAGCCTTGAGCCAGACCGCGCATCAATGACACGTCCTGATCGACCCAGATGAACGGGCAGTAGGCGACCGGCGAGCCGTTGCAGCTCGCCGACAGCAGGATTATCGTTTCGCGGTATTGGCTGGTGATCGGGTCGAGATACTCGACGCCGCTCTCGCTGACGTACTGCCATTCGATGAAATACGCGGCGCAGCGCTCCGAATCGAGTTCCAGGCCGTCGGGCAGAAACGCCGCTGCCGCCGCGCGGTCGGCGGCGAACTCGACGGCAAGCGCGTTGCCGACGTAATGCCAGGGCGGCGCGGGAGCGAGGCTGGAGGTGCCGCGCGGGGTGCGGGGAAGCGTGTAGCCTTTGAGCATGGGGTCTCTCCGTAACTAATGATGGTCGGGCGCTTCAACGCACCGTGCTGGCGTCGAAGTGGGGATTTTCGATGATGCCGAAGCGGTTGCCGAACGGGTCTTGCACCGCGGCGACCTTGATCCCGCCGCCGACCTCGGCGACCGGCTCAAGCGCCGAAGCGCCCAATTCCAGCAAGCGCGCGTAAGCCGTCTCGATGTCGGTGACGCCCCATAGCGGCTGCGGGCCGGCGGTCGCTGGCGTGGCGCTGGGCAGCAAGCCGAGCTCGAAACCGCCGACCGCGAAGCCGACGTAGAACGGCTCGTCGAAATACGGCGCTTGCCCCAGCACCTGCGAGTACCAGCGTTTGGCGGCGGCAAGGTCGGGGGCAGGATAAATCGCGGTGCGTAAACCGAGGATCATGGGGCGACTCCATTGGGTTGAAAAGGCTCGGCAATTGACCGGCCAGCGGCGGCACGCAGCTCAATCCAGGAGACAGCCGCAGCCAAGTCATCGAACACTGCGCTCGCCTGGCTGAAGTCATGATTCCTGGACATCTCGTTGGGCACAGCCAGGCAGGCGACGCCGGCCGCGACCGCCGAATTGACGCCGTGCTCGGTGTCTTCGATGGCGATGCACTCGGACGGCAACAGCCCAAGGCGGCGGACGGCGAGCAGATAGCAATCGGGCGCCGGCTTGCTGTTGGTCACGTCGTCGCCCGAGACGACCGTCTCGAAGAACTCGCTGAGCGAATGCTGGCGCAAGGTGGTCTGAACCCCGTCGGCTCCGGCGCCAGTGACGATCGCCAGCCGCCTTCCCGCGCCGTGGCACTGCGCCACCGCGTCGCGCACGCCGGGCATCAGCGGAAACGCGTGCTGCGCCAGAAAACGGCGCGTCGCGAGGTTCTTGGCTTCGGCGAGCGCCGCCGGGCTGGCGTCGATCGCGAAACGCGCCACCAGGTCGACGGCATTGTCGGCCGTCGGAATTCCCGCGTAGCAGTCGCGGTAGAGCGATTCGCCAAGCGCTACGCCGTGCGCTGCGAGAACGTCCCGCCAAAGCTGATAGTGGATGGGCTCGGAATCGACGAGCGTTCCGTCGTGGTCGAAGAAGATGGCTTTGATTGGCAATTGAACGTTCCGGCGAAGAGGGAAGGAATGAGGGGTGACCGACCCGTTCGTTCAAAATTCGTTGTTCGAGCGGCGCGACCTGCCCCAGCTGCCACCGAACCCGAGCAGGCCGACCGGCAGCAACAGCGCCCATTGCGGCAACTTGAACAACCAGTCCGTACCCGGCGCGGTCGCGACGATGGCCAGAAAGACCAGGCCGAAAGCGCACCACAGCAGCGCGATGAAGCGGACGAGAGAGCGCATCGCGTCGGCTTGGCGCGGCAGGCTGGCGACGAACAGGGCGAGCGCCGACAACACCAGCGCCACCGACGCCATGTGCCAGACGGCATAGAGGATGAGCTTGGGCCGGGCGTCCAGCGCCGAAGCGAGCAGCGACTCGACGACACTGGCGCCGCCCATGAAAACATGGATGCCGGCGGTGACCATGGCGATCAGCGAGGCGAGGACTAGCGTTCGGTTCATGAAGTACCTCAAGGTGACGATGCGAAATCGATGACAGGATTGAGCCCAATCCGGGGGCGAAATGCGCACGATCGCAGGCGAAGCGTAAAAGCAGCATGTTACTGTGTATTCATACAGCCCGCCAGCGTGCGCCGTCGGCGCCCGGCCGCGACTCTCGACCTAGTCGGCCAACACCGCGTCAAATGCCTCGCCGTTGCGGATACGTTCGAGCCGCAGATAAAGGCTCGGCGCACCGGCGTCGGATAGCCAGCGCGCGACTTCGTATTTCGCCGCCGCATAGTGCCGAGTGCGCTCATTGTCGCTGCCTCGATAGAACAGGGCAGCTGTTGCCAGCTTGCGCACGTCGCCAGTCTGCACTGCTCGCCACGCAGGCAAGTCGTAGCGCGGCCGAAAATCGACCTGCATGGCGATCCCTTCGTCAAACCACGTGGGTATTTCGGTCATTCGGCGCCAGTAGCCGACTCGCTCGGCCAGTTCGGCATGCATCAGTTCGTGCGCCAACACATCGACGCTTCGCCCCTTCGGGCCGACAATGATGCATGCCCGACTGCCGACAAAAGTCGTGCTGGCGTTGGCATTGAGCTGCAGGGGCCAGAAGGCATCGGCGCTGTGCACAAAGGCGACCAAGGGCGTCGCGCGCAGCGACCCGAAGGTGGTGGCGATTCGCTCTCGGGCGGCGGATAGCAGCCCGGGAATATCGGCGCGATCTTGCGCCGCGCTTTGGCGTTCGACCAGAACACCATCGTCGAGCGGCGCGAAACTCGGAGCGGCAAGCAGGGCGCATGCGGCAACCCCCGGCATGGCGACGGCAAGGGTGCCGATGCCAAGGCAGAGAATTGACCCGCAGGCGATGACGACCGTGCGCTTGCGCATGCCTATTCCTCGGCTGCAACGACGAGGGGCGGTGGCGCCAAAATGGCGGAGGGGAAAGCCAAATCTTCGGTCAAGCGCGAATCCTGGCGTCAAAAAGTCGGCACGCCGCAATGACCGCCTGCGCGACTTCGCTGTTCGACGAAGTGGCCTCTGACGCGCCCTCTTCGCTCATGAACACCGCGTAGGCTTTGATTGCCAGAACGGCAAGCTGGCTTGGATTGGTCGGCACTCGACCGCCGGGAAAATCGCCCGCGTGTTGCTCAACGAAGCTCGCCACCGCCTTGACGGCGCGCTGCTCCTGGCGATCGCGCGCGCTCGGATAGCTGAATTTCCAGCGCCTGAGGCGCTGATTGATCGCCGCCTTGTCGGCTCCGCCCGCAGCGATTCCAGCGGCGGCGAACAGCCGGCAGTCGTAGGCGCGGCAAGTCCGCGGGCGCTCGTCGTAGATCGAACAGCCGGTCGCGCAGAGCATCGGACAGCGTCCCTTTTCATCGTAACCCAGGACCTGGTGGCCGCTGGCCATTCCCGGCGCCGGCGCCAGCAACTCGTGGGGGAGTCGCGAGAGCGCCGGCGATTCGTCGGGCCTGATGTGGATGAAGTACGACGAGCTGCAGCAGCCGACGCAGCCGCGGCAATCGACGTCGCTGCCGCCGCCGTCGATCAGCGCACTGCGCGCCTGCGCAAGCCACGAAGAGAAATCGCCGGCGTCGATGGATGCGGTTTCGGCAGACGGGGGCGCGACGCGCGCTGAGCTGTTGGTGGGCATGAGAACGATATCGGGTCGAGTTCAGAGTTCACAATGGGAATGGTCGGCAGCGGTCGATCAGGCTGATGAGGCGTCGAGGACGCTTTGGTAGACCGCGAGGTCGGCCGCGCTGAAACAACAGAAGATCAGCTCTTCGATCAGCGGATGGTCGACCAGCGCCGAGCGAACGGCGCTCACCGCGACCTTGGCCGCCAGCTCGACCGGGTAGCCGTAGATTCCCGTGCTGATGCTCGGAAACGCCAGCGAGCGCGCGCCCTTGGCGCTGGCCAGCTCGATCGAGCGGCGATAGCACGACGCCAGCAGTTCGGGCTCGCCGTGCTCGCCGCCGCGCCAGACCGGACCCACCGCATGCACGACGTACTTGGCCTTGAGGCGATAACCCGCGGTGAGCCTGGCGTCGCCGGTCGGGCAGCCGCCCAGCAGACGGCAAGCGGCGAGCAGCTCGGGACCGGCGGCGCGGTGAATCGCGCCGTCGACGCCACCGCCGCCGAGCAGCGATGAATTGGCCGCGTTGACGATGGCGTCGACCGACAGGGTGGTGATGTCGGCGCGCAGGACTCGAAGTTGTGCTGGCATGGCGAAGTGACCTGAAATTCAGCTTGCGGCAGCGCCGCCAGCCGGCTTGCGCAGCACGACGATGCAGACCTGACCGGACAGCTGCTTGGTCGCCGCAATCTCATAGCCGTGGCGACGGTAGAGCCCGATATTGCGGACGCTGCGGCTACCGGTGAACAACTCGAAGACTTTGGCTTGCGAAAACTCAGCTTCGATCGCTTCGAGCAGCGCGCTGCCGATCCCCTGCCCCTGGCGCTGCGGCTCGACGAACAAGCGGCCGATCAAGCAGGTCTGCTCGGCAAGGCGCGCCCGTACCGAGCCGACGATCGCCTCACCGACGCAGGCCTTGAGGACTGTCGTCGATTCGATCTCGGCGAGCAGCGACGCCAGGCTCTGCGTCAACGGCGGTATCGTCCAGTCGTCGTAGAGACGCGCTTCGGCCGCATAGGCGAGGCGCTGCAGCGCCAGGATGGGCGCCGCATCGGCGGTCGTTGCAGCGGCCAAGCGAAGCATCGCGCGGCAGTCCGCGCGCGCCAAATTCGCTGCGCAGGGCGGATCAATCACTCGGCAGTGCTCGCCTTGGCGCTGCGCCGGATATACGCCGGCGCTTGCGCGTGGTCTTCAAAGCCGCCGTAGTTTACCGCCGCAGGGTAGTACTCGGCGGCGAACTGTACCTTGCCGGCAGCCGCTTCGCCGGCAACGCTGGCGATGAAAGCGAGCAGCAGATCGGTGCCGGCCGAGACCCCGGCCGACGACCAGACATTGCCGTCCTGGACGTAACGCTGCTCGACGACGGTGACGTCGCCGAGCGCGCGCAGGCGCTCCAAAGACCCCCAGTGCGTCGTCGCTTTGCGGCCCGCCAGCAGTCCGGCGGCATGCAAGACGAACGACCCGGTGCACACCGACAGCACCGCCTGGCAGTGCTTCGCCTGACTGGCGACGAAGCCGACCAGCGCCGGGTTGTCGACTTCCCGCCGCGTCCCCTGGCCGCCCGGGACGAGCAGGTAGTCGAGCGGCGGACAGCTCGCGAACGACGCATGGGGGTTGATCGACAAGCCCTTGGCGCAAATCACCGGGTCCAGCGATTCGGCGACGACGATGCAGTTGTCGGGGCCGCCAGCGTGCTGCCGCCATAGGGTGAGCATCTCCCACGGCCCGACGAAGTCGAGTTCCTCGACCTGATTGAAAACGAGAACGCCAAAATTCATGCTCAACCTCCTGAGTCAAGTGCCGAGCCGGCAACGCCAAGCAGCAGTTCGTCCACGCACCAATCGACCGACTTTCGCGCCGTATCGACGGTGATCGGACTGGCCGACCAGAGATGATACTCGCGCTCGATGCGAAGGTGACACAGATCACCGAGCGCCTGTTCGACGGTCTCGATTGGCAAGTGACGAGGTGGCGTCTTGGATCGTCTTGTCGTGACCTAGAACTCGAGCGGGTCGACCTCGAGATGCCAGCGCAAGCGCGACGGCGTCTTGATCGCGTCGAGCGCGACGCCCCATTCCGAGAGAGAGATCTGCAGCGCGCGGCGCGACGGCGATTCGATCAGCAACTGCGCGCGCTCGAGGTTGGCGCGCCGCGCCAGCTTCATCGGCACCGGGTCGTAGAGCATCACGTCGCCGTGCTCGCTCTGCTGCAGCCAGGCGCGCGCGGTGGCCAGGAAAGCCAGCGAGTCGGCCATCAGCGGCGCTTCGGCGCGCAGCATCGCCTGATAGGTATAAGGTGGGAAACCGGCCTGTTCGCGTTCAGTGAGCTGCTCGTTGGCAAACGACGGATAGTCGTGGCGGACCAGCGCGGCGTAGAGCGGGTGATCGGGAAACTGCGTCTGGATCAGCACCTCGCCCGGCAGTTCGGCACGGCCGGCACGCCCGGCGACCTGCATCAGCTGCGCGAACAGCCGCTCGGGCGCTCGCCAGTCGGCGGCGAACAGCGCCGAGTCGGCGCCGAGCGCGCCGACCAGCGTGAGCTTGGGGAAGTCGTGTCCCTTGGCCAGCATCTGGGTACCAACCAGGATGTCGGCTTCGCCGGCGTAGATTTTTTCGACCAGCAGCTCCCACTGCTTGCGGCTCTTCGCCGAATCGCGGTCGACGCGCAGGATCCGCGCCTGCGGAAAGCGCTCGCCGAGCACTTCTTCGAGGCGCTGGGTGCCGCGCCCGAAAGGCTGGATGTCCTGGTTGCCGCAGCTCGGGCAAGCTTTCGGAACGCGGGACTCGAAACCGCAGTGGTGGCAGCGTAGCCGGCCGTCGGCGAGGTGCAGCACGAGGTTGGCGGCGCAGCGCGTGCAGTGCGAAATCCAGCCGCAGCCGGTGCAGGTGAGCACCGGCGCGTAGCCGCGGCGGTTGAGGAAAACGAGGCTCTGCTCGCCGCGCTCCAACCTCTTTTCGATGGCCCGCAACAGTTCGCCGGAAAGGCCGTCCTGCAGTTTTTCGAGCCGCGTGTCGATGCGTCGAACCGCCGGCAGGCGCGCGTTTTCGACGGCGCGTTCGTAAAGCGTGAGCAGCGTGTAGCGCGCCGGCGTACGGCTGTCGGTGGCGTTGGCCCAGCTTTCGAGCGACGGCGTCGCCGATCCCAGAACGATCGGGATATCGCGCTCGCGCGCGCGGAAGACCGCGACGTCGCGCGCCGAATAACGCATTCCGTCCTGCTGCTTGAACGACGCGTCGTGTTCTTCGTCGACGACGATCAGCCCGAGGTCGGGCAGCGGCGTGAAAATCGACAAGCGCGTGCCAAGCACGATTCGCGCGCTGCCTTCGAGCGCAGCGCGCCAGTTGCGCGCGCGCGCCGCCTCGGACAGCTCGCTGTGCAGGCTGGCGAGCCCGGCGTCGGGAAAGCGCGCGCCGACGCGCGCTTCAAGCTGCGGCGTCAGGTTGATTTCGGGAACCAGCAGCAGCACCTGGCGGCCGGCGGCGAGCGCGCCCTCGATCAGGCGCAGATAGACCTCGGTCTTGCCGCTGCCGGTGACGCCGTGCAACAGATACGCCTTGAAGCCTTCGCCGCCGTCCTTGATCGCTGCCAGCGCCGCTTTTTGCTCAGCGGTGAGCTCGGGCGCCAGATGCGGCGGCGGCAACTTTGCCGAACGCCGGCTTTGCCGCGCCTTGGGCGGGTTGATTCGGCGCAGTCCGGCGGGCAGCGTCGACAGCATCACTTCGCCGAGCGGCACCTGATAGTAAGCTGAGCAGAACTCGGCAAGGCGAAACCAGTCGGCCGGCAAGGCCGGCAGGTCGCGCAGCACGGCGTCGATCGACTTGAGCTGGGCGAGCGGAAAGTCGCTGGTCTCCGGCAATTCGACGACGATGCCGATCTTGGACTGACGGCCGAAAGGAACGCGAACTCGCAGCCCGATGTCGGCGGCGGTGAGCAGCTCGCCGTCGGGTACGAGGTAATCGAAAAAACGGTGCAAGGGAACGTCGAGCGCGACGCGGGCAATCTGCATGCTGGCCTGTCTATGAGTCCTGAGTTCTTAGTTCTGATTGAAACGCGCTGCACGGAATAAGGACGCGGCGCGTAAAGCGCTGGCCGGCGATCAGTTAGCCATCAAAGTTCGTGCCGCTTCTGTAAGAAACAACGTAAGTCATTAACTTATCGATGCATTCAGACCTGTCGATAATTTCTGTGGATAAGTCTGTGGATCAATTGCGCCGAAACGGAAAAAGTCGCCATGGCGCCAGCGGTCTTATTACTTTCGTCGAGGAACAGGTCAATCACAACCATTAATAATCAATGGATTACAAACACGCGCTTGACTTTCTGGCGATCTGTGACGAGAGCGTGGTGCAAACCGAGTTTCTGTGTATAAGTCAATTCGAATTTAGAAAATTCGACTTTACTTTTTACGTAAAATCCTGCTGTATTCATGAACGGCGTCGACCAGCGCGGTCACGTGGTCGGGCGGCGTGAATTGCGAAATGCCGTGCCCGAGATTGAAGACGTGGCCGGTGTCGCCCGGGCCGAAGCTGTCGAGGACTTTTTTCGCTTCGGCGGCGATCTTGTCGGGCGCGGCGAACAGCACGCAGGGGTCGAGGTTGCCCTGCAGCGCCACCTGGTCGCCGACGCGTCGGCGCGCCTCGCCGATATCGACGGTCCAATCCACGCCGATCGCGTCGCAGCCGATCGCGGCAATCGACTCGAGCCACAGTCCGCCGCCCTTGGTGAAGACGATAGCCGGGACGCGCTCGCCGTCTTTTTCCTTGATCAATCCGGCGACGATGCGCTGCATGTAGTGCAGCGAAAACTCCTGGTACGCCGCTGCCGAGAGGCCGCCACCCCAGGAGTCGAAAATCATCACCGCCTGCGCGCCAGACTCGATCTGGGCATTGAGGTAGGCAGTCACCGCGTCGGCGGTCACCGACAGGATTCGATGCAGCAGATCCGGCCGATCGTAGAGCATCGTCTTGACGCGCCGGTAATCGCTGCTCGAGCCGCCCTCGACCATGTAGCAGGCGAGCGTGTACGGGCTGCCCGAGAAACCGATCAGCGGCACCGAATTGTCCAACGCGCGGCGAATTTCGGAAACGCCGTCCATCACGTAGCGCAGATGGTCGTAAGGATCGGGCGCGGCGAGATCGCGGATCGCCCACTCCTCGCGTAGCGGACGCTCGAACTTCGGCCCCTCGCCTTCGGAAAAATAGAGTCCCAGCCCCATCGCGTCGGGAACCGTCAGGATGTCCGAAAAGAGGATCGCGGCGTCGAGGCTGTAGCGCGACAGCGGCTGCAGCGTGACTTCGCAGGCCAGCGCCGGGTTCTTGCACAGTTGCATGAAACTGCCGGCGCGTTTTCGCGTTTCGCAGTATTCGGGCAGATAACGACCGGCCTGACGCATCAGCCAGAGCGGCGTATGGTCGGTCGGCTCCTTGAACAGCGCACGCAGGAAGTTGTCGTTGCGGGGTCGAGTCACAGAAGGGTCCGCCGGAATGATCAAAGAGGCATTATCCGCCGGAACGGCGCGCTTGCGCCAGATTACTCCGGGTCGTCGCCGCGCCGTCCGAGGTTGAGTCCGAGCTGCTTGAGCTTGCGATAAAGGTGGGTGCGCTCGAGCCCGGTCTTGTCGGCGACGCGAGTCATGTTGCCGCGCTCACCGCGCAGGTGATGTTCGAAGTAAAGCCGCTCGAAGGCCTCGCGCGCGTCGCGCAGGGGCTGGTTGAACAAGGGCAAGGCCGGCGGCGTTTTGGGCGCTTCGGCAGCGTCGCGCAGCAGAATGCTGTCGACGTCATCGACCGAGATTTCGTCTTCGAGCGCCGACAGCGCGAGATTCTTGACGGTCGCCAGCAACTCCGCCCACTCTCCCTGCCACGGGTGCAGGCGCAAGGCGTTGAGCGCGCCGCTCGAGAATTGTCGCGGCTGCACTTCATTGCGCTCGACCAGGTGCGAAAGCACCAGCGAGGCGATCTCCGGCACCTCGTCGCCATGCCCGGAAAGCTGCGGCAGCGTCACCCACACCTCGCCCAGACGGATCACCACGGCCGGATCCCAACCGGCTTCAGTGAGCGTCGGCAGCGGCCGGGTCGAGGCGGCAACCAGCTGCAGGTTGAACTTTTCGAGCCGTTCGAGCGCATAAGCCAGGTTTTTCTGCTGCAGCTTGCCCAAAAGCATCAGGTCGGCGACGAACAGTATCCCGCCGGCGGCGTTTTCGAGCATTTCCTGGGTCAGCGGCGCGCTCGACGCGGACAGGTCGAGCCACGGCATCTTGGGCGTTTGCAGCGTGCGCGCGCAGATTTCGGCGATGTTGCCCGAGGCGCTCTTGAGCAGCAGCACCGGATTCTTGGCGGCAGCCTGTTCGAGGCGTTTCTTGAGGTCCTTGAGCAACGGCGAACGCGCGAAGGCATCGAGCGTGAGCGGCGGCTTTTGCGGCGAAACCTCGTGCTTGAGCGCTTTCTTGACGGTCGCCAGCAGCTTTTGCAGCGCGATCGGCTTTTCCAGGAAGTCGATCGCGCCGACGCGAGTCGCTTCGACCGCCGAGTCGATTGTTCCATGGCCCGACATCATCACCACCGGCATCGTCAGCAGGCCGGCCGCCGACCACTCCTTGAGCAAGGAGATGCCGTCGGTATCGGGCATCCAGATGTCGAGCAGCACCAGGTCGGGCCGCCGCTCGCTGCGGCTTTTGCGCGCGCTGGCGGCGTTCTCGGCCAGCCACACGGTATGCCCTTCGTCAGCGAGAATCTCGGAGAGCAACTCGCGGATTCCCATTTCGTCATCGACGACCAATATTTGCGCCATGATCAGCTCTCGTTAGTTGTTTCGCTACTGCTTTGATCGGGTGTCGGCAACACGGCCAACGGCAGCCGGATACTGACCTCGGCGCCGAGCGGCTGGCGGTTGTTTATTCTGATCGTTCCCTGGTGTTCGTCGACGATCTTCTTGACGATCGCGAGCCCCAGGCCGGTGCCGCGCGCCTTGGTCGTGACGTAGGGCTCGAAGACGCGCGCCATGATCTCGGGCGGGAAACCCGGCCCGCAATCGGTGACGGTGAGTTCGGCCAGCGCGTCGGCGTGCCTGGTAAACACGCCGATCTGCGCTTCGTCGTCGCCGTCCTGCGCGTCTTCGGCGTTGCGCAGCAGGTTGTGGATGATCTGCCGCAGCTGGCTCGCATCGCCATGAACGGCGGGCAGTTGCGGATCGAGCTCAAGCGTGATGTGGGCGTGTGACGTCTCGTAGAGCCCGAGCACCTCGCCGATCAGCGCGTTGAGATCGATATTGGCAAGCTCGGGCGCCGGCATTCGCGCATAGTCGGAGAACTCGTTGACCATGTTTTTCATCGCCTGCACCTGGTTGATGATCGTCTGCGTCGAACGCTTGAGCATTTCGGCGTCGCTGCCGGCAAGCTTGTCGGCGAGCTTGAGCTGCAGTCGTTCGGCCGAGAGCTGGATCGGCGTCAGCGGGTTCTTGATCTCGTGCGCCAGGCGCCGCGCCACCTCGCCCCAGGCCGCGCTGCGCTGCGCTGCGACCAGCCGGGTAACGTCGTCGAAAACGGCGACGTAGCCGCCGCTGCTGCCTTCCGGCAACTGCGTTCCACGCAGCAACAGGATCTGCGGCAAGCCGCCGCTGCGCTCGAGTTCGATCTGCGTTTGCCATTCGCGGCTGCCATACTCGGCGAAAGCGTCGCGAATCGCGCGCCCCAAGACCTGTTGGCGCGGCCAGGCTTCGACGGCCTCGGCGAGCAGGCCGGTGAGATCGTCGCCGAGGATCGTTTGCGCGCCCTGATTGGCCGTGCGCAGGATGAAGCGCCGGTCGAAGACGAGCACCCCGGCCGACAGATTGGCCAGGATCGACTCGAGGTAGGCGCGCGCCGATTCGACTTCGGCGCGATGGCGCTCGGTGTCGCGCCGCGCATCGTTGAGTTGGCGCGTCATCTGATTGAACGACTGGGTCAGCACGCCGAGTTCGTCGCGGCTGTAGATCGCCTGGCGCGGCGTGAAGTCGCCGGCGGCGACCGCCTGCGTTCCCTCGGCGAGAATCGACAAGGGCGCCGAGAGACGGCGCGCCAGGATGAAGGCGATGGCGATCGCCGCGAACAGCGCCAGCAGCACGGTCAGCGTCAGCGTCATGGCGTAGATCCGCGTCAAGCCTTCGCGCCCGAGAGAAAGCTCCTGATAGTCGCGATAAACCTGCTGCACGCGGTCGGCGTTGAGCGCTAGGCTGGCGGGAACCGGCTGGGTGAGTTGCAGGATTCGCGTTTCCATCCCCAGTCCGACCGGCGAGACCGGAACCAGAACGCGCAGCAGCAGGTCCTTGCCGCCGGCGCTCTCGATTTCGCGGTAGCCGCGTCCGCTGCGCGCCTGGCGCAACTTGTCGAGCGACGGCGGCGCCGACATCGACGCACTCAGATCGCTGGTCGCGGTCGCCAGCAACTGGCCGCTGGTGGTAAATAACGCGGCGAACTGGACGCCGGTCTTTTCGCGCAGGCGCGAGAGCGCCAGACGGCGCTGCGCTTCGGACTGCTCGCCGAGGTCGAGCGCCATCGTTTGGCCCTTGTCGGCAAGTTCGTCGAGCAGCGAATCGAGCACGCTGCGTCCGAGGTTGAGCCCGGACTCAAGCGCTTTCTCGACGCGCACGTCGAACCAGGTTTCGATGCTCTTGGTGACGAACTGCACCGAAACCGCGTAGATCAGCACGCCGGGCAACACCGCCATCAGGCCGAACATCAGCATCAGCCGCAGCTTGAGCCGCGAGCCGAAGACCTTGGCGCGATGCTCGTGCCACAAGGCGCGCACCTGCCAGACGATGAGCGCGAACAGCGCGAGCGCGACGATCGCGTTGAGTCCGAGCAGCCACGGGTAATGGCTGGCAAACAAGGCGGTGTTGGCGCTGGCCGAGGCGAGCAGGAAGAGCAGGATGCCGCCAAACGACGCCGCGACGATGATCAGGTACTTCATTTACCCTCACCATTGGCGGGCAGCGTCGCTGCGGCCGGCGTCAATGGCAACGCCGGGCTGGACTCGCTTGGCGTAAAGCCCCAGCGCAACCAATCTGACGACAGGTTCCAGTCCTTGTTGGCCAGCGCGCTGACCTGGAAGGTCTTGGGCATCTGCGTCAAATCGAGGTGCAGGCGCAGTCCGGCGACATAATTCTGGCCAGCCTTGACGTCGCCCTTTTCGAGCACCTGCCAGTGGCGCAGATGCGTCAGCACGCGCAACGCTTCGTCGAGCGTCGCGTAGCTCTGGTGCAGCGCGCCGGTTGACAGCCGATACTGGCGCGTCAGCGCATGATAGGAAAGCTGGAAGGTCTTGCTGCGGTGAATGATCTGCTCGTCGAGCCAGTACCAGCGCGGCCGGGTGAGCTCGAAATCAGCGGCAAAATAAAGCACGACGCCTTTGTTGACCGCCTCCTCAAGCCGCGTGTTGAAATTGATGTTGGCGTCGACGGTCAGGCTGTAGCCGTCTTCGTTGGCGACCAGCTGCAGGTTGCGCAGGCTGATCTCGGTCGCCAGTGCGATCGGCGCTGCAAGCAGGAAAATGAAGCCAAGAAAAAGCGATCTACAAAGCTTTTCGCAGCAGCGCATAATAAAAACCGTCGTTTTCTTGCTGGGGCACCAGTTGCTCTTCAAGCACGCGTTCGGCCCCGGTCTGACGAACGAGAAAGGCGTCGATCTGCGCCGAGTTTTCTTCAGGAAAAACCGAGCAGGTCGCGTACAGCAGCTTACCGCCGGGCTTGAGCAAAGGCCAGAGCGCATCGAGAATCGCCGCCTGCGTATGCACAAAGTTCCGGATATCGCTTTCCCGGCGCAGATGCTTGATATCCGGATGGCGGCGCACCACCCCCGACGCCGAGCAGGGTACATCGGCGAGGATCGCATCGAACGGCCGGCCGTCCCACCAGCGCTCGACTTCGACGCAATCGGCGACCTTGACCGTGGCGCTCAGGCCAAGCCGCTGCAGATTCTCGTCGATGCGTCGGGTGCGGCCAGCGTCGATATCGAGCGCCAGCAGATCGAGATCGGCCGCCTCGAGCAGATGCGCGGTCTTGCCCCCCGGCGCGGCGCAGGCGTCGAGCACACGCGAGCCCGACGCTGGCGCCAGCAACTGCGCGGCGCGTTGCGCGCCGCCATCCTGAACCGAAACATCGCCAGCGAAAAATCCGGGCAAGGCGCCGACCGCTACCGGATGCTCCAGGATCAGGCCGTCCAGCCCGACCGGAGCGGCGCCAAGGCCTGCCGTTTTGAGCCGGGCCAGATAATCGTCGCGCGTGGCGCGCCGCGCATTGACGCGCAGCGTCATCGGCGGCGCACTGTTGCCGGCGGCGACGATGTCCGGCCAGCGCTCGCCGTAGGCGCGCCGCAAGCGCGCCAGCCACCAGCGCGGATACTGATAGTGGGCGACGTCGTCGGTCGCCAGCGCAGCGGTGAGCGCGTCGCGCTGGCGCAGATAATTGCGCAGCACGCCATTGACCAACCCCTTGAAGACGCCGCCCGCCAGTTCGCCGGCGGCGGCGACCGCTTGATCGACGACCATCGGACTCGAATCGGGCCGCGTCTCCAGACGATAGAGCGCGCCGAGTAGCAGCGCCTGCGTCTCTGGATGGGTCAGCGGTTTGCTCATCAGGCGGCCGAGAATGAACTCGCCGACGCCGTAGCGGCGCAATACACCGTAGGCGACATCCTGCGCTGCGGCGCGCGCCGCGGGCGGCTCGCCGGAGAGCAGCAGCAGGGCCTCGGAAAGGCTCTTGCCGGCCTGCACCTTGGCCAGCACGTGAGCGGCGAGCAGCAGAGAGCGGCCGAGCGAATCGGCAGCCAGCGTACTATTCGACGGGCCACGCACACCTTCTTCCGAAGCCTTGGACGAGACGGTTTTGCGGACCCGGACGACGCGCGACGGGGTGCCGGATGGCAAAGCGGATGAATGAGGTGAAGACAAGACGGCGACTCGCGATAACCCTAGGTCGTCCGAGTTTAGCATGGTGCTGACAAGATCGGCTGGCAACGACCATAATGTGCGGATGAACAAATCTTTCGTCAAACGCCGCGCCGGGCAGCTTGTGCTGCTGACGCTGTTTTTTCCGCTTCAGGCCATGGCCTGGAACGCCGCCGGCCATCGTCTGGTCGCCTGTATCGCCTGGGACCAGCTCGATCAGCAGGCGCGTTCCGAGGTCTCCCGGCTGCTGCGCCAACATCCCGACTACGAGCGTTGGCAGAAGCGCGCAGGCGAGCATCACCCGGCTTCCGATGGCGGCCGCGCGAGCTTCATCGAGTCATCGACCTGGCCCGACGAGATCCGCAAAGACAATCGTTTCTACAGCGCCGGGCTCGATGCGCCAACCCCGACGCTCGCCGGCTTCCCCGACATGGAACGGCGCCGCGACTGGCACTACGTCGCTTGGCCGCTGACCGAGAGTGGCGAAGCGCGCAGAGAGCCGGTCTCCGGACGGATCGACCAGGCGCTCGTCGCGCAGGCGCAGGCACTGGGCGCCGGCGACGAGGTCAGCCGCAGTTATGCGCTGCCGTGGCTGATCCACATGGTCGGCGACGCCCACCAGCCGCTGCACACCAGCGTCAGGATCGACGCGCAAGGCAAACAGGACCGGCTCGGCACCGCACTCTCGGTACGCAACCCGTTCGCTGCGCGCCCGGGACTGACGACGCTGCACGCCTACTGGGACGACCTGCCGGGCCCCGGCGGGCTGCGCGGCGAACGCCTCGACGACGATTGCCGGACACTGGCCAGCGCGTATCCACGCCCGGCGCCTTCGACCCCGGAGCAATGGCTCGACGAAGGCTGGCAGATTGCCCGCCGCAACGGCTATCCGCCGGGGGACGAAAGCGTCCCGACGATCAGCGAACAGTTCAATGAAGACGCCAAGGAAATTGCCAAGCGGCGAGTCGCGCAGGCCGGCTATCGCCTCGCCGACCTGCTGCGCGAACGACTCGGCAGCAAGTGAGAGCTAGCCGCCGCGCGCCATCGCCTGCAGGCGGGCGACGCGCTCCTCGGTCGGCGGGTGGGTGGAAAACAGGCCGGCGATTCCGCCGCCAGACAGCGGGTTGATGATCATCATCTGCGCCGTTGCCGGGTGCGCTTCGGCGGTCGGCAGCGGGATGCCGCGCGCGTAAGCGTCGATCCTGGCCAGCCCATCGGCGAGCGCCTGCGGATCGCCGCAAATCTCGGCACCGCCGCGATCGGCTTCGAACTCGCGCGAGCGCGAGATCGCCATCTGGATCAAGGACGCGGCAAGCGGCGCCAACAAGGCCACCGCGATGCTGGCGATCGGATTGCCCGGGCGACCATTTTCGTCGCGCCCACCGAAGAACATCGCGAAATTGGCAAGCGCCGAGATGGCGCCAGCCATCGTCGCCGAGATTGTCGAGATCAGGATGTCGCGGTGACGAACGTGCGCCAGCTCGTGCGCCATCACGCCGCGGATCTCGCGCGCCGAGAGCAACTGCAGGATGCCGGTCGTCGCCGCGACCGCGGCGTGATCCGGGTTGCGCCCGGTGGCAAAGGCGTTGGGCTGCGCTTCGTCGATCAGGTAGACGCGCGGCATCGGCAGGCCGGCGCGCTGCGCCAGGTCGCGAACCATGGTGTAGAACTGCGGCGCCGAGGCTTCATCGACTTCCTGCGCGTTGTACATCTTGAGCACCATGGAATCGGAGAACCAATAGGCGAAGAGATTCATCGCGCCGCCGAAGAGCAGCGCCATCATCATTCCGCTGGCACCGCCGACGTAGCCACCGATGACGCCGAACAGCGCCATGATCGCAGCCATCAGTATTGAGGTCTTCAGCCAGTTGCCAAGCATCGTCGTAATCTCCTGTCAGCGAGTTCTGAGGCCGGCGAATGCGCCGCCCGTCGCGGCCCTAGCTTGGGCGAAAGCGCAGAAATTCAAGGGGTGGGATCGAAGCGGGTGCCCGCAGCGACGATCGTTCCGGCCAGAAACTGAGCAGCCGGCAGCCGCTTGCCGCCGGCTTTCTGCAACTCGGTGAGGCGTAGCGCACCTTGGCCGCAGGCGACGACGATGCCGGCCTTGTCGGCGGCGAGCACCGTTCCCGGTTCGGCGATGGCGCCCTCGACTGTCTCGATTTCGGCGCGCCACACCTTGATCGGACTTGCGCCAACGCGCGCTGCGGCGCCCGGAAACGGGTTGAAGGCCCGCACCTGTCGCGCCAGCTGGGGCGCCGGCAAACACCAGTCGAGCCAGGCTTCGGTCTTTTCGATCTTGGCCGCGTAGGTGGCGCCCTCGGCAGCTTGCGCGCAGGGCGTCAACGGCACCTTGGCCAGCGCCTCGACGATCAGCCGCGCACCGAGCTCGGCGAGCTTGTCGTGCAGACTCGCCGCCGTATCGTCGGCAGCGATCGGCAAGCGTCCACCGAGCAGCACCGCACCGGTATCGAGCCCGGCGTCCATCTGCATGATGCAGACGCCGGTTTCGCTGTCGCCGGCCAGCAGCGCGCGCTGGATCGGCGCCGCGCCGCGCCAGCGCGGCAGCAGCGAGGCATGAATATTGAGGCAGCCCAGGCGCGGCGTGTCGAGCACCGCCTGCGGCAGGATCAGTCCGTAAGCGGCGACAATCATCGCATCGGCGCCGATCTCGCGCAACCGCTGCTGAGCCGTGCCATCCTTGAGCGTCGGCGGCTGGAAAACCTCGATGCCGCAAGCCAACGCCAGTTCCTTGACCGGCGAAGCGCGAACGGTCATTCCGCGGCCAGACGGTCGATCCGGCTGAGTGAGCACTAACGCGACCTGGTGACCCGCGGCCAGGATCGCGCGCAGCGCCAGCGCCGCGAATTCCGGCGTTCCGGCAAAAATGAGCTTCACGCGGTGATCCTCGACTGTTTGAGCAACTTGGACTTGATGCGGGTCTGCTTGAGCAGCGAGAGATGTTCGACAAAAACGTGCCCGTCGAGGTGCTCGATTTCGTGTTGCAGACAAACCGCCAGCATGCCGTCGGCGGCGATCGTTTGCGCCTTGCCGTCGAGGTCGAGATAGCCGACGACAACGCTTTCGGCGCGCTCGACCTTGTCGTAGATGCCGGGAACCGACAGGCAGCCCTCCTCGCAGACCTGAACGCCCTGGCTTTCGAGCAGCTTCGGGTTGATGAGCACGAGCAATTGGTCACGCGTCTCGGAAACGTCGATGACGACGAGCCGCTTATGCACATCGACCTGAGTCGCGGCCAGACCGATTCCCGGCGCTTCGTACATCGTCTCGGCCATATCGCGCGCCAGACGGCGAATCGTGTGGTCAATGTTTTCAACCGCAGCGGCGACGATTTTGAGGCGCGGATCGGGGAAGCGTAGTATCGGTAGTAGTGGCATAAAAAGCTTGATCGATGAAGTAATTACGTGCAGAATCCAACGCAAGATCTTGAAAAACGGCACATTAGTCGCGCATTGTATTCAACGCCTTCGGCATAAACGGCGCGGGGGTACGGCTCAAGCAATGGACCCCAACATCACCCCGACGTTCCGCAAGGGCTAACGTTGCCGACTGCTCGTATGAGGATAACACGATGATCCGCATTATATCCGCGCTCGTTCTGGCTGTGATCACCACCCTGTGCAGTGCCGCCGAACAACCGCTGCAGCTTGCCGATAGCGCGCCGGCACGATACATCGTGGTGCCCGGTGACACGCTCTGGGGGCTTTCCGCACGCTTTCTCAAGGAGCCCTGGCGCTGGCCTGAAATCTGGCGGCTGAACAAGGAGCAGGTCAAGAATCCGAACCTCATCTACCCCGGCGATATTATCGTTCTCGATCGCGACGCCAACGGCAACCCGCTGCTCCGCGTCGAGGATGGCAAGTTGCGCCCGAGGATCTATTCAGAACAGATGACTGAGGCTATTCCGCCGATTCCGCCCAACGTCATCGAGCCCTATATTTCGGTGCCGCTGATTGTTGAAGCAGGCGGCCTGGACAACGCCGCGCGAATCGTCGCGACGCAACAGGATCGCGTATTTCTCGGCAATGGCGACCTCGCCTACGTCGAAAATGCCGATCCTTCCAAGCGGCAATGGCAGATCTATCGCAACGGCAGGCCTTTGCTCGACCCCGAGTACCCTGATCAAAACCCGGCCGATCCCAAACATGTTCTCGGTTACGAGGCTTTCTATCTGGGCTCCGCAACACAGGTCAAGGCAGGCGCTCCGGCGACTTTCGAAGTGCTGACCGCGAAAGAGGAAATCGGGCGCGGTGACCGACTGGTTCCGGCGGTCCACCCGGCGCTCGTCTCGTACGTCCCGCACAAGCCGGATTTGATGATCGACGGCCGGGTCATTTCGGTCTATGGCCGCGTCGGATCGGCGGGACGCGGTTCGGTCATTTCACTCAATCGCGGCGCCAAGGACGGTCTCGAAATCGGCCACGTGCTCGCGCTTGAGCGCAACCGGACTGTCGTTCAGCGCGACGAAGCTGACCGCAAGATGAACGTACAGATCCCCGCCGAGCGTGCCGGCCTGGTTTTCGTCTTCCGCACTTTCGATCGCATTGCCTATGCCTTGATCGTCCAATCCGAGGGCACCATCGAGGTCAACGACTTCGTTCGTACGCCTTGAGCAATGGCCGCCGGCGAGTCGCTATCGGACTGGCTGCGACTGACGCTGATTCCCGGAATTGGCGGTGAGACGCAGCGCAAGCTGCTCGCCGCCTTCGGACTGCCGCAGGCGATTTTTTCGGCCGGACACAGTGCCGTACGCGGCGTCATCGGCGGCAAGGCCGCCAGCCTGCTGCTCGATACCGACAATCAGGCGCTGGTAGAACAGGCCTGCGCGTGGTCGGCGGGCGACCACCAGCACATCGTGACGCTGGCTGATCCCGACTATCCGCAAGCGCTGCTGGAAATTCCGGACCCGCCGACCTTGCTTTATGTTCGCGGCCGGCTCGATCTGCTCAACCGTCCGGCGCTGGCCATCGTCGGCAGCCGCAATCCGACGCCGCAAGGCCTGCAGAACGCCGAGCGCTTTGCCGCTGCGCTGGCCGACGCCGGCCTGCTGATCATCAGCGGACTGGCCTTGGGCATCGACGCGGCGGCGCACCGCGGCGCGTTGTCGGCGAGCGCCGAGACCGTCGCCTTGATCGGAACCGGTATCGATCGGATCTATCCGGCGCGCAACCACGATCTGGCAATCGAAATTGGCGACAAGGGGAGCATTGTTTCCGAGTTCCCGATCGGTACGCCGGTCACCGGCGCCAACTTTCCACGCCGCAATCGGCTGATTTCTGGAATGTCGCGCGGCGTGCTGGTCGTCGAAGCGAGCACCGCAAGCGGCTCGCTGATCACCGCCCGCCTGGCCGGCGAACAGGGTCGTGAGGTGCTGGCGATTCCCGGATCGATTCACTCGCCGCAAGCGCGTGGCTGCCACCAGCTCATCAAGCAGGGCGCCAAGCTCGTCGAAAGCGCGCCCGACGTTCTTGAGGAGCTGCGCTTCGGCACTGCGTTGCAGACCGTAGGCCGCGGCAGCGACAATTCGGCGCCCAATGAACTGCTGACGATGATGGGCTTCGACCCCTGCGGGCTCGACGAGCTTGCCGCGCGCAGCGGCTTGACGACTGACTCGCTTTCCGTGATGCTGCTGCACTTGGAGCTCGATGGTCGAATCGCCAGTTTGCCTGGCGGACGTTACCAGCAGCTTCCCGATGCCTGACTTCAACGCGCCCGATGATCGACATTCTCGTATACCTTTTCGAAAATTATTTCGATCTTTCCTTGCACCCCAAACCCGACGCCTTGGCGCGCAAGCTCAACGCCGTCGGTTTCGACAAGGACGAGATTTCGCAGGCGATCGCCTGGCTCTCCGGCCTGAAAGATGCCCGCGTGGTCGAGTTTTGCGGCGATCCCCGGTCGCTGCGCATTTACACCGGCGAAGAGCAGCAGAAGCTCGATAAAGAGTGTCTGGGTTTCATGCGCTTTCTTGAAGCGGCCGACGTGGTTAGCCCCGCGCTACGCGAGCTGATTATCGAACGCGCCTTGCTGCTCAAGGATTTCACGGTGACTCTGGCGAAATTCAAGATCATCGTACTGATGGTGCTGTGGAGCAGGGAGCAGGATCTTGAACCGCTGATCGTCGAGGAATTGCTCTACGATGCTGATCCGGAACTTCAGCACTGACCGCTTCGCGACCAGCCGACGAAGTTCATAATTGCCTGCCGATCTAGGGGCTTCGTCGGCACGTCCAAAAAAGCCTTGCTTGCCAAGCGCGGCATAGTGCTTCTATCATGCGCTGCAACGTGGCCATCGCTGGCCATTCCTCAATCGCATAATGTTACCGCTCCCCCAGGCCAAAATACTCCATGAGCAAGAAGCTGATAATCGCCGAAAAACCTTCAGTCGCCGCCGATATCGCGCGCGCGCTGGGTGGCTTCACCAAGCACGACGACTACTTCGAGAGCGACGACTGTGTTCTTTCCTCGGCCGTCGGCCACCTGCTTGAGCTGGCGTGCCCTGAGGAATACGAAGTCAAACGCGGCAAGTGGTCGTTCGCCCACCTGCCGGTCATTCCGCCGCATTTTGCGCTGCGCCCGATCGAGAAGAGCGAACCGCGACTGAAGGTGCTGACCCGGTTGATCAAGCGCAAGGATGTCGGCGCGCTGGTCAATGCCTGCGATGCGGGACGCGAAGGCGAGTTGATCTTCAATTACATCGCGCAGCACGCCAAGACCGACAAGCCGGTCGAACGGCTGTGGCTGCAGTCGATGACCCAGCAGGCGATCAAGGACGGCTTTGCCAAGCTGCGACCCGGTTCCGAGATGCAGGGGCTGGCCGATGCGGCGGTCTGCCGCTCCGAGTCGGACTGGCTGGTCGGCATCAACGGCACGCGCGCGATGACCGCGTTCAACTCGAAGACCGGCGGTTTCCACCTGACGACGGTCGGTCGCGTTCAGACACCGACGCTGGCGCTGATGGTCGAGCGCGAGGACAAGATCCGCAAGTTCAAGCCACGCCCGTATTGGGAACTCGAAGGCGTCTTCAGCTGCGCCGCGGGCCTGTACAAGGGCAAGTGGATCGACGAGAAATTCGCCAAAGGCAAGAACGAGGAAGACGAACATCAGCGCGCCGACCGGCTTTGGGACGAAGCGCGCGCCAAATCGCTGCAAGCCAAGTGCAACGGCAAAACGGGCGTGGTCAGCGAAGAGGCCAAGCCGTCGACGCAACTGTCGCCGCTGCTCTATGACCTGACCAGCCTGCAGCGCGAGGCCAACGGCCGTTTCGGCTTCTCGGCCAAATCGACGCTCGGACTCGCGCAGGCGCTCTACGAAAAGCACAAGGTGCTGACCTATCCGCGTACCGACGCACGCGCGCTGCCCGAGGACTACCTGGGCACCGTCAAGGAAACGCTCAAGATGCTGACCGGCGAAGGCGTCGGCAAAGGCCACGACGAATCGATTCTGGCGCGCTACTCACCGTTCGCGCATCAGATTCTGGCGCGTAACTGGGCCTTGCCGAACAAACGCATCTTCAACAACGCCAAAATTTCGGACCACTTCGCGATCATCCCGACGCTGCAGGCGCCCAAGCACCTGTCCGAACCCGAGCAAAAGCTCTACGACCTGGTCGTCAAGCGTTTCCTCGCCGTTTTCTACCCGGCGGCCGAGTCGATGATCACCACGCGCATCACGCGCGTCGAGGGCGAGCCGTTCAAGACCGAGGGCAAGGTGCTGGTCAATCCGGGCTGGCTGGCGGTCTATGGCCGCGAGACGCAGGAGGGCAGCGAAGGCAATCTGGTCGCGGTGCAGCCTGGCGAGAAGGTGCATGCCGACGAGGTGGTGGTCAATGCGACCGAAACCCGTCCGCCCCCGCGCTACTCGGAAGCGACGCTGCTCTCGGCGATGGAGGGCGCCGGCAAGATGGTCGACGACGAGGAACTCAAGGCGGCAATGGCCGGCCGTGGCCTGGGCACGCCGGCGACGCGCGCACAGATCATCGAAAACCTGATCAACGAGCAGTACCTGCACCGCGAGGGCCGCGAACTGCAACCGACGGCCAAGGCCTTTTCGCTGATGACGCTGCTCAACGGCCTGGGGATTCCCGAGCTCACCGCGCCTGAGCTGACCGGCGAATGGGAGTACAAGCTGGCGCGAATGGAGCGCGGCGAGATGTCGCGCGACACGTTCATGAAGGAAATCTCGGCGATGACCCAGCACATCGTCGACCGCGCCAAGAGCTACGACAGCGATACGATTCCGGGCGACTTCGGCGAATTGTCGACGCCTTGTCCAAAGTGCGGCGGAAAGATCAAGGAGACTTACAAGAAGTTTCAGTGCCAGGCGTGCGATTTCTCGCTCTGGAAAATCGTCGCAGCGCGGCAGTTCGAGCCCGCCGAGATCGATGAATTGCTCACCGAACGCAAGATCGGCCCGATCACCGGTTTCCGCAACAAGATGGGGCGACCGTTCAACGCCATCATCAGGCTTAACGCCGACAATCTGCCCGAGTTCGATTTCGGGCAGGGCAGCGGTGGCGACGATGCCAACGCCGAACCGGTGGACTTCTCCGCACAGGAAGCGCTTGGCGCCTGTCCCAAGTGTGCGGCGCGGGTTTTCGATCACGGCATGGCCTACGTTTGCGAGAAATCGGTCGGTCCTTCCAAGAGTTGCGATTTCCGCTCGGGCAAGGTCATCCTGCAGCAGGCGGTCGAGCCCGAGCAGATGAAGAAGTTGCTCGCCACGGGACGTACCGACCTGCTCAAGGACTTCGTCTCGTCGCGCACGCGGCGCAAGTTCTCGGCTTTCCTGGTACGCGGCAGCGACGGCAAGGTCGGTTTCGAATTCGAGAAACGCGAGCCCAAGGCTGCGGCCAAGTCGGCCAAACCGAGCGCCGAAAAAGCCGAGGAAAAGGAAGCCGTCAAAAAGGCGCCAGCAAAGGTCAAGAAGACAAGCAAGAAGACCGCGTAGCGACTTTGGTCCGAGTCTTTCGAACAGGCAAAGACTCAAAGACAGAGTAAACCGCCGTTGGCTCGCATCTGGAGCCAACGGCTTTTTTTCGTCTGAATGACGCTCGCTCAGCGCGGCTGTTTCACGTGAAACGAACGATCGATGTGGCTGACTGCACTCGGCACGATGCGCCGATCGTCGCACGGCAGACCCGCACGGCCAAAACCCACGTAATAGGCCCTGGAATCAACCGAAAATATTCTCCAAGGCTTGGTGTTGCGTCACGCAACAAAAACCCGACCACGGACGATTGTGAAGGTTGAATTTCGTCGCGTAGAGCAAGCGTTCCACGTGAAACAGCTAGCGGACGACGCAGACTCCGTCAGGGGGCGAGGCGACGATTGCGGCACGCAGAACATCGATCGCCTGCGGACGCGGAAAAGATGCCCGCCAGGCGATGACGACCCGGCGAGACGGCGCCGGTTTGGTGAATCGCCGATAGTCGAGCAGCGGTCCGTTCTGCGGCCAAGAATTGGCGGCAGTCAGCGGAACGACTGAAATCCCGGCACCGCTGGCGACCATGTGGCGGACGGTTTCGAGCGAACTGCCTTCGCGCGCGCGCTCCATCCCGTGCGCTACGGACAGTCGCGGACAAGCCTGAACAACCTGATCGCGAAAGCAGTTGCCGTTGTCGAGCACCAATAGGTTCTCGGCGTCGATCTGATCGGGCGAGACTTCGCTCTGCTCGCAGAGCGGATGTCCGGCCGGCAGGACGACGCAGAACGGCTCATCATATACCGCGCTCGAAACGACGCCGGGCTCGGAGAAAGGCAGCGCGACGATGATCGCATCGAGGTCGCCGCGGCGCAATTGCTCGGCGAGACGCACCGTGAAATTTTCCTGCAGGTAGAGCGGCATGCGCGGCGCACGCGTGTGCAAAGCCGTAATCAAGCGCGGCAGCAGGTAGGGCGCGATGGTATAGATGACGCCAAGACGCAACGGGCCGCTCAGCGGGTCTTGCCCCTGCGCGGTGATTTCGGCGAGCTTCGCCGCTTCCTCAAGAACGCGCTCGGCCTGCGCGGCGACCTGCTCGCCAATCGGCGTCAGGCGCACCTCAGCGGAAGAACGCTCGAACAAGATCACGCCGTAGCGTTGCTCGAACTTCTTCAAGGCCACCGACAGCGTCGGCTGGCTGACATAGCATTTATCAGCGGCGTGGCCAAAATGCCGCTCGCGCGCCAGCGCCGCGATGTAGCGCAATTCGGTGAGCGTCATCGCTTGGCCGCTTAGAAGCTGATGACCTTGTCCGCCGCCAGCGTCCATTCAGCGAGTTCGCCGAGCGTGCCGATCACCACCCCGGGAATCAGCGCGGACTCGCCGACGCCGCGCGCCAGCGCGCAGGTGCGGCACAGGCGGATCTCGATGTCGCGCGTCAGCAGCTCCTCGATCATTTCCTGCAAGCCACCACCGCCCGCCGCCGACGCTTGTCCGGCGAGCCCGACGGTCACTGCGTCGGACATCATGAAGAGGCGCAGGTCGACCGTTTCAAACTCCTGCGTCGCCAGCGCGGTCGTCAACCGCAACGCGCTGAGCATTCGCTCGCTGCCGTAGGCCGGTGCGCTGACGACAATCAAAATACTTTGCATCGTTCTCTCCCCAATCCAATGGCTTTAGGTTCTGACCTTGCGATCATGCGCTCAGCGCAGGCCGTCGACAACTGCCGCCGCGGGCTCGCGCAAGCGCTCAAGGTCGGCGGCCTCAAGCCACCTCCACTCGCCGAGCGGCAGATCATCCGCTAGCGACAATCCACCGACCGCGACGCGGTTGAGGCCTTCAACGCGGTTTCCAGCGGCGGCGACCATGCGTTTGACCAAATGGTATTTTCCTTCGGTGACGCTCATTCGCAGCAGACGCTCGGCGCGCACCGCACACGCCGTCGCCGCGATTGGCGCCGGCTCGTCGTTGAGTTGGACGCCGGCGAGCAAGGAAGCGACTTGCTCGGCGTCGAGCGGGTGCTTGACGCTGACGTCGTAGACCTTGGCGACCTTCTTCTTCGGCGACGTATAGGTGTGGATGAACTGGCCGTCGTCGGAGAGCAACAGCAGGCCGGTCGTATCTTCGTCAAGCCGCCCGACCGCCTGGACGCCGCGCGTGACCAGCGGGCGCGGCAGCAGCGTGTAAATGCTCGGGTGATGCTTCGGCTTCTGCGAACATTCAAAATCAGGCGGCTTGTTGAGCACAAGGTAAGCGAACTTGCGAAAACGCCACGGCTCGCCATCAATCGAGAATTCGAAGCCCTCGGGATCGACTTCCTTGAAGGGATCGTCGCAAACCACGCCGCCGACGGCGACTCGCCCCGAATAGACCAGCGCGCGGCACTCCGGCCGGCTGCCGAAACCCTGCGAACGCAATAGGCGTTCAAGCTCCATGAACAAACTCCGTTTCGACGCGTGGTGGCGACGTACACACTATTAGCCGAATCGGCGCGGATCGTTCGAATTTCATCGCAGTCACTTCCTTATGGTAAAGACGCATAGGCTCAGCCGAGTTCAAACGTGGTGATGCCGTACGTGCGCGCGATCGCTATGTCGGGCTCGGCCTGGGTATACATCCGCGCCGTCTCAAACACCGGTCTCATGCCATGGCGTTCGGCAAGCGAGACCGCTTCAGGATTGATCGCCGGAACATCGAGATAGATATCGCTGCCGGCCGGTATAGACTCGGTCAACAGGCCGAAAAGAGTCTCGGCGACTAGCGGGCTGTCGGCAAACAGCGGACCGAACTTGTAGCCACAACGGCAGGCGCGCAACAATCCGTAACCGACGATCACACCGCGCTGCTTGACGACCAGCCCGCTGCCCCGCGCTTGTTCGATCCAGGCGCGCAGGAATGCGCTTCGCGTATCCGCGAAAAAATCACTATCGTAGCGCTCGATGTCAGAAAAAATCTGGCTTTGGATAGACTCCGGCGACAACTCTTGCGAGGCCTTGATGCCGATCCGAACGGACTTTCCGGCAAAGCGAATGTTGCGATGCGCCAGGCGAAAACCTGAGCGCCGATAATTGTCCTGCTGCGCAACGACGCCGTCGAGTCCGATGTTGCGCCCCGCCAGTCGGTGCATTGCTGCTTGCCAGATCTCAAGGCCGTAGCCACGTCCGCGGAATTCCGGTGCGACAAGGTAGCACCCGACGAAGCCGAAAGAGTTTCCGTAACGTACCGCTGAAATAGTCGCCACCGGATTTTCACCGAGCAGACCAACCAGGAAAGCGCCAGGATCGGCGGCAGCAAAAGGCGTGAGGTCGTCGAGGCCAGGATTCCACCCCTCCTTAGCCGCCCAATCGATTGCCAAGCCGATTTCATCAGGCCGCATCTCCCGAATCTGCAATGGCTTCGTCTCCATGTTCTGGTCAGGGTAGTGTGCTCATCGATGGAAAAAGCCCCTGAATGACTTCAGGGGCTTGGAGAAAATATACCTCAAGCAAAGTGAGGCCCAACCCAGAACCTAGACATCGATATTTCGCGCAGCCAGTGCATTGGTTTCGATGAAGTTGCGGCGCGGCTCGACCAGCTCGCCCATGAGCATCGTGAAAATCTCGTCGGCGCCGATCGCGTCCTCGATCTGTACCTTGAGCAAACGACGAACCTTGGGATCCATCGTTGTTTCCCAGAGCTGCTCGGGGTTCATTTCGCCCAGACCTTTGTAGCGCTGCTTGCTAATGCCACGCTCGACCTCGCCCAGCAACCAGCGCATCGTTTCGGCAAAGCTCGCGACCGCTTGCTTCTTCTCGCCGCGTGCGACAAATCCACCCGCGCCGTACAAGCCCGCAAGCATCTCTGCGGTCTTGCGCAACTGCACGTAGTCACCGCTGACCAGCAGGTCGTCGTCGATCAGCCCAACCTTGAGGTTGCCGTGGTGCATCCGCTCGAGGCGCAACTGCCAGCGCTCGCGCGCCTCGTCGTAACGCGCGAAGATATGAACGTCGATCCTGTTGCCGATCGCTTTCATCAGCGCGTCCGCGCTTGCCTGCGCGGCACCCTCGCTAGAAAGGTCGATCTTGAGGTTGGCGTCGATCAGCGCATGCAGTACCTGTGGGTTGATCATGTGCGAGAGCCGGTTGATCACCGCCTCGGCGAGCAGGTATTCGCGCGCCAGTTCGCCGAGCGCTGAACCTGAAATCCCAGCGGCGCCAGTTTTGGGCACCAACACCGAGTCTTCCAAAGCCAAGGTCAGCAAGAATTGGTTGAGCGCCTGATCGTCCTTGATGTAACGTTCGGTCTTGCCATGCTTGACCTTGTAGAGCGGCGGCTGGGCGATGTAGATGTGCCCGCCCTCGACCAGCTCAGGCATCTGTCGATAAAAGAAAGTGAGCAGCAGCGTACGGATGTGCGCGCCATCGACGTCGGCGTCGGTCATGATGATCAGCCGGTGGTAACGCAATTTTTCCGGCTTGTACTCGTCCTTGCCGATTCCCGTACCCAGCGCCGTGATCAGCGTGGCGATTTCCTGCGATGAGATGAGCTTGTCGAAACGCGCCTTCTCGACGTTGAGAATCTTGCCCTTGAGCGGCAAGATCGCCTGGAACTTGCGATCGCGACCCTGTTTCGCCGAACCGCCGGCGGAGTCTCCTTCGACCAGATAGAGTTCGCACAGCGCCGGATCCTTCTCCTGGCAATCGGCCAGCTTTCCGGGCAGGCCGACGCCATCGAGCAGCCCTTTGCGGCGCGTCATCTCGCGTGCCCTTCGCGCCGCGTCGCGCGCGCGCGCGGCTTCGACGATCTTTCCGGTAATTACCTTGGCGTCGAGCGGGCGTTCCTGCAGGAACTCGGTCAGCCTCGCCGCGACGACTTCTTCGACCGCCGGACGTGCCTCGGAGGAAACCAGCTTCATCTTGGTCTGCGACGCGAACTTCGGATCGGGCATCTTGACCGACAACACGCAGGCCAAACCTTCGCGCATGTCGTCGCTGGTGATATCGACCTTGGCTTTCTTGGCAATCTCGTGTTCGTCGATGTATTTGTTGAGCACTCGCGTCATCGCCGCTCGCAAGCCGGTCATGTGCGTGCCGCCATCCGACTGCGGTATGTTGTTGGTAAAGCACAGCACCTGCTCGGCGTAGGTGTCGTTCCACTGCATTGCGACTTCGACGCTGATCACTCCGTTGGGAATGACCGATTCGCCAGTCGAGCTGAAAACATTGGGATGCAGCACCGTCTTCGAGCGATTGATGTACTCGACGAATCCCTTGACGCCACCGAGGAAAGCGAAGTCCTCCTCCTTGCCGGTGCGCTTGTCGATCAGACGGATCTTGACGCCGTTGTTCAGGAAGGAAAGTTCGCGCAGCCGCTTGGCGATGATCTCGTAATGAAACTCGATCTGACCGAAAATTTCCTCGTCGGCCATGAAGTGAACTTCGGTCCCGCGCTTTTCAGTGGGTCCGATGACCCTGAGCGGGGAAACCTCAACGCCATTCTGGACTTCGATCAAGCGGTCGACGACCACGCCGCGGTTGAAGTCGAGCTGGTACTTCTTGCCTTCGCGCCGGATGGTCAGGCGAAGCCACTTCGAAAGCCCGTTGACGCATGAAACACCGACGCCGTGCAAACCGCCCGAGACCTTGTACGAGTTCTGGTTGAACTTGCCGCCGGCGTGCAGCACGCACATCACGATTTCGGCCGCCGAACGCTTGGGTTCGTTCTTGTCGTCAAACTTGACGCCGGTCGGGATGCCTCGACCGTTGTCGGTCACCGAAATGGAATTATCGGCATGGATGGTGATCACGATATCGTCGCAATGCCCCGCCAATGCCTCGTCGATCGCGTTATCGACGACCTCGAACACCATGTGGTGCAAACCGGTTCCGTCCGACGTATCGCCAATGTACATTCCAGGACGCTTACGGACGGCTTCCAGACCCTCAAGCTGCTGAATGCTTGATTCGTCGTAGGCGGATTCGTCAATTTCTTCGATCATGCTCTGTCCAATTCATGTTTCACGTGAAACAAACTCTAAACTTCTGTTTGTAAATATCTCTGCTAGATTCTCATCGGCATAACGACGTACTTGAAGCGGTCATTTCCTGGAATTGTCAGCAAAGCGCTCGAATTGGCGTCGTTGAATCCCCATTCGACGGCTTCAACCGAACTGTTGTTAAGAACGTCCAGCAGGTAACCGACATTGAACCCGACATCGATCGAGTCACCACTGTAGTCAACCTCGATTTCTTCCTGAGCCTCTTCCTGCTCGGCATTCGCAGCCATGATCTTCATGCTGCCTGGCGTCAGTACCAACCGAACCCCACGGAATTTCTCATTGGTCAGAATCGCGGCGCGAACCATCGACTGCAGCAATGCGGCCCGATTCAACGTCACGACATTTTTGAGCGTTGCCGGAATGACGCGTTCGTAATCAGGGAATTTTCCATCGATCAATTTCGAAACCAGGCTGATCTGCCCAAACTTGAAGCGGATCTGGTTCGCCGCCAACTCGATCAGCAGCGGCTCATCGCTATCGGCGAGCAGACGACTCAGTTCGAGTACCGTCTTGCGCGGCAAAATCAACTCCTGACGCGGCGACGTCGCTTCGCCTTCGAGCGGCATGCTGGCATAGGCCAGGCGGTGACCATCGGTCGCGACCGCCCGCAATTCGTTGCCGTCGACCAATAACAACAGACCATTCAGATAATAGCGAACGTCCTGTGCCGCCATTGAAAACTGGGTTTGTCCCAAAAGCTGCCGGAACTGCTTCTGGGTCACGGTGAAGCTCTTCAGGTCCCCGTCCGACAACGCCATGCGCGGAAAATCCTCGGCCGGAAGGGTTTGCAGCGTGAATCGGCTCTTGCCTGCTTTGACCTGCAAACGCTTGTCTTCGAGATTCAGACTGACCTCGGCCGTATCCGGCAAGGATCGCAAAATGTCCTGCAACTTGCGCGCACCGACGGTCACCGAACCGTCGCCGCTACCCGAGTCAGCGTCAGTTGAGGTCGTAATTTGAATCTCAATGTCAGTCGCCAACAAAGTGAGTTTGTCAGCTTTTTTTTCCAGCAGCACATTCGACAAAATCGGCAGGGTATGTCTCTTCTCGACGATCCCTGACACCGACTGCAGAGGTGCCAGCAGCGTGTCACGCTTTGTTTTAATAAGAAGCATATATATAAATCCTATAAAGATAATATCAAAGACAACTCTGTGGATATCTATAACTTATCATTATTTAACAATTAGTTACGTTCATATTTTGAACTGTAAAAACTCTGTATCGAGCTGTGGGAAAAAAGGAACAAGTTATCCACAAGCCTTCATCGGCCCACTTGTTCACTTTTTACACAAGTTTTGTCCCTAGACTTATACATACGCAAACTAGCCCTTCAACACCTGCAGCAGAACGTGAACATCATGGTTCAACTCGTTATCCTTTGCCCGCAAGGTCTCGATCGTACGAACCGCATGCAGCACGGTGGTATGGTCGCGACCGCCGAAAGCTTCGCCAATTGACGGATAACTCTGCGAGGTCAGGTTTTTTGCCAACCACATGGCGACCTGACGCGGACGCGCGATTTGCCGCGTACGTTTTTTGGAAAACAGATCGGAAACCTTGATCTTGAAGTAGTCGGCGACCGTCTTCTGGATATTTTCGACGGTAATCTGCCGATTGACCGCACCAATCAGATCCTTGAGCGACTCCTTGGCGAGATCGAGATCGATCTTGCGGCCATGGAAAGACGAATAAGCCAGCACTTTCTTGAGCGCACCCTCGAGTTCCCGGACATTTGATCGCAGATGTTTGGCGATGTAGAAGGAGACTTCATCGTCAAGATCGACACGCTCCGCCTCGGCCTTCTTCTTGAGAATTGCGACACGCATCTCGATTTCAGGCGGCTCGATTTGGACTGTAAGGCCCCAGTCAAAGCGGGTGATCAGCCTGTCTTCGAGGCCTGAAATGTCCTTCGGATAGGTATCGCAACTGATCACGATTTGTTTCTTAGATTCAATCAATGCATTGAAAACAAAGAAGAATTCTTCCTGAGTCCGGTTCTTCCCGTTAAAAAATTGAACATCGTCGAGCAAAAGCACATCAAGCGAACGATAGTAGCGCTTGAAAGCGTCAAACGATTTGGTCTGATAAGCGCGAACGACATCGGAATAATAATCCTCGGCATGTACGTAACGGACCACCTTCTCGGGATTCTGTTCGAGAATATGGTTGCCTATCGCGTGGATCAGGTGCGTCTTGCCGAGACCCGCGCCGCCGTAAATGAACATCGGGTTATAAGCCGCGCCGCCGGGGTTGATGGCGACCTGCACCGAGGCCGCTCGCGCCAGGTCGTTCGCTTTGCCGACGATCAGGTTTTCGAAGGTAAAACCGGGGATCAGCCGCGTCTTCTCATAAAACGAGCGACTTTTTTCAATCGGTCGTTCCAGCACCGCTTGCGCCATATTGGGGGCGCGGCTCTGAATACTCGGGTTCCCCGCGGACGGTGCGGCACGCGGCGGTGCCGGCGGTGCCGCGCTGCGCTCGGCGAGCAACAGCGCAACGCAAACCGGCGCCGAAAAGTAGGCACTACCGAGTTCTTCAATGCGCCCCAGGTAACGCTCTTTGACCCATTTCAGGATAAAACCGTTAGGCGCGAAAAGACGCAGGCCGTTGGCGAAGTCATCTTCACCTTCGAGACGAAGTGGACGAATCCAGGTGTTGAATTGCTGAGGCGGAAGTTCGTTTTCGAACTGGCTCAAGCAGGAAATCCAGAAACTACTCATGACTAGTGATTCAACACCATCCCGATTAAGTACTGCAATGACATAGGCTGTGACTGTCCGCCCTTGGCACCCAGCCGTTCAGCCTCTGCTGGGGTATCCGGCTATTTGTAGACGCTAGCTATTTGACGCGGACAGGAATGATTTCTGACAAACTTTATTGCTCTTATCAGCCTCTTGTGAGCACTGAAAGAGTTGGATTCTAACCTGTCGGATCAAAGTTATCCACAGCTTGACCAAAAATTTAGACTTGACAAGAACAAGCTTGGCAATGTCTAATTCCGCGTTTACTTCGTAATGACTTCAAGGGTTTAATAATGAAACGCACCTATCAACCGTCGGTTATTCGACGCAAGCGTACTCACGGCTTCCTGGTCCGAATGGCCACCCGCGGCGGTCGTGCCGTGATTCGCGCTCGTCGCGCCAAAGGTCGTCACCGCTTGGCCGTTTGAACGCCAAACAGCCTGCCGGGGAACGCCAGCCCGCTGCTGCCGTGTTTCCCAAGTACTATCGACTGACAAAAACGGATGAGTTTTCATCCGTTTTTGGTTTCAGGAAGGCGCTGAAGAGCAAACATTTCCTGTTACATTACCGCCTTCGGACGGCTGAAGAGGTACCAGGCGCCCGCTTGGGTCTGGTTGTAGCCAAGCGATTTCTGCGTCGTTCGGTGGATCGAAATCTGATTCGGCGATTGGCGCGCGAGCACTTCCGCTTGATGCGCAGCAAACTACCGTCGCGCGACCTGATTTTGCGCCTGGCAGCCAAACCTGATGCACTCGACCGGCGAGCCTTGGCGCAAGAAATCCAGGGCTTACTGGGAAAAATGATCTCACCTGAACCATGAGCCGATGAAACAATTGCTGCTGGTACTGATCCGCATCTATAAATATGTGATCAGCCCTGTTCTTGGGCGCCGCTGCCGTTTTTTTCCGAGTTGCTCGGAGTACGCAGCCGAAGCGCTCGAGAAATATGGTGCGCTCAAGGGCGCTCGCCTCGGCCTTAAACGAATATCCCGCTGCCATCCGTGGAATCCGGGTGGTTTTGACCCCGTCCCCTGAATCATTAATTGTATAGGCCGTTCATGGATAACCGACGCCTGATCCTCCTCGTTGTCTTCTCTTTCTCGCTGGTCATGCTCTGGGATGCCTGGCAGAAATACAACCACCCCCCGGTGCCGGCCCAAACCGCTGCAGTCAGCGCTGTTGCCCGCGACGCCTCGGTGCCGGTGCCTTCAGCGGCTCAGCCCGCCGCCGCCAGCAGCGCATCGGTACCCGCCGTTGTTTCGGCACCGACGGTCACGAAAGGCGAAGTCGTCAGTATCAAGACCGATTTGTTCGTCGCCGACGTTTCGACGCAAGGTGGTGATCTCGTCGGTCTGGTACTCAATAACTACAAGGCGATCGACGACAAGGACAAGAATTTCCCGTTCCTCGAAAGCAAGCACCAGTTTGCGGCGCAAAGCGGCCTGATTGGCGAAGGCTTGCCGAACCACAAAACGGTTTTTTCCGTTAGCGCAGGATCCCGCGAACTCGGTGCCGACGCCAAAACCGTTCAGCTCAGGCTCGTTGCCCCGGTCGTCGACGGCGTCAAGGTCACCAAGGTCTATACGTTCACGCGCGGCAGCTATCTGATTGATGTCAGCTACGAGATCGATAACAGTAGTCAGAAGGAAATCGCGGCGCATGCCTACTATCAGCTGCAGCGCGATACCGAAGCGCCGGCTGGCGAGAGCCGCATGGTCAGCACCTTCACCGGACCGGCGGTCTATACGGAACAGGATAAATACCAGAAGATCACCTTCAGCGACATCGAAAAGGGCAAGGCCAAGTTCAATACCAAAGCCGACAACGGCTGGATGGCGATGGTTCAGCACTACTTTGTCGCGGCCTGGATCCCGGCCGAGAAGCTGTCGCGCGAATTTTATGTGCGTAAGCTCGACGGCGGCGTCAATCCGGCGATTACCGCTGGCCTGATCGTTCCGACGCCGGTCGTCGCGCCGGGCGCCAAGGTCAACCAGTCGGTCGCGCTCTATGCCGGGCCGCAGATTCAATCGACGCTCGATCAACTGGCCAAGCCGGTCGCCGACGGCGGAATCGGCGCGCAAGGTCTGCCGCTGGTTGTCGATTACGGCTGGCTGACGATCGTCGCCGCCCCGATTTTCTGGTGTCTGGAACTCATCCACAAATTGGTCGGCAACTGGGGCTGGGCGATTGTCCTGCTGACCATTTGCATCAAGGCAATCTTCTTCCCGCTGTCCGCGGCGAGCTACAAGTCAATGGCCAAGATGCGCAAGGTGACGCCGCGCATGACCGCATTGCGCGAACGTTACGGCGACGACAAGGCCAAGCTCAACCAGGAAATGATGAGTCTCTACAAGACCGAGAAGATCAATCCGCTCGGTGGCTGCCTGCCGATCGTCATTCAGATTCCGGTCTTCATCGCGCTTTACTGGGCGCTGCTCGGCGCCGTCGAGATGCGTGACGCGCCGTGGATCCTGTGGATTCACGATCTATCGTCGCAAGACCCCTTCTATGTGTTGCCGGTGATCATGATGGCAACCATGCTGATCCAGACCAAGCTCAATCCGACGCCGCCCGATCCGATTCAGGCCAAGATCACCATGATCATGCCTTTCGTCTTCGGCGGCATGTTCTTCTTCTTCCCGTCGGGTCTGGTGCTCTACTGGGTGGTCAACAACACCCTGTCCATTGCCCAGCAATGGCAAATCACCCGCATGGTCGAACGTGGCGGAAAAGCCGCCAACGACGCCAAGGCCTGATTCGGCCCCGCGTCGCGAGACCATCGCGGCGATCGCCACGGCTCCGGGCCGTGGCGGCATCGGTGTCATTCGCCTCTCCGGCCAAGGCCTGTTGGTCTTGGCCCAGGCCTTGTGCGACAAAGTGCCGCAGCCTCGCCTGGCGACGCTGGCCGACTTCCGCGCCGCTGACGGCCGCCTGATCGACAGCGGCCTGTTGCTTTATTTCCCAGCACCTCACTCCTACACCGGCGAAGACGTCCTCGAACTGCAAGGCCATGGCGGCCCGGTCGTGCTGCGCATGCTGCTCGCGCGTTGCCTCGACCTAGGCGCGCGGCTCGCCGAACCTGGCGAGTTTACGCGCCGCGCCTATCTCAACGGCAAGCTCGATCTGGCGCAGGCCGAAGCCGTCGTCGATCTGATCGACGCCGCGACCGAGGCCGCTGCGCGCAGCGCGGTTCGTTCGCTGCACGGCGAATTTTCAAGCGAAATTCACGCACTGCTCGACCAACTCACTGAACTGCGTGCGCTGGTCGAAACCTGCCTCGATTTTCCCGATGAAGACGTCGATTTTCTCGAAGCGGCCGATGCTTTCGGTCGAGTCGAACGCTTGCAACAGCGGCTGGCCTGCGTTTTCGACCGCGCCCAACAAGGCCGGCTGCTGCAAGGCGGCCTGCAGGTCGTCCTCGCCGGGCAACCGAATGTCGGGAAATCGAGCCTGCTCAACGCGCTGGCCGGCGACGACCTGGCCATCGTCACGCCGCTCGCCGGGACCACCCGCGACGTCATCCGCAGCACCTTGCAGATCGAAGGAATTCCACTGCATGTGATCGATACCGCCGGGCTGCGCGCCAGCGACGACGAAATCGAGAAAATCGGCATCGAACGCACCTGGCGCGAAATCGAACGCGCCGATGTCGTCGTCTTGCTGGTCGATGCCCGCAGCGGCATCGGCGATGCCGAACGACGCATTCTCGCCCAGTTGCCGGCGCGCCTGGCGCGAATTACTGTCCATAACAAGGTCGATCTTGCCGGGCGTTCGGCACAGCGACACGACGACACCGCGGGCCCGACGATCTCGCTCTCGGCCAAGACCGGTGAGGGCGTTGAACTGTTGCGCCAAGCCCTGCTGCAGATCGCCGGCTGGCACCCTGCCGAGGATGTATTCATCGCCCGCGAACGCCATCTACGCGCGCTGTCTGCGACCCGCGAGCACATCGTCGCCGCCGCTGCCCAGTTGCCCCAACTCGAACTGTTTGCCGAAGAGTTGCGTCTGGCGCAGTCGGCGCTCGCTTCGATTACCGGCGAATTCTCCGCCGATGACTTGCTCGGCGAAATCTTCGGACGATTCTGCATCGGCAAATAGACGAACTGGGCGAACTCTCGCTAACGCCGTCTTGGCTTTTCAGCGGCCAACGATTCCCAGCAATCCATTTTCAACGCGTCATCAGCGCAAACGACATCGACGCCGAGCATCGCGCGTGTACCGACGCTGTGCGGCGCTCTTGATCGGCAATCCACCCTGACCCCTGCCGACGATGCCGATCGCCGCTCCTGGCGTCCCTGTGCAAGCGACAGCTGGGTTAACGTCTTGTCCCGGGAAAGCAAAACAACGCCGAGACAAGCTGCTGAATACCAAAAAGCCTCCCGGTAGTGCGGCGCCGGTCGATTTGCTCTTGGTGTAGTACTACCTTGTAGTGAACCTATATATAAAGACTATAAAGATACTCTCAGCGTCAACTCTGTGGATAACTTGTCATTATTCCAATTATTCAGCAGATTAAAGTGATAAATAGAGGTTAACAAAAGTCTGTATCGCGCTGTGCACCAAATTGGATAACTTTTCCGAGAGGCGCGTGACCGACTTTTGTTCACAATTGATCCACAGTCTTCTACAGCGCTTATCCACCGTCTGTTCGGCTCTTTTCCCGATTTAATCGATCTTCGCACGGTGGGTGCCGTGCGAATTCGGCGATAATTGTCGATTAAGCGCAAAACGCGCGATTGTTCAGACGGTAGAGATCGATGTTTTCCAACGTAATTGACCCATTTTTTCCGCACTTCGCCGAAAAATTCTGCTTGTCCGGTATTGCGGTGCGTTATCGTGGGAATTGACTATTCGGTATTGACGGTCGTTTCGGTCGCTGCGTTGTTTGCCGGCTTGATCGACTCGATGGTTGGTGGCGGCGGCCTGATCCAAATTCCCGCGCTATTCACCGTGCTGCCCAAGGAAGTCCCGGCGACGCTCTTTGGCACCAACAAAATTGCGAGTGTATTCGGTACCGCCAACGCTGCGTGGCGCTATTCGCGGCGAGTCGCGATGCCGTGGGGGACCACGCTACCAGCGGCGGTTGCCGCTTTCGCTTTCTCGTATCTGGGCGCGATGGCAGTCGCCTGGTTACCGCGCGACCTGTTGCGCCCGCTGATCCTGATCATGCTCGTCGGTTCCGCCGCCTACACCTTCTGGAGCAAGGATTTCGGCATCACCCACCGGCCGCAGCACGATGGCCGCCGCGAATTCGTCTACGCCTTGCTGGTCGGTGCAGCGATCGGTTTCTACGATGGCTTTTTTGGACCCGGAACCGGGAGTTTCCTGATCTTCCTTTTTATTCGCTTCTTCGGCTTTGATTTTCTGCATGCCTCGGCGGCATCAAAAGTGGTCAATGTCGCGACCAACCTCGCGGCGATCAGCTTTTTTATACCCAACGGATTTGTTCTGCCCGTCGCGGCGGTGCTGATGGCGAGCTTCAATGTGCTTGGTTCGGTGATCGGTACTCACCTTGCGCTACGGCACGGCAGCGCGCTGGTGCGCAAGGTCTTTCTGCTGGTCGTTTGTTCGCTGATCCTGAAGTTTGCTTGGGATACCTTCTGAGCAGGAAGCTTGTCCGCGTCGGATCTGTTAAACGTGGCCGCGCGGCTTGCGCCGGCGATCAAGCCAGCGCGCGTAAATGGGCAGCAGCAGCACTGAGCCGGGCAGCAGCAGGAACAGCAGATACGGCGAAACGCGAGACAGGATGCGCAGCTGGGCGAGCAATTCGGATTTTTCTTCGGCGGTCCATAGACCGCCGTTGCGACGTTTCATCAGCAAGGGCATGAGGCCGCGCATGCGCACAATGTCGGCGACGAACTCCCTGGCTTGCCGTTTCTGCGATGCGGCCAGGCGTGAAACCATGCCAACTTTAGCTTCGTCGTCGACCAACGGACTCACAAGCCGATCGCCATCACTCTGTCGCGAACGACACGCCAAGTCTGCCAGACGGCGTAGGCACGCCGGGACCAGCGCAAAGTGCGCCGCGGTTTGGTGATCACCAATGCGGCGAAAGCGAGTGCCACAATGGCTGGGTGGGCCTTGAGGTAATCGACGCAGGCGTGCACGCGCGCCAGCAACCGATCGGTCGTGTATAGCGTGCTACGAACCGGCTCAAGCTCGCGATCGAGTGCCGCTCGTTGGGTCGCGATCCGCTCGAGCAAGCGCCCGCGCTGCAGGTGCAGCTCATTGAGCCGTTGATTCATGGCCAACGGCCGCCTTCAACTGGTGCAGATCTTCCTGCAGTTCGGCAATACTGGCGGCAAACATGTGCTGCGGGCGGTGCGTTGCGCGCTTGAACAGCGCATAGAAAACGCCGCCGAAGACAAGAAAGAGTGCGGCAGACGCGGCCAGGACAAGTAGCCGACTATCCCAGAATAGTGCCGTCAGCAGTGCGACGGCGAGCAGCGTGCCGACGCCGAAGCAAAACACCATACCCTGCGCCACGAGGATCAACTGCATGGCACGCAGCTTCTCCTCCTCGATTTCGTTACCGAGCAACTCAAGCCGCGTCTTGCCCCCCGCGAGCAGCGTCGCGGCGATGTCTTTCAGGGCCGCGAACAGGCCGCTGTTCGCTCTGCTGTCGCTCATCGCGCCAACCGTCGCTTAACGGCGACCGATGATGATGCCGAGCAGCAAACCGATTCCCGCAGCGATGCCGACCGCCTGCCAGGGATTGTCATTGACGAAATCGTCGGTCGCGCGCGCGGCGGCCTTGGTTTTGTCGACCAGTGCCGATTCGGCGTCGGCGAGACGCATCTTGGCGTCGTGCAGGCGCTCGGCAATTTGTTCGCGCAGGTCGACCATCTTTTCTCCCGCCACACCGGCGGTCGCACGGAGGATTTCTTCAGCGTCGGAAACAACGATCTTCATGTCAGCGACAATTTTTTGTTTGCTGTTGTTGGTCATATCGGCAACTTCGGACATAGCACACCTCGGTACGTTAGAAGGAATAAATGCGAAAGCACGGCAAACACCGTGCTCGTGGGCCACCACGCTCAGAGTATCCAATTTGGCGGGACATATCAATGCAAATTCAGTGCGCATCGGCCTTGCCAAGCGAGATCTGCGCGCCTTAGGAAGATGGCGGCTTGCCGGCCAGCTACCACATATACTCATAGTCGATGGTCAGCGGGGCGTGATCTGAAAAGCGCTGGTCCTTGTAGACCGCCGCCTGGCGAACGCTCGCCGCCAACGCCGGGGTGGCCAGCTGATAGTCAAGTCGCCAACCGACGTTGTTGGCCCGGGCCTGGCCGCGATTTGACCACCACGTATAGCAGTCGTCGGTTGCCGCCGGGTGCAAACGCCGATAGACGTCGCCCCATCCGCCGTGTTCCAGAACGCGGCTGACCCAGGCGCGTTCTTCGGGCAGGAACCCCGAGTTCTTGCGGTTGCTTTTCCAGTTCTTGAGGTCGATCTCCTGATGCGCGATGTTCCAGTCGCCGCAGACCGCGACATCGCGACCGCTCGCTGCCAACTCGACGAGCAGCGGGTAAAAGATGTCCATGAAGCGGAATTTGGCGTCCTGACGTTCCGGCGAACTCGAACCCGACGGCAGGTAAAGCGAGATCACCGACAGCTTGCCGAAGTCGGCGCGCAGGTAACGGCCTTCGGCGTCGAATTCAGCATCTCCAGTGCCTTCGATCACGGCATCGGGCGGTCTCCGGCACCACAGCCCAACGCCGCTGTAACCCTTCTTTTCGGCGCAGTGGTAATAGGCGTGCAGGTCCCCCGGCGCCTTCATTTCGTCGGAAAGATCGGCGTGCTGAGCCTTGAGTTCCTGCAGGCAGACGACATCGGCATTTTGTGCCGAGGCCCAGGGCAAAACGCCCTTGTTCCATGCTGAACGAATACCGTTGAGGTTTAGGGTAATGATGCGTAACATATCGGGTTATTGCCGGTGTCGGCCTTGATAAACAGTAAGAAAAGCGCCATGGACTTTCGTCAGGAATTCATCGAGTTTGCCGTGCAGCAGGATGTCCTGCGTTTTGGCGAATTCAAGACCAAGGCGGGACGGCTGTCGCCCTACTTCTTCAACGCCGGCTTGTTCAACGACGGGCAGGCGCTCGATCGATTGTCGCAATTCTACGCCAAGGCGATCCTCGGTAGCGGGATGGCCATCGACATGCTGTTCGGACCGGCCTACAAGGGAATTCCGCTGGTCGCGGTGAGCGCGCTGGCGCTGGCGCAGGCCGGGTGCAATCTGCCTTTTGCCTTCAATCGCAAGGAAGCCAAGGACCATGGCGAGGGCGGCAGCATCATCGGCGCGCCGCTCAAGGGACGCGTGCTGATCATCGACGACGTCATTTCGGCCGGCACCTCGGTGCGCGAGTCCGTCGAACTGATCCGCGCTGCGGGCGCGACGCCCTGCGGCGTGGTGATCGCGCTCGACCGCATGGAGCGCGGCAGCGGGCCCTTGTCGGCGGTCCAGGAAGTCATGCGCGATTATGGGATTCCGGTGCTTGCCGTGGCGACGCTCGACGATTTGATGACCTATCTGCAAGTGCGCCCGGACTTCAAGATCCACCAGGCGGCAGTGGCGCGTTACCGTGAGACCTATGGTGTCGACCGCAGCGCCTAGGCTGTTGGTACTGGCAGCTCTGCTCGGGCTTGGCGGCTCGGCGAGCGCTGCCGCCAATTTTTATTGCTGTCTCGACGCGGGCGGCAAACAGGTGTGCGGAGATATCCTGCCGCAGGCCTGTTATGGCCGGGCTTATCGCGAACTGGGCGCGGACGGGCGGACGATACGCACCGTTGAAGCGCCGCTGTCCGCCGAAAAGCGTGCCCAGCGCGCTGCTGAAGAAGCCCAGCGCCAGGCCGACGAGGCGATTTTGCGCGAAAAGCAGCGCCAGGATCAGGCCTTGCTCAACACCTACGGCAGCGAGAAAGACATCGAGATGATGCGCGCGCGAGCGCTGGATGAAGTGCAAAAGTCGATTCTCGCCGCCCAAGCAAAAATCGCCGAGATGCGCGTCAAGCGCAAGAATTTCGAGAACGAAGCCGAATTCTACAAAAAGAAACCGCTGCCGCCCGAAGTGCAAAAGGGACTGCGCGATGCCGACTCTGAAATCAAGGCGCAGGAATTGGTCATCGAAGCAAAGAAGCGCGAACTCGAAGCGATCCGCGCCAAATACGACGACGACCGCCGTCGCTACCTCGATCTCTCGCGCCGCGCACCCGCGCCGCGCTGAGCTTTCGACAATCCGTTAGCCGAGCTTGCTGCGCAGCAGCTCATTGACCTGTTGCGGATTGGCCTTGCCTTTGGTCGCTTTCATCACCTGACCGACCAGTGCGTTGAACGCTTTTTCCTTGCCTGCCTTGAACTCGGCGACCATCGCCGGATTGGCGGCGAGCACTGCGTCGATCAGCGACTCGATGGCGCCGCTGTCGGTAATCTGCTTGAGCCCCTGTTTTTCGATGATCTCATCGGCCGAAGCGCCCTCGCCGTTCCATAGCGATTCGAAGACCTTCTTGGCGATGTTGTTCGAGATCGTGTGGTCGGCGATTCGCGCCAGCAGACCGCCGAGTTGCGCCGCCGAAACCGGCGAGTCGCCGATTTCGCGGTCTTCGCGGTTAAGGCGAGCGGCCAGATCGACCGTCACCCAGTTGGCGCAGGACTTGCTCGCGGCCTTGCCGCAAACGGCGATCGCCGCCTCGTAGTAGTCGGCGACATCGAGCGATGCGGTGAGCGCAGCGGCATCGTAGGCCGACAGCTGATAGTCGGCGACGAAACGATCGCGCTTGGCGACCGGCAGTTCCGGCATCGCCGCGCGAGTGCGTTCGACCCAGTCGCGGTCGATGACGAGCGGCAGCAGGTCGGGGTCGGGGAAGTAGCGGTAATCGTGCGCGTCTTCCTTGGAACGCATGGCGCGTGTTTCGCCGCTGTCCGGGTCGAACAACACGGTCGCCTGCTCGACGCGGCCGCCATCCTCGATATGCGCGATCTGCCACTGCACCTCGTAGTCGATCGCCTGCTGCATGAAGCGGAACGAATTAAGGTTCTTGATCTCGCGCCGGGTGCCGAATTCCTTTTGCCCGACCGGCCTGACCGAGACGTTGGCGTCGCAGCGGAACGAACCTTCCTGCATATTGCCGTCGCAGATGCCGATCCAGCGCACCAGCGCGTGCAGCGCCTTGGCGTAGGCCACCGCCTCGGCCGACGAGCGCATGTCGGGTTCGGTGACGATTTCGAGCAAAGGCGTTCCGGCGCGGTTAAGGTCGATCCCGGTCTTGCCGTTGAAATCCTCGTGCAAGGATTTCCCGGCGTCCTCTTCAAGATGCGCGCGAGTGAGCTGGATCGTTTTTTCGGTCAGATTGTCGCCCTCGCCGAGCTGAATCGTGACCTTGCCGCCGACCACCACCGGCAGCTCGAACTGGCTGATCTGGTAGCCCTTGGGCAGGTCGGGGTAGAAGTAGTTCTTGCGCGCGAAAACCGATTTCGGCGCGACCTGCCCATCGACCGCCAGACCGAAGCGGATCGCGCATTCGACCGCTTGCCGGTTGAGCACCGGCAGCACGCCGGGCAGCGCGATATCGACCGCATTGGCCTGGGTATTGGGTTGCGCGCCGAAGGCCGTCGAACTGCCGGAAAAAATCTTCGACTGGGTCAACAGTTGGGCATGGGTCTCGATGCCGATTACGACTTCCCATTGTTTCATCGTTCGTTACTCTCTTGTCAATCTAGAAAGGTTCGTGAAACCTCGATTTAACCACAGCGACACGGCGGGCACGGCGAGAAGAAAATCAAAACTGGGTTTTTCGCTGCGTTCGCCGTGCCCGCCGTGGTTAGCTTGCATTTTCCAGGATCAAGAACAGCGGCCGTTCCGGGTGTCGACCAGGATCGGCCACAGATAACTGAACGCGTCGCCGCTGCACTTTGCCTGGCAGGCGTTGAAGGCGACGGTCAGGCCTTTGTCCTGCTCCCACATGCTGACCACGCAGCCAGTCGCCTGGTCGGTGAGCACCACGTTGGGCAAGCGCGCGGTCTGCTCGAAACCCTTCATGTCGAAGTGGCAAATCCCCTGCTTCGGGATCGAGACGTGCGCGACGAAGCGTTTGACCTCGGCGCGGGTCACCTGCAAATCCATCGATCCGCGTCCGCCGGCGACGTCGCGGAAAGTGCACTTGGTGCGCACTTCGAGCGCCTTGTCCGGAATCGGCTTGAGATTGCGGCCAAGCAGATGCTTGAGCGGCTGCGATTGGATGCGCGCGCGCGCCGGCGGTTCGACGACGTCGGCCACTACGGCGACCGGCACCGGCTCGGGTTCCGGCGCGGGCGGCTTGGCACAGCCGGCGAGCAGCAAGGCCGGCAGCAGCGCGCGGAGCAAGCGCATGGTCAGTCGACGGCCTGCGGCCGCTGCTGGTGCCAGGTGCTGGCCTGCTGATAGCGGTGCGCGACGTTGAGCAGCTTGGCTTCGGAAAAATAGTCGCCGATCAGTTGCAAGCCGGCCGGCAGTCCGCTGGCGAAACCGCAGGGAATCGACATTCCCGGCAGTCCGGCGAGGTTGACGGCGATCGTGTAAATGTCCGAGAGATACATCTGCACCGGATCGGCGGCGCGCTCGCCGAGCTTGAACGCGGTGCTCGGGCTGGTCGGCCCGAGGATCACGTCGCACACCTTGAAAGCGGCGACGAAGTCGTTGGCGATCAGGCGACGGATGCGTTGCGCCTGCAGGTAGTAGGCATCGTAGTAGCCGTGCGACAGCACGTAGGCGCCGATCAGGATACGCCGCTTGACCTCGGCGCCGAAGCCCTGCGCGCGGCTCTTGGCGTACATGTCGTTGAGGTCGTCGTAGTCCGGCGCGCGGTAACCGTAGCGCACGCCGTCAAAACGCGAGAGATTGGAGCTCGCTTCGGCCGGGGCGATCACATAGTAGGCCGGCACCGAGAGCTTCATGTTGGGCAGGCTGATATCGACCAGTTCGGCGCCGAGCTCGCGGTATTGCGCGATCGCCGCGTCAACGAGCTGCATCACTTCGGGCGAGCAGCCCGACCGCTCGGCTTCGCCGAAAAACTCGCGCGGCAGGCCGATGCGCAGGCCGGCCAGCGGCTTGCCGCCGGCGTTGGTGGAGAGCTCACGGCTGTAGTCTTCCGGTGGCCGGTCAAGGCTGGTCGAATCGCGCTCGTCGAAGCCAGCCATGGTATTGAGCAGCAGCGCGCAGTCTTGCGCCGAGTGCGCCATCGGACCGGCCTGGTCGAGCGACGACGCGAAGGCGATCATGCCGTAGCGCGAGACGACGCCGTAAGTCGGCTTGAGTCCGGTCAGGTTGCATAGCGCCGCCGGCTGGCGGATCGAACCGCCGGTGTCGGTGCCGGTCGCCGCCGGCGCCAGCAGCGCGGCGACCGCCGCCGCCGAACCGCCCGACGAGCCGCCGGGAACTCGCGACAAATCCCAGGGGTTCTTGACCGCGCCGTAATACGAGGTTTCGTTCGACGAGCCCATGGCGAACTCGTCCATATTGGTCTTGCCGAGGATCACCGCGCCGGCAGCGTTGAATTGCTCGATGACTTTGGCATCGTAAGGGCTGACGAAATTGCCAAGCATCCGCGAGCCGCAAGTGGTGAGCCAGCCTTTGGTACAGAAGATATCCTTCTGCGCCAGTGGAATACCGGTCAACGGCGTGGCTTGGCCGGCCGCGCGCAGCGCATCGGCGGCCTTGGCCTGCGCCAGACTCTTTTCCGGGGCGACGGTGATGAAGGCGTTGATTTGCGGATTGTGACGCGCGATCCGCTCCAGATAAAGCTGCGTCAGCTCGACGCTGGAGATTTCGCGGCTGGCGAGCGCCTGTGAAAGTTCGCTAACGCTGCGCGTGATCATTCCATCACCTGCGGAACGAGGTAGAGGCCTTTTTCGGTTTCCGGGGCGATTGCCTGAAAAGCGTCGCGCCGATCGATCTCGGTGACTTGATCGGTGCGCAGGCGCTGCGCCAGATCCTGCGCGTGCGCCATCGGTTCGACGCCGCGCGTATCGACCGCCTGCATCGCTTCGATCAGCGTGAATATTCCGTTCAGGTGGCCGAGCGTAGCCTGAGCCTCGGCGTCGCTGACTTCGATTCGCGCGAGGTGAGCGACGCGCCGAACTTGTTCCAGGGTAAGCGACATGGTAATGAAATCAGTAAGGTATTAAATCGGGGAGCCATATAAGGTATCATAAATACCTTTCTTGCCGCATCCCTTGCGGTCACTTTCACGGATATTCAGGCATGTTCAGCTTTCTGCGCAGTTATTTCTCAAACGATCTCGCGATCGACCTCGGCACCGCCAACACGTTGATTTACGTACGCGGCCGCGGCATCGTCCTCGACGAACCGTCGGTCGTCGCCATTCGCATGGAGGGCGGTCCGAACGCCAAGAAGACCATCCAGGCCGTCGGACAGAGCGCCAAGGACATGCTGGGCAAGGCGCCGGGCGCGATCACCGTGATTCGTCCAATGAAGGACGGCGTCATCGCCGACTTCACCGTCACCGAGCAGATGCTCAAGCAGTTCATCCGCAAGGTGCACGATTCGCGCCTGCTGTCGCCGAGTCCGCGCATCATCATCTGCGTGCCTTCCGGGTCGACGCAGGTCGAGCGGCGCGCGATTCGCGAATCGGCGATCGGCGCCGGCGCCAGTCAGGTGTTTCTGATCGAGGAGCCGATGGCGGCGGCGATCGGTGCCGACCTGCCGGTTTCCGAACCGACCGGATCGATGGTCGTCGATATCGGCGGCGGTACCACCGAAGTCGGCGTCATTTCGCTGGGCGGCATGGTCTATGCGGGTTCGGTTCGCGTCGGCGGCGACAAGCTCGACGAGGCGATCATCAACTACATCAGCCGCAACTACGGCATGCTGATCGGCGAGAACACCGCCGAAAACATCAAGAAGCGCATCGGCTCGGCGTTTCCCGGCGCCGAAGTGCGCGAAATGGAAGTCTCTGGAATCAACAAGGCCGAAGGCATCCCGCGCAAGTTCACGATTTCCTCGAACGAGATCCTCGAGGCGCTCACCGAACCGCTCAACAACATCGTTTCGGCGGTCAAGTCGGCGCTCGAGAAGACGCCGCCTGAACTTGGCGCCGACATTGCCGACAAGGGCATGGTGCTGACCGGCGGCGGCGCGCTGCTGCGCGACCTCGACCGTCTGCTGATGGAAGAAACCGGCCTGCCGGTGATCGTCGCCGAGGAACCGCTGACCTGCGTCGCGCGCGGCTGCGGCATGGCGCTCGAGCGGATGGACAAGCTCGGCAGCATCTTTACCTCGGATTGAAATCGGTGGGGAGTTGTCTCCACGGTGAGGCGTGAGGAATAGCCCCTTGCCCGCAGCGAATCAGTGTCCGGCATCGCCGAGTGACATGCCGACTTTTTCTTTACACTTTTCTCTGCCCTGAAGCATGGAACATCAACCGCCTCCGTTCTTCAAGCGTGGACCGGCGCCGCTGGCGCAGCTGTCGTTCTACGCAGCGCTTTCGCTGGCGCTGATTTTCATCGATTCGCGCTTTCAGACGCTCGAACTGCTGCGCCAGGGGATGTCGCTGTTTACCCATCCGCTGCAACAGGCGGCGCACGCACCTGCCGACTATCTGCAAAATGCCGGCAGCTATTTTTCGAGCATCAGCCACTTCCAGGATGAGAATTCGCGCCTCAAACGCGCCCAGCTCAACGGCGCCGAGACGCTGCTGCGCACCCGCCAGCTCGAAGCCGAGAACGAGCGCCTGCGCAAGTTGCTCGACGTCAAGGGGCGGCAGCAGGCCAACGGCCGCGTGGCGCAAATTCTTTATGCCGCACGCGACCCCTTTTCGCGCCGCGTGATCGTCGATAAGGGCCAGCAGGACAAGATCGTCGCCGGTCAGCCGGTGGTCGATGACGCCGGCGTCGTCGGCCAGGTGACGCGGGTTTTCCCCTTTGTTTCGGAGATCACGCTGATTACCGACAAGGATCAGGCAGTCCCTGTCCAGATCGTTCGCAACGGTCTGCGTTCGGTCGTTTTCGGTCTGGGCAACGGCCAGCTCGAACTGCGCTTCATGCCGGCCAACGCCGACGTCCAGAAAGGCGACCTGCTGGTGACCTCGGGCCTCGACGGCATCTTTCTGCCCGGCTTCCCGGTCGCCAAGGTCGTGCAGATCGAGCGCGACACCTCGTACTCGTTCGCTCGCATCTACTGCGTTCCGCTCGCCGGCGTCGAGAACTTCGGCGAAGTGATGGTGCTCGATCCGCGCGAGCCGATCGTTCTGCCGCCGCAGCTGACCCACGAGACGGCGACGACGCTGGTCAAACCCTTGGCCAAGCCCGGTGCCAAGAAAAAGCGACTCAAGAAGGAATAGACCGATGCCAGCCACCTTCTCCTCGTCGCGCATTCTGCAGCCGGTCCGCCCGCTGTTCATCCTGGTCAGCCTGCTCGCCGCGCTGGCGCTCAACTTCCTGCCGACCTCGGCGTGGTCCTGGATGCCCGACTGGGTGGCGCTGGTGATCGTCTTCTGGAGCATTCGCGAACCACGCCGCGTCGGCATGGGAACCGGTTTCATCCTTGGCTTGGCGATGGATGTCGCCGACTCAAGCGTGATGGGGCAGCACGCGCTGGCCTATGTGCTCGCCGCTTACGCCGCCAGCGCGCTGTCGCGACGAATCATGTGGTTTCCGCTCGGCCAGCAGGCGCTGCACGTGCTGCCGCTGCTGCTGCTGGTGCAGGCGGTGCAGTTCGCGGTGCGCGTCGTTCCCGGGGTCACGCTGCCCGGCTTCTCCTATTTTGTCGGGCCGCTCATCGGCGCCTTGCTCTGGTGGCCGCTGACCTTTGTTCTTCTGCTGCCGCAGTATCAGCCGGTCGACCGCGACGCCAACCGGCCGATCTGAGGGGATTGCCTTGCACATGCGGCATTCGCCACTCAACACGCGGGATAGCGAACTCGATCGCTTCCGCTTCCGCATCGCCATTGCGGCGACCGTGGTGGTCGCAGCCTTCGCCCTGCTGATCGGTCGTTTCGTCTATCTGCAGATCGTTCAGCACGACTACTACACCACCCGCGCCGAAGACAATCGCATCTCGCTGGTGCCGATCGCGCCCAATCGCGGCGTCATCGTCGACCGCAACGGAACGATCATGGCGCGCAACTACTCGGCGTTCACGCTCGAGATCACGCCGTCGAAGGTCGATGATCTCGACGAGACGATCGACGGCATCGCCAAGGTCATCGAGATTCTGCCCAAGGACCGGCGGCGTTTCCGCAAGTTGCTCGAAGAGAGCAAGTCCTTTGAAAGCCTGCCGATCCGCACGCGGCTCACCGACGAGGAGGTCGCGCGTTTTGCCGCCAACCGCTATCTTTTCCCCGGCGTCGAGGTCAAGGCGCGGCTGTTCCGGCAATACCCGCTCGGACCGATCGCCTCGCACGCGCTCGGTTACATCAACCGCATCAACAAGAGCGATCTGGAAACCATCGAGAAGAACGATCAGGAAGCCAATTACAAAGGCACCGACCACATCGGCAAGACCGGGCTTGAGCAGAAGTACGAGTTTGCGCTGCACGGCGAAACCGGTTACGAGGAAGTCGAGATCGACGCCGGCGGCCGCGCCGTGCGCAGCCTGGCGCGTACCGCGCCGGTGTCGGGCAATAACCTGACGTTGACGCTCGATACGCGGCTGCAGGAAATCACCGAAAAGGCCTTTGGCGACCGGCGCGGCGCGCTGGTCGCGATCGAGCCGTCGACCGGCGGCATCCTGGCGCTGGTGTCGACGCCGACCTTCGACCCCAACCTCTTTGTCGACGGCATCCGCAGCGAAGACTGGGACCTGCTCAACAACTCGCCCGACCGGCCGATGGTCAACCGCGCGCTCAACGGCGCCTACCCGCCGGGGTCGACATTCAAGCCGTTCATGGCGTTGGCGGCGCTCGAACTGGGCAAGCGCACGCCGGGCCAGACGATCTCCGATCCCGGCTACTTCAATTTCGGCGGCCATCAATTCCGCGACGACAAGAAGGGCGGGCACGGTTTGGTCGATATGTACAAGTCGATCGTCGCCTCGTGCGACACCTACTACTACATGCTGGCCAACGATCTGGGCATCGACAACATCGCGCGTTTCATGGGGTCGATCGGGCTCGGCAAGAAAACCGGTGTCGACATCGAAGGCGAGTCCGAAGGCGTGCTGCCGTCGCCGGAATGGAAGAAACGCCGCTTCAAACGCCCGGAACAGCAGAAATGGTTCGCCGGCGAGACGATCTCGATCGGCATCGGCCAGGGCTATAACGCCTACACGCCGATCCAGCTGGCGCAGGCCGTCGCGACCGTCGCCAACGACGGCGTGATGTTTCGTCCGCACCTGGTGCGCTACATCACCGACAGCCGCACCGGCGAGAAGACGATGATCGAGCCGGAGCCGTTACGCAAGTTGCCGTGGAAACAGCAGAACATCGACTTCATCAAGAAGGCGATGATCGGCGTCAACCGCGAAGGCACCGGTGCGCGCGCCTTTGCCGGCGCCGGCTACGAATCGGGCGGCAAGACCGGTACGGCGCAGGTGTTCAGCCTCAAGGGCTCCGATTACAAGGGCGGCAAGCTCAAGCAGGAGTTGCGCGACCACGCGCTGTTCATTGCTTTTGCGCCGGCCGATAATCCAAAGATCGCGCTCGCCGTGCTGGTCGAGAACGGCGGCTTCGGCGCCCAGTCCGCCGCGCCGATCGCGCGCATGGTGCTCGATTACTACCTGCTGGGCAAGCTGCCCAAGGGGCCGGCGAAGGACGACGAAACGCCGGAAGAGGAGGAATAAGCCGTGTTCCTGAAGCTGCTGCAGCAATTTCGCTCGCGTCTGGTCGAACACATCGACGGGCCGCTGCTGGCGATCAGCCTGGCGCTGATGCTCTTCGGTCTGGCCACCGTCTATAGCGCGACCTACGACGCCAACAACCGCGCGCTTTCGCAACTGCTCAACATGCTGGTCGGCCTGGCGGTGATGTGGTCGGTCGCCCAATTGCCGCCGCAGAAGCTGATGCGTTTTGCCGTTCCGCTCTACGTCGTCGGCGTCGTCCTGCTGGTGCTGGTCTATCTGGTCGGGGTCAAGATCAATGGCGCGCGGCGCTGGTTGCCGATCGGCTTCACGCGGATCCAGCCGTCAGAGATTCTCAAGATCGCGATGCCGCTGATGCTCGCCTGGTATTTCCACAAATACGAAGCGGCGCTCAAGGCCCGCCATTTCGCGATTGCCTTCCTGCTGCTGCTCGTTCCCTTCGGCCTGATCGCCAAGCAGCCCGACCTGGGGACGGCGATCCTGGTCGGCGCCGCCGGCTTCTACGTGATCTTCTTTGCCGGCCTGCCGTGGAAGGTGATGGTCGGCATGATCGCCGCCGCGGCCAGCGCCGCGCCCTTTGTCTGGACCGTGCTGCACGACTACCAGCGCAAGCGCATCCTGACGCTGATCGATCCGACCACCGACCCGCTCGGCTCCGGCTACCACATCATCCAGTCGACCATCGCCATCGGCTCCGGCGGTAGCTTCGGCAAGGGCTGGCTCGAAGGCACGCAAACCCACCTCGAGTTCATCCCGGAACGGCACACCGACTTCATCTTTGCGGTTTTTTCGGAGGAACGCGGGCTGCTCGGCAACTGCATCCTGGTCACCCTCTATTTGCTCTTGATCGCGCGCGGCCTGATGATCACCGCCAACGCCTCGACGCTTTTCGCGCGCGTGCTCGGCGGCTCGATTTCGCTGAGTTTCTTCACCTATGCTTTCGTCAACATGGGGATGGTCAGCGGCATCCTGCCGGTGGTCGGTGTTCCGCTGCCGTTCATGAGCTACGGCGGAACCGCGCTGGTCACCCTGTTTCTGGCGCTCGGTATACTGATGAGCATTCAGTCGCACCGGATGCTGGTCAAGACCTGACATGAAACGCCAACTTTGGACCCTGACGCCTTTGACCCTGGCGCTGCTGCTCGCCGCCTGCGGCGGTTCGCCGCCGCGCCCGGTCGATGGCGCCGGCGTCGAGCCGGTGACGTCGCAGGCCGCACCGCGCAAGCCGGGAACGATCAAGGCCAAGCGCGGCGGCGGTTATTACAAGGACGACGGGCCGGGCGACGAGATCCCCGACAACCTTGACGAGATCCCAGACGCCCAGCCGCGCAGCGAGCCGCTGCACCGTTTCGCCAACCGGCCGTATACCGTACTGGGCAAGTCCTACGTTCCGGAAACCAGCGTCAGGCCGTTCCGCCAAAGCGGCATCGCCAGCTGGTACGGCAAGAAATTCCACGGCCAGAAGACGTCGATCGGCGATCCCTACGACATGTTCGCGATGACCGCGGCGCACCCGACGCTGGCGATTCCCTCGTATGTTCGCGTTTCCAACCCCGCCAGCGGCAAGTCGGTCGTCGTTCGCGTCACCGATCGCGGCCCCTTCCACGCCGATCGCATCATCGATCTCTCCTACGCCGCGGCGTACCGTTTGGGTTACGTCAATAACGGCAGCACGCAGGTCGAGGTCGAAGCGATCCTGCCCGGCGACGCGACGCAGATCACCTACGCCCAGGTCAAGCCGCCGTCGCCGCCACCCTCGGTCAAGGCGGCGCCGGTTGCCGAACGCGACGAGATAGAACTGCTCACCAGCCGGCTGGCCGCCGACCAGCCGACGACGCCGGCGCCGGCCAGCCGGGGGTTGTTCCTGCAACTCGGCGCGTTCTCCAGCGTCGACAATGCCGAAAGCCTGCGCTCGCATCTTTCGCGCGAGCTCGACTGGCTCAGCGATGCGATCCAGATCAATGCCGGCGGTGGAATGCACCGCGTCCATCTGGGCCCCTACGCCAGTCGCGCCGACGCCGAAGTCGTCGCCGAGAAAATCCGCCTGGCGCTCGGCTACAAACCGACCTTCGTGACGCGCTAGGCCGGGCGCTGCGTCTCAGCGCAGCTGACTGAGCGTCCACTCGGCGTAACGCGCGGCCTCGCGCGCGCGGTACTGGGCGCGGTCGAGGTCGCGCAGCTCGTCGCGGATGCGGTGGCGCTCGTCGTCGATGTCCCTTCTGATCCGTCGCCGATCGTCTTCCTTGTTGGCGTCGCGCAATCGTCTGTCCTCGTCGCGGTCGAGCTGGCGCAGTCGTTGTTCGAGCCACTGCATGCGATTGTCGATGCGCGCGACTTCGGCGTGCGCGGCATAAACGTTGTAGCCAAGCTGGTAGCGTCGCCGGAATTCGCCGTCGATCTGTGCCGGGCAGACGCCTTCGTAGCTGCCGCCGTTGAGTCCGAGCGGCGCCGCGTTTTCGAGCCGGCAATAGCTGCGCAAGCCGTTATCCCGGCCCTTGAGGTAGGCGTTGCCATCGACGCGAACGCCGGCTTCGGCGCAGTCGCTGACGCGCGTATTGAGCAAAGCGAGGGTTTTTCCGTCGAGGCCGTCGCGCATTCCGACGTCGTTCCAGTTGGCAAAGCGGCATTCTTCCGGAGTCATCGTCGCGCACGAGGCGAGCGAGAGAACGATTAGTAGCGCCGAGGCGATGCGGATAAGGTTCAAGTCGGACTCCGTTGTTAAGCTCAACTAATTCGCCGATTGATTTCGGCTACCACTTTGGCCGCCGATTTAACGGATACCGGCGTTTTCGGTGCGATCAAATTCTCCCACACCCAGTTGTGGTGTTCAATGATCGATTCTGCCTTCAAGTGTGGCCGATCGGCAGTGGTGTGTCCATCGGCAACGGCAACAACGCCAAAGCCGCGGCTGACGGCCGAACGGATCGTCGTATCGACACAAAACTCGCTTGCACAGCCAGCCACGATCACTCTCTCGGGCGCCAGTTGAAGCAATAGTTCAGGCAGGCCGGTCGCGAAAAACGAATCGCAGATCGATTTCTCGATGACTCTGTCAGTGGCTTCGACGGTCAGGGCGTCGAGCAGGAACCAGCCATCGCTGTGGGGAAAAAGGCCTTCGGCAACCGTGCCATTGTGCTGGACATAAATGACGTGCCCGCCGCAACGCCGGATTGCTGCACCAATGAGATTTATGTTTGAGATTACCGTTTGCGCATTGAATCGCGGTGTTCTGAACAGCGCCTTCTGCATATCGACGACGAGCAAGACATCCATGCTCTTCTTTCCTGAACAACAGACAGGCAAACCCACACCTAGCCTAACAGGTACTGCTGTGCAACCCACGCCTGGCCGAGCGCCAGGCCGCCGTCGTTGGGTGGCAGGCGGCGCGGCTCGATCAGGTGCAGGCCATGGCCGCCAAGGCGCGAGCGCAGGCCGCGTGCCAGGATCATGTTGAGGAAACAGGCGCCACCACCGGCTATCGTGCCGCCCGCCGGCGCAACGCTACATACCCAGTCGGCGAGTGCAGCGACCAGCGTCGAATGAAAGATCGCCGCGCCGCGTTCGGCGTCTTTCTCGTCGGCGAGAACGGCGAACAGCGGCAGCAGATTCAAGCAGCCATCGGCGATCGTCCAACCGCCGGCGAGCGGCAGGATGTCGCCGTAGTGGTCGGCCATCCCTTCGAGCAGGCTGGCCGCCTGGCCGTCAAAACTGGCGATCGATTTGACGCCGAGCAGTCCGGCGGCGGCGTTGATGTAGCAGCCCAGGCTCGACGTGTGAACGATGTCATCGCCGCGCGTCAGCGTCTGGGCGACCGCTGCGGCGTCTGCCTGGGCAAAACGCGACTCGATTTCGTCGCCGCGGCCAAGCTGCTGCAGCACCGCCGCTGCCAGCCGCCACGGCGCTTTGATCGCCGCCGCCTCGCCGACCAGCGGCAGCGGCGCGAGATGACCCAGCCGCTCGCAGCGCACGCCGTCGACGCGCAGCAGCTCGCCGCCCCAGTGGCCACCATCGGCGCCGTGGCCGACGCCATCGAGCGCCAGCGCGACGACTGGAGCGCTGACCCCGTGCTCGGCGAGCACCGAGGCGACGTGCGCGTGATGATGTTGAACGGCGAACGTTGGCACCGCTCTTTGATGCGCGAAGTCGAGCGCGAATTGGGCTGCGTGGCCGGCGCGATCGAGATCGTGCGCGACCAGCGCCGGCTTGACCTCGAGAAATTTGAGCAGGCGGTTGATGGTGGCGTCGAAGAAGTCGCTGCAGCCCGCCTTGTCGAGGTCGCCGATATGCTGCGAAACGAAGGCTTCGTCGCCGCGCGTCACGCAAACGGTGTTGCGGAACTGTCCGCCGACTGCCAGCACCGGCGGGCCCGAGCGCGGCAGCTTGATGGCGCGCGGCGTATAGCCGCCCGACCGGCGAACCAGTTGCAGCCCGCCGGGCCCGGAGCGCGCGACGCTGTCGTTGCAGCGCGCCAGGACCTCGCGGTCGTGCAGCAGGAAGGCGTCGGCGATTCCCGACAAGCGCTCCAGCGCTTCCTGGTTGTCGATCACCAGCGGCTCGCCGCCAGGGTCGGCAGCGGTCATCAAGAGTGCCAGCTTCTGCGGCAGGTCGAGCCAGCCCAGGCCTTCGGGGCTGCCGGCCGCCTCGTGGAAGAGCAGGTAGTGTAGCGGCGTGCATGGCATCATCACGCCCAGCCAGCCGACTCCCGGCGCCACGCCGGGTAGCGCCGCGTCACAGCTGGCGCGTTTCTTGAGCATGATGATCAATCGTTCGGGCATCGCCAGCAAGCCCGGCTCGCCGACGCCCAGCTGGACGAAGGTGCTGGCCGACGCCGGATTGGCGAGCATCACGTTGAACGGCTTCTCGTCGCGGTGTTTGCGTTCGCGCAGCGCGGCGACGGCGGCCGCGTTGCGTGCGTCGCAGGCCAGATGGAAGCCGCCCGGGTCCTTGATCGCGACGATCTTGCCCTGCGCCAGCAGCGCCACGGTCTGGGCGAGCGGATCGCCGGGCAGCGGTCGCCCGGCAGCGTCGAGCAGCGTCAGTTGCGGCCCGCACTTCGGGCAGCAGTTGATCTCGTGGTGATGGCGGCGGTCGCTGGTCTTGCGGTACTCGTTCTGGCACTTCGGGCAGGCGGTGAAGGCTTTGAGGCTGGTGCGTTCGCGCGCGTAAGGCAGCGCGCGGCAGACCGTATAGCGCGGACCGCAGTGGGTGCAACTGGCGAAGGCATGGCGATAGCGTCGGTTGGTCGGGGTGAACATCTCGGCCAGGCAATCGCGGCAGACGGCGGTGTCGTTGGCGATCATCGCCGGCGCGCGGCCGCCCTCGCTGTTGAGGATGTAGAAATCCTCCGCGTGGGTATCGACGGCGGCATCTTGCGCAAGCACCGAGTCGACGCGCGAAATCGACGGCGCGTCTTCGCGCAGCCGCTCGACCAGATGGTGTACCTGCTCGGCATCGCCGCAGACTTCGATTTCGAGGCCGTGACCATCCTTCCTGACCCAGCCGGTCAGCTTGAGCTCCTTGGCCAGGCGCCGGACAAAAGGCCGGAAACCGACGCCCTGGACGACGCCGCGCAGCTTGATGCGTTGGCAGACGATGTTTGAATTTTGAGAGTGTGGCACGCGGTGGTCCGAATTCGTTGGCTTGCGGATCGCCGGATCGACCTGATGCTGCCGCAAGTGCGGCGCATTGTAGCCGACCGTGATCGGTCAGGCTAGCGACGGCGCCATGCGCGCCTGGAATCGGGTTGAGGCGGTCGGCGGCCGCCTCGCAGGATAGTCGCCGCGTTCAACGCGCCGTCCATCGGGTTCGGATTCCGGGCCCTGCCCTGGCGGACAAAACCCGGAATGACGCTCATCGCGCCAGGGCCGCTCAGGCCCTGGCCTCTGGCTACGGCAGCCTGACCGCGTTGATGTCGACTTTCGTTGCCTTGCCGACGCCCAGTCCCAGCGTCTTGACGAACGACACGTGGTGGCCGCGCGTGGTGATGTTGTCGTCATGCGCAGCGAAGCCGACGTTATAGACGCCGCCCGCCTTCAGTGCCTTGTCGTCGGAATTGGCGAGGCCCAGCGGGCGGATCATGACCACCGTCCAGGTACCGTCGTGCCAGCTGGCGAGCGCGCCGTTGTCGGCGGCTGACCCTTGGGCGTCTTCGCGGCTGATGACGTAGTCGGGAATCAAATCACCCTCCTTCCAGCCGGCATTCGGATCGAAGGCAACGGCATTTTTCTCGCGGATCAGGAAGTGGTCGCCCTTGTGCAATTGGTCGACGGTGATCGACTTGTAGCCGACCTTGCTCGCATCCCACATGTATTTCGGCGCATGCGTCTTGGCGTCGGCGTTGCCGGCGAACATGTCCTTGCCGGCGTCGCCGAGCCGCCACTCGAGCACGTAGCCATCGTCGGCCATGCTGACCGGGAAGCTGCGGTGCGCGCGCCACTGGATGAGGTCGACAAAACCGCCGGCCGCCTTGATCTTGGCGAGCTCTTCGACGCTCTTGCCGGTCTTCCAGTCATACGGATTGGTGCGGCTGTCGGGCAGATACTTGCGCACGTCGCTCTTCTTGATCGCCGTCAGCAGCGGATTGGCGGCAACCTCCTCCTTGGTGAACTGCTTGGGCATGTCGCGCTGGCCGTCGTGACACGAGAGCCAGCAGCCCTGCTGGGCAAAGCCCGGAACCTTGCCATCGTCGATCATGATCGACATGCGGTCTTCGTAGATGCCCATCATCTGGCGATCCTGGACGATCTTGTCGAGCTTGGGGAAGCCCCAGACTTTCCATTCGTGGCCATCGAAACGCAGGTACTGGTGCTCGGTTCCCGGATACGCGTTCTGCGTTTTCCACTGGAAGCGAAGGTAGGCGTTCTTGTCGTCGAAAGCCGCCTGCACCTTGAGGTCCTTGTAGCCCTCCTTGCCGGCCACCGGCATCGGCTCGAGCGGGCCGGCCTTGACCAGCTTTTCACCCAGCTCCCTCTCGGCGTCCTTCTCGTCGTGGCACGAGCTGCAGGCCTTGCCGGCCTTGACCGACTTGCCGGCGCCTTCGTGCGCGTCGCTGGCGAGCCACTCAAGCGACGATTGTCCGGGGTAGAACAAGTGAACCGTGGTTGCCGGAATTTTCGACCAGTTGATCTTGGCCGGGTCGGCCGCCGCGGCATGACCGCTGGCAAACGCGGCGATGATCCCGAGCATGGCCACCTGGGCAAACAGCACATTCTTTTTCATGTCATTTCTCCTTAGTTGTGATTGCGGATAAACCAGCCTAGAGCGACAGGATCCAGGCGATCAGATTGGCAAGCTCGGCCTGGTCCTTGGTCTTGATGATCTTGTGGTCTTCCTCGGTCCCGTCGGCGAACTTGACCTTGTCGCCGGCGCTGATGTGGTGCAGCAGTTTGGCCGGGGCGTCGGCCTTGCCCTTGTACTTGGCACTGATTTCCTTGAGCGACGCACCTTCCTTCTTCTTGTCGATGGCGTGGCATTTGAGGCAGCCTTCCTTTTTGGCCAGCGCTTGTGCCGCGTTGGCGTCAGCCGCGGCGCTCGCCAGCGGCGAGAACGACAAGGCGGCGAAAAGACCGAGCACGCCGGCGATGGTTTTGATCTTCATCTCGAACCCTCCTTAGGTAGCTTGCATAGTGACCATTGAGGCGCTGACGCGCCTTTTACTCGTGCTCGTGCCAGCCGGTGAACATCGTCCTGAACATCGCACCGACGGTCTTGCCGGTGGTTCCCAGGTAGATGTGCGAGAGCATGAAGAGCAGGATCGCGGCGGCGGTGAGGTAGTGCAGCATGGCGATCGGCAGCAGGCCATCGAAGCCGAACAGCTTGTCGGGAGCGAATTCGGGGTAGAGATAGACCAGCCCGCTGATGATCACCGTCGGCATCAGCAGGTACATCACGTTCCAGTAAGTCAGCGCCTGCAGTACGTTGAAGTGCTGCTCCTTGGTTACGAGATGCGGCGACGGCTCACCGCGGAAAATTCCGAACGAGTACCAGCGGCCCTGCGCGATCAGTCGTTGCAGGATTCCCGGCGGCTTGGGAACGAACTGCCACCAGTTGCCGCTGACGATATTGGCGACGACGAAGAAAAGGTAAGCGGCGACCAGCGTGACGCCGGCGATATTGTGGAGGCGTACGGCGAGCGAAAATTCGACCAGCATCAGAGCCGGGTCGGCAAAATGCACGCTGATTCCGGTGACGCCGAGGATCAGGATGAGCAACGCGTTGGTCCAGTGCCAGACGCGGATCCAGGGCGAGATCAGGTACTCGCGGTCAGCGCTCATTGTTCTTCCTTTGCCTGAGGCGGGCGACGATGCGGCCGATGCCGTGCGCCAGCAAACCGACGAGCATGGCGCCGAAGGCGATCATCAGCAGCGTGTCGATCAGCACATGGCGCGTCGCGCCGACGACGTAGGAGTTGGCGAGGATGACGCTGTTGGCGAAACCGAGCCGCTGATGCTCTTCGCTCACCAGGTGACGATAGAGCCGCGTCTTGAGCGAGCTGTCGGCGCTGTGGCACGACACGCATTTCTTCTCGGCCTTGTTCTTGTCGAGGATTTGGTGCGAGATCGGCTCGTTGGTGGCGACCGCCGGCGTATGGCATTCGACGCAGCGCACCGCTTGCCAGTGCGCGCGCGCGTTGGGCAGCCAGTCGTGGATCTCGTCGATCAGCGGCCGCGTTTTCTTTTCGGGAGCGAACTTGGCGAACGTTTCGTCCGAGTCGTGGCAGCCCAGGCAGACGCGGTTGTCCTGCGCGACGATCTTGTGCGGATCGGCGAGCTTGGCGGCCAGGCGCATCAGGTGCGGGTCGTGGCAGGTGGTGCAGGTGAAGGTGTCGGCGAGATTGCGGGCATGCACCGACTGGTCGAACTGCTTGCCGACTGCGCTTGCCGTCTTGTCGTGGCAATCGGCGCAGGTGCTGGTCATCTCGCGGGCGTCGGCAGCGTGCGGGTGCTCGTCGTAGCCTTCGTTATGACACTTGGTGCACGACAGCCGCTGATGGTCCGAACCGTAAAAGGCGTCGGCGTCGCGCAGCAAGCCGCGCAGCCGCTTGAGGTCGAGGTCAGGCTTGGTCGGGTGCGTGATTCCGGCCGGACTGTGGCAGGCGAAGCACTCGTCGTTGCCGGCGCGGATTCTGGCCAGTTGCTCGGGACTGATCAGCGCCGCCGGCTTGTCCTGCGCCGCGGCCGGCGCCGCCAGCGCGGACAGCACGAGCGACGCGATGAGAAACCGACCTAAACGCTTCATTGCCTCTGCCCCGATTCACGCGAAACCTCGATCGACCGTGCGCTGCTGCTGGCGCCACTTCATCGGTAGTCGTCTTGGGGGTGAGTGTAGGGAAATGCCAGGAAGCCTGACATCAGCGCACGGATTAAAACGCGTATAGGAAATATCCTATACGCGGCGCCGGTGTTTCGTTGTGATTAGAAGTCGGCGGGGTCGGCCAGGCCGTGCGCGACGGCGTAGCGAATCAGATCGGCGGTGGTGGCAAGGTTCATCTTTTGCAGGATGTGCGTCTTGTGCGTGCTGATGGTCTTGACCGAGAGCGACAGTTCAGTGCCGATCTCGGTCAGCCCGCGTCCGGCCACCAGCAGGTTGAAGACCTGGTATTCGCGGTCGGAGAGCAGGTTGTGCGGCAGCGTCTCACCTGCCGGACGGATGCCGCGAACCATCAGTTCGGCGACCTTGTCGCTGAGATAGACGCCGCCCCTGGCGACGCGCCGGATCGCGGCGACCAGCAGCTCGCCGTCGCTTTCCTTGGTCAGATAGCCCTGCGCGCCGGCCTGCAGCGCGCGCACCGCGTATTGCTCCTCGTGGTGCATGCTGAAGACCAGGATCGGCAGGTCGGGCTTCTCGTCCTTGATCATGTGGATCAGCTCGAGTCCGCTGCGCCCGGGCATCGAGATGTCGAGCACCAGCACGTCCCAGTCGTGGTCGCGCACCTGCTGCATCAGCTCGATGCCGTTGGCCGCTTCGCCGGCGACGGCGAGGTCGTCGGTGTCGGCGAGGATCTGCTTCAAGCCATCGCGGATGATGGCGTGGTCGTCGGCCAACAATACCCTGAATTTTTCCATCATCAGCCCTCCTGTTGTGCCGGAATGCGCACCTCGATCAGCGTTCCGGCGCCCGGCGCGGTCGTCACCGAGAACTGTCCGCCGAGGATCTGCGCGCGCTCGCGCATGCCGACCAGGCCGATGTCGCCGCGTCTTCCCGGGTCATGAACGAAGCCGGCGCCATCGTCGCGGATCGACAGGGTCCAGCGCTCGTCGGCGAAGCCGAGCGCGACCTCGACATGGCTTGCCACGGCGTGCCGCGCGACGTTGGTCAGCGATTCCTGCAGCACGCGGAACAGCGCCGTCGCCACGGCGTCGCCGCGCGGCGGGTCGACTTCCGGCAGCGTCAGGCTGACCGGCAGCCCGGTGCGCGCCGAGAACTGGTCGACGTACCAGCCGGCCGCCGCGGCAAAGCCCAGATCGTCGAGCACCAGCGGCCGCAGCTCGGAAGACATGCGGCGCACCGCGGCGATGCTCTGGTCGATCTGCCCCTTGAGCGAAGCGACCTTGTCGGTCAGCGCCTGTTGCCCAGCGGCCAATCTTCCGCCGAGCCACGATACCTCCATGCGGATTCCGGTGAGCATCTGCCCGAGCTCGTCGTGCAGCTCCCTGGCGATCGCCGTTCGCTCCTGCTCGCGGACGCTTTGCAGCGACGCCGACAGCGCCTGCAATTGACGATTGGTTTCGAGCAACTCGCGTTCGGCGCGCTGGCGTTCGGTGAGGTCGCGGAAAACGGCGGTGAGCAGGATCTCGCCGTGGAAGGCGGTGGTCGACAGGCTCAATTCGACTGGGAATTCGTGCTCGTCGCGCAGCGATTCGATGATGCCGAGAACCACCCGGCCGTCCGGCGAGCGCCAGCCCTGGTCGAGGTAACCGAGCAGCTTAGAAAGTTGCGCCGCGCTCAGGCAGCGCGCGAGCAGCGTCTCGATGTCGCTGCCGACCGCGCTCTCGGGGCCAACGCCGAACATCTGCTCGGCGGCGGCGTTGAAAAAAACGACGCGCCGCGCCGAATCGATCGTCACGATCGCGTCCCTGGCCGATTGGATCATGTGCCGCAGCTGGGCGTCGCTTTCCTTGAGCGCTGCGTCGAGCGCCGCCTGGCGCAGCAGGTCTCTGACCATTAGCACGCTCGCCAGCACGACGCACAGCACGACCAGCAGCGCGCTGGCGGCGATCGGGCGCATGACGCGGCGCCAGGGCGTCAGCGCATCGTCCTCGCCGATCGCCGAGGCGACGATCAGCGGATAGTTGGCGACTTCGCGGTAGGCGATATATTGCCGTCCGGTGCCCGGCTCGTCGCTGACGACGACGACCCCGTCGGCCGGCCGCGCCAGCACCTTGGCGATTACCGCCGGCTCGGCGAAGGTCTTGCCGAACCGCGCTTCGTCGTGCGGCTTGCCGGCGAGCAGCACGCCGTCGCCGTTGAGCAGCAGGATTCTGCTGACGAAATCGAGGTCGATGCTGTCGTACAGCGACTCGAAGTAGTCGATGTTGATCGCCGCCACCAGCACGCCGCGCAACTGCCCTGCGGCGTCAGTCAGGCGCATGCCGACGTAATAGGTCCACCGCCCGTCGACGCGCGCCTGTTCGGGCCGGCTGATGAAGATGTCGTCGCTGTCGTGCGCGACGAAATGGCTGAAGACTTCGCGCTCGCGCATCGGCAGGCGCGGGATGAAGTCGGGGCGCGACGAGTTGACGGCAAAGCCGTCCTGGTCGATCAGGAACAGCGATTTGACCTGCGGCAGTCCGGCGACGCGCGCCCTGAGCAGCAGCTGGACGGGGCGGCTGTCGAGCGCGAATTGGCGGCCGATATCGTCGGCCAGACGTTCGCGCGCGCTGCGCATGGTCAGCGCCACGCTCTCGAAGGTGCGCGCCGTCTGTTCGGCGAGAATCCGCGTCAGGCTGACGATTTCGCCCTGACCGTGCGCCAGCTCCTTGTGGCGCAGGTCGACGAGCACCGTCGCTGCCGAGATCAGCGTCGCCAGGATCATCACCAGCGACAGCAACAGCACTGCCCTGACCGAGGGCGTCTGCCGCAGGCGGCCTTCCAGACTTTTCAATTGAAATGCCAATGCGCCCCCTCGATCACTGCCCGTCGAGATCCGATTGGCCATCATAGCATCGGCCTGGGCGCTGCGCGGCCGCGCAGCGCCGGGGGTCAGGTCAGGCCAGCGTCAAATTGCCGACCGTCGTCTGCATGGTTGCGCTCAGTTGCACCACCAGTTCGGCGTTGTAGGAATGCGAAGTGGTGTCGCCGGCGGGCAGGGTGGGCGGCGTCGAGAAGATCCGCGCGGTGCCGATTGCATAGCCGCGCGAGGCGGCTGCCGGCGACCCCGCGGCGACCGCCGGATCGACGTTGGTGACGACGATCGAGAGCGTGTTGTCGCTGTTGGCGAGGATCTCGAAGGTGCGGAACTGCTGGGGAAAATCGCGCAGCGATGCCGTCTCGACCTCCCAGAAAGCGTACTCGGCCGTCTTTCCGGCCGGCGCGGGCTGCGGCGTGACGACGTTGACGTGACGGTGTCCGGCGATCCACAGGATCAGATTCGAATAGTTGTGCAGCAATGCAAGCAGCTGAGTGTCGCTGACGACGCTGGGCGGCGAGACGAACAGCGGGTAATTCCCCGACGTCGGATCGAGCGTCTGCTGCGGATGGATCGGGACGTGCGCCGCGATGATCATCAGCTTGTTGTTGAGTTGCCCCTCGTCGAGCTCGCTCTTGAGCCAGTCGTACCGCTTCTGGTCGAGTGCCCCGCGCGCATAGTCGACTGACGGCAGATTCTGCCCCATCCCGTTCATCGTATCGTCGAGCGCGATCACCTTGATCGGCAAGTTGGCTTTAGGCTGAAAGCTGTAGCAGGCGAAATTCTGGTCGAGGTTGGCCTGCTTGAAGCCGTGACCGACCGGGGTCGACGTCGTCGCAAAGAACTCGCTCATCCAGTTGAGGCACGACGAAGTGCTCGTCGCCAGCGAACGGCGATTGGCGTCGGCGACGACCGTCGGCGGGGTCGCAAACGACGCCTGCGGGCCGGCACCGACGACATCGCCGTAAGGCGTCGTGCCGTCGACCACGCCTTGATAGAAGCCGGTCTTTAGGAACTCTTGCCCCAGGTTGCTGCTATCGATGTTAAGGATTTGCGATCCGACGTGGGCCGGCTGGGTGATCGCGTTCTCGTAGTACGAGCCCATCCAGAACTGATCGTGATTGCCGATCACCTGGTACCAGGGAATCCGCTTGTCGAGCCCGGCGGACTGGTAGGGCATCTGATAGTCGATGCTGTCGGCGCCGGCATGAGCGCCTGAACTGGGGGTGATGGTCTTGCCGTCGAGCACGTCGATGAACCAGCGCAGTTCGTTGTACTGGCTGTTGTTGATGTTGTCGCCCAAGGAAATTCCGAAATCGAACGGCTTTCTGGCGTGCAGCGCGTTGATCGTCTGCACCGCGGCGTCGAGTACGTGCGTCGTCGCGACGACGATTGGCGACCACCCCGAGCCGCCAGTAGGTGCTGCGCCATAGGCAGCGCTCCAGTCGCCGTAGAGCGGCTGCGCCGGAGACTCCTTGTCGGCCAGATGAATGTCGGTCATCGCGAAGAACGACAGCAGGCGCCCGCGCGACGCGGCGCCGCTGTATTGCGGCGCGAGCTCGGTGCGCTTGAGATGGGCCAATCCGCCCGCAGACTGCCAGGCGCTGTAGCCGTATTGCGCGTATTTCGAGACCTCGGCGGGCTTGATCTGCGGCGTTCCGGCGGGCAAGGCAGCGGCGACGATCTGCCGCTCGGCGGTCGTGTAGACGGTACTTCCGTCGATCGGCCAGGCCAGGAACTGCGCGCTCGCGCTATCGCCGCCGCCGCCGCCGCCGCATCCTGCGAGTTGAAGTCCGGGAACGGCGAGCACTGAGTATTTCAGAAAGGTGCGACGATCGACCATGGTTTTTCTCCACAGGTTGGAAAGGGGGGGCCGATGCTTATCGTCGGATTCCCTGGCTCCGTGATGCTATCAAACAAAGCAAGATCTCGTCATCGAAAATGTGGGCTCACGACCGCTCGTCGCCCCCGCCGGGCGGCTGTCCGCTCCGTCGCGCGGCGTTCACGCTAAACTCGCGGCTCTACGCCATGGGCAACCTTCTCCTGGAACCTCTGCATGCTCGAAGCCACCGGTCTTGAATGCGTTCGCGGCGAACGTCGGCTGTTCGCCGGCGTCGGCTTCCGGCTGCACGCCGGCGAGCTGCTCTCCTTGCAGGGCAGCAACGGTTCGGGCAAGACCAGCCTGCTGCGCATGCTGTGCGGCCTGTCGCCGGCGGCCGCCGGCGAAATTCGCTGGCGTGGCGAGACTATCGCCAAGCTCGGCGAGGACTATCGCCGTGAGCTCTGTTATCTGGGCCACCACAACGCGATCAAGGACGAGCTCTCGCCGCTCGAAAACCTGCTGGCCTCGGCCAGGCTCGCCGACGAAGCGCTCGACGAAGGCTGCGCGCTCGACGCGCTCGAACGGCTCGGTCTTGCCGGCCGCGAAGATCTGGCTTGCCGCTACCTCTCGCAGGGGCAGAAGCGGCGCGTCGCGCTCTCGCGCCTGTGCCACGAACGGCGCGCGCTGTGGGTACTCGACGAGCCTTACGTCGCGCTCGATGCAGCGGCGATCGAGCTGGTCGCCGGACTGATCGGCGCCCACCTGCAGCGCGGCGGACTCGCGGTGCTGACCACGCACCAGCCGGTCGAAATCAGTACCGCCGCCGCGTGCGTCCGCGAACTGCGGCTGGGCTAGGCGATGCTCAAGCTGATCGTCGCCGTCGTCGCCCGCGACCTGCATCTCGCGATGCGCCGGCGCGCCGACATCGTCTCGGCGCTGTTCTTCTTCATCATCGTCGTCAGCCTGTTTCCGCTCGGCGTCGGCCCCGAGCCGGCACTGCTGCGCCAGCTGGCGCCCGGCGTGTTGTGGGTTGCCGCGCTGCTGGCCACCATGTTGTCGCTGCCGCGCCTCTTTGCCGACGATTACCGCGACGGCACTTTGGAACAACTGGCGCTGGCGCCGCAGCCGCTGGGCCTGATCGTTCTCGGCAAGGTCATCGCGCACTGGCTGGTTTCCGGCTTGCCGCTGGCGCTGCTGGCGCCGGTGCTGGGATTGCAGTTCGACCTTTCGCGCGACGCGCTGTGGGTGCTCACCGGCTCGCTCTTGCTCGGCACGCCGGCGCTCTCGGGAATCGGCGCGATCGGCGCGGCGCTGACGCTGGGCGTTCGCGGTGGCGGCGTGTTACTGTCGCTGCTGGTGCTGCCGCTCTACATTCCGGTGCTCATTTTCGGCGCCGGCGCGGTCGACGCGACGGTCACCGGACTCGGCGCGCAGGCCCATCTGTCGCTGCTCGCCGCGCTGACGCTGTGCGGCGTCTTCTTCGCGCCGTGGCCGACGGCGGCGGCGCTGCGGATTGCTTTGGAATAAGGTTTAGAAAACAGCGAACCACAACGACACAACGGGCACAACGAAAGCGTCGAAAACAATAGATTGTTCCGTTTCTACGGATTGCACTGAAGCTAGATGGATGAGATTTTCTTTACAAAGGTTTTTCAACAAGGTTCTACGTTGTGCCCGTTGTGTCGTTGTGGTTAATTTCTTTCTTCAATAACGATTATGTCAAACCGAGTGATCAACTGGTTCAAATTCGCCAGCCCGCAGGCTTTCTACCCGCTCGCCGGCAAGATGATTCCGTGGTTCTGGGCGCTGGCTGCGGTCTTCGGGCTCGCCGGCCTGTACCTCGGCTTCCTGGTCGCGCCGACCGACGCGCAGCAGGGCGAGGGCTACCGCATTATCTTCCTGCACGTCCCGGCGTCCTGGCTGTCGATGTTCATCTACCTGGTCATGGCCTTCTGGGCCGGGCTCGGGCTGGCTTTCAACTTCCGCCTGTCGGCGATGATGGCGACCGCGTTGGCGCCGACCGGCGCGCTCTTCGCTTTCCTCTCGCTATGGACCGGCGCGCTGTGGGGCAAGCCGATGTGGGGAACCTGGTGGGTGTGGGACGCGCGGCTGACTTCCGAGCTGATCCTGCTCTTCCTCTACGTCGGTTTCATCGCGCTGCAGTCGGCGATCGACGATGCGCGCCGCGCCGACCGCGCCGGAGCGATCCTGGCGCTGGTCGGCGTGGTCAACGTGCCGATCATCTATTTCTCGGTCAAATGGTGGAACACGCTGCATCAGGGCTCGTCGGTGAGCCTGACCAAATCGCCGTCGATGGCCACCACCATGCTCTGGGGAATGCTGCTGTGCGCGCTGGCGTGCTGGATGTACGCCATCGCCGTCGCGCTGATGCGCGTGCGAACCATCATCCTCGAACGCGAGCGCCACACCGACTGGGTTCGCGCCGAGTTGATCGGCAAGGAGTAGGCATGTACTGGAGCAGTTTTTCCGAATTCCTGGCGATGGGCAACCACGGCGTCTATGTCTGGGGGTCGGTGATCGTCATGGCGATCGCGATGATCGTTGAACCGCTGCTGCTGATCCGCGGTCAGAAGAGCCTCGTCGCGCGCCTCAAGCGCCAGTTGCGCGCCGAACGGCAGGATAATCACGCCGACCGCAGCACGCCATTGCAAGGGTAAGCATTGAAAACACGTCACAAGCGTATCGCGTTGATCGTCGGCGGCCTCGTCATTCTCGGCGTGGTCGTCGCGCTGGTGCTCAACGCCTTCCAGAGCAACCTGGTGTTCTTCTTCTCGCCGACGCAGGTCGCCGCGGGCGAGGCACCGCGCGGCAAGTCGTTCCGCGTCGGCGGCCTGGTCAAGGCCGGGTCGATCGTGCGCGAGAGCGACGGCGTGACGCTGCGCTTCGTGATGACCGATATGGAGAAGGAAATGACCGTCGCCTACAAGGGAATCCTTCCCGACCTGTTCCGCGAAGGCAAGGGCGCGGTCGCCCAGGGCAAGCTCGCTGACGACGGCATCTTCGTCGCCAGCGAGGTGCTCGCCAAGCACGACGAGAACTACATGCCGCCCGAAGCGGCCAAGGCGCTCGGCGACGCCAGCGATCGCGCGGCGGCCACCCAAGCCGCCGAGCAGGCTGCAGCCAAGACGCTCAAGCCATGATCCCCGAACTCGGACACTTCGCGCTGATCGTCGCGCTCGTCGTCGCGCTCGTCCAGGGAACGTTGCCGCTGGTCGGCGCGCATCGGCGGCGCGCCGACTGGATCGCCCTCGCGCGCCCGGCGGCGATCGCGCAGGCGCTGCTGATCGCGGTCGCTTTCGGCTGCCTGGCTGCCGCTTTCGTCCAGAACGATTTCTCGGTGGTCTATGTCGCGCAGCATTCGAACACGCTGCTGCCGCTGCCGTACCGCGTCGCCGCCGTGTGGGGCGGGCACGAAGGCTCGTTGCTGCTGTGGGTATTGATGCTCGCGCTGTGGACGCTGGCCGTCGCGCTCTTTTCCAAACAGCTGCCTGCGGCCATGGTCGCTCGCGTTCTCGGCGTTCTGGCGCTGGTCAGCGCCGGCCTGCTGCTCTTCATTCTGCTTACCTCCAACCCCTTCGAGCGATTGCTGCCCGGCGCCGAGGAAGGGCGCGACCTCAATCCGCTGCTGCAGGATCCCGGGCTGATCATCCATCCGCCGATGCTCTACATGGGCTACGTCGGCTTCTCGGTGGCCTACGCCTTCGCCGTCTCCGCGTTGCTTTCGGGCCAGCTCGACGCCGCCTGGGCGCGCTGGTCGCGGCCGTGGACCACCGCCGCCTGGGTCTTCCTGACGCTCGGAATCGCGCTCGGTTCGTGGTGGGCGTACTACGAACTCGGCTGGGGCGGTTGGTGGTTCTGGGACCCGGTCGAGAACGCGTCGTTCATGCCGTGGCTGGTCGGCACCGCGCTGGTGCACTCGCTGGCGGTCACCGAAAAGCGCGGCAGCTTCAAGAACTGGACGGTGCTGTTGGCGATCTGCGCGTTTTCGCTCTCGCTGCTCGGCACCTTCCTGGTTCGCTCGGGCGTATTGACTTCGGTGCACGCCTTCGCCACCGACCCGCGCCGCGGAATCTTCATCCTGGTCTTCCTGGTCGCCGTGATCGGCACGTCGCTGGCGCTATTCGCCTGGCGCGCGCCCAAGGTCGGTCTCGGCGGGCGCTTCAGCCTGCTGTCGCGCGAGTCGCTGTTGCTCACCAACAACGTGCTGCTGGTCGTCGCCTGCGCGTCGGTATTGCTCGGCACGCTCTATCCGCTGCTCATCGACGCGCTCGGCGCCGGCAAGCTGTCGGTCGGACCGCCCTACTTCGATTCGGTGTTCGCGCCGCTGATGATCCCGGCGCTCTTCCTGATCGGCGTCGCGCCATTCGCGCGCTGGAAACAGGCGAGCTGCCTTGAGCTCGCGCGCACGCTGCGCTGGGCTTTTCTGGCGGCGGTCGCGGTCGGCCTGCTGGCGCCCTTGCTGTTCGGCGCCTGGAAGCCGCTGGTCGCCTTGAGTCTGCTGCTCGCCGCGTGGATCGTGATCTGCGGCGCGCTCAATTTTTACGAGCGCGTGCAAGCGACTCGCGCCGGCCTGTCGTGGCTTGCCGCCGCGAGCAAGCAACCACGCAGCTTCTACGCCATGCACGTCGCGCACCTCGGCGTCGCGGTCTTCGTCATCGGCGTCGCGATGGTCGGCGGCTATCAGGCCGAGAAGGACGTCAAGATGGCGGTCGGCGACACCGTCGCGGTCGGCGGCTACACGTTCAGATTCAACGGCGTCAGCCAGCAAAAAGGTCCGAACTATACGGCGCTGGTCGGCGACATCGATCTACTCAAGGGCGACCAGCTGCTGCGCAAGATGGCCCCGGAGAAGCGCAGCTACGTCTCGTCGGCGATGCCGATGACCGAGGCGGCGATCGACACCGGCTTTACTCGCGACGTCTATGTTTCGCTCGGCGAGCCGATCGACAAGGACCAGCCGTTCGCCGCCTGGGCCGTGCGCGTCTATTACAAGCCCTTCGTCGACTGGATCTGGGGCGGCTGCGTGCTGATGGCGATCGGCGGCGTGCTGGCGATCAGCGACCGCCGCTATCGCCTCGCAGCGCGTGCAGCCGTTCCTGACGCGTTGGCGCAGAAAGCCTGAGGACCACGAATGAACCGTTTTCTCTGGCCGCTCGTCGGCTTTGTCGTCCTCGTCGCGCTGCTCGCCGTCGGACTCAATCTCAACCCACGCGACGTGCCCTCGCCGCTCATCGGCAAACCGGCGCCGGCCTTCTCGCTGGCGCGTGTCGACGCGCCGCAACAGAACTTCTCGCCCAAGGACATGCTCGGCAAGGTCTGGCTGCTCAACGTCTGGTCGACCTGGTGCGTGTCGTGCCGGCAGGAGCACCCGGTGCTGGTGCAGATGGCCAAGAGCGGCAAGGTGGCGCTGGTCGGGCTCAATTACAAGGAAGTGCGCGGCGACGGCGCGATCGACGCCGACAAGCTTGCGGCCGACGCCGAAAGGCAAATGGCGCTCGAGCGCGCCAACGGCTGGCTCAAGCAGCACGGCAATCCGTACGCGCTGTCGGTGCTCGACCTCGACGGTCGCGTCGGAATCGACTACGGCGTCTATGGCGTTCCCGAAACCTACGTCATCGACAAGGCCGGCGTGATTCGCCTCAAGCACACCGGCCCGCTCAGCCTCGAAGCGTTCTCGACCACCATCCTGCCGCTGGTCGCGGAGCTTTCCAAATGAAGGCCTGGCTGCTGGTCGTACTGCTGGCTCTCGCCTCGATGACGCTGCACGCCAGGGAAGCCGCGCCGCTGGCGCAGGACGAGGCTGTCGAACAGCGGCTGGTCGAGATCTCGTCCGAGCTGCGCTGCCTGGTTTGCCAGAACGAGTCGCTCTCGGGCTCGCACGCCGAACTCGCCAACGACCTGCGGCGCGAAATCCGCACGCTGATCCGTGACGGCAAGAGCGATTCGGAGATCATGGACTTCATGGTCAGCCGCTACGGCGACTTCGTTCGCTACCGGCCGCCGCTCAAGGCTAGCACCTGGCTGCTGTGGTTCGGCCCGGCGCTGCTGCTGATCGGCGGCATCGCCGCGTTGCTCATCTACCTGCGCCGGCGCAATACGGCGATCGACGATTCGCCGCTCTCGGCCGACGAGCAGCAACACGCTGACCGCCTGCTCGACCGCAAAGATACTCAATCATGAGTCCACAGATCGTTTTCGCGTTGCTCGCCGCACTGCTCGTGCTCGCCGTGCTGGCCATCGTTCTGCCGTCGCAGTGGCGCGTGCCGAGGGCTTCGAACGCGGTCGACCGGCGCGCCGCCAACCTTGAAATCTTTCGCGGCCAGCTCGCCGAGCTCGAACGCGATCGCAACGAAGGCCTGCTTGCCGATGCCGACTTCGACCAGGCCAAGAGCGAGTTGCAGCGTCGCCTGCTCGACGAGGTCGACGACGCCAAGCTGGAAACGCCGGCGCCGGTGCCGGCGCGGCGCGGCGTGTCCTGGACGGCGCTGGCGCTGCTCGTCGCCATCCCGCTCGCGGCAGTCGCCGCTTACGCCTTGCTCGGCAACCCGGACGCGCTCGACCCGCTGCGCCGGCAAGCGCGAGTCAGCCCGCAGCAGATCGAGGAGATGCTGGTCAAGCTCGAAACGCGGCTCAAGACGAGTCCCGACGACGCCAAGGGCTGGGTGATGCTGGCGCGCTCGTACAAGGCGCTGGGCCGCTATCCCGAGTCGGTCGACGCGTATCGCCACGCCGGCGCGCTGGTCGATTCCGACCCCGCCTTGCTTGCCGATTACGCCGAATCGTTGGCGCAGGTCGCCGGCAGCCTCGAAGGTCAGCCGCTCGAACTGATCGCGCGCGCGCTCAAGCTTGACCCGAACGAGCCGCAGTCGCTGTTCCTGGCCGGCGCCGCGGCGGGCGATCGTCAGGACTATGCGGCCGTGGTCGAGTACTGGGGCCGTCTGCTGCCGCTGCTCGACCCGGCGTCGCAGGACGGGCAGGCGATCGGCGCGGCGCTCGACAAGGCGCGCGCCATCGTCGCCCAGGCAAAGCCTGGCGGCAAGGCCGCGGCGAGCAGCGAAACGATCGGCGGCGAAGTGACGATCAGCGACAAGATCGCTGCGCAAGCCAAGCCCGACGACCTGCTCTTCGTCTTCGCGCGCGCCGACGAAGGCTCGCGAATGCCGCTCGCCGTGCTGCGCCTGGTCGTCGCCGACCTGCCGTTTGCCTTCCGCCTCGACGATACGATGGCGCTGCCGGGCGGCAAGAAGATTTCCGAGTTCGCCAAGGTGACGATCGAAGCGCGAATCGCCAAGGCCGGCAAGGCGCAGACCTCGAGCGGCGACCTCTTCGGCAGCGTCAAGGGCGTGACGCCCGGCAGCCGGGGCGTCAAGCTGGTGATCGATCAGGTTCAACCCTGAGGCGGTCGGCCGCCACGCGCCGCTTGCCCGATCGGCGCCGCTCGGCTACGCTGCGCGCCTTTGCCAGTGAGCTGCCGACCGTGAAGTCAAAACCATTCCACAGCCTGCTCGAAGACGTCCAGGCGCTGCTCTCCGGCACCCTGCTGGTCGCGCTGGCGATCGTTCTTTTCCGCCAGGCCGGGCTGCTGACCGGCGGTACGCCGGGGCTCACCTTTCTCGCCTATTACGCGAGCGGCATCCCGTTCGGCGTGCTCTACTTCGTGATCAACATCCCTTTTTACATTTTCGGCTTTCTGGCGATCGGCAAGGCGTTCACGCTCAAGACCTTTGCCGCCGTCGCGCTGCTCTCGTTGTTTACCGAGTTCATGCCGCGCTGGATCACGATCTCCGCCATCGACCCGGTCTTCGCCGCCGTGCTTGCCGGGCTGCTCGCCGGCGCCGGTCTGCTGATCCTGATCCGCCATCAGGCCAGCCTCGGCGGCGTCGGCGTGCTGGCGATCTACCTGCAGAAGCGGCGCGGCTGGCGTGCCGGCAACCTGCAGATGATCGCCGACGTGGCGATCGTCGCCGCCGCTTTTTTCGTCGTTCCGCCCGACCGCGTCGCGCTCTCGGTGCTCGGCGCGGTCGTCCTCAACATGGTGCTGACGATCAACCACCGCCCCGGGCGCTACTTCGGCCAATAGGCCGGACCGCTAGGCCGGCGTGTTGCGCTTGATGTTGAGCGAGCCGAAGCCCTGGCAGGTCGGCATCATCTCGATGATGTTGATGTTGACGTGCGCCGGCAGCGTGGCGACCCAATACGCGGTTTCGGCGATGTCTTCCGACGTCAGCGGTTGCGTCCCCTCGTAGATCTTGGCTGCCGCAGCCTCGTCGCCGTGTAGCCGCACTTGCGAGAACTCGCTGCCGCCGCACAGGCCCGGCGCGATGTTGGTGACGCGAATTCCGGTTCCCGCGAAGTCGGCGCGCAGGTTCTTGGTGAACTGGCCGACGAAGGCCTTGGTCGCACCATAGACGTTGCCGCCGGGATACGCTGTCGACCCGGCGACCGAGCCGATGTTGATGATCATGCCACTGTTGCGCGCGACCATCGAAGGCAGCAGCAGGTGGGTGAGCGTGACCAGCCCGGTGACGTTGGTCGCGATCATCGTCTCCCAGTCGGCGAGCGACGTCTGCTGCGCGGGTTCGGTGCCGAGCGCGAGGCCGGCGTTGTTGATCAGCACGTCGATCGGCTGCCAGGCGGCGGGCAACCCGGCGAGCCCCTGGGTGATCGACGTCTTGTCGGTGACGTCCATGGTCAGCGGCAGCAAGGCGGCGCCGAGCTCCTGCTGCAGGCCGGCGAGCTTCTCGGTACGCCGGGCGGCGGCGATCACGCGGTGCCCGCCGGCGACGAACTTGCGCGCCATTGCGGCGCCAAAACCTGAACTTGCTCCGGTAATCAAGACGATCATCGATGACTCCTCAAAGTGAATGGAGGGAAATGATAAACCCATTGCCCGCGCGAAAGCGCCGCGGGCGGGAAAGTCGCGCGTGCTTCGTATAGATCAGCCGCCAACTCATCAGGAGAGCGCCTTGCCGCATTCTTCGATCGGGGTCGCCAAGCCCTCACGGATCGACTCCCTTGTTGGCTCGGGCGCCTTGCTCAGCCGTGAGCCGCTTCGGCATGCAGCTTCAGCCCCAGTGCGGCGACGACCTTGAGGATGGTGTCGAAGCTTGGGCTGCGCTCGCCGGAAAGTGCCTTGTAAAGGCTTTCGCGCGACAGTCCGGCGTCGCGCGCAACCTGCGACATCCCCTTGGCGCGAGCGATATCGCCAAGCGCTTTGGCAATGAACGCGGCATCGCCGTCGGCTTCCTCAAGGCAAGCCTCAAAATAGGCCGCCATTTCCTCGGGCGTTCTGAGGTGTTCGGCGACGTCGTAGCGGGTGGTAAGGGTTTTGCCCATGGACTTACTCCAAAAGATGATGTGCGAGGCGCAGAGCGGCCTTGATGTCATTGGCCTGGGTCGCTTTGTCCCCTCCGGCCAGCAGAATGATCAGTTCTTGCCCCCGCTTCTTGAAATACACGCGGTAACCCGGTCCATAGCTGATTCGCAACTCCGAAACGCCTTCACCGACCGGCTCGACATCGCCCGGGTTTCCCGCAGCGAGCCGCTCGATCCTTGCCTGGACGCGCGCTCTGGCGCGCAGGTCACGCAGATCGTCTAGCCACCGAGCGAATTGGGGCGTTTTACGAATTTCGATCATGAAGCAACTGTAGCCACAAGGCTACATGTTGTCAATGCCGTGCGCGCAGTCCGAGCGGTTCAACGTTTGAACTCAGCCGACAGATGCGGGCTCTTGCGCAGACTTACGCATGAACCGCCTGTGCCACCAGCTTCACTCCCAGAGCCGTACAGACGCGGCTGATCGTATCAAGGCGCGGTTGCGCATCAGGCCGCAAAGCTCGGTACAGCGCTTCGCGGGTGATTCCGGAGGCGCGGGCAATGTCGCCCATGCCTCGCGCCCGCGCAATATCGCCGAGCGCTGCAGCCGGTAAGGCGGGATCGTTCTCCGCCAAAATGGCGGTGAGATACGCTGCCGTATCGTCCTCGTCCTCGTCCTCGTCCTTCAGATATTCCGCGGGATCGAAATCAGGCAGGTCATGGTCTGTCCCCTAGTGTTGCGGGGGGGAATGATGAACCCGTTACCGGTGCGAAAGCGCCGCGGGCGGCAAAGTCGGACGGTCGACTGCCCGGGGTCAGCCCTGCGGCTTGTGGCAGACCGCCTCGACGTTATGCCCATCGGGGCCAATGACGAAAGCGCCATAGTAGTTCGGGTGATAGTGCGGTCGAAGACCGGGTGCGCCATTGTCCTTGCCGCCCGCCGCGATGGCGGCGCGATGGAAGTCATCGACTTGCTGGCGGTTCTGCGCGGAGAACGCGAGATGCAGCGGTGCGGGCTTGACGGAACTTTGATATAGCCAGAGTGCCGGCTTTCCTTCCGGACCGATGCCGACGCCGTACTCGCCTTCCATCACGACACCTATGCCGAGCGGCAGGAGAGCCCGCAGGAAGAATGCCTTGCTCGCGGCATAATCCGTGACGCCAAAGCCTATGTGATCGAACATCAAACGCTCCTTGTCAAAGTGACGGTTTTACCGATTGAGGTGCCTTGCTTCCCGCGCTGGCCGGTCTACGCTTGCCCTGCGTTTGGCGACGGTTTGGGTGCTAGCGGTTGCTGCTCGACTCGTTCCAGCGCGGGATCAAGGCAGGCCCAACTCGGCGCGCTTGCTGCCCAGATGTTCATGCTGGGTTGAATCGACGAAGGCTCGTCCAGGTTGCCGGTGCGGACCACCCTGAGCTGAGGGCGAGCCGTCGATTTAGCGAAAAGCTGGGTGCCGCAGTTGGGGCAGAACTGGCGAGTCACCACGTTGCCGCTGTCGGCTGTCTTGGTATATTCGGCTAGCGCCCCGGAAATCGTCAGTCCGTCGGTGGGAACCAGCACATTCACCGATCCATTGGCTGCGAGATGCTGGCAATCCCGGCACCAGCAGACTCGGGTGGCCAGCGGTTCGGCAACGATCTTGAAACTCACTGCGCCGCAGAGGCAGCGTCCTGTTCTTTCGGTCATTTGTTCGCTCCTTCGTCAAATTGCATGGCCTGCGGTCAGAGTCCGTCTTCGTTGGAATGTTCTCGACCAAGTCGGCGTCTTCTTGGGCGTCGTGGCGGCAACTTGGCGAGCACCCAGGCCGCCACTTGTTGCACCACCGCGGTCTCGATGCCGTTATATATAGGGGGCACGGTTCATTTTCGCAAAAAACCGTGGGTGTCCCCTATTTTGCTAAAAGCCGGGATCTTATAACGAGGCGATGATCCCCGAAAACCTGAGCCATTGCGCCGCGAGATGGGGCCACGCCGAAACCGGCAGCTGACGTGCGTCGCGGATGCCAAAACCGTGCTCGCCTTCGGGGAAGACATGCAGCTCGGCGGAAACGCCGACGCGCCGCAAGGCTTCGTAATACAAAATGCCGTTCTGCGGCGGAACCGCCGAATCGTCATTGGCCAGCACCACGAAAGTCCTTGGCGAATCACGGGTGACGTGCTGATCCGGCGAATAGGACTGGATCAGCGCCGCGGAAGGGGCTGCGCCGAGCAGCTGGGTGCGGGAGTTTAGGTGCGCCAGCTTCGCATCCATGGTGATCACCGGATAGAGCAGGATCAGGAAATCAGGACGCGCCGATAGCCGGTCGGCTTGGTCCGTCGGTGCATACACTTCCTTTGAAAAATTGGCGCCCAGGCTGGCTGCCAGATGACCGCCGGCCGATGCGCCCAGCATGCCGATTCGATCAGGGTCGAGTCCCCATTCCCTGGCATGCTGACGCAAGACGCGGATGGCGCGCTGCGCATCCTGTAGCGGCACGTCCTTGCCGTCGACGTGGCCTTCGCCCGGTAGACGATATTGCATCACAAATACCGTCACGCCGCAGGCGTTGAGCCAATGCGCCATCTCCGCGGCTTCCTTGTCGAGCACGATGTGCGTGTAAGCGCCACCCGGCGCGACGATCACGGCCGCGCCGTTGGGCTGGTCGGGGACGAAAGCGGTGAGATTCGGCTTGGTGATGCCGGTGAGGACGCGGTCCGGCCAGAACGCCTCTTGACTGCGCTCGGTGACCGCGAGCTGCGCCCGCAAGTTTTCCGATCCCGGACCGACCCCCGATCCGGGCCACAGCGCAATGACGTCGCGCGTTTTGAGTGGGCTAGAAGAAGGCGACGCAGCGCATTCCCCCTGGGTTGCCGCGGTTGTTTTCGCCATGTTTTCGTCGTCGGTAGACATCGAATCTCTCTTCAATTGAATTTTCCATATGCAGGCGTTGGAGATGCGTTCCACGCCGAAAAAAATGTGGTCTGTCGCTTGTTTTCTAGGGCTCGAACAGCTGATCTGCCTTACTTCTTGGGGATATCGACACCGGCGATGAAATCAATTGCCGCAGATTCCATTTGATCGTCGTTCGCTTTTCCACGGTGAGAATATGCGGCGAAAAAGCCAAGTTGTTGTTGCTCCGGATGGCGGCAGTAGAGTGAAACAGCCTGCAGCTTGAGCTGCTGCTTCCCCGTCGGCGTCACTGCGGCGAAGTCATCAAAGGACACATGAACATTGACGCATGGATAGCCACGATCCTCGGTGTATCGATAATCCGACGCTGTTTCCTGAAAGCGAGGCGGTGGATTCATTAGCGCAATACGCTTCTTGATCAAACCGATGAATTCCTCGTGCCCCGTTGTTGGGGGCATCTCAAAAATGATTGCTTGCGTCCCGTAAGTCTCATTGCTCTCGGGGGCTCTTTTTCCAAACGAGATGCCGTTGTTCGCGAAACCAGTAACGATCCACCCTTCAGAATTCGGAGAATGGACGTTCAAAACGTCGCTTGGAAACAGCTGCCTTGGAGTCACCGGTTGTCCTGGCGATTGCGCATAAGCGCCGCCAGTTACCAGGCAAGATAACAGCAGCAGAAGAAAGCTCTTCGAGATAGTCATTGGCCGATATCAGGAAAAAAGGGGTGGCCCCGATCAGTTGGACAGGAAGCCGGGGTTTTTAAGTGATATTTCTACCGGGTTTTAAGCCGCCGCGGCTAGCGGCGGCTTGCTGAGGTTGAAGTAAGCCGTGTCCGGCGTGTTTCC